>Ga0210057_1000196_pt1 | contig 105230 bp, 93 predicted proteins | sample CryGeyCG2114_010_2_FD_183968 | JGI IMG/M metagenome (GOLD analysis project Ga0210057, IMG submission 183968) | Groundwater microbial communities from aquifer - Crystal Geyser CG10_big_fil_rev_8/21/14_0.10 (SPAdes) (version 2) | ecosystem: Environmental > Aquatic > Deep subsurface > Groundwater ...
GGTCGCCAAGGTCAAAGGTGAGATCGTCACGGTCGAGTTCCCGGAACAAACCGTGCCCTGCCACCGAAGCAACCTGATTCTCTTCAATGAGAGACACCTAGAACCTCGCTGATATAGTCGGCATCCCAAACCGATGGAGGTGGCCATGGGCATCCGCACCTGGTTCCTGTCCCGAGTCCAAAAGATCCCCCCTCAACCACTCGAACAACTGGACCCGGACCTTCTCACGTCTCCCGAACGGGCTCTGGTGGTCCGAGCACGCATTGAGGCCGGGCTGAAGCCCTGGCCCAGTCGAGACGACGACCACTACTTCAACACCATCATAGGTAAGTGCCGTGAGTGCGGTGCGGAGATCTACGGTGGGATTGCAAGTTCCGAGCGATGGCTTCCCGGTGGAGAACACTTCTCCCTGTGCGAGAAGCACATGAATCGCGTCCCCTAAACGGGGGCTCAACTTGACGAAGCCATCCGTAGTAGGAATGTGACCAATTACCGGAGACGAATGATGACCGATGGAGATCAGAAGGTATTGGACGCCCTCCGTACCCTAGCTATGGCCCTGGGTGGATACCGCATCACCTTCCATCCCATCGCAACCAAGTTTGCCCCCCGGAGCAGGCCAAAGACGTCCACACCGGGCACTGCTGCATCGCCCACGGGTGCAAGTACAACAACCCGGACTGTCCGGTGGAGACCGGGAACCTGCTGCAAGAGTTCCCGTGTGAGGAATGCACTGAAGCATGATCCGGGTCAACCCCACCACCGCTCTGGAACTCCAGCAGCAACAACTTGAGTTCAGCCAGTCACCCAATGGGTTGAAGTTCTGGGACAACTTCTACCACGATGCCCGCCAGATGAGCCAAGTGACCCGCTCGGCTGAGGTCTCGACACTCCGTACTGCCCCAACCTACCTCGTCACGAAAGAGATGTATGACCTCGCCCTGTACGCTGCGAGGACGATGCCCAACACACCGCTCACGGCTTCTGATCTCCCGAGCATCGCCGGATTCTGTCTCTACCAGGAACCCTCAGTAGCCCCTGACATCTCAGGGAAAGTCGTTTCCGACGCAGGCTTCTCCTGGCACCTCACCATCGTGGGAGACAAGCCCGGTGTCTTCTGGGTCAACTACAGTGACATCACGGACCCACGAGACGCTTTCTATGACCCGAACCTCCCGACTTGGGCTCCCCGCTTGCTTCCCATAGGGAGCTTCTTCGAGCCCTTCGGGGAGGGTGTCCCCTTCGATGACATCCTCATCAACCAGGAAACCACACAGGAGGCCCTGGATGAGAGCCTCCTCTATAGCCGGAAAGTCCCCCTCTGTCTCTTCGCTCTGATGCAGCAGACCATCGTCCAGACCGACACTGAGAAGCCCGAGCGGGCCACTCGCCGTCGGCTACAGAAGGCCAACTCCCCCTTGCAGGGGAACCAGATCAAGGTGGTTCGACTCCGCCGTCTGGTTCGCCGGGACCCCAAGGACGGGGAATGCCGTCCTGTGGACTGGACTCACCGCTGGGTCGTCAACGGCCACTGGCGAATGCAGCCCACCAAGGAGGGGGTGAAACGGATCTGGATCATGCCTTTCGTGAAGGGTGACCCAGATCTCCCCCTGCTCATCAAGCCGACGGTTCACCACCTCGTCCGCTAGTCGAGGGGTGAAGGCCCCTTGACCGTGCCCGAGTCCTGGTAGTGTGACCCCTCGTCCTGACCGTAGAGGTCATCAACCTCTATGAGACGCCCAGGATCCACCTCTTCCTCTATTTGGCCCACATCGAACCCAAGATGATGAGGCCCGGTAGGAAGGAACCGAATGATCTCATTCTTAGCAATGGATCTGATGACGTGTGCCATCCCTTTGCCCCAGGCCGGGGTGAAGTAGATCTGGAACAGCCGGTCACCGGGTCGAACGAGCACAGGCTCCGTGGCCTCGATCTCCAGTGTCCACCTACCGTTGAACCCGTTGTCACCGACGCCTGCGGTCTTGTGAGCCTCGATGGACAGGCGACCACAGGTGGAACGGCCGTCCAGATGAGGCACCACCCCACGGCAGTAGGTCGTCTCCAGCGTCTCCCCCAGGTAGAACTGGCCCGGCACGAGGAGCCAGTGGTCGTTGTACGGATACTTGGGCCGTCCTTGCCCGGTCGGACCGTAGCAAGAATACGGGTCCCCTGGAGGCCCCGGGCGGATGCCCCCCACCTTCAGGACATCCACCAACGGTGGGGGATTCTGGGGATCAATGGTCTGAAACCTCTTCCCTGAAACTGGATCATAGACGGTCACCCGACCCTCGGTGGGATGGTACATCTTGAGACTGTTCCCAAGCCGCAGGTCGATGCTGTTCGGCCCGATTTTCACCGGGTCGGGAGTCACCTTGATGAGCCCTGCTTCCATCAACAGCTTGATCGCCGGTCGTGTCAGCATCCCTTCTGGTCCTTGTCTTCCAGGTCATCGCAGCAGGCTTCCAAGTATCGGATGGCCGCCGCAAGAAACGTCTCTGGAATCATCTGAGGTGGCCGCCCCCGCTGGATGGTCTCGTGTGGGTCATAGGTCCGTTTGATAGAATCACACCAGTGCCTGATTCCTTTGGTGCTAACCGCCATCAACCGTCCCCTTGTTCCAGACCGGTAGAGCCACAGTCTGGCCAGCCAGTGGGTGTGTGCAGTCTCCCAAGAACTGAATGTTGCCCTCACGAACAAAGGAGTGGCACACAGAATTGATCCCGTAGCGTACACGAATGGAGGGGGTCAAGGTCGGGTGCTCCAGGTCCCCATTCCACCCCCAAGGACTTGGATGGTGAGGTGTGACCTCGACATCCACGGCATGGGTCTCAGCACATCCGGGGCATCGAAACAAGAGCATAGCCCCCTGTTTGGAACTTCGATCAGCCAACCTCAACCTCCCCACAACTGCCAGGCCAACCCGTTGAAGGCCAGGTGCATCAGATTGTCCGCGATGAACAGCAACCACAGGGTAAGCCACAGAGGCTTGTCCTTGTGGTAGCCAGTGGGCTGGCAGTCCTTCCACGGGAAACGCCAGCTCGAAGGGGCCAGTAGGTTCTTGGCCCACACCAGGTAGCGGGCCAACCGCCAGTGGTCGATGACCAGGTGGGTTGCCCCAATCAGGATCAGGGGTTCCCACCTGGGCATCAACAGTGCGAACGGAAGGGTGTACAACGTCGCGTGTACAAGGGCTGGCCACCAGCGCTTCGTTTTCTCGTTGGCCATCCAGTCGCTCTGGGTGACATAGTCCCCGAGCACATGAAGCACCAGTAGCCAGTACCCTTCCATCATTGCTTCCTCAGTCCACGTCCAGCAGACCCTTGGCGACTTCGATCCCACGCTCGGTCGAGAAATGCTCGGCCTCCGTGAACACCCCCAGGAGCATACCCGTGCCGGGCACCAGGTAGAACGTCCCCTCCTTCTCCGCCTTGGCGAGACTGATGGACGGGAACTTCTCGACGAGCTGGTCCGCCGTCAGGGCCTGCCCGAAGCTCTCCGGCACGAGGCCGGTCGCCCCGACGTAGAACGCCAGCGGGGTGACGAACTTGGCGTACAGGTCGTCGATGGCCTTGTTCACAGCCTGGAGGGAGGACTTGAGCCAAGCCAGGGACTCGTCCTTGTCGTACCCGCCAGCCAGGAGGTCATCGATCTCCGGGGAGACGTAGGCCAGGGCCAGGGCCGCGTGCAGAGCACCTACGTCCCCGAGCCCAAGGAACCCGCTGTAGATCGGGAAGGTCAGGTCATCGACCGGGGTGAGCTTGGTACGGGCCGACAGGGCCTTGATCCCCCAGGTGTTCCCGTCCGCCCACCAGTCCTTGAGCGACGGCTTCTCCACCTCGGTGCCATCAGCCAGCTTCAGGGTGAACCGCCGCTGGAGGGCCGCATTGCCGCTGGCCAACTTGCCGAGGTTGGTGATCTCCGGGGTGCCGATCTTCACCTTGTAGGACAGGTAGGTATCCACCTCTCCCCGGTCCGTGGCCACCTTGAGGTCCGTGTAGGGCACGGTTGTCGGGGGGCTGAAGTACAGGGCCGGGGTGATGTAGCACTCCTTGAGTGCAGCCACCTGCTCAGAGGTCAGGGACTCGGACTCCCCCGCCGTCAGACCGGACAGGATCTTCTGGACGATGGTGAGCTGAGCCAGCTTCCAGAACAGATCCGCATCCAGATCGTCGAAAATCTGGTCGTAAGCCACCAGGGGCATCGTGCTCAGGTCGATGTCGTACTGCTGCTCCGGGTTGAAATCTCCTGTTACGATGCCCATCTGCTTGAGGGCCGCGAAGCACCGCTTGTCACTCGTCTTGAGTGGCAAACTGGCGACGTTGACCTTGCCGTCTCCGACAAGGGTGTAGTTACGGAAGCTCTTGAGGTCGAGCTTGATCCCTGCGACCTCCTCGATCGAACCGCCGGTCGTCAAATCGAGGAGCTTGCCATCCTCGACCAACCGGATGTTCGCCGTGGCGGTGTCCCGGTTGATGTCGATGCCCGAGACGGCCACAGCCGTGTTGTCCCGAGGAGTCTGGAGCTTGTGGGTCGGGGGGACGAGGTTGCCCGCATCATCACGAGAGCCAGCGATCTTCTTGAGACCACGACGGGTGTAGTTGGCACCCAGCTCCCTGGCGTTGACCCGCAGGCTGCTCTGGTACATCGAGAGCACCCGAAGCAACTCCAGCACGCTGGGGCCGGTCTCCCCGAGACCATAGCCGCCCTGGGTGACGATGAGGATCTTCTCGAACAGGTATTTCTCGATGTCAGCCGACATCGCAGCGACCTCGGAGGCCACCAGAGCCCGAGCGTGCCTCTTGATCAGAGGGGTGATCTGAGTGCTGACCATCGCGAACTTGGCGGCGTTCAGATTTCCCAGAGCGAGTTGAGCCCGGCAGAATGCCAGCAACGGTGTCAGGTCGGTGCTCTGGCCGTCGATGACCTCACCGCCCGCCAGGTTGTAGTTCGCCTCATCCACCTCCTGGTAGCGGTAGACGGTAGCATCATCGTCACCGGAGATGCCACGGATGGTCAGGGACTCCGTCCCACCGAGCACCTTCTTGCCCTTCTGCGATACGAAGGTGATGAAGTCGAACTGACCGATGCCCGCTTCGATGACCGGCGACATCTGGCCAGCGAGAAGGGTCTGCGTATCGTGCAGAGCCTTGTAGACCTCGCGGGCGTTGCTGGCCTGCATCGACTTGCCGCTCAGCCGGTTGGCGATGGCCGCGAGCAGGGCGAAGTCACAGTAGGACCGGTAGCCCACGGTGTTCACGAAGACGTTGGGGTGCTTCTCCAGCGCCTCGACCGCCTTCACGATGTTCTGAGCCTCGGTGTAGGGACTCGGGTCGTTGGCGTAGCCATCGGTGTGGAGGGAGATGCAGGTGACCTCCTTGTCGTCGATGAGCTTCTCAGCCTGCACGAGCCCCTGGCTGATGCCCGTCATCCCACGAGTGCGGAGACCACGGATCTCGGAGAGATGGGGACTGTTCGGAGCCAGCACATCCTCGACGGTGACGCGGCTGAAGTGGACGCGGCAGTCCCCGTTCGAGGCGTAGGTCAGGAAGCTGATCTTCATCGCGGGGTCGTTGAACTCCTCCGCTGTGAAAACCTTCTCGATGATGTTCTTGACCGATTCGAGGTCACCCCACATCGAACCACTCACGTCGAGGATGGCGATGTGGTGGCTGGGGGAGACGACGGCCACCTTGGGGTCAGGCGTCACGTCCTCAGCTTCGACAGTGTAGAACCGGACAGGCTTGCCGGCATAGTTGTGCAGCGCGAACTTCATGTATCTCTCCATGCAGAGGGTGCAGGACTCTTACTCGGAAATGGGGGAAAAGAACCCCCTTCTACTTCCCCTTCTTGGCGGCCCGACTCTCATCGTAGAGCTGTTCGAACCGCTTGATGCCTACGAGATTCAGGCCGACGGCATTGGCGTAGTTCTGGAGCATGAGAGGACTCCACGCCCCACCACTGATCCTCAGCCGACGGGAATCCACCACTCTCCGCACCTTGGTCTGGCCTTCCAGTCTGAGGACGGGAGCACGGAAGATGAAGATCACCTGGTTGCCGGTCTTCGCCAGGAACAGGAACGCTTCCCCAGCCGCCAACTCACCAGGGAAATGACTCGCCCGACGGAACAGCTCCAGGTTGGTGGCCTCACTTCGGGTGAAGGAACACTGGATGACTGCCTTGAGTCGGAGTTGGGTCAGGTCACTCACTGCACATCTCCGAGGTCGAACTGGTGATGAACCACCACCGTCAGTTTCCCATCGACGGTGAGGTTGATGGACTGGGCGTCGATGGACTCCATCCACTGCTGGACGGCCCGCAGGTCGGCAGTGGTGCCGTTCGGGCCGTGGAGCGGGCTGATCACCAGATCTTCCGACTCCACGGGCTCCCTGTACATCTCCGGGGGCAGGGAGACCGGGATGATCTTGTCTGATGACTGCCCTTGCTCAGCCAACTTGGTCCGCACCGCTTGGAGGATGCTGTTGTCCACCCCGGAGCCATACTTGGCTCGCAATGCCTTCTGGCACTGCATTCCGGTCTGTCCTAGACGGAGACAGGCTTCAATCAGCTTCATCTTCTCTTGAAGAGATCCGGGCCTCTTACGGGGCTCTATACAGGTAGGCCCCTCCCCAAAGATAGTCTTGCGGAGTGCGGCCAAGGTCGCGGTTGAGACCGCAGAGCCGTACTCATCCCTAAGCGTCGCGAAGATCTGCTTGTTCGTCACACCCTGGCCAAGCAACTCAGTGACTCGTTCCATCTTTCCCAGCATAGGGAACCTCCGGTTGCCCCCCTTACTCGGAGGAAGCCAGGAGAGTACCCCCCGAAAACCGGGATGTGTCAACTGAAAGCCTAGTCCTGCCTGATATTGGGTCGTTTCCCGGTCAGCAGCCATCGCATCAGGTGGTACTCACAGGGGACGTAACCCTGCTGGTCGTTCATGGCGAAAGCACGACGCGGGGCCGGGAACAGGAACGTGCAACGAACCCAAGGTCGGAGGAAGGGATGTCCCAGGAACCATCCGACCTTGGGCCGCTCCCAGTCGATACCGAAGCGGATGCCACAACAGGTAGGGATGTCGTGCTTTCGTCCTTCTTCGGCCCAGTCGAGAACCCGACGGATCAGGTGAGGCCGAGGGCCTCCATCATCGGGATCGGAGCCGTGAGACCGAGCATCTCCCGCATCGTCCTCGGCTGGCGAGCTTTCTCCCACTTCTCCTCCAGGTACTCGGGGTCGTTCGCCATCAGACGCTTGTGGGTGAAAGCCGCAAGGCTCCCCACCACCATCGTGTGGACATCTTCGATCGCTACTGTGATGAACTGCTTCTGTGCCATGATGGACCTCCATCCCCTAATATACCCGAGTTTGCAGGAAAAACACAAAAGGGGCTCAACTCTGACCCCTCACCCGTAGTAGGGTCAGAAGACAGAAGGTGCTCGGTAGCTGCCGAGCTAGTGAGGATGGCTCCTCATGAACAAGCGGAGTAGCGTTCGCACAACGGTAGGAAATCAACAGGCCACCCGTTAGGTAGCTGCTCAGTGGAGGACTTACCTGAGAAGCCCAGGGCTTCAGCCGGAGCCTTTGACGGGGGACAAAGTAAGGGGTGTCAGGTGGAGTCGATCGGGCTTCATCCCAGACTGTGAAGCCGGGCATCCTATCCCCCACCCATTGCTCTCTTTGGAGTCTCAACTGGGCGCTAGTGTTAAAGGCAACCGTCCACAAGGGCCGTGACTAAGCTCTAGGATAGAGTGCCCCACCCAACCGGAAGAGGTCTAGTCAACCAGAAGCCGGAAGGAGAAAACGCCCCCCTCACCCGGGGAAGTTCCAGGTGGAAGTCCTGGGCGTCCAGTTGAGCCCCCAAAGGGACCCTTGCTACGAGAGCAATGAGGACAGCGAATGGGCATGGGAGAGCACCTCCGTAATGAGGGTACTCCCACCAATCACCGTTCCAAGAAAAACCAGGAAGTTTCTCGGGCTCAAGATGCCCTTACCAACTGCTGGGCCGAAGGCGCTGCGGATGCCGATGCCGTAGCGAGGCTGCTGCAAACCCCGGATGAATTTGACCGTCCGAGCTTTGGCTTCAGCCGCCTTGTCGAACTGACCCTCTGCATTGGACTTCAGCGACTCGTACTTGCTCGACTTGTCGATGCTCAGGCTCACGCCCCCAATCGAGTAGTCGAACTCCTCGTGGACCCAGTTGATGGCGAGAGCCATCAAGGCGTGGCTCATCGCCGCATAGTTGACGGCCATCGACCAGTCGGAGTTGCCTCTCAGCAAGCAGTTCAGATCACTGATGCCCGTGCGAGGTGGCATCATGTTCCACCAGCGCAACGCTTGATCCAGATAGACTTTCAACTCTTCATCGGTCCAGACGTAGCCGAAGATGCGGTTGTACTGCCCGATGTCACACTCGTGCTCAGGTGGCCGGAAGTGGTAGTTCCGGTCTGGCGAATTATGTGAACAAATACAAGAGGTTGTGAGGATCAGGTTGTGGTTCCCTTCAACCGTCAGATCAAACATAAACTGACGGTCATCAATTTGAAGGACTGAAATCAAAGGGGTAACACGAACCTCACCCTCCCAAACCACAAGTACAGAGTCTCCGGGAACTAACGTTTCCGCATCCACAGCAAGATCAGGATTTGGGCTTCGGTATACTCGGTGCCCACCCGTAAAAACGGAAGAACCGAACTTTGTGGTTAGTTCCCAAATGGATTCCGGTCGAACATCCGCCCGGTGAACAGCCTGTACCTGCCGCCATTCCAATACACCCCCAGAAGATACGGACTGCACACGCAGTTCCCCTGCCCGGAATGCCTGACGCAATTGGTCTCGTTGAGCACTAGTGATCATAGCCCAAGATCCTCCTCAGTCCACACACAAAAGTGCCAGCCCCGTTGTTTAGCCTGATCTGCTGCAACCTTAAGACGTGTGATCTGCTTGTTGTTATTGCCGTAAGTGGGGTGATCCAGTACCCATTGTGGCTTGACTTCAATCAATTTCACCACATTGTGGCTTAGAGTCACAACGAAGTCAGGGTAAATGCGTGCACCATCTTTCAAGACTAGTGGTGGCTCATACTGGTATGAAACCACAGAGGGGTCTGCATCTAGGAGGACCAAGGCCTGACGCTCATAGGTACTCCTAACCCGAAATTTCCCCTTCCGGTTGGAGCACTTCAGGGCAACTACCTCACACCAAATCCCTCGACCCCCACACTTCCCAAACTTGGATTTAGGGCTCTCTAAGAGAGAGTAAAATTTTCCACTTGCCCAATCCTCTCGAAGGCGTTTAGACAACCATGGCTTCTTTTCACCCGCTCTGGAGCGCCCCATCCGAGCTGCACTTTCCTGACGATTTTTCCGAGAAGCATCATTCCACATGGCCCCAGTGAGTCGCTGGATGGATCCATTGGAAAGCCCTGTAATCTCGATCATCTCAGCCCAGGTACAACCAGATTCATGCAAGGTCGTCACGATAGCCGCCCGCTTATCCCTGACACCCAATGGGGGTCGCCCCCTCTTTGAGAATGTATCCCAGTCGAGTTCCTGTGCCTTTAACAAGGGTGCCAATCGTGGGTGTGGTGTGCTCATGCCTAGCAATACCTATAGGATAGATATTGTCTGGGAATAAGAGCATTCTACACTGGGCTCAAGTCGTGAAGGGTCTCCCAGAGATCATCCATGCGAACGACCATCCTTTCCCCATCAACATCCAGTTCAACTGTTTCCTCAGCCCCCACGCAGTTGTCGCGGAGCATGACCCGCAACGTGCTGATCATCTCCAGCTCCTCTGCGGAGTAGATGCTGGAGATGGTAGACGCCGTGGACACCACCGCGAACTCTTGGACCACCTGCATCTGCGGGGTCCCAATCTGCTCACGGATGGTCCAACGGATGCGGTACGTCCCGATGGTGGCGTTCGCCGGCACCATCAGGGCAGCGTAGAACTCCCCCACCGCAGGGTTCACAGGCGTCCGGTCGGCTGACCCAATCAGCACTTCCACTTCGGGTGGACCGGGATCCAGGAAATAGAGGCTGTAGGTGATCTCAGCCGGGTTGATGGGGACGTTGCTACTGTTCTTGAGGAAGATGTCCAGGTCCCCCCGAGCAACCTCCTGACCGGGATAGAAGGCGACGGCCATCAGTTCACCTCGATGTCAGAGGCCCACAGGATGCCCTCATCCGGAGCTTCAAGCAACTCGCTCGACAGACGCTCCCTGATAGAGCGAAGGGTGTCCTGGTGCACCCGGAGACGGCCCACCAGCTCCGCGCTCTGCAAGGCAGGGGAGTAGTATAGGAAGTCGAGGAAGAACGTGGATCCTGCATCTGGAAGGATACGGAAGGCGTTGACCTCCCCGACCGCCTGGGGACCATCCTCTACAGGGCACTGGATTCTCCTATCCGCCACAGCCCCTTCCTTGTCAGGCCACCAGAGCATCATCAACCCCCATCGACGAACTCGATGATGAGCCCCGTGGTGAACACCCCAGACCGGGTGGGTGCAATGAGGACCACTTCATCGGTCTGCACCAGGTAGGTCAGAGCGGGCTCCTCAGCGTTGATCTCCGCGTAGAGCATGTCCCCGTCCGTGAACGTGTCAGGCACGGTGTAGACGTAGGTAAATCTGCCCGCCTCTGCCGGTGTGGCAGGGTCCATCGCTGCTGCATCGACCAGGGTGTTCTTCGCCCCGGCGAGACTGTAGGAGAAGATGGTGATCGTCGGTCCCACGGTCGGGTCGAACGCGATGTTGGCCCCGTCCAAGAACCTGGCTTGGAACGTGAAAGGGTTGCCGATGACCGCCTGCTTTCCCACTTCAGTCCTCCATGTGCGTCATGGTCTTCAGTGCCTTGATCTCGTCCGCGTAGGACAAGGCTGCCACCTTGGCTCGGCGGGTGAAGAACTGAGTCTTCAGGTCACGGATGTTGTCCGGCTTGGTGAACACAAACACCGTCCGGTCTCCGTCTCTCTCCGTCCCAAGGAACTCCACCGAGGCCGTCTTCAAGTAGGCGGCGTAGTAAAGGTCAGCGGTCTTGTACTTGCCATCTTCGGGCGTGTTGATCATGTCGGGACTCCTGCATTGACCATCTCGAAAGAGAGGTTGCTGTTGTTCTACCCTGGGGAACGTATAGGCGAACGAACGAAGCCCCAAAACACGAAAGCCCCCGTCCCGTGAAGGGCGAGGGCTTTCGTGTGGGAGACCTTCGGATCAGAGAGGAACACCCAGGTGGTTGTAGACCCCGATGGCAGGGCCGATGCCAGTGGCCGCGATGGCGGTCACTCCATCCGCCGCCCATGCACGAGGACGCCAGGCCGTGACGGCACCTGCGGAGTAGGCGAACTCCCGACGCAACAGTGTGATGTTGCCCTTGTACCCAGCGATGACGCCCGCTCCGTTCGAGATGTTGAACGCTCCCGTGGGGACCAGTGTCGGGCGGCTCCGGTATCCAGGCTCACCGGGCTCCAGGAACCCACCAGAGGCGTAGAACTGCCCCTGAGCGGCCACCATTGCGGGGGTCTGTGCAGCCACGAGCGCCTGTCGCGCTGCCAGATCCAGGAACTGGTCTGCCGCGTTCCCGATGATCGTGTTGGCCGGAAGACGGTAGATCTCCCCGGACAGGATTCGCAGGATGTCAGATACGGTGCCGAAAGACTTGTTCGTTCCCCCAGCCGTCAGCGAGTTGGATGTGAACGGAGGAACCTGATCCAACTCAATGTTGATCTGAGCTTCTGTCAGCGTCGCGCCCGCCATCACCCTCACGAGGAGGTTGGTGTTCATCCAGTTGCAGGATCCAAACGCAAACTGCGACCCGTTGGCATCCACATCCCCATTGTCATGGATGCGGTCCTTGAAGTACGCCGCCAACCCAAAGGTGGTCGTCGTGGTAGCCACACAGTCGTTGCCACCACCGGTGGTGTCCGCTACAACAGCATCCGCCGTGAGGGTGGTGTTCAGTGAACCACTGATGTAGGAGATCCCGTTGACCACGGTGGTCCCGGCGGGATCCAGGGACTCTGCAACGTACACGTTCTGCGGTGTACCTTCGTAGATGCTGTTCCTCTGCCCGGCGTTGGGACGCAGGTCACCGAGGTTGAGCCCCACGCCGGCTAGGTCGTTCCGCAGGGGGATGATGAAGACTCGATCAGCCATTGTGAAACTCCTAAATCAGATGACGTTGCCGAGGGCATCGTACACGGTGACAGCTCGGCCAGCGCCGCCTGCGAGGATGTTGCCCAACCCGATGGTCAAGGCCGTACCCGCTGCCCCATAGGTGAAAGCGGGGTTCTCAAACGCGAAGGTGGCCGCCTTGAGGTCAGCCAGGACACCATTCGTTGCCGACAGATGCAGGTCACCAGCATCGACGAGCTGCCGCACGTCGTTGAAGTTCGTGTCCTGGAGCCCAGTCTGCACGGGAGCCACCAGCGGGTCACCAGGGCGGAGGTAGGCCGGGGGAGCGTTGAATTTGCGCCCCCGCACTGCACCGTAGACACCCTCGACGCTCTGTGGCAGCTCCACGTTCGCACGGGCCACGAACGCCCCACGACGAGCACCGATGAAGTTCGGGACACCGTCCTCCAGAACTGCCGCCGCAGGCACACGGTAGCGCTCACCCGCCAGGATGCGGAGGATCTCCTCCACGGTGCCCGTCGAGTTGCCGGCCGTCAGGGACGAACCTGCACCGATACGAGCGGCGAGGATGGCGTTGATCTCCACCGAGGTCAACGCCGTACCCGCTGCAACCGCAGCCTCGATGTCACCGGAAGCCAGGATCGCGTTGGCAGCCGTAGCTGCACGAGCGCCCACCTGGTTCTCGATGGTGTCGATGAGGTACGCCGACAGACCATAGGCATCCGCCGCCACCCCCGTGGTGATCGGGGGGCCTGCTGCCGTCGTGATGGGAAGGTTGACCCCATCGATCAGGTAGAAGGTCTGGTATCCCGTCTGACCCGAGTTCTGCCCGCTGAGGATAGGGTTGAGTTGGGACGTGTTTGGTTGCAGGTCCAGCACCTGGAGCAGGCTGTCGTCCAGGTCATTCCGGGCGAGTACAATGTAAGCGCGGGCCATCAGGGGTTCTCCTTGAGAGGACGATCAGACGAGCAGAGTGCCGTCGTCGTCGTAGACGGTGACGGCCCGCTGGTTGAGCAACGTGGCCTGACGGGTCTGCTTCGACACCATCGTCGGAGCCAGATGAGCCTGCACATCAGCATCGGGGAAAAGGGTGATGCCGGCGGCGAGGTTCGCGAGCTGGCCATTCAGGACCGACGCCGCGAAAGCCGTGCTGTGGAAGGTAGCCCGTGCAGCACCGATCTCATTGTTCACGGTGTCACCACCGATGAACGTGGATTTGCTGTAGGCACCCCCCGTCTTGAGGGCCTTGGTGCCCGCTGTGGTGGCACCCCACTCACCGGCCAGCATCCCCGTGTCGAACACGGTGTTGGCCTCAGTGAAAGAACCACGCAGCGTCGGAGACCAGGTAGTACCTGCGAACTTCACACTTCCTACGGGCACCGCATAGGTACGTCCCGCCAGGACAGAGAGCAGCTCGGCAAGTGTCCCTACGGACTGGGACAGGGAGACGGTAGCACCTGTCAGGTCCGCCTCGACGACGGCCAGGGCCACATCAACAGCCACCAGCGTTGCTGCAAGGCCCGAGTCCACCAGATTCTGGATGGCAGCCGTGGCCAGACCCAGTGTCGTCACGTCCCACAGAGCGTGGGTACGAACCGTGGACGACGCAGCCAGAGCCGCTGCGTCCAGCGCCACACGGGTCTGGTTCGACGTGGTGATGGTCAGCTCCGAAGTGGGTCCCGCCCAGGCGATAGCGAAGCTCTCGGCCGTGATCAGAACCACACTGCTGGGGGCACCAACATTCACACCAACAGGGTGAATGGTTGCCGGTGCAGGCACGTCCGTGATGACCTGCACACCCGCGTCGTTCAACGCGAGGGTGAGGTTGGCCGCCGCCGCATCATCATCGGCACCCAGACCGACGAGAATGGGGTCACCGACCGTACCTGCGTGGATGAGGTCGTTGGCACCTGCGGCGAACTCGAAGTAGACGCCCTTGAGGAGGATCTGGTCACCAGCCAGGGCACCCGTGAGGGTGACCGTGGCCGCAGCCTCCTCACCGGCACCTGGCTCGACCTTGTCCACCAGGTAGGCTCCCAGGCCCTCGAACACCATCTTGTTGGAGTGGGCGGCGGATCCCACCACGACACCACTTGCATTCACCGTCGGAACATCCGTCCCAGGACGACGCAGGTAGCGTGTCTGGCCAGGAGGGTTCGTGGGGTTGTTGTCCTGGGATACGTTGGGCCACAGATCAGTGATCTGGAGAACGCCATCAGGGACATTCGCGTTGGCCAAGCAGATGAACGGCATCTTGTTCTCCGTGAGCTGATCAGGCTTGCGCCTCGTCTACTTGTGGAACGGTATAGAGGAACTATTCAACCACGTCTCATCACACCATGAATCGAGTAAGGACACCCCCCAGCGTCAGGACACGCAAGGATGAGGCCCTTGGTTGTGCTGGCCAGCAACTTAGCCTCGGCTCCCGGAGGGATGGCCTGCATCAACTGAGCAGGGCCGAAGGAAACCAACAAAGTCTTGACGGCATCCGTGTTCTGCACCGTGAACTCCGAGAGAAGAAACGGGAACACCAAATACAGTGGTCGAGGTGCTACCGAGGTCAGATCCTCATCAAAAGGTGGAGCCTGACCGGCCGCAACACCGACCACAGCCGAAGGCGCGGTCCCCACAAGGGTGAATGTAGGCCGGGGCACCCCCATCGACTTCGCCGGGAGGACACAGAACACTGCCCCAAGGGCAGAAATGAGTCCCACCCCAACGCGATTCTCCTGTACCTGAATGAAGGTCCACTGATGGTCCGGTGCACCAAAATCCTCGATATTGAGCACCGCATGGGTCGTCCCACGCCGGCTCTCCTCAATCAGATCCATCCCCCGACGTCGAATGGTAAGGGACCGGAAGGTCTGACCTCTTGCCACCTCGAACAAAGGCACGGAACCGCCACCACCCACACCTGATCCCGCAGGGTTGCCGTAAGCATCGTTGGCAGACCCTGCTCCCCAGAACTGATAACCGACCACCTGGGGGTCATTCCTCAAGTAGAGATGGATGAGATGCTTCGACCGCTCCAGCAACCCAGCGTAGGTATGAAAAGGACTTGCCATTAGCGGTGCTCCCCCCCAACGACACCATGAAGTGAGAAAGCCGCCCCAGCCACCCCATCCGGGCAAGCCAGGAGCACTTCCTTGGTTGTGCCTGAGTACAAGGGCAGCTCACCACCCGTTGGGATGTTCTGCATGGCCTGCTCCGGTCCGAATGACACCAGCAGATTCACCAAGGAAAGGTTGCGGATCGAGAGGGCCGTCAAAGGCTTGGGGAACACCAGGTACAACGCTCGGGGTGCCGCTGATGTCAGGTCCTCATTCAGGTCAGGGACTGACCCTGCGGCACTGTTCGTGCTCGAAGGTGCAATCCCCTGCAAACTGAAACTCGGCTGGTAGGTCCCGAAGAACTCCACCGGAGGGATGCAGTAGATGGGACCAAGCACCGGGTCTGCCGGAACCCCACCCAAGTCCAGTAGGCCAGCCGCTCGCTGCTCTTGCACCCGCAAAAACATCCAGCCGCCATCAGGAGCAATGGCTGCCCCGCCGACTGCTGGGACGATAAAGTCCTCCACATCGAAAAGAGCATGGGTCATCCCCCGCCTGCTCTCTTCAATGAGCCCCAGCTTCTTGCGCCGAAGGGTCGCCGAACGATAGCTCTGGCCACGGGGCACCTGGAACAACGCCAGTGGCCCCGCCCCACCCACACCGCTGTTCAACGGGTCGCCGTAGGCATCATCCACCGTGCGATGACCCCAGAACTGGTAAGCCTCCACCAGGTTATCGTTGTGGAGATAGGTGTGGATAAGGTGGGTAGACCTCTCCAGCAAACCGGCGTAGGTGTGGAATGGCGAACTCATGCCCGGTTACCCCGTGTCTTGGCTGCACGAGACCGCTTCTCGTACTCGGTGGTGTCCTTGCCTTTGCTGGCTGCGAGCTTCGCGGCATCGCCCCAGTTGTCCACCCGCTCACCCTCGACGTTGGGTGCCAGATTGAACTGGGGACCGTCCATCTTGAGCTGCGCCTCACGCTGTCCCACATGCTCTCGTCGTTGAGCCATCTGGCGCTTGATACGGATGTTCTTGCCCGGCCAGACATCCCCCCGCAGAACCCCACCCACACCGGTAGCGATCTGCATCTTGGCAGGCTCCCCGCACTCGGGGCACTCCTGTGGGGTGTTGCGGTTCGCGATGGCCAGGGTCGTGAAGAACCCCGTCCCACATTCCTCGTCACTGCATTTGAAACTGTACTCAGGCATCACTGCACCTCCAATGATGCAAGATACCGAGCTGCCAACTTTCGGCGATGCAATTCAAACTCAGGGAAATCTGCAACCATCTTACCAACACGCACGCTATCGGCTAGATAGCGTGCCTGACGTTGCTGAGCCTTGGGCACGGACCAACGATTGCTCGTGACATGATCCAGAACGGCAAGGACGTGTTTGCACGCCCGATGCTGACCATTGGGGTCCTTGATGTTGGGACGGGTGGCAGAACCTTGTGGGGACCCATACAGGTAGCCACCCGCCTTGGCCCAGTGCTCCGGCCCCTGCCACTGCCAGAAAGGACAAGAACAGCTCACTTTGACGTGAGCCTTGCGGATGTCAGTGACGTTGCCTTTGCGTTGGGCCTTGAAACGTACACGGTAGGGATCCTTGGACCCCTGCACGTCGAACAACCAGACTCCGTTCTTCTCGCTCACCCGAGCGACCCGGAAGTCCAGCCCCTGTGCCCGAGACACCAAGTCACTGGCGCAACCCTCACGGATGTCCCGGATCAGAGCTGCCGTCCGGTAGGCCCTGCGAGCCACCTTCATATGGACGATCTGATCGAACATCTTGTGGAGGCCATCCTGGGTGAGGGTGTTCCACCCATTGGCCTGAAGAAACTGGAGCACCTCACGATCCACAGCCCGGCCATTACGGTACTGCCTCCACAGGGGAGTCTTGATGAGCTGTGTGAGCGCCTCACGACACTGTCGAGGAAGTGCTCGGTAGTTGAACTTGGCGGACTTCTCGACGTGGTCCTTGCCCGAAGGGTACACCCGACTCCCTGGATTGGAGTCGTGGACCTCGTCCTCGTAGGGGCCGTTCATGCCTGGTGTACCAGGCTTACGGTCACGACGTGACCGCTCATCGTGATCATTGGCTCGGTCGTAGACCTGATCGGGGTCCATATCCGGCGGACGCTGCTCCCGAAGGAAGTCGGCAATCACCTCAGAAGCCAGCCTGTGAGCAGCATCCTGATTGAACCAGGCATCGAACAAAGGGTCCTCCTCGTCATCCTCGTCCTCGTCGGAATCATCCTCGTCATCCGTGAGCAGATCATCGAGGTACAGGAACAACTCATCCTGGTACTCTTCCTCGACCACAGCCTCGGCGAAGAACGTCTCGATGTCCGTGGACTCCTGCTCCCCATCCCCCCACTCAATCAGGGCATCCCCCTCGGGAGTCACCTCCAGAAGTGTGCCCCACTCATCGGTAGGGTAGTGGAAGAACGGGATGCCCTCGAAGGATGCCTTCTTGTCTTGCTTCTTCTTGCGGTCCATCTTGCTTCTCTGAGAGATAGTGCTGGGACCACCTCCGGGACGACGCTTGTGACGAGCTGGAAGCTCCTTCGCCTTCTCACGTCGAGACTGGAACCGGTTGTTGTTCTTGAGACGACGCCAGCGCCGAGTCACCTGACGCTTGATGCGTCCCTTGAGTCGCATGTACCGCTTGGCAAAGTACCGCTTCGCCCGGCCCTTCTGGACCTTCTCTCGCATGTTCCCAGGAGGATGGGGAGAGGTGAAACGAGGCTTGTACCCGGCTTCCACACCCCTCCCATCATCCCACTCTGCCCACACGTCAGAGAGGTCCCAATCCTGCTCAGCCGTCATTCCAGGGCGACGGCTCGGGGTGATGCCCGTGTTGTTGTACGGAGTGTCAGGATGCGTCTTGCCCCCGTCGTACTGGCCACCGGGCCGCCCCTTGGTGCGAGCCTTGTCCTTGTGGATGTTGCCATCCGAGCTGGACCCGGACTCACCAGGGACGTTCAGGACAGTGGGACCCTTGGTGGGCTTGCTGCGGCTCCAGGGCGGGGAGGGGAGACCCTGGGTTGGGTACTTGCCGTCCCCCTTCTCCTCATCACCCGTGTCGGATTTCTGCGGGGCAGGGTCCTTGACGAACGTGCGGTAACCACTCTGGTCCTGCGTCGTGATGGCGGCGTGGCGTGGATGCGTTCCGCACGTCTCTGGACGAGGATCCTTGAGTCCCACCCAGAACGTCGAGATGATCACCGCTGTGCCACGCTCGTTGCGGAAAACCACCCGCAGATCACCGAGCTTCTTGTCGTTCCACTCGATGGGCTCACCACGCATGGTGTTGCGCTCGAACTCTTCCCACTGCCACGACTTCTGTGACTTCCAGTCGTTGAGCTTCCGGCTGTAGTTCATCAACGCGACTCGAAGGTCACCTACCGTGATAGACCGCTGATCCATCCGGTATTGGGCGTGGGGCGAGATCCGCATCGCCTTGAACAACCCGCCACCCTTGTCAGAGGTCATAGAGTAGACCTTGGCAGCCTCCGGGTTGCTCAGCTTGTCCCCGTGCTCGACCTTCTCGGCCAGGTCATCCCGCAGAACGGGGGACCTCACCTGATGTTCGATACGTTCCACCACCTTGCAAGGACCGCCCTGCCAACCAAGCGGGGGACTGAGATCGGCCTGACGTGCCATGTCAGCCTCCCCGCAACTGAGCCAGCAAGAACCTCACTGCCACACGGTCGATGACCAAAGCCTCCGTGGAAGCGTACCGATGCCCACCCCCACCAAATGCAGGCAGGACGGCTTCATCAACCATCTGCTTGTCGTGCAGTGGGAGCCGTGCTTCAAGGAACTTCTCGCCCATCTTGGATAGGGCCAACGACGTGCGGTCGAGATCCAGTTCTAACCGCTCCAGGCGACGGGGAGCCCCTTGGATGAGGTCCCCGGCAACCTGGTGCAGGTGTTCCTTGTGATCGGACTGCTCCACCAACTTCATCGCCCGATTGATCAGGTGCTTGAGTCGGTGAGCTTCCACCCGAGCCGAGGAGACGCCCTCCGTGACGAGAGCCCATGCTGCCTGGCTGCTTGCGATTCGATTGGGCACGAGGGTCCTCCAGGGTAGGCCTGTCACCAGCACCTACCCTGGAGCCCCCATAGGGGGAGTACCGAAGAACAGCCCTAGCCCTTCTTGGCTGTAGCCTCAATCCGAGCCAGATGGCTACGGATCTGCTCGGCGACCTTCGGGGACTCCTTCGCACAGATCGCATCGAGAGCCTCGGGCCAGTCACCGTAGAAATCCACGGCCTCCTCAACCCGCTTCTGCCAGTTCCGCTTCGTGTTCCACCCCTCGACGATCAGGGCGATCTCCTCGTCCTCTGTCTTCTCCGGGGGCAGGGCTACCTTCTTACGGGTGGCACCAGCCACCGCAGCATCGGGCAGCAGATCGGCCAGGTCGTCCCCGTACATGGCCTCGTCCACATCCCCCGTGGCCCCACTCTCACGAACATCGTCGATGCCGACGTTGCCCTTGCGAGAGATCTGGGTCGTCTGCCGGGCACGGAGCGCTTGGGGCTCGTGCGTGTGGGCGGGGTCCGCGATGACCTGAGCCCCCGTCTCCCGACCAGTGGGAGTTGAGGCCACTGCCCGACCAACCTGCACCGGATGGGAACTCGCCGACTTGAGGACGTTGACTGACTTGACTTCACCGGCCTCAACTACGCCCTCACCGACGGTGGCGCCAGCCGAGAACGCATACTTCCTCCCGACCGGCACACCACCAGCGTCATCCTCGATGACCTGGTACTTGCCCAGCTTGCCAGCCCGCCGGGTGCCCTGATTGGCCTCCGCTTGTCGATTCCCGCCCATCTCCTCACGAGACTTGCGGGGGTCCCGTGCCTCCAACTCCGCGTGACGAGCTGCGATCCGCTGCTGGTTGATGCGCTCAGCCCGTGCGACATCCGCACGATCCGAAGGGGAGATCTTGTCGTGACCACCACCCGAGGAGTGCACCGGGCGGGCCTGCATGTAGGTCCGCTGGGTGTGCTCCATCAGAGCAGCCTCGATGTCCGGGTCCACGTCAGCCGCGTTCTGCGGCGGTGGGGCATCCGGATTCGAGTCCACATCGAAAGCACTGATACCGATGTCCTGCTTGCGCTGCTGACGGGTCGAGCGCAACTGGGCCAGTCGGTCCGTGTTCCCGTTCTGGGCAGCCTGTCGGATCTGCTTCTGCTCATCCAGCGTGCTCACCAGGGCCTCATCCTCGGAAGCCTCACCCATCGAGAACTCGTCCCCTCGGTCACGGGCCTCTGGTGTGGCGTGACTGACCTTCACACCCGCCGCCTTGGACTTGTAGGTGGTGTGCTGATCGGACTCTGGCACGAACCAGTCACCTTCCAGGGCACGAAGTTGGGGCACCGAATACTCTGTACCGCCGTACCGAATGGTGTGCCCATCGTACTGGAAGATGTCATCCATCAGGATGTCCATCTCGTACTTGCCAACGTGGATCTTGTTCGTGGCCCGGAAGGACCGGAACTCGCCTCGTGCGAACGTACTCATCTATGTCCTCCATCAGGAGTGGGGTTCCCCTCACGGGGCATCAGGGCACCTTACCCGGCCAACTTGCGCGCCTGATCAGGCCGCAGGTAGATCTGTACCCGCCCCAAGTGCTAAACCATCCAGGCAGGCATCAAGACTGTCTCGAATCACAGGCAGAAACGAGTTGCGAACAGAGACCTTCAACGCCACCTGAGCCCGATTCTCATTCTCTGAGTATACCAGGAACTCCAACAGGCACCGCCCAGGGCCACCCTCGCACAGCCGAAAGGCGTTGCTGTAGACTCCCAGTGCTTTCCGTGGGTCCACATGGACCTCACACTCCACCCGGGCTTGTCTCGGCATCGTGGTCACCTTTTCGAGCAGGTAGACCTCTATACCCGTGAAACCAATCTGAGGGAGCGAGGTCCTGTGAACCCGCCCACCGGGTAGAGTAGCCATCAAAGGAGACTCCCCATGAAACCACTCTACGTCGTTGGCTTCCTGTTCACCCAAGACGGCTCCCAGGTCGTCCTCATCCAGAAGAACCGTCCCGTGTGGCAAGCAGGGAAATTCAATGGCCTCGGGGGCAAGCTCGCTCCCTCCGAGAGCTGGGAGGACGCCATGAGCCGGGAGTTCAAGGAAGAGGCCGGGGTGCTGATCCCACCCGGGGACTGGCAACACATGGCCACGCTGTTCAACGATCACTTCGAGTGCAGGTTCTTCCGGGCCTTCTCGGATCTCGCGCTGAACGCCCAGACGATGGAGACCGAGAACGTGTCCATCGTCCCTGTGAAGAACGTCATCAACCTGCCGATCGTCACCAACCTGCACTGGCTGATCCCGATGGCCCTGGATGAAGGACTACACTTCCCCGTCGCGCCCATCAAGGATGGCCCCTGAACGCAAAAAGGGCCGGTTCCCCGTGAGGAACCGGCCCTGAGTGTTGACGGCCAGTGGGGGCGGGCCAACACCCTGAAACGACGAAACCCACCGTTTTCCGAGGAAAAGACGGTGGGTTCGTGTTCTGGCTTGGGCGACTTTGGTGTTTGAAGACCACTCTCGCCGGTTGCCCCCATCCTCCCGAAGGAGGTCACCGTTGCCGTGTAGCTCTCGCTAGGTTGGCTTTGGTGAGATGGGTCGTGATGAAGGTGATGGACCCTTCGTCCCCATCGCGGGTTTGGGCAGTATATTTCAACTGTCCTGGGATTGGGTAGTAGGCCCCTCTCCCATGACGCTTACCGCTAAGCGTCCCATCGTTGAGGCTGATTGCGAGTCAACCCCTACTGCCGTTTCCCAGTGACCAAGAGCTACTTGATATGGTTGAAACGGAGGCTCCGCCAGGTTTCCCCTTTGGAACGAGTTCAGGTGGCTGCCTGAACCTTCCGAGCGAGACAGTGTATAGGGGCCTCCCCTGTACCTGGTTCCCTTCGGGCCGAAGGCGTCTCCGCCAGCGACGAAAAGGGTTCTAACCGAGGTGCCCCCGAGCGTCAACACCTTTTTTCGTGAGGTGCGATCTTTTCTAAGGAGCCTGCACGGGGACGGTGTAACTCGGTGTAATCAAGGTCCTACCGTCGTCACCGACGATTGGAACAACAAACTGTTCCAGTAGGTCCGGGTCCCAGGGGGACGGGATGTCCCACGCAGTGGACACGGTAGCCACGTACACCATGTCCCCGGGCGAGAACACGTCATAGTCGGCAGCAGTTAACCCATCAGGGAGTCCAACAGTTGTATCGACGATGACCGACGGGGAGTAGAAAAACGTCTTCATCCATGCTCCAATCGACGGTGCGCTGTCATGGGGCGCATAGTAGAAAGCGATCATGTATCCCACCGGAGAGACGGCATCGCAGTTCGACTCATACCAGGAACCCGTGCATGGCGAGTATTTCTTCGGATCCTTATAGTAGTAGGGGGCTCCTCCGACCTCAAGATGGCCAAAGCTCCCGGTGCACCCAGCAGAAGGTTTCATCTCCCCAGGGAATTCCTCAAGATAGCAGTCCGCATCGGTGAACAGCCAATCCTTTGGATCCTCACCATCGGGGACCAGACCAAGGTCCACTACGTGCATCTTGATCGCCCGCTTGGTCTCGGTGGTCACGGTCACGCCGGGAGCCACAAGGTGAATCTCAACGGAGAAGCCGTGAAGGGGGAGCGGGGTGGCCGTGTCCTCGGGCTCGGTGTCGGCAACCACTGTATCCGTCACCGTGTCCGCGACCACTGTATCCGTCACCGTGTCCGCGACCACTGTATCGCTACTGGTGTCGGTCAGCCCTGCCGTGTCGGTATCCGCAGTGTCCTCAGCAGTGTCGGCAGCGACCTGGGTGTCGGTATCCTCCGTGTCCTCGGCAATGATGTCGTTTCCGGCGTCATCCGTGTCCTCGGCAACCAGGGTGTCCGAATCGACCGTGTCATCACCGGCCAGGGTGTCATCAGTGAGGAGGGTGTCATCAGTGAGGAAGGTGTCATCAGCGAGGAAGGTGTCCGTCTCCGTGTCCCCACCGTAGGCATCACCACCGAGCACGTCAGGCTGATCGGTGTTAGTATCGTAGGGGCTCCACGCGCGATCCGCCTGGATGCACCCCATCATCAGGGGGGCCATCAACAGAGCTGTTAGGGTCGAGCGGAACATGGGGTCCTCCTAGTTACAACCCTACTACGGACCACGTCCGCATCTTGAGCCCCAAAAATGAAAGATCTTTTTGGGGCTCAAGTCAAACCACAGGTCCGTAGTAGGGGTGTCGATGGAAACACCCCCACACAGGAGACCCTATGATGCGCTAACCCAATCCCCCATTATGAAACTTGTAGAGAAAGCCGTCGGGTTGCGCCCCGGCGGCTTTTCCCGTTTCGGGGGCTCAACTCTTTCCCCCCTCCCGTAGTAGTCGCAGTCGCGCACAACCCGACAGGAGAACACTGATCCCATGAACGTTTCCGCACTTCTCAACGCCATCATCGCCCGTGCCAATGCCCTGGAGCATCTGGCCACGGAACAGCGCAACGAAGCCGAACAGCTCCGCAACCTCATCTTCGGTGCCCCCGAAGTCGAGGCGGAGCCCGACGCCGAACCGGAGCCCGCACCGGTTCCTGCCGAGGCCCCGAAGCCGAGGCCCCAGCCGGCCGCCGTCCTCCCGAAGGCCCCGTTCATCCCCAAGCAGCCCCCGCTCCAGGAGATCAAGGACCTGGCCGCTGAGGTCGGCGTGGACGTGAGTGACCTGTTCCCGGCCGGCGGAACGAAGCCCACCAAGGCGACCAAGTCGGCCGCCATGGCCCGCATCTTCAAGGCGAAGAAGGACGCGGCCGAGATGGCGAGGCTGGTCGAGCAGGATGAGGCGGACAAGGCTGCCCTCCTCAACTCGGACATCGGCACGGACGAGGAAGAGGACATCGACCTGGGCGACCTGGGCGACTGACCCAAGCACGGGTCACCAGGGCTCAAAGCTCCTGGTGACCCGTAGGGCTAGGGCTTCACGAACAGATCGAACAACCCCCCATCGGCAGCCTGTGCTGCGATGGCGGCACGGACCTGTAGGTCCGGTCCATAGGCTCGGGTGTAGTTCAGGGCACGACCGCGCCCTGGATGCAACTGATCCCAGTTGGCGGCCTTGTTCCCGATCCGAGGACTCCCATCACGTATTTCATCTCAGGGCCATCCAGTCCAGAGTTAAGAGGTATACCCCGTTTCCTCGGATGAGGAACCCCTGCTTCAATCAACAAGCCCCATACCGCAGTTGCGAAACACCCACCCACCACCGAGGTATCTAGTCTAGGGCCAAAGCCCAACTAACTGCCTGAAATGATTGAATCCAACTAATTTCTCGCAACTGCGTTAAACTACCGCCGTTGCCACACCAAGATCGGTTCACCCCCTGACCTCCGGTTCAGGTTCGACAGAGGCATCATCAATGTCTCAACCTCGACCAACCCAGCCAACCGAAACTCCTCGCGTGCCGTCTCCACCAGAGGATGAACAACATCCTTGTCCTTCACATCTGCGATGTTCATCACCCAGTGGCCACCCGACACCAAGGCTTCTGCCCCACGATGAATCATCGGCTTCAAGAATCCATCCCGCCAACTCTCAAACGTCCCGTACTCCGACCATGACTGGTCACCACCCACGTATTGCTCTTGCTGGAAGTACGGCGGTGACGTGAACACCATCTGCACAGGTGGGGGGCTGAACTCCTCCGCAGGACACAGATGGATCTCTGTCTCATCAGAGGCCCCTAACCATTCTGCAAGCCTCAGGTTGCCATCTACTGTGGCCTCCGCCACGTCCGTCGCGACGTAACGGACACCTGCGGCTACCGCACCAACCAGTCGGCCACCGAAGCCTGCACAGGGGTCCCAGACGCTATCTCCCGGCTTGCAGTAGCGCTTGTACAAGGCAGCGGCCACCGCGGGACGGAAGATGGTAGGGGTGCGGGCGTTAGCGCACACAGCCTTGAGAACCCGTGGCGGGGTCACCGGGTCACCAACCTTGAACTGCCACTTGATGGCACGCTTCATAGCCTTGGGGTCGTGCCACGCCTGTAACGCCGATGCATTCCCCTTATACTTGGCCTGGTAACGATTCGGGAAGAACGAGTAGCACAGGGACAGTCCCAAGGGGCTGTGATCCAGGACCGCCTCTTTCGCTCGAAGGCTCCGCATCTTCTTGTCACGGACAAGACTGGACACCTGCTCAGGGTAGGGGAATTTCACCTTCCCCAGGATGGCCTGAACATCCAGAATCCATGCTTCCTGTGTGGGGGAGTCTTGGGCCCTCCACAAGGAAGTGTCCGGGTATTTCACTTCCAACTGCACACCACCATCCGGGAGGAAATCCTTCGACTTGGGACCCGTCTTGAGGGGTGGGTGACCCGCTTCTCGGATTCTTCGGTAAATGGTTGCCTTGTGCACCCCGTAGACCTCTGCAACCTCTTGACCAGTGAGGCCACTCTTGATCAGAGTGTGCATCTTGTCCCCCTCATGCCCAAGCAACAAAGGGCGTGCTGTCACCAAGGGCTGGGGGCCCGTCAACCAAGGGGCAGATGTCTGGGGCCTACCTTTGGGGGGGTTGTAAGCAATCCCCATCTTTTGAAGTTTGCGACGCAGCGTGGAGCTACCTACGCCTAACTCACGAGCCATCCGGTCTATCGGGACACCCTTGGCAACACCATCCAGAAGGTCTACCTCTGTCAGCCTCTTCCGAACCTGATAGTGGGGCCCCTGGAAACCAAACGTGAGTTTGTAAGCCATGCAGGCAGGGATATGGGGGGTGACAATCTCCAAGAACCGTTCTGCGGTGTCCTCTCGTTCCATGTGGAACGTCCCCGTCTTCCCCTGCCGTGTCTGCCAACGCGGCTTCAGCCCAAACTTCTCGAAGATGGCCTGAGCCACCTGATGGCTGGCCTTGTCCGCCCCAAAAATGATTCCAGGCCACCAACCAGCGGTCCCGTCATCCAGATACCAGATGGCCAGAGCAAAATCATCCACGAGGTCCACAACCTCAGGTAACAGTCGTTTCCATCCCTTGTGGTGATCCGCGTAGAACAACTCCTGCCAAGAGTTCAAAGAACCATGGGCACAAGTGCGCATACAGAACTGAGGATAGCCCTCCTTACTGGGGACTGCATACACCGGGGGGTCAAACTTGACCCAGTCACCCCACTGCTCAGTCTTCCACTGTAGGTAAGGCACCTGCTCCTCACAATGCCCCTCAGTGTAGTAGGTGGCATTGACCTGACGAACAAGGCGACCGTCACCCAGCATAGAGCCCACCAACAGAGATTGGAGCCTCCCCTCAATGGGGAGGACCTGATTCCGCTCCCATTTCGGGATGGCTGTGATCTCGAAACGGTTCCTCCAGTTCTGCACACGTTTCTTGGTAGTGCCCAGATGCTCTGCGATCTGGAGGTCCGTGAGTTGTTCATCCTCGACCATGGCTCGAAGGGCTTCGGGAGACACGGGGCATGGGATTGCTTTCATGCAAAGGATTATACACAGGTAATCCTCCAAGGTGCAGCTGAAATGAGGATGAGAAGTTCGGAAGAATGCGTCCATTCTTAGTGTGTCGGTCAACCAATGCACGCAACATAACCTACAGCCCAAGCCCTGTTTGAATGGGTGTGGTGCTTTTAACTCCAAAAGCAAAACGCCCCCTCAACCGGAGTTGAGGGGGCGTTTTGGAAAGCGCGCTGGGGAAACCCGTTTAGTTCAACGGGTTTTCAGGTCAGCGGGTGACCGTCAGACGAGCCAACCCACGGGGGTTGTAGGCTCCGAGGCCCAAATTTTCAAAAATCGAGAAACCAATCATCCGGCGCTTCGGGTCGTCGGCCGAGAGGACGGTCAGCTCGGTACGGACGGGGATCCGACCGAACATCTCGGGCTCACAGCAGAGGTAGACCGTACCGTTGGGGACGAGACGGCTGGTGACGACGTTGGCACCGTAGATCACACCCTGGAGACCGGTCTTGAGCAGGGTTGCCTGGGACTCGATGTCGAGGATGTCGCGGCCGAACTTGCGGATGTCCGCGTAGTCCCTGGCGTTCATGTAGATGCGGGCGACCCGGAGGTCATGCCGCTCGATGAGCGCGAAGGCATCCGCGAGGACCGCACCCGAGATGGGGGCGATGACCGGGATGTCGGCGTTGAGCTGACCGGGGAGGCTGTCGAAACCGGCAGTGGCCACGGAGTCGAGAACGGCGAACACTCGCTCGTCCTCAGCGGCCTGGATCTGCGCACGCCCGAGGTCCTGGGACCGCTCGATGAGATCGAAACGGCGCTCCTTGATCTGGGTGAGCGGGATCTCCGGGTTCGAGGCGATCTCGAACAGCGGGAAGATGACACGACGGGGCTTCGTGACGGCGAGGATATTCTGACCCTCTTCGCCGACCACGTATGCCGTGACGTCGGGGTCCTTGTCGTAGATCGGCAGCGCGCCGTCGGGGAGCTGCTCGACCAGGAAGGTCTTGCGGCCCACGGCGGCGTAGTCGCGACGAGTACGCAGGGGCTGTGTCATCGAGGCAGCGAGCTTCGCACGACCCTGGGGGGTCTTGATGTACTCGCCGATGATCTTCTGCTTGACAGCGTTGGTGACACTCATGACGGTGACCTCCTCAGATCCGCTGGTCGTAGACCAGGTCGCCTTGGGTTGCATCGGGGGCCATCTTCACGATGCCGATGACAGTGGGCTGGAGGTTCTGCACCGTGGCAGCGTGGATGTCCCCCTGCTCCCAGAGCTGAGCATTGGAGTTGGCATCGTCGGCCGCGAGGGCGTTGGTGAGGTAGCCGTTCTTCGAGGCGAAGAGCTTCTGGCCGACGTTGTACGCCGTCAGAGCCACACCGTCGGCGAGCGACTTGTCCTCAAACAGCGTGTTGCCGAACGTACCCTGACCCGAGACGTATGGGTTCTTGCCCGAGGCCGTACCCGGCGTGTTCTCGAACGCATTGCCGTTCGCGCTGTTGATGAAGACACCGAGGATGCCGACGTTGCCTGTGCCAACGGCCGGAGGTCCACCGATGAAGTTGCTGCCGCCGCCTGCATCGCCGCGAGCAAAACAGACCGAGCCGCTCAGAACGCCCGAAAGCGTCTGATCGACCTGAGCCGTGATTGCCGTGGCCACCTGGGGTGGGTTCGTCTGAGTGAAGGCATCATCGGTCAGCACGCCTACTGAGTTCGCAATCCCGAGGTTCAGGATCCGCAGCGCGCTGCTCGACTCCGTCCATCCACCGCTTGCCTGTCCGAGCAAAGGCATTTCGCCCTCCTTGCTCCCTGTTTACAGGGTGTGGTTTCTGGTGACCTTGCCCGGCTATGCGGATGGGGTCCGGTTCTGCCTCCCTCTGCGACATGCTGAGTTTGGCCTTTACGTCTATATGTGGAGGGCTATCGGCTAAATAGTGGGGATTCCTCAAAGAAACCCCCCGTTCCACCAACCTGCCTCCGATTATCGGAGGCAGGTTGGGGAGGGGTTCAACACCCGATCAGGAGAACGAGCCGCTCACGTCGGGGTCGGAGGCCCAGAGGTTCGACAACTCGTGGATGTCACCGTTGGCCGAGGCGGCCTTGGAGCGGACAGCACCGACGGTCTTGACGCCCTTGCTGGCCTTCTTGGGCTGGGGCTTGAGGATGCTGGCCAGGCGAGCGCTGGCCTCCTTGTCGGAGTCCCCACCCTCGTCGTCGGCGTCCTCATCGTCCGACCCGAAGACCTCACGGAAGGCGGCCTCATCGGCGGCAGTCAGGTTGGTCCCGTCTGCCAGACCCATCGGGTCGAACCCGGTGGCGAAGAAGTGAGCATCGGCCTCCTTGTCGGAGCCGTCCTCATCATCCTCGTCCTCGTCCTCGTCGTCCGAAGCCTTCTTCTTGCCGGCCTCGACACCCTCATCGTCGTCATCGTCGGCGTCGGGCTCGTCCTCAGCCTTCTTGGCGGCCTTCTTGGCCTGGGCGGCCTTCAGGACCATCAGGGCCTTCTTGGCGGCCTTCTTGGCGGCCTCGACCTCGGCATCCGCGTCGTCCTCGTCCTCATCGTCGTCGGCCTTCTTGGCCTTCTTGCCGGCGACCTCGACGTCATCCTCATCCTCGTCGTCCGAGGCCTGAACACGCATCGCGGCGAGCATCTCCATCTCGTCATCGTCGAACTCGTCGCCCATCAGGTCGTCGCCGCAGGCTTCCTTGTCGGAGCCCTCGTCCTTCTTCTTCTCGCAGTTGTCACGAAGCGCCTCGGGGAGCTTCTCGCAGCCGGCGAGGACCTCGTGGCGAGCGATGATGCCGTCACGGTCGGTGTCCATCGAGGCGAACATGGCACGGGGGCCACCCCAGTCCTCGGCGGTCACGAAGCCGTCGCCATCGCTGTCGAAGGCATCGAACATCGCCATCACGGGGTTGGCGGCCTTGTCGTTGATGTTCGAGATGGCCTTCTCTTCCGCCTTCTCCTGCTCAGCCGTCTCGCCAGAAGCACCGATGGTCTGACCATTCGGGTCGTTCTGGCTGGCTGCGGCACGGAGTGCCTTCAGCTCGCTCTCCATCGCGGAGAGACGGGCCATCAGACCCTCCGTCCCGTCGTCGAGATCCATGTCCATCCCGTCGTCGAGACCCATGTCCATCCCGTCGTCGGGGAACATCCCCATCAGCTCGTCCTCCATCCCCATGAAGTCCCCACCGAGACGCCCGATGCTGGCGTCGAGAGCGGAGTCGTCCATGGACATGAACCCGAAGGCCTGGTCCTCGATGGCATCCCAGGACGCCTTACGACCGTTGGACGTGAGGGTGGCCTTGGCGAGCACGAGGGCCTTCGCCGACTTGCGACGGACCATCTCCATGAGGCTGGCCTGGCGACCGACCTGACCCTGGTGGGCCGGGTGATCCTGGTCCTCGACCCCGTAGCCGGGAATCGCGGGCGGGCCGCTGTCCCCGTAAGGGCCGGGGTGGACGTCCTCGGCGAACTCGGACGGGCCTCCGATCATGTACGGGGCCGAACCCGGGTCATCCTGATCATGAGCCGGGTGATCCTGGTCCTCAACTCCGTAGCCGGGAAGTGCGGGGGGTGCAGCCGCCTTGCGGTCAAGGGCTGCCCACGTCATGCGCTGACGAATGCTCATTGCATGTCTCCTTTGATGTGGCGACTGCCAGGTGAAACTTGAAACCCACTTCGAGCCTGGCCTCGCCGTGAGATGAGCTTGCCGAGCCTGATAAGAACTCTTGCTTCGGCGGTGGTGGGCTTACGGCCGAGAGCCGCCTGACAAGCCCGTGCAAACTGATTCAACGACTCGTAGCCCTGAACGGACCCCAGTCGAAGAGCAGTCCGGTACAGGGGCACGGGGATAGACACCCCGTACTCCTGGTTCAGCAGTGCAACCTTGTCGAGCAGAGCCACATCACTGGATGCGGTCCGGCAGAGGAAACCCAGGGTGGCCCCATACACGAGATTGTGCTCGCTGGGCACCAGGTCATCCATCTCTGCTTGCTTGACCAGATTGTCGTTGGGAGCCGTTGCGGCATCCTCGGGACCAAGGGCCTCATCAAGGTCCTTCTGGTCCATGTCCTTCTTGAGCTTCTTTCGCACCCGGTCTTTCAGGTGTGTCTCAAGCTCTTCCTCAACGTCCTCGAAAGGACCCTTCTTGGGCTCTTCCCTGGCAGGGGCTGCATCATCAGCCGGAGCATCTTCTTCGTCACCCCAACCAGCCATGAAAGAGTCACCATTGCCAAAGGCAATGGCTGCGGCCTTACGGCGCTGTCCCTTGGTCCACTGCTCGGGAGGGGTCTGGAGGATGACCGAAGCTGCTTTGCCCAGATCATCTCCCTTGTGGATGGCAAGAATGTTCCGAAGCACTGCACCAGTGAACGCCGGGGTTCCTACCCACGATGCCTCGATGAACTGATTGCCACCGGTGGGGTCCAGGCTAGGATGCCCGCACAGCTCCGCGACCCGATGCTGCCGACCCTGCTCGTCGAAGAAGGTGTTGCCCTTCTCGTATTTGATGTGGGGACACATCTCGGTCTCGTCCGCTGCCCAGTGCCCGCACTTGGTGCAGATGGTGCCATCGACAGTGCAGCCCATGGACAGGGTGCTCATCTTGCCGGACTCGATGGCCTCTACCAGGTCCTCGTGCTTCCGGTCCGTCGCGATGAGGATGTCCACATAGACCGTGTCACCGAGGTCTCGGGCCACTGCATCAATGATGCGTCCCTTGCTCAGCTCCTCGACCTGGACGTGCTCGACGAAATTGTGCCCACCGATGAAGGTCCGGTAGCTCTTGAGCAGAACATCCCGGTCCCAAGCATCGAGGTTGTTGTTGATGTACTTGTCAGCACCGAGCTTGACCCGGAAATTGCCAAACTTCCGATTGACCCGGAACCCACCCTCCATCACCGACCCGAGCTTCGCATTGGGTGGGGCGTAGGTATCCACCGATGCAACGATGGTCACATGGGTGAGTAGGTAGTCCTTCGGGACGAAAAGCTTTCCAAAAATCTCGGATGCCCGGTCGATGAGGTTCTCACTGACCTCTGCCGATGCCTTGGCTGCTTTGCGGACCTTGGCCCAGCCGGACCCGTTGACGTTGGGCGTTTGGATGGAGCCCCTGGCGAACTTCAAAAAAGCCATCAGCCCACCGCCTTCTTGTTACGGTTGGCCAGGAACTTCTTGCCCTTGGCAGTGAGCTTCATCTCAGCCTTGCCCACCATCTCGGCAATGCCGAACTTGGTGAACTTGGTGAGGTCCCTCTGCTCCATATGAACTGTAGAGACCTTGCCCTTCTCAGCCATCGTCTCCAGAAATCCGATCTGGTGTTTGTCCAGACCAAGGTCCTGGATGCTGGCCTTCTTACCGGCCTCGATCGTCTCGTCCCAGTCATCTGAGAGACCATCCTCGGACCCGTCCGCGAAATCATCGAGGTAGTCGGGGTCACCGATGATGTCCTCACGCTTGATCAGGAACAGGCAGGTCGGGCATCCCAGCAGTCTGTGGCTCTTGCCCTCGGACCGCTTGTAGTTGGCCGGGCGAAGGAAAATGGGATTCCCCTCCTCATCCGCTTTGCACTTGGGGCAAATGTACTTGCCGTCTTCGCACTCGACCTTGCTGCCCCGGTAGTGACGGTCCTTGCCGGCCCAGTAGAGGGCGGACTTCACGTAGGCCTGAGCCACTCGGTCGAGGACTTCAGCAGCCGTCTTGGCAGGCCCACCTGGAACACTCACCGTCCCGGCACCGCCGGGAACGGTTGTGTTCTCCACACTGGGTGGGATAGCGATCACATTGGTGACCCGCTGCAAGTCCTCGACCGAGTAGCGACCTGGTCCCCAGGGGAACTCCAGGTCCACTTGGCCGATGCCGGGCCAAACAGCAACCACACGCCCCGCCTGGGACTCATCCGTCGCGCCGCCGGCAAGCGGAAACGCGAGGTCACCAACAGAGAACTCGCGGGCTCTCTGTTGGTAGTCCAAGTAGGCGGTGGCTTGGTGCTGCTGTCCCATTATTGACCTTCTACCTTGGAGGCCGTTCAGACAGGCTTGGCGAGACCAGCGAGGATCTCAGTCATTCGAGCGAGCTTCCCGGCAGCGGCCGAGGGCACGTCATTCGCCAGGTGCGGCAGGACATGAGCCGCCGCCCGCGTCAGAGCCGCGAGACGATCCTCGTTCTCCGAACCCTCCAACAGGCGGGTCTGGAACTGGAGGACATCGAGACCGGTGGAAGCCAGCTTGGTGCCGAGTGCTTGAACACCCGCATCCTGGCTGGCAGCACAACGGCCTGCGGCCTTGTTGATGTCCAGGTACAGGGCTGCCATCTTGGTGCCCAACTCCAGGGCAGCCTGGATGCCAGGCTTCGCGGTCTGGCGCTCGGAGCCATCAGGCAGCTCGCCCCCTTCCTGCTTCTCCCGCAGCTCGCGGTTCTCCTGCTGGGTGAAGTGCCCGTTCATGTAGGACTCGTCACCCTCTTGCTCCTGGGGACCCGACTTCTCCTCGCCGATCTCATCGGGGTTTTCCCCCTGATGGGCCGCGTTGAGGTCGGGCTCACCCGTGAGCGCGAGCTTCGAGATGTCGATGCCGGCTCGCTTGGCGATGTGGTCGCTGAGCAGGTCGCACTGGTAGGCGAACTTCTTGGCGATCTCAGGCTTGATGCCGTAGATGGCAGCCTGAGCGGTGATGAGGTTTGCAGCCTTGTCCAAGACAACGCCCGCATCCTGTGCAGCCTGCTTGGTGAGCTTCATGGCCATATGGTGATCCTCCGTGTCCGATGCCGAGGTGGACAGCACAGGGCACACAGTGGCCCTTCGCTAATACCTCTGGCGTATAGGGGAACTATGCAAAAAACTCGCAGATCCATTTTCAGGGACCTTCCTCTCCTCCAGACCCCGCAAGAACCGCTTTCTCCATCTCCGAAAACTCTTCCGGGGTCATCTGCTCGATTCTTTTCCGCTCAGCCGGATCCGTGACTCCTTCGAGAAAGTCCCTCTTGCGTTCCGCGAACGGGCGCTCGGGCCGAAGGGTCTTGTCCTCCGCCAGCTTAGGATCCGCTCCGGCTGCAATGGCCGTCATCACTGCAACGGGGACGTCCTGCGGGTTGGGCTTCTCGTCCATCTCGGACAGAGCATCCACGATGCCCTGAGCCTGAGCCTGCTGGATCTTCTGAGAGCCGTCCTTCATGCAAACGGCAGCCTCTTCTCCGCTATCCAGGCACTTCTTCAAGAACTCGTCACAGGCTGCATTCATGTCTTCCCGGCTGGCATCTTCCAGATCCTTGGCCACCTGGTCGTAGACCTCGGAGCTGTTGCTTGGATCCTTCTTCTGACGAGCGATGCTGGCCGCTACCCCCTGCACGGTCGTCATCGAGTTGACACTCATGTCGAGGAGGAGAGACCTCAGGTATTTCTTCACGTCGTCGGACAGTTCACTGTTGCCCAGTGCATCTGCAAGGGACTGCCAGGGGGCATCCTTGGACATCGTGACCAGGTCCTCATCACTGAGCTTCCCCATAGCATCCCGCACAACTTCCCGGCCTTCCGCCTGGTACATCTGCGTGGGATCCTCCAGAAACAGCATCTTGGCACTGTTCTGCTTGACCATTTGCTTGAACAGCACCTTGAGCTTGCTGTTCAGGGGCTCTCTCAGCAACTTCCCATTGGCCCACTTCACGTCGAAAGGCTCATCGTTGAGCACAGACGCAGCGTGCAGACCGTCGATGATGGAGTTCAACTCCTTGGCCTCTGGAGAGTCCGGAGTCATACCCTTGAGCTGCTGTACGGCGTTCTCAGCGATCTTGAGCCGGTGCTCCGGGGTCACCCTCCGGTAGAGCTTCATCGCCTGCTCTGCCCGAGACGCCAGAGCGTCACTGTCCATCGGTTCCGACGACAGAGGCTTCCCGCCCAAGTGACTGGGGTCGAGCAACAGGTGCTCCTGAGCCTTGGCCTGCACAAAGGCCCGTGCCACAGCTTCAGGACTTGATGTGTCCAGGTGCAGGAAAGGGTCCTTTCCCAGCTCCTGCATCATCTGAACCGTGACATTCTCATCCGCAAGCTCCTTGCGCAGGCCACGCATCTCCACCTGGTAGGCCGCATAGAACTCAGGTGACTCCATCATCACCATCACCTGAAGGGCCATGTCCTCTGACAGGATGCCGTCCTTCTCAAGGGACGCTGCCAACGTCTCTGTCTCATTCTTAAACCGAGCCTTGTCCACCTTGGCCTGCTCGGCCTTCTGCTTCTTCTTGGCCTCCTCCGCCGCTGGGTCCGCCTTGCCATCCGCATCGGCAGTTCCCTTGGCGTAAGCTGTGGCCTGCTCCTTGGCCTTGTCATCCTCACCGAAAGTGTGGGTGACACCCTTAGGGTTCATTGCCACCCAGACACCGGACTCTGCCTGCCAGACATCCCCCGCCTTGTGCTTGCCCTCTTCGGCAATCAGCCTACGCACCCATCGGGAACCCACCCGAGCCTCTTGTCCCTTCCACCAAGTCCCACGGGACTTGTCCCAGCCTCCCCGTGCTGTCTCGAAACTGAACTCCCGAATCGGGTACGTCACAGACTGGGCTGCAAAGTCCATGTCCAACGAGACACGAGCGGCATGAGCGTGGGTGGTTGTCACCCCTCCGGCTGATTGGAACCACAAGGTCCCCTTCTTCCCGGTCTGGGGGTCCTTCACCCGCCAACCCAAACCAATGTCGAGAACACGGTACTGGTGGCCCACCAAAGTCACCACAGCGTCAGACTTCTGAGCCCGCTTCTTATAGTTCTGGCTCAGGTCCTTGTCACCGTCCGCTCCGAAGCTCTCGATGTCAGGGTCATCCTCCCGCATCCTGTGTCGGCGGAGGTCATTCCGGGGAGGCTTCTTGCTTGGGTTCTTGTGATGCAGTTCCCGGACGTCCTCATCCTCTTTCTCGGCGTGGGTCTTCGTGCCCTCGACGAACCATCGGGCGGCAAGACGACGAGAAGGCTGAGTCAATCCCTTGCAGTCCGGGCAGAGATTAGTCGTCTCAACCCGTGGACCCAAGCACCGACACTGGCTGACCGCCCCGCACTTGGGACAGATGTTCCGGTAGTGCTGCGGCTGTGACCCCTGCTTGTTGAGCCTCTCCTTGACGGTCCCGTCCCGCAGGAAGTTGTCCTCGATGCCAGGCACGAGATACTGGCTGCGCAGAGTGCTGGCCTCGTGGCCCACCTCAGCGGCGGCCTCGTCCAACGCCTGCTTGAACTCGGCCTTGAGTTTCTTCTGCCGTTCCTTCTTGTCGGTAGGAAGGGTGCCACCCTTGGAGCGGATGGCCTTGAGCTTGGTCTGCATCTCCCGGTTGGCGTGGAGCCCCCGGATGTCCTTGGCCGTGATGTCAAAGGACTTGAGGTACTCGTTGATGCCAGAGGCATCCGTCCCCTCGAACACTGAATCCGACCCCGACTTGCCCTCCAGCGCCTTCTCCAACCCGGCCACGAGTGCAGGGTCACTGGTGCTCTTGGTCTGCTTCACCCCGGACTTGCCCACGTAGGAGATGGTAGCCGTCGAGCCCTTGACGGTGACGTGCTTGGCCTGCCAACCGGTGACGCCGTAGTGACCGTCCTTGGCTGACGCCTCATTGCCAACGCGCTCGAAGGTGTCGTTCATCAAGCCGACGATCAATGCCTTGTGCCGGGTGGCCTCGTCTCCTGACTTGAGGTCCTTCTTGACCTGAGCCTGGAGCTTATGGAGCTTGCCACGGAGCTTCTCGATACGGTCAGCCTTGTCCCGGTGCCGGTTGGCGATCTGCTGATCACTGTACTCGTAGACCGTCGTGGTGCCCTTGCCGTCAGCCTTGGGCACCTCCTTCTTGGACTTGAACTTCCCGGCTGCCAGCCTCCCTGAACCGGAGAGCACGGGGAAAACCCGGTAGATCTCCTTGATGGCCTTCTTCCACTTGCCTGGTGCCTGTTCCCGCCAGACCTTCATTGGGACAAACACGTCCCCGTGAATCACTGAGAGTAGGTAGGCCTTCTGCCTGCTCTCAGCGTCCTCACCCCGAAGATGCTTCTGGGCAGCCTGAATCATGTCCGTCAACTGCGGGTAGAACTCAACGTCATCCAGGAGATAGTTCTCGGCAAAAGTCTTGCTCTCATCGTAGAGCATCCGCTCTTGGCTGTGCCCCGGCGTCTGGATCCGTTGGGGAGGCAACCCACCAGGGCTCCCGAGACTGGCCATGAGAGTCTGAGCAACGTGCTCCATCTCGTGACGGACTGTGTCCTCCAGTGCCTTCAAGGACTGCTTGAACTTGACCTTGATGTTGAGCGTCTTCGTCTTGGGGTCCCAACTGCCCAGGGAAGAGCCCGTTGCCCATCCCAGCACCACACGAAGGATCTTCCACTCCACGGGCAGCTTCTTGGGAAGTGCCGAGGCTGGTGACCAACCACTCAGGTCCATTGGGAACTTACGGACCAGAGGCCGTTTGCCTGCCAAGGGGGGTACACCAGGACGGAGATAAGGCTTCAGCTCAGCCTCATCCCGTTTCGGGTATCCCATCAGGTCGGCGGCGACTGCGGCCTGCACCCATTCCGTGACGTCCGCCACCATGGCCGGGGGTGCCGTCCACAGCCCGGCGGTTTTCTGGGACGCATACCGAAGTGCCCGCACCCCTCCGTCGGAGTTGTGCTGGACTTGAGGCTTGTCCTCCCCGGCCTTCCAAGAGTACCACTGACGTCCCACACGGAACACGTAGCCTAGCACCCCACCACCGTAGTGGTCACCAGGGTCATCCTGAATCCCCTCGAACTCGGTCTGGCCCCAGGCGAACACAGCATAGGCCTCATCAGCCTTGCTGAACCACTTCTTCATCTGAGACGTGAATCGAGCGGTCTTGAGAAGTGAGACTGGGACCACGGTCTCGGTCTCCCCAGAGGCTGCCACGGCATCTGCAAACTGCTGGGTGAACAGCAGAGGCAGGGAGTTGACAGGCACGTTCTTCTCAATGCCATCCCCACCTGTGTCGAGCACGATCTTGTGCGTCACGGCCTGGATGTACCGATGAGCAACTCGGGTTGCCGCCTCCTTGTCCTGCTTGGCCTGAGCCTCATCGTAGCGGACCTTGAACACTTGGACCTCTTTCTTGGCCCCCTGACCGGCATCGCCCTTGGGCTTCTTCCTCACGACGATGGTGGGGTCACCTTTCTCCGTCTCCCCGAAGCCTTCGATGCGACCAGGTGAATTGCGATATTTCCCGAGAAGGACTGGATCCCCAATATTGAGTTCAAACGTCTTTCCCGTCCGGGAAAAGATGCCCGTACTCACGGAGTAGTTCTCTGGCCCAACGGATTTGATCTGAGACCCGTTGTCCACTGGGGTGATTCCGTCGCCAAAGTTCGAGGTTGTCGATCCGGTTGTCGATCTTGTCCCCATTGATATGGTGGACGGTCTCCGTGCGCAGGAGTCTCCTACCGAGGAATTGCTCCATGACATAGCGATGTTCGAGGATTCTCCTGCCCTCGACATTGATGCTGCGGTATCCGTCTCGGTTGAGCCATCCCTCACCCTTGAGGGCTCGCTCTGCGGCCTCCGGGTCACCCTTTCGCTTCCAGAGATAGTAATGGCGCTCGCAGTATCCCTTTGCATAGTGGTATTCGCCACAACCCTCGACGCCACACGTTCGATCGCGTCTGCGAATCCCCTCCAAGGAGCCCGTCCGCCTGAGCATGTTGTAGTGGGTGCGGCAGTAACTCCGAACTGCGGGCTTCTTTCCGCAACCATCAAAGGTGCAAGTGAGAGATGGAGGCAAGTCGCCCACCGGCTCTGGACGTTTCCCTTTTCGGTGTTGTTGGTAGTGCATTGTGCAGAAGCCCCTGGCTTCATGAGCCCGGCAGCATCCTGCCACTGAGCACTGGCGGTCGTGATGTCGTTCTGATCTTGGTCGTCCCATGACACCAATGTATCAGCACCCTGAATCTGCAACCTGTTCTTGTACTTGCCCATCAGGACCGGGTCCCCGACGTTCAACTCGAAAATCTTGGCCGTCCTGCCTCCCTTGAGGTCATCACGGACTCGCTGGGTCAGCCGGCGGCCATCCGAGGCCAGAGCGGGATCATCCAACAGGTGACGCCGTGCATAGTCCTGCACCTGCCGCACCGCTGCACCCTTGAGGTTGAACTCTGCCATCAGGGTCTTGGTGTCGAGCACCTTGCCCGGCTGGTTGAGCACCCGCACATACTGGTCAGAAGCAGCGTGAGACAGCCCTACCGTCACCTCACGCACACGAGCCATCTGATGAGCGTCGAGGAACGTGAGTCGCTTCCCACTCGGGAGACCCAGATCCATCAGGTCGAAAATGAAATCGACCTTCGCCTCACGATCCACCCAGTTCCCCAGGGAGTCACGGAACACCTTGTCCTTCTGAGCGATCTCCTTGATCACGTCGAGGAGCCCGAGCTTCTGCATCTCCAACAGAGCCCTCTTGCCCGTGGGCTCCTTCAAGAACGTGTTGATGAGCATCCCACTCAGATGAGCGGCAGGGATGTTGTGGAGCTTCGCCTTGTTCTTCTCGATGCTCTGCTTGACCTCGGGGGACAGCTTGAATCCGTACTTGATCAGGAACTTGATGGCCCTGATCATCCGGCTCGGGTCGTCTGAGAACGTCTTATCCGGGCTGGACGGGCACCGCATCATCCCTTCTTGGAGGTCCTTCAGACCACACCCAGAAAGGTCAAGAATCTCAGCCTTTTCCGGGCCTTCAGCCAGATCGTGCAGACGCCAGAGAAGGCAGTTGAACGTAAATTCACGACGACACACATCCTGCTCAATGGTCGCGGGTGTGACCTTGTCCGGGGTGTATCCCCCCTGGCCGTAACTCTCCGTCCGAGCATTCGCAATCTCGATGTCTTCACCACGCAGGTTGGCTTCCCCAAGCATCCAGTCACCGACGATGTGCATCAGAGCCACACCGTACTGGTTGGTCGTGATGTTCGTCTTCGCGGGGATCGCTCGGGCCACTTCCTTAGCGAACCACTCGGAGTCCTTGCCAGTAGCCACAGAGTCGATGACGACGTCGATGTCCTTCACAGGATACTTTTGCCCTGTAGGGTCCAGCACAAAGTTCCTTACTGCCCCTCCGACGACATAGACGTGCTTGCTCACACCCAGTCGCTTCGACAGGTCCGAGAGGAACTTCATCAGGGCCAGGCTGGCCTGATCGTCCATTGCAATGCGGGTTTGTTGAGCCACAGGCCACTCCAATGAGGTCCCCTTCTGTTCAAGGGGACCTCATAGGCGAACAACCGCCTAGAACCTGAAAAGCACCCTCATCCTCCGAAACATCTTGCAGGCGGGATTCCGCCACACCCGTCCAGTGAGGATCACGGTCCACACCCCGGAAAGACATCCCCTCAAGAATTGCAGCTTCACCTGTAGTGCCAGACCCACAAAAAGGGTCTACGACCACCCCTCCAGGAGGGCACACCACCCGAACCAGTTGCCGCATCCAACCCACCGTTTTCTCGGCGGGATGGTCGTGCTTGTGTTTTGAGACTGGGAACCCCTCAAACAGGTGAGACAACCGAGGTTCCCCCACCTGCATGTACCCCACCCCCCATTGTTCGTGGTTAGCCTTCGAGGATTGCTGTGTCCCCGGCTTACGAGCCAGCACCCACAGTTCTGTTTCCTGTACAAGCTGGGTAGACAATCCACCATCGACCAAAGGGGATTTGGGCCTACGGCGATGCAGACGACGGATCAGGATGTCAATGGTAGGGAGACCTGCACGTTCCAGGCCCTCCATCAGCCAATGGAGGCTGGACTGGAAACCCCAAAACACCCCATAGCCACCCGGCTTCAACACCCGGCTACATTGTTCAAGTACAGGATAAACCTGTTTCTCAAAACCAGGACGCATCGCCAAATGAGTCCGATGATGGGTTTGAAAATTGGCTCGTGTCCGGTTAGTGGGGGAATCCCAACCGAGGTAACGTGAATCCCCGCCCCCGAAAGGAACCATCATATTCCGACCAGAGGGCGGATCGGTAACAATGGCATCAGCACTGTTGTCTGGCCACGAACCCATCACATCAGCCGCATCCCCCAGACTCACATCATACATCAGAACCGACCCTCGCCCTCAACCTTGGGCTTCGTGTACTTGAGGCCCAGGTACTCAGCAATCTTCGCCGTGAAGTCCGTGTTCTCCGCGAGACCATCACCAACCCTGGTGTAGAGGCCTCGAAGGATCTCGTTGAACGTCGCGTCCTGGAACGTACCGAAGTCTCGTGCCAGCTTCTCGCGAATCGTGATGGGGTCGAGGTTGAGATGTTCGAGGATGGTGTCGATGTCGAGGGACCCCTTCTGGTAGAGGTTCATCAGAGCATCGAAGGTCTCGGTGTTGTCACGGAAGGAGAGCCTGGTGAACGAGAGGTGCGGGACGATGACCTGAAGGACACCATCCTCATCCTCCTCAACGAACCCCATCCGCAGACACATCGGCCGGAAGAACTGGTCCTCGACCAGTTCTTGCAGAGTCTCCCGCATCAGCATAAACCTGGTGTTGATGACCTCCAGGTTGATGCGGTCTCCCGAGTAGCTGGACTCACCCGACAACAGACTCTCGGTCACGCCCAGGCCGGCATACATATGCCGGTCGGTCATGTCGAAGACCCAACTCCAGTCAGGCAGCCGCTGGTCCGCACCCATCTCCTCCCAGGTGACCTGGAAGTTGGTGATGATCGAGAAGTCCGGGTCTTGCAGAGCAAGGTCAACCTGCTCTCGCAAGTCCTCCGTCTGCTCAGCGTTCATGTCCTCGGCGTAGATCAACCGGTAGGGCGTCATGTGCCGGGAAGCGATCGAAGTCAGTGATTGTCGGACCTTGTCGCGGAACACCAGTGTTCGGAGGCACCGTTCGAGGATGCTCTTGCCCCGTGGCTCGTACTGGGACTTCTTCCGGGCCATGTTGTAGTAGAAGGAACCGGCCTCGGGGTCCGTGTTGAGAGGGACGTTCATCCCCTCTGAGATAGCGGCCACCACATCTTGTGGCATCGAGTTCACGATGCGGATGGCGTTGGGGTCACCGGACTGGGCTCGATTGAAGATAGCCTTCGTCTTCGAGTCCGGGATCAGCTCGACCAGCTTCTCCTCGGTGAAGGGGAAGCTCTCGATGTGAATCTGCTCCGGGGGCAGGGTCCGCACCGCAGACCAACCCTTGTAGTTCTTCTTGAGCCAAGCGACGGCCCGCTCCTTGGCGTCCTCCCGAACGACCTTCCTCTCAACGACCTCGCCCTCCTTGGTGATCTCCCGAACGACCTCGTACTCGACCGTGTCGGGCATGTCGTCGGAGGTGTCCTCACAGAAGATATGGGCCTCACCAAGCAGGTTCCACTCGTGACTGATCTCCATCAGCCGGTGAAGGAGACCCACCCGCTTCGCCCAGTTCTCACAGAACCGGAGAGCCGCAGCCGCCAACTTCTCGTTCTTCGCTGCGGGTTTACGAAGCCGTACCTTGGACAAGGGAAGCTCGTCGAGCAGGTCGATGGCCTGCCCCACGAAGGGGTCGTGGTCGTAGAAGAAGCGGAAATAGTTGCGCTTCTCGTCATCGGACTGGGGCAGCTCCAGGAAGTCCGTGGACAGCTCGGGGGAGTAGAAGTTGCCTCCGGCACCCATGGAGGTGTTGCCACCTCCGCCTGCCAGGGAAGCCGCCCGCATCGAAGAAGTGAGGATCTTGGTGGGCTTTCCCACGGTCACACCCGCACGCTCCGCAATCTTGCGGACCACAATGGTGCTGTCAGGGTCATTCGTCCTAGCCATTCACCACCCCACCCACTAGACGCCTGAAGATGGCAAGGACGTAGCCGTCGTTGCCCTCCTCGCCTTGCTGGCGAGCAATCTCCAAGGCTCGTTGCCACAACACGCCCTGAGTCGGCAGAGCTTCAGAATCCAGCTCGGGCTCTTCCTCCACAGATTCTGGCTCTTCCTCGGGGACTACGTCCTTCCCCTCCAAGAATCCAAGCACCCGGCGAAGACGGTCCTGATACTCTTGCCCACGACGAGAGGGCCTGGAAACTCCAGCGGAACGTTCTCTCCCCTCTAGCCAAGAACACAGGGCTCGGGCCTCCTGCTTGATGTCCACCTCCTCCGAGGTGCCTTCCAGGTGCCCTATGGCCCCAATCAGGCGCTCCGCCTTGGCCAGCCGAGCCAACTTATCCCGATAGGGCGCATCCTCAGAAGCCTGGGACCGGGATGCCTGAGCACACACTGCCAACGCTGCACGGACGGCCTGGTGGGCACGAGCCAGGTGCGTGTGCAGCTCACGGTCAGCAGATGACCGGGAAAGTGTGGCGCGAAGACGACCCATCTAGTCCCATTTCTCCTTCTTGGTCAGGTAGCCCTGCTTGAAAGCGACCTTGAGCACGGTCTTGAGCAGGTTGATGTCTTCCGCAGACCCGTCGAAAACCGACTTCCACGAACCACCAGCCTGAGAGAATACCCGTGAAACACGATCGAACTCACTGGGAACCGGTGTGATTTTGCCGTTGAGGACCAGACTGGTCATCTTGAGCAAGAACCGATGGTCCGCACGAAGGGGCCACTGTGGGGTCAAACTTGCCATGAATCATCGGCCTCCCCGACCACGAGACGTATTCCGACTGAGGGCCGAGCGCTGCCGATCTGGGCTAGAACCACCCAGCCGAGTCCGAGCTGATGCCTTGCGCATCATCTTCGCCAGGTCCGTCGGGGTGGGGATGTTCCCACGGTGCCCCGGTCGGGTGTCTGTACCTGCAATATACTTTCGCTTACCGATGTGCTGGGTAGCCTCCCAGACCATTCGGACGAGGGCGTCTGAGTAGTCATCGTACTTGCCAGGTGCATTGGGGGCCTCGACCGTGATGATGTACTTCGAGTGCATCTCCGCCTGAAGTTCCATCATCTCCGCGATGTACTCTGCGTGCCACTCCCCACCCTCGGTCTCGACCTCGGGAGCGTCGAACAACAGCACCTTGCCCTCGTACATGAGGGTTTTGAAGTTGGCGAAGACCTGACTGGTGAGCTGCTTCGTGAAGAACACCGACTCACACTGGATCAAACCCTTGTTGTGCAGAGCCGTCTCGAACGGGATACCGGCCCACTGATCAAACAAGCCCTTCTCGATATAGAACTTCCTCGACAACCCGTGGATCCACGCCGTGATGTCGTCGAACGACAAACGGGTCAGGTTCTTGTAGTTTCCTTCGCCCGCTCGGATGCGCTCAATGTGGTCGAGCACGATGTTGCTCTGGTAGTCGATATGGCCAATGGCAACCGCGCAGTAGTCACCATCCACCAGACCCGCCGAGATGTCGATGCCCATGAAGTGGGGGGCTCGGGCCGGAGCCTTGAGTGCAGGGCTGTGACTGTCATCCACACAACGCAACAGAGCATTTGGCTCCAGCCAGCCCTTGGTACGGTTGGTGAAATCAGCCCCGAACTCGGTGAAGAAGCTGTCCTGGTCCGTCTCATACTCTTCTGCGAGGAACGAAGCCTCCACCGTTGGGTTGACTTCCCAGGTCGGTGCCTGGATACAGAGCATGTTCTGGGAAGCCAGGCCACCCATGAACCCCTGACGGTACTTCCGATAGAAGAACCCTTGCTTGCCCAGGGGGCTGGAGATGGACAGGATGCGGCCTTCGACCTTGCCTACTGCTCGACGACGGTTGTTCGGGTCCTTGGGGGAGAAAGCGGCCAGCGAGGGCTTGACAGCTCGGTAGATCTTGAGGGCGTCCGACTGCCCTGCATCGTTGAAGTGGGCAAGCTCGTCGAGGATGATGACGATGTTACCAGCACCACGGAGACCCTTGGCGACACAGCTCTTGAAACTGACCTTGATGGTGGCCTTGGCCGTGGGGTCGTCGGAGTACCGACCGAATCGCTGAATGTCCTCTGGCGACTGGAACTTCGCGTAGGACATCGTGTTGTTGGCGGTGTAGGGCTTGTAGAAAGCACAGTTACCTGTGACAATGTTCCCCTCCAGGGTGAACGTCCCATGCCCCTCCACCGTGGCACAAAACACCTCCTCCACCCGATCAGTCGCCTCAACCGACCGGACAGTCCAATACTTGTGGCGCTGCGCCTTCCCACCCCCTGCGGAGAGGAAGTTCTCCCGGTGCTGCAGAATCACGAAAAAGGACTCATCCAGATGGCTCCGCTGGAGTGCAAGAGAAAACATCGTATGAGGCTGGCCCGTGAGGTTGGACACCCTATCTTCGCGGCGGATGGTGAACGTCCCAATCCCCAACACGGCGCACACGTCTCGGACAAACAGGAGGTTGGCCTCAACCGCACTGCTAATAATGACCTGACCACCCTTGGAGCAGGACCCGTCTGCGGCGAAGTAGCCCATCAGCCACCCCAACAGGTAGCTGTGGTTCTCCTCGATGGAGGGCAGTTCCCGGAAGAAGTTTGGCAAGGCTCCGAAGCGGGTGGCGTTGATGCCAGGCTGGTCCGTCGAGGGGCAAAGAGCAAAGTACGGCTGAAGGTGGGAGTCCTTCTCCCCCACCAAGTTCACCGACGTGGCGTGACGCTGACCCTTTGAGGTGCTGCCGTCTCCAAAGGTAAACCCATGGGCGACACCGAAGGGTGAACCCGTCACCTTGTTCTTGTAGCTCCGGCCGTACACCTGCTGAAGCCGGTGCTTGCCGGGCCGCAATTCCGTGGTCTTGAACTCCCTGTAGCCCTTGCCTCGGTGTGGCTTCCGCTGGTCCAACGTGAGCCAACGGTGATCCCCCGTGCAGTGAATGACCTTCTCGACTCCTTGCCGGGAAAGCACCAACCTGTAGAGGCGCTGCCTGCCGAAGGACCGCACCGGTGCTGCTACCCAGGCCCCCTTCCCCGTCAGTACCGTGGGGGTCGTACCCGCCAACTCACCAATGGGTTTGATGCCATCAGCGGTAATCACCTCGGTGTCCCGAGCGAAACAGTTCGAGAAGTGACCGCTGGCCTCGTTGTACAACAGCCCGGCCTGATCCTTGTCCGTTGCGACCGAGATGAGCTGGATCACGTTCGTCTTGGGGATGCCGTAATAGAGCTGCGGGTTGTCCTTCAAGATGAGCTTGTAGACCTCGTAGGCCATCACGCAGGCACAGATGAACGTATTGTGGCTAGTCATTCCATTGGCGACGAATGACTCCCCGTCGGGCACGTTCAGGTCAAACACCGGATTGACCCCTTCCTTGATGTCCTTCACGGGATCGAAGAAGTAGTCCAGATCCAACAGGTGCTCAAAGTGAGCGATGACCTCAGGGTCGGCCCCGAGCCCCCGAGCCACTGGCAGCACTTGCTCCAACCGGGGGTAGGTCATCTCGTCCAGGGCTGCCGGCTTGATCGTGTTGCCCAGTACCTCCCGTAGGGCCGACCGACTCCATGCTTTTTTCTGACCCGGACGGGGATGCACAACGGGCACAGACTCTAAGAGACGCCGTGCCCAATCCCTCTGATGGGGGATTGACTCGGCATCCCCCCCTTCCTTCCCAGCGGCCTCCAAGGACTGGAGCAGGGGGTCCATTTTCTTCCTAGAATCAAACCCCACCCGCTCTGCGAAGCCCCTCCTGTGCCGAAGTCCACGGATGGTCAGAATCCAATAGACATTGCCCTTGATGGTTTTGGGCTTGATCCGGCTAACGATGCCCAGATTGAGCAACAGCGTCTGAACTTCCCGAGCAAGACGCCCACTGGCAGTGCTGTAGGATACGATCTTGCCTCCAGACTCGACCCCGCCATCCGTCTCAAACAACCCACGCAAAAATGCCTGTACCACGGGACGAGGCGACTGAAGGATGGACCAGGGCACCATCTTGGCATCCCGGTCCGTTCCCAACCTGAACCCCAAGTCGTGAAGGAACGCCCGCATCCCCACGCTGCCAAACTTGATGGCCCCGGTGTTTTCCGTGCGCTTGTCCATCACCACGGAGTAACCGCCCAACAAGCCGGTGTAGAGGGCTTTCAGGGTGTCCCACGTCTCGTCATGCTCGACGGTGACCTCGACTCGGCCCTTGTAGTTCCACAGACCATCCCCCACAAGGTAGCCCAGAAAGCGTCCCCAGTCCTCCGTCAACTTGTCTGGGAACTTCAACTCCCGGTAGCCCGCGGCATTGTGGAAAGGAGTGCAGTCAACGTACTCCGACGCCCACAGGTCAGTGTTCCGGTGGATGCACACCACGTCCCCGACTGCCAAATCCGCCAGATAACGCCAAGCCACCACACCTTGCTCAGTGAGCACCTTGATCCGGTGGTTGTCCGTCCCCCCTAGATGATAGCCACACCGGGTCGTCAGAGTTCGAGTTGCCTTCACCCCACCGTTGTAGAAATAGGCCGACCGGGACTTTTGAGCCCCCTCCTGAGCCACCCCCACTTCAAGGACTTGAACTTCAGGACCATCTGGGTCGCCCATTTCCTCGATGCGTCGGATGCCCCCATCCGTCAACACGAGACTGTCCCCGAGAATGCACTTGCCTGAACGACGACCGATGGAAAGCACCAGCTCTCGGCGCTCCTCCCCCGCGATGACCTCACTGATGTTGCTGCGACCCTCATTGAACAGGAACCGGAGATACTCAGCCTCCGTCATGTACCGAGGGTTCTCTCGCCGCCAGTCTGTGATCTTGACCCGGAACTTGTAGTACCCGGTCTCATCCTCCATCCCAGCCCCTTCAGCGACCACCTCTGCCTCGGAACCACCTTCATCAGGGAGGAAAGCCTGCTCCTTGTAGGCCGGATGATCTGTGGGGATGGGCTTGTTGAGGTCGAACCCATAGGGGTTGTCGTCGAGAGGGATGCCGTAATGGGCCTTCAAAATCACCCGCTGTACCGGGTACAACGGAATGTTGAGTCCCCAGGTGGACTCGACAAACGTGATGATGTCAACCGCCCGATAACCAGACTGCTGTTGCCTGCCGGCTTCGAGGGCGATGTCCGCCAGGCGACTCATTAGGTGGACCCTCCTAGATCGACTTCTTCATCCGCGTCTTCGCTTCGTCCTTCCAGTCATCATCCACCATGTTGGAGAACCGGCTGAAGACCGTCTCGATCTGCTCGGGTCGGAGGTGGGCGAAGTTCATCGCCTCACGGAAAGTGTCCATGATCTGTCGGAACAGCACCGCAAATGCTGGGGACTCCATGTCGATATTCCGCGTGGTGAGCTGGTCCATACGCTTGAGCCACGTCTCTGCCGTGGCTCGAAGGGCCTGCACACGCTTCGAGGACAATCCTGATGTGTCCTTTCCCTCGCGAGCAGCCTCCAGGCGCTCGAACTTGAGGCTGGCAGCTTCCTCGCCGAGGCCCATGATGATGGCCTGGAGCAAGTCCGCCGATTCAGGATTACGCCGCATCTGCTCAAGGATGTCGTCGGCGTTCATCACCGCATCCTTGCGCTTGAGGACCTCCGCCACAGTGGCGTTGGCAGGACCAACATCCACGACGTTCTTACGGCCTGGCTTCCCCTTCATAACGATGGGGTCGCCGAGCTTGTTCGTCTGAACTACGTCCGTGTCGGCAAGATCCGACACAGCCTTGTACTTCTGCTCACCCTTGGCCGTCAGCACCCGCACACGAGTTGCACTTGGGGGAATCTTGGCCAGGAGGTCAGCTCGGAGCTGCTTATCCTGGGCACTCTTACGGGGCATGAGCGGGCCTCCTATGTGAACTCAGGCGGATAGGGTGACGGGTCGCCCTGGTCCATGAACCCTGGCTTGACCGTCGCCGCCAACACGAAAGCACTCGCGGCACCCCACTCTACCACCTCCATGCGATGCTCATCACCGTGGGCTACAGTCGTAGAGATCGTCACAGTGTCGATGCCATCCGAGACGGCCGTGAACCCAGGCAGAGCCAAGATAGCAGCCGCGAGGTTGGCGGCCAGAGCGATGTCGTTGGCCCCCACAGCGAAATCCACTCCGGGACGAAGCTCGAACGCGCCTACCCGGATGAGATGCTCGCCAGGCACACAGTTGGCCTGCACAACAGCAACATCAGCCGTGGCGGCTACGACCCCTCCTGGAGCCCTCACCCGAGCAATCAGACCGTGACCCAAGCCACGCTTGACCCAGGAGAATGTCTCCGTCTGCCGAATAGGGGCAGGCTGCCCGAGGGCCTTGACCGTCTGGCTCGGATCCGTCCCAAACGGATGCACAGGGACATGAATCGTGAACGCCGGGCCACTGCGGAACTTGTCTGCCATCGGATCCCCCTAGAAGTTCCAGCCATCACCGAACAGTACGTCCCCGATGTTTTCCGTGACCGAGGGGTCATCCAACTCGACGTTCATCGAGTCACCGAGGTTGAACTCTCCGGGGTTGAACAGTGACGCCGTGATCTCGTGATCTGAAGCGTTGGCCACCTGGAGCATCTTCCGCTTGAAATCCGCCGCATCCTTCGGGATCTGGTGGAGAAGCTCCTTGCCGTACTTCGTGCAGACACCATTGGCGTTGGCCAACGTGCACCCAGCACATCGGTCCATCGCCTTGACGAACCGAATCTGGTTTGCCCGGTGCAACGACGCGGACTTCTCGCAACCCGTGGACCCCGTCTTCGACGCATAGGCCTCGGCGTCAACGTAGAGGTGACCCGAAAGCCCCTCGTGCTCGTCACGAAGCATCGCGATGAGACCCTCACCCGCTGCCCGCAGGGGGCTAGCAAACCGGATGGTCATCAGAGCCGTGAGGTCATCCCCCGCCATCCCCTCGGACATCTTCTGGCGGACCCAGCGGGCCATGCTCTGGAACTCGGCGACCCGGATTCCACTGGCAGCCGATGCCTGACGCATCGCCTCCTGATCGGCTGCCAGCTTCTTAGGCCTGGGACCCTGCTGGAGAGCCCGCTTGATGACGGGGCCACCGTACTCCTGAGCTGCCGCCGACCGCTTCATCGCGACCTTGCGAGTGCCCGAGGAGTTGGCGTAGGCCGTGGCCAGCTTGAGCATCTCCTCAGGAGTGCCCTGCTCTAGGGCCAGACGTGCCTCCTTCTCAGAAAGCTGCCCGGCATCTAGCATCGCTACAACGTGGGCACGAGCCTTGTTACCCTGAACCCTGGACAGCTCCGCCTGAGCGAACGCGGTCCACACTTTTCGAACGGCCTGCCGATGAGCGGTGACTCGGGTGCCATCCCCATCGTACTGGGCCACCTTGGGCATCTGGTTCGCCCGAGCCAGAGATTCGGCAGCCTTGCGGATGGCCTCCGGGCTCGCCTTGGAGTGGCTGAGCTTGAGCACGTCAGCCTGGGAGATGAGCCCAGCCGCTCCTGCCTTCTGTACGGTCACCAGGGCCGCCTTACGGGCCCTGGCCTGGTCATCCCTGGCAACGACCTGCCGAACTTGGCGGGGGGCCTCAGCAGCCATCCTCCTGGCCTCTGAGAGGGTCACCCGGTCAGCCGGGCGGACATCCACCGGCTTCACCGAAGCAGTGTGCCCCACCTCACGAGGTCCAGTCAGGAACGCGAGCTGGAGGGTCTTCTTCGGGTCGCCACCGACGCTGGCCACCTTGTAGCCAGCCGCTGTCAAGTTCGCCGTGTAGATCTTGAGGGCCTTCTTCCAGGGCACCTCGGAGACCATCTCCATCCCGAGCTTGGCAGCAACCGCCGGATCCTCGGTGAGTACATAGCGAGCGGTACGAGCGACCTTCCGAAGCTCCTTGGCCCACTTGCCATTCCGCAGACCTGGAAAGGCACTGGCCCGAACAAACACGTTGCCCGCGACTCCGTGATCCGCTGCGATGATGCCTACTGCCTTGGATGCCATCTTCTTGTCGAGGTTGGCGTGCAGGTAGTTGGCGATCTCCCCCATCGTCCGACCATAGTGGGACATCCGCACGGCCTTCTTGAGATGCCAGGAGGCATCCCCAGCATTCTTCCCTACACCAGGCGTCGCGGGACGACCGGACTCGATGGAGTCCTCGTAGTTCGCGATCTCCTTGTCCCGGTTCGGGACGAGAGCGAGACCATCCGTTCTCCGGTTCACACCCCAGGCCTCCTCCAGCTCGATGGAGGAGTTCAACGGGGGCTTGTCCGGGCGCAACTCCTTGGGGAGTCGGGCAGGGTCCTGCTCTTGAGTGGGGTCGAGCCAGCTCAGGTCCGCCAGACTGGCAGCGTGCTGCTCAGCAGCAGTCATGTGCAGGCCACCCTCGTTGGGGGACAGCATATCCCCCAGGTCGAAAACACCCTCGTCCTCGTCTACGAAGGACAGATCCCCAAAGTCATCGGCCTCCTTGGAGTCACCCTCGCCGCTCATGAGCCCATCGGGAAGAGCGGACATCCCCTTGGTCTGAGCAGGGGTGATGGGGCCTGACATACCACCCAGGTCCCCGTGGTTCCGAAGTCCCTCACCCAAGGTCTGGTCGTGATGGAAACCATCAAGGCCATAGTTGGACCCTTCAGTCCAGGTGAAGTCATCCGACGGAAGGTCTGACCCCGCCATGAACGCATCCTCCCAAGACGCCTGCTTCTTCTTGGTGCTCATGAAGGGCCTCCCTCGTCCATTTCAGCTTCTTCACCCTCGGCCCAATCCTCGGGGTCTTCCTTGATCTCATCCACGTCATCCATGATCTGCTGGACCTCTGAACGGGCGCGGGGGTCTCCACCGGAGTCGTTCACGTCGGGATGCCAGTGGATGGCCTTGATCTCATCATCGAGTGTATCTGCAATGGAGGACAGAGCCTCATCACAGTTCGAGAGCTGCTTACGGATGTCCTTCACGGGCATCACATAGCCCTTGCCCCCGAGATTCCCATCAGGAGAGATCCTCTGACTCTTGATCTTCGTGAACGTCGTGCGGGCGGTCTGGATGTGACCAAGCGCCATCAGCACACTGCGGAGGGTCCGAGCAAGGGGCTCAAGATTCTTGCCGTCGAACTTGTAGTCGGGGTCGATGTTCCGCTCGGAAGAACCAGGTGGGTTCCAGCCCCACTCGTGGTGGTCCCCGCCCCGATCCTTAATGAACCGGACCTCGCCAGCCGTCTTCGACCGTGTCGGCCGCAAGGCCGCCCGCACGAAACGTGCAGTGACTCGCTCAACGGCTTGTTTCATCTGGCGGTTATCGGACACGAGGGGTTCTCCTCCGGCTTCTACTGGTTCGCTGGTATAGGCTCACTAGCGCCCAACCATTGAGGGCTCCAGGTTGAAGTCCTTCTTCATCAGGTCCCAGTTAACCGAGAACCAACGTCCGGTCCATTCGATGTACCGATGCTGGAGCAGGTACAACACACGAGCAGCGACCGCGATGGGCAGCAAGGTGAACGTCCCAAATCCGAAGATATTGAGCACCCCACCAAAGGCTGAACCCGGCAGAGAAGCCAGGAAATCAGGGAAAGACATAGCCCCCGTGACGGCATCGGTGAGACCCTTGAAATCCCACTCGAACTCCGTGACGTTCATCCACACCCAGATGTAGATGCCCACCATCAACACCCCCATGATGTGAGGAGCGTGCTGACGTAGCATCTCACCGAAGGAACCCAAGTGGCTGATCCCGGCGTCCAGCACCTTCTTGAGCTTGGGGGACTTGGCCATCAGGCCACTGATCAGGTCATTGAACGACTTGAGTTTGCCCTTCTCCAGCGTGTAAATGCGCAGGGGCCACGAGTCGAACATCTTGTGGATGAGTCCTCGCAGAGCCTTCTTCGCCTTCGCGGCCAGGTCCTTGATCGCCCTCGGAATGTCCAGAAGGCTCTTGATGCCGATCAGGTGCTTGAACTTCTCCCAGAGTTGGGGTGCTTTCTTGAACACCTCTACGAGCTGCTTGAGCTTGCGAATGAGTCCACCGAAAGCCACCCGCCCCTGATACTGAGGCAAGTAGAAGTGCTCTGCAAAGGCAGCCACCACGTCAGGCGTCAATCCCGACGTGGCCAGGCGTGTGCTTGAGCCGGCACACGCGGCGGTGGCTGCCATACGGACCAGGTAGCGGTCCGCCAGCCGGTCAATTGCCTGGCGAGCCTGGCCCATCATCACACCTTTAGAGGATTCCCGTCCTCGGTAAACAGTCGCTCGATGACGAACTCGCCACCCTCCTCACGGAACGCCCACAGATCCTTGGTCGCCTTGTGCACCAGGTCATTCGAGCCAGTCTTGGACTGCTCGAACATCTCTGAGATGCTACTGAACTCGATGAAGCTCCTCCGTACCTGGTGAGCCTTCTTCGAGTTGCCAGCCACCCGGCGAAGGTGCTCAGGACTCACCGGCAAGAACTGCCCATCGTCCCAGGCCACCATCACCATCCCGTTATGCACCGTCACGTCATCACCGTTGGCGTGACGCACGGTGACGACCGTCCCCTTGTCCTCGGGGAGACTGGCGTAGGCCAGTACAGAACCCAAGTTATGGGCGAACGACACACGAGTCCCTGCCGTCACAGGGAGCTGGAGAGCATCCGCTGCCCTGGACCGATCGGTCAATGCCCGGAGAGCACTCGTCGAGGAGCCCTCCAGAGTTCGACCCTGGAGGACGTGGTCGATCATCCCAGTGTCACCCCAGTGGATGTCATCCCCGACCTCGTCACGTCCGGGCAAGAAACTAGCCGTGGCAGCCTGCTTCTGAACCTTGGGAGGTGCCTGCTCTGCGTCACCAATGAAATCAGTCAGGTCCATGGGTCACCTCACGCGATCCGAGTTGCTTGCCACTCAACCGTCATGGTCTGGTTGGTGGCAAAATTGATGGTGAACCCAGTGGCCAACTTGCCCGTGATCCACGGGGTTTCATCATTGGCAGGCTGCGAAGGAACTTCGAGATGCACCTGGTAGACCGCATCCGACATGGGAACATCGAACGACACCGCTACCGTGGTGGCAGCCCCGAAGACCGCAGACCCGGTCTGGGTGGGGAGGTCCAACACGGCACCGGCGGCAGGTGCCGTGATCGCTGCAATGGATGTGTTCCGGGCCGTGCAAGTCACGGTCTCGGTCACGAGCAACTCCGCCATCGAGCAGTTGTGGAACTGGAACGTCTGGTTACCCGACAAGGTCACGGCGGGGAGGACTGTGCCCTCAACGAACAAAGTTCCAGACCCGGCCAGATCCACTGCAAAAGGTGTAGCGAGACCAGTGTTCTCCGCGATCGCCCCGCAGTCGATGATCCGATAGGTGCCCTCCCCTGAAAAAGGAACGTCGTTGGCCGTGTCGAACCGAAGGTCAATGGCCCCCACGCCCTGGACGTAGGACAAACGAAAAGTGCCCACTTCCTGGATGAGCAACAGACCCAGGTCTGCTGCTTCCCCCCACTGGCCCCCGGTGACGATCAGGTTCTCGACCGCCGTCGCCCAGATGTTCCGGGTGCCACCAGCCGAGTCGGCACTCAGGTCACAGTCCTTGATCACGATGCCCGAGGACCCCACCGTCGAGGCTGCAGCACCAATCACTCGGATGCACGCCTTGTTGGTGTGGACGTTCGTGATGGTGAACCCCTGGATGAGGATCGAGAGAGGGATGGTCCCAAACTGAGCCGAGATGATGACCGTGTGGTCAGCACCAGGGGCATCGGGAGTCGCTTCGAGAACGGACTCAATAGTGGGGTGGCCCAAGCCAACCAGGCGAACGCCATCACGGACGATGTTGACCGTCTCGGTATAGACCCCTGGCAGCACCAGGATGAGGTAGGGATTCGCCGAGGAGGCCGATGTAGGCACCACGTCAAGGGCTGACTGGATGGTGGTGTACGCCGCCCCGGCTCCACTCTTGCCGACCACCAACACGTTGGTGATGGCGTTCAACCCAGCAAGCTGGGACAGAGTGAGGGGGCTTGTGATGATCGTGTCTTGGAACGCGAGCCCACCCGTGCCAGCGTCACGGCTGATACGTCGAGTCCCGGCGGAGCCGGGCTCAATGTCAATCTGGTCGATGAGGAATGGAGCTTGCGCCATCGGTTACCTCACCTGACCTTGATACTTGTGGAGCGTGGTCCGCACGTACTGCCGGATGTCCTTGGCCATCTGGGCGTAAGGGCCATTTCCCCCGCCATCAAACTCTGTCTCTTCCACCAGGTCGTCCAGGATCTGGGCGGCCTCCAACCCCTTGGAAGCATAACTCTCCAGAGCCTGCTTGAGCTTGGCCCTGTACTGTCCTGCCCCGGCGAGCCGAGTAGTGGCATACCTTCCCTTGCGAAGGACACCCTTGGCGGCAAGTTGACAGAACAGGCCAACCCGCATCCGGCGATTCATCAAAATCGGGCTCCCTGACCGACTCATCTTCAGGTAGGCATCCAACCCCTTCTCATCCGCTGTCACACCGCGAAGACGACTGGCTTCCTCTCCGAGAAGGGCTGACATCGTATCACGGTCGTAGCCCATCTTGCGTGCTTCCTCACGGAAGACGTTGATGCCCCAGTCGGAGAGTTCCCCCTGGTTATACCGATCGGGATCACGACCGAAATCCGCCAACATCATCTTGGCGGTCCCAATCAACCCCAGGGGGGATGCGAGCACTCGAAGGGCTAGTTTGTCTATCCGTGCTTCGTTCATCTTGTTCCTCACACGAACACATCGTAGCCAACCAGCACAGGTGAGCCAGCCGCTGGAACGTGCCCCAACGTGATGGTGAACCCCGTCTTGAGCTTGGTCACGGTCGGGACATAGGCGTCGAAGAACCCCTGAGGTGCCAACAGCACTCGGTAGTTCGTCGTGGACAGCGGAGTGGTGAACACCACTGCCTTGGACCCAGCATCGGTGTCTGCGATGGACACCGTACCTGACAGGTCACTGGTGCCCGACGTCTTGACGAGCACCGAGTAGCCCACCGTCTTGGGAGCCGCCAGGGTGCCGTAGACCGTTGCAGCCTCAACCGTGAACCCAGTTGTGGTCCAGCCCGAAGTGATGAGCAACGTCGAGTCAGGGATGGTGAGCACCACCCGATAGTTCGTGTTGTTCAGCACCCCCGGCGGGATGACTACAGCCTGACTTGTCTGCCCCGTGAACACCACGTTACCCGACTCGACCTCTGTCTCCAGTTGAAGCAAGGTGACGAGTTCGGTGGCCGCCTTGATGTCGGCCATCACGGTCGCGGACATCGCGGTGTACGGGTCACAGATCCCGCCGGTCGGTGTGCGGATGTTCCGCACCGACACCACACCCTGTGCATCCACCACGACGTCGAAGTAGTAGGACTGCGACCCCGAGGTGGACTTGTAGGTGTGAACCGACTGTTGGCGGGTGAGGGCCATCGACTACAGCCCCAGGGCTGTGTTAATCGCCCTACGATCAAAAGAAGTCACCCCGGACTCGAACTGCATTACCCGGCCATCATAGTAACCAAAGAGGATCTCCTTGCCTCGACTCTTCTTGGTCACATAGAGACGCCTGCCCTTCCATACCGAGGATGCCGTGAATCCAGCATCCTGAACAGCCTCCAGACCCTCCTGGAGAGAAAGAGAAGCAGCCGTCCGCTGAGCACGCAGCTCGGCGAGACGAGACGAAGTTGAAGCAATCCTCAGCTTCAGCACTGCCACGCCCATGCTGCCGTGAGCCAGTGAGACACCATAATCCCTCTTGAACAGGATCCACTTCGCCTGTCCCTGAAGGACCGGAGCACCATCCACGATGGGGAAGAGCTGCTTGCTGTACACGTTATACTTCTCGGAGTACGTCGTGCGTCCCACCATGAACTCTTGCTCACCTGCCTCATAGGTAGACTTGTAGGTGATGAACAGACGCTTGCCCTTGGTCAGGCCGTCGTACTGACTGTCCGACATGAGTGTGGCCAGATGAGCATTGTTCTCCTCAGGAGAAGCGAACAGCCTCATCTTCGGGACCTCAGAGCCCTGATAGGCCATGACGAAGTAGGCATTGTACTTGTAGGCGGACCACTTGCCCGTGTCAGAAGTGAGCTTGGCTACCACCCCATGGTAGTTGAACTTGGCAAGGGCCTGGATGAGCACCTTGCGAGTCTTCGCGGCCACTTCCTTGGCTTGATCGTTGGTGGCACCCGGAGACAGAAGACCTTCGATGACGAAACCTTCTGCACGGTAAGGGACACCATCAGGTGTGATGGTGTTTTCCCTTTCATGTCCCCAGGCCTCAATCGGACCGGCACCAAGTCCTGACCTCTTCAGGGTGGCTGCCATCAACTTGTAGATGGCAGCCGCTGCCCCCGCAAAGTCCTTGTTTGCCGACCGACGCTTGGCCTCCCGGTCCATGATTGGGGCCAAGATCCTATGAGCTGCCTGTGCTTGTGCCTGTGCTGCTCGAATCACTTCCTGAGTCGTCCCCTCAGTTTCAACTGAGAGCCACTTGGACCCAGTGGTTGCCTTCAGGAACTCCTCACTCCACTTGGGCTGGAGATAGTAGCTGTAGCTGGCCTTGAGCGAATCCTGGGAGGGACCCCACTGATGGATCTCAATCTGGATCTCGGTTGGCCCACCGCCGATGCTGGGGAGCGTTGGGACCTCAATCTCGGCCTTGCCTGAAAGCCCACCCGTATGATTGGGAGTCACCTTGAACTTGCTCACCCGACCACCGAGAGCTTTTGCAGCGGCGTCCGACCAGGCACGCAGTGCCGGAGTGACCTGGCTATCATCACCGGCGGTCTTGCCCTTGAACTGATCCATCTCGGCCTGGACCTTGGCCATCCTGGCCAACAATGCTGTTCGGTTCACGGTTGCTTCCTTGTTCTTGTACTTCGAGCGGTCCACCCCTCCGGGCCAACGCTGCTGAACATACTTCTTGTTGTACTCGCTCTTCTCATCCAGCTCACCAGCGAGCCTCTCATCACCACAGGCGCAGGTGGCGTGGCGCTGAAGGAGCGGGATGATGAACTGGCGGGACTCGGGAACCTCCGAGGCGACCCGTAGAAGGGCTTGCTTGATCGTGCCCGCTTGCTTGTGCTGTGCCCAAAACAAGTCGGACTCTTCTTTTGCCTTCGCTATGACCGCTTGGGCCTTTTGAGCACCAAGCGGCGTGAGCTGCATGTTGAGGGGGTAGTCCATGTCGATGACCACCCCGCCCCTACCTGCATTGATATAGCCCTTCTTCAAGAGGGCTATTGCTAGACGCGGTGGGATCCCCGAATCCCGGATGGTCCATTCATTGTGGTCTCTCGGCGGGTCCACTTTGAACTTCTTGACGTCAGCCTTGTACAACCGAACAAGGGCTTCATCGATCGTTCGTACAGGACTGGCCGCTTGCTTGATCGTGCTCATTGGATCTCACCAGATTCCGGTCGTTTCGAAGCCACGCTTCTCAAACCACTGACCAAGGGCCATCAAGCCGTCGTGATCCTTGGACCACAGCTCCAGGCCATCAAAACTGGAAGCGACACCGAGGTCCGCAACACGCGGAACACCCTTCATCGCGACCTTGCCGTCACGGAACGAGTAGAGCAGACTCGCCAAGTTACGGATTTCCTGTGCACCGTACAGCACACGAATCCGATACTCCGGGAACGAGACCTCACGGAGCCACCTTTCGGCGACCCGTTTCGTCATCAGCACCTGGTTTTTGGACTCATTCTTCATGGGCGAAGCACCCCTATGCTCTACCTGGTCGGCGGCATAGGCGAACTAACGCCTAGTCGATGACGTGAGTCCAACGGCCATCCCATGCCGGACGCTGAACCTCACGGAGGATGTTCAGGTTCTCGGCAATGGTATCGAACATCGCCGCCAGATCCGTCAGACCATTGTGGTCGCGCATCCTCTTAACCGCTCGAATGAACCGATGCCGCACTAGCCCCTGGGTGACACCAAGCCTCTTGGCGACCTCACTCTGACAGGTCGTCTCCCACATCAACACCATGATCTGGGCGTCGAGGGGGTCCGGCAAGAAACCGGTCATGGCTTCTTCAAGTTCGGGGCGGGTGATGCTGGGGAGCTGGAGGAGGAACTGGATGCGGGAGGTAGCACGTTTGAGACGGTAGCAGACCGTGGGTTGACTAACCCCGAAGATGATCGCGATGTCCGTCTGATTGATGTGCCGGAAGAAGTACAGGTCTACGAAGTCAGCTTCCCGAGGAGGAAGTTGATCGAGCATCCCCCGTACCCGGTCAATCTTGACCATGGACTCCTCAGATGGCTCGGTGAACACCGATTCCAGATGAGATATGGAGTCCTCGTTCGAGTACCGAGTCTCGATGTCCAGAGGGTCCGTCATGTGATGTCCTGACCAGCTCATCGCAGTCCACGTTGCTCGCGACTCAGATCAAGAAGCACCAAGACCACCCCCACTATACCAAAAACTATCGTTCGTCCATCATCCTGCATCAACCTCCTCAAGAAACACCCTGGGGATTGTGGCAACAACATCCAAGGATCTCAGGGTGATACGCACGAAACCGTTATCTTGGTCAAGACCTGCAATAAACCCCTCCAACCCCCTGTAGGGACCATCGAGGATACGCACCTGCGCCTTGAGTGGGATCTCAGCCGTGACCATCTCCCGCAGCTTGCGCTGCATGGCTCCCACCTGGGCATTTGAGATCACAGACAGGTAACGCAACTTGTGCTTTCCCTGCCTGGTACTCATCACCTGGCTGACATAGGGGGTCTTCTCCAGAGCGAAGTACGCCACCTCGTCAAGTCCAGACCCCACGAAAGCGTAGCCCTCCATCAGGTGGACGGGGGTCATCTTTCCGTCGCGTGTGAACAACGCGACGGGTACGAACACCGGATGATCGTCCCCCACATGAAGATCCCGACGAAGGGCTCTTTCGAGGACCCCCTCAACCGCCTGTAGTTCGCCTGCGTGGGTTAGCTCAAGAGCTACCCAGGTGTGTTCGTCACGGAGATCCCCCATCACCACTTTCCTGATCGAGGTCCAGGATGGTCTGGTGGAGCATCAGTGCGAAGTTCGCAGGTGTGATAACTGACGATGACTTGCTCCGGTTGCCAACCACGCTCAGATCCCGCTTGATGGAGGCCGGTCCGCGCTCGGCGGCCACCCAGGCGGCGTCCTGGTCAGGAACCATACCAAGGTCCGGCGAACTTCCCTGCATGTCTGGAACCGAAAAACGTGGTTCCTGTGGAACCGCACCCTGAACAGGGACTTGATCAAGGGTCTTCACTGGAAGTGCGGGTGTCGGCGCGGATACGGAAACACCCGTGGCCTGCACTTGAAGCACCGCCACGGGATCACGAACAGAACCTCCAACGTGATGCAAATGGGCGAGGTCCATCAGCAACATCGCAGCGGTTGGCCTACCCGGCCGGGCAGCAAAACGTGAAGCAAACCCCAAGAGCTTGGACCCCAGTGATCCACCCAAGGCCACCAACCGTTCCTTGCCCCAATGGGCTGGGACAGATTCCCCAAGAGATGCCTGAAAGGCCAACATCGACACTTCGGCCAACCTGTCATAACAGGTGGCCGGAGAAGCCCTCTCCATGATCCTCCGGGCCGCCTCAAATGCCGCAGGGAGGTTGGTCCCGATCGCGTCAAGGAGATCCAGATAGGCGGTGTTCAGATCCAGGTGAAGGTACTTCTCGACGTGCTCTCGGGTGACCCCTCCAAGCATAGAGACACCCTCGATAGCCTTGAGGGCATCGCGGATGTGGCACTCGGTGATCTCGGCCACCAGGGTGAGCATCTCGGGCTCGAAAGAGATGTTCTCCTGCTCGCAGATGTGCTGGAGCCGGTCTGCAATGAGCTGTGGCTGCATTGGTTGAATCACGAAGGCTGGGGCACAACGTGAAAGCACCGTGGCCCTCATCCGCTCGGGCTCGGTCGTGCAGAAGATGCAGGTGAGCTGCTTGTCCTCAGACCCCGGCATCGTGTCTTCAAGGGGCTTCAGCAGTGCATCCAGAGCATCCTTCGATAGCTGGTGAGCCTCGTCAAAGAGATAGATCCGACGTTTACCTGAGAAGGTGCTGTACTGGATCTCCTCCTTGATCTTGTTCACGTCTCCCTTGCCCGAGTGGGTTGCCGCATCCACCTCCATGAAATCCAAGGAGGTGCCGTGCTCTAGCAACCCTTTGCATGAATGGCATTCATCACAGGGCTCCCCGTCCTGTGTGTTCTCACAGAGCAGAGCACGGGCCAAGATACGACCCAAGGTGGTCTTACCTCGGCCGCGTTCTCCGCAGAACAGGTAGGATTGCCGGAACCCCCGCCCCTGTACAACGTACTGCTTCAGGATGGTGATGGTGGCGTCTTGCCCCAACACATCACTGTAGCGGTAGGGACGGTACTTGATGTCGAGACTCACAGCAGTCCTCCTCTACTCAGATCAGGGCGTGTTCTTGCCCTTCTTCGCTGGGGCGGGGACAGCCTTCTCCCCAAAGAGAGACAGGATGATGTCCGCCTCCGGCGTGGAACCACTGGTACGCCAGAACCCGTACTCCTCGACCTCCTCGCGGAAGAAGGACACGTCGGGCAGCTTGACGAAGAACCGCATCTTGTGAGTCTCGGGGTTCTCCTCGACACCACAGGCACAAAGGTGATGGAACAGCAGAGCTTCCCGCTCGCCATCACTCATCGTCTCCCACTGGTCGCCCGCGAGGGTGATGACGAACTTCCACTCCTTCTCCCCGTCCACGACGGACAGCAGAGGGGTCGCCTTGGAGGTCTTGCCTGCGATGATCACGTCACCGCTCTTGCCCGCCTTCTCCTTGAAGACGATGAGGATCTCTTCATCGACAAGGGCGAGCCCGGAGAGGACCGCGTTCTTGGCGATCAGGGCCTGCATGGTCTTGTAGACCTCGTCACCAGCTTTCCACAGATCAGACATCGTTGCTCTCCTATGGGAACGCCGCTCGCATCGCGGCAACGCCACCTTGGTTCCAGATCTCACCGGGGTCCTTACCCCGGTAGTTCACAGCTACTGCTCTCACCTTTACCCAATTGAGGTATTGCAGAGCCCCCCACCGCTTCCTTCCCTTCTCGTCGATGAATCCGTGGACCCCGTGCTGCCCCGCCTCATCATTGTCGTAGACCATCTTGACCCAACCCCGGCAGAACCGGCGGAGGAACTCTATGTGTTTGTCGGTGAGCTTGGCTCGCAGGCTTGCCAGCACCACATCCCCTGACGGAACTGCCCATTCCATCGCGAACAAATCGAACAGACCCTCCACGATCCACACATCGGCCCCCGCCCAGATGCGCTGCATAGTCTGAGGCGTCAAGCCAAACCACAACGGATGCCACCCCGCATCAGGCAGAAGGTAGCGGGTGACCATCTTCTCCGGTAGCTTCCGACCCTCGAACCCAAGCACCTTGCCCTTGGGGCTGAACAAGGGCCAGATGGCCCAGTCCCCAAGCAGCTCCCCCTTGGTCCCGTACCTCTCACAGAAATCCAGCTCCGGGCAGTCTTCGAGCAAGGGTTGCCAGGTCTTGATCCCGAACTGACATATGGACTCTTCCGAAGCCCCACGGCCCAGGAAATAGCCCTCGTGAGCTTCAGTCAGTGACAGGTTCGGGAGGTGATTCAGCAGCCAGCTCATTGCGGGCGGGTCCTTGGGAGATGGCCATGCCCCGTGCAGCGTTGTGAACCACCCCGGCGATCTTCTTTGCCGTCACCAGGCTGGCTACCCCCACGAATGCACGGTCCTTCGGGACTACGATGATCGTGCCATCCGGCACCCACGATGAGGGCCGGAACGGGAGACCGATCTCCTCGATGAGCGGTCGAAGCTCCGGGGGCATCAGGTCCACCAGCTCTACTCGCTTGCCATCTTCCTCGACCCCCTCCCCATCGTCCTGATCATCGAGCATTGCTACAGAACCCGTATGGCTTCGGGGGATGAGCAACTCCAATGCCCCCAACTCGTAGAACTCCAGATGGTCTACCGCCGCTCGGAGTCCTTCCATCGTCAACGGCTGAATGTTGCCCCACTCCTGTTGACGACCCATCGCGACCACGGCGTCCACGACCTCGGCGAAGAACTCACCCAGAGTCGTTTCCCGTACAGCGGCCTTCACAACTGGCCCCGGGTGAGGCTGTGTGATCCACATCACGGATGAGGATGAAGACACCAGGTAGGGTGCCGTTTCCTCTGCCACCTGGAACTCCAGCATCAACGGGACGACGTTCTTCCGTTGCATCGCCCGAGACTGGAGCCTTGTTACAACGAGCAGGTGACTCATCACCTACCTCCTAGCTTCTTGACGAGACCTGACAACCAGGTCACCGATTCAGGTTCCTCGTCATCATCACTCTCGCCCGCCTCCTGGATGGCTTCCTCGACCTCCCGAACGCTCGGGACCTCGTTGGGATCGTCGAGCACCCACATCAGAGCCGCGAGATCAGGGAACTCCGAAGCGATAAGGCCTCGATCACCGCTTTGGATGAGGGCGTGGAACTCTTCCTTCACCTCAGCCTTGGTCTTCAAGGGCTCCCAGAAGGGGCAGCTCCGAGCCATGTCCGAGCATCCTGGAATCCGGTCATCACAGGGGATGTGTCGTGGCTTCCCCTTCATCCCCATGAACCCACAAAGGTGCACCGAACTGGTGTCATCCAGCGGAAACTCCACGTTGTGGGTGCAGGTGTCAGGGCGTTGCTTGAACAAGTCGCGCAACCGCTTCTTGAGATGACGGAAGGTCACCTGCTTGACCTGATGTCGGATCTGACCTTGTGACCGCATTCTATCTCCCCTGAAAGCCCCTCACCCTACCCGTCCTAGTCGTCCAGATAGTCCAGAACCGCCGCAACCTCTTCCGGCGTCACCTTGGCGACTCGCATCCCGATGAATGCCAGAACCTCCTGACATTCAGCATCTGTCAGGGGCTTGATGGCCTGGCGGAGTTCCTTCTTCGGGTCATCGACCTTTTTGGGGACCCGCCCTTGACTCTGAATCTCCAAACGTCGGGTCACCCACTGACTCTGAGGAACCGAAGTCCAAACTACTGCCTTACATCCAGAACGAGTTACACGTTGTGTTCCTGAATCCGTGATTGCTCCCACCAACACTAAGTCTCGGCGACGGGCACTTGCTGTTTGATGACGAAGTCCAAGGGCCACCTCTATTTCATCATCAGTTGCCCCATTGGGATGCTGGTCTACAATGTACTGTAAAACCTTAGCCTTCAGAATGGATACATGCGGTTTAATGCTCTGAGCAGCCTGCTCCGAAGTGTTGGATCCTCGCACAAAAGGTGGACCTCCCTCGGCCGAGGGGGAGTCCAGCAGAAAACCCAGGTCATCTTCGTCATCCCAGCTCATCTCAACCTCTCGAACTTCGCCCCACTCTTGGTCCGCACAATCCGGTAGGCCCGGTTTGCAGCATCCACGAGGGCGGGGTTGTGGGTCACCAACAGGATGTCGATCTCCAGGCGCTCACAGATCAACTGGAGGAACTCGCCCATGTTCTGGACGTAGTTGCCGTCGAACGCCGGCAGGCTCTCGTCGAGAAGGAGCAGGGGCCGAAGCCCCCGCCTCTTCATCACGATGATGCGCAGCAACACCGACTGCACCGTGGCCACAGCCCCACCAAAGGCATCATTGGTGACGCCTCGGATCACCGTACCGTCGGGCCTCTCATGAACCGTGAGCAAGTCCACACTGACCTTGCCACGCAGGATGTTGACCTGGGACTCCACAGAGAGCTTCTGGTCGTGGAATACGGCCTGAAGCCCTTCGGTCATCAACCTCTCGACGACCTCAACCCCGGCCGAGACCTCTTTGTCGATAAGAGTCCGAAGAACCCCCTGGACGAGGGCTAGAAGCTCCCCCTCGTCCTCCAGGTCCCGGATGGATCGCTTCGTTTCCGTGACCTGCCGAACCGTGGCATCCCGAGCACCCCGGAGTCGGTCGGCCAGAGAGCGGAGGGGGTCAATGTTGGGCAGTGCCACGGTGTCCTCAGTAGAGCCAGGAGAAGAGCGTCAGGTACTTGTCCCCCTCGTACTCCGAAGTGAACCGAACGTAGCCCCTGCTACTCACCAGACTGATGCCGATCGTGAACTCGGAATCCTTCCACGCCGAAAGCACCTTGGCCAGGTTCGTGTGATCCACACTGAACCCCCCATCGGGAAGATCCGATGCCTCGTCATCCGATTCCTTCGAGATGACCGCCAACGGCATGACGGTCTGTTTCCCGGTTGCGGAGAGCATCGAGACCAGAAGGTCCCCATCGGCACCCATCTCCAGATGCAGCCTGTTGTCCTCCTTCGCGGCTCCTGACGTGAGGAGGCCGATGGCAGACACCAGGTCCTGCTTGAGAACCGTCCACCGGTGCTGATCCCCGTCATCCATCCCGATCTGGATGTTGGGCATCGACGCCTGGAAACGCATGGCCCCGAACACTGCCCCATCCCCTCGACGGAGAATGAGCATAGTGTCGTGCTCCAGCACCTCCACATCGAGACCCTCGCACATCCCGAGGAAGGTCATCAGACTGCTTGCATCCTTGCCGTGAACACGGAGCTTGGACTCATCCATCCCGGCGACTCGGATGAGCGAGATGGACCTCTTGTCCGTGGCGTAGACGATGCCCTCCCGAATCTCACAGGCACACAGCTCCGGCTGCTCGGAATCGTTTGCCGAAACGAAATGACGGGCGTAGCCCAGGGCTTGAGACAGGCGGTCGGCAGCCACCGTGGCTGCCACCGTGGCCGCCGCGAGGGGCTTGCTCCAGGTGTAACGAGCGTCCGGCTGAAGGCTCTGGAAGGTCTGAGTGAACCGACCAACACGCAGCAGGGCTTCAGACTCATCGGCATTGAACCCAATGGTCAACGCCGCGTCAGGGATGTGGTGCAGTACCTTCTTGAGACGCCATCCTTCGATGGTGAAGCTGTCCTTCGTGCCTGCTTCCTCAACCTGGGCCTTGACGGGGCAGGAAGAGAACAACCGATCCGACACCGTCTTGACCTCGACGCCGTACTTTCCGGCATCATCGGGTCCCGTCCGATGGAACACATAGTGCCCCGTCAGGTCAGCACCGGATCCCAGGCTGGGGTTCACAACTTGAAGCGCTGCCTCAAGATCCTGCTTGGCGACCTTGAATCTCATACACGGTCCTCCTGCACAAAGGGGGCAAGTTTGCCCTCTGCGGTTGCGATGTCGTTCTCGAAAGCGGTCACGGCCTTGATGTACCGCTTTTCCAGTTGGGCAACAGCCGCGTCGAGCTTGTCCGGTGGGACACCTCGCTCGACGCACTCGGCTTCGATCCCCGTCACATCTTCCTGAGCCGCTGCCAGCCTCCCTTGAAGGCGCTGGACGGTCTTGTTGGCCTTGTCCCGACGAAGAAGAGCCGCATCGAGACGCTGATGGTTATGGTCACTCATGGTCCCTCTACTCCTCGGGAAGCACAACCGTGCCCCCTGGCCCCATCCCGAACTGCACGAACCCGGTCTGACCATCGAAGAAGCTCTCACTCGTCTTCTTGTTACGACGGTTCGCTGTCTTCTGGGCGATACGCTCAGGACACACCGTTTCGTAGTCGCAGAACTTGCACTGACTCGGCACAGGATTGGCCGGAAATTTCTCCCGGTTCATCCCCCGCATTGCATCGCGGGCACGGGTCGCAATCCCCTTGAGGTCATCCCGTGTGAAAGGAACCCAGTCCACCCCGGACTCGATCTCGTTCTCCCCCATAGGCATCCCTGTCTCATCCACCATCGGGATGGGTTCACCCTCAGTGTCCAACTTCTCCATCCCATAGGGGTAACGGAAGTAGACGAATCCTAGCCGGTCGGGCATCCGACGGTAGGCAAGGAAAAAGCAGAGGGCATACCACCGAAGCTGGTCCGGATCCGTGTAGGTCATGAAGTGTGGCTTCACACCCTTCCGCTTGGGAGCCTTGTACCTTCGGCTATTCTTGCCGTCGAGAATGGTGATCTGGTCCTTGCCGTCCACACTCCGCCGAAAGATCAAGTCGGCACGCCCACCGATGGGCGTCCACTTGTCCACATAACAAGTGAGGTCCACCTCGGAACGAGCATAGGGACCCAGCAACTTGTGGTGCTTCATCGTCTTGAGGTAGCCCCGGATCCCGGCCTCAATAGTGGCCCACATCTCATCACGAGGTGGGGCTAGCCGCCAGTCAATGTTCTTGGATAGGCACAAGCGACCAAAGTCCTTCTGAGCCTTGTCCAGCATCCGGTCCAGCAAACCCTCTGGGTGTTTCCACTCCTCATCGTTGTAGAGCCACTCCCAGAAGTTTGCCAGCACGATGCCCATGATCGCATGGTGTTCGGACTTCTCAACCGGTCTGGGCTTACGACGACCCGGGCCGCCACCACAGTCGATGTCACCCCACCCACGGCTCCACAGATAGGACTGCGGGCAGTTCTCGTAGGTGGTCATACTCGACCAGTACAATGTGAAACGTCTTGGGCTATGACTCATCAGTTTCCCCGGCTTCGTCCTTTACCCTGTTACTCGTCACCAAGAGAAACAGAACCCCCCTGGGAAGCAGCCTCAAATGCCTTCTGCTCCTCGAAGGTCGTGAACATCAGGTGAAAGTCCATATCCGAGGGAACCTGGATAGGAAACTCCCCGATCTCAGAGAAAACCTCGAACTGAGCTGTGTCCACATGACCAAACCGAGTCTTCTGGTGGAACTCACATAGCAGCTCCACCCCATTGTCCGCTCGGGGGACAGCCACGATGGGGGTCAGAACCAGGGTAATCAGGGTCAACCCCGACCTCATCGCTGCATCCATCAGGAGGAACTGACGGTCACTGAATGCCTGGAACTGTCGTTGCAGCTCCATCGCACAGCGCATGTACTGCGTCAGGGAGTCTTCCTTGGAGTCGAACCCCGGATGGAACAGGTACATGGGGTTGGAAGGCATCGGGGTGCCAGGAGCCTCTCCAGGCATGTGCTCCTGTACGATGCGACTGACCACCACTCCCTCCTGTCGCTGATAGGCGACAGCACCTTCCCGGTCTCCACGCATCTTCCTGGCCTCAGCCTCCGCGAACAGAGCCTCCGGGTTGATGCCACCATCCTCTGAAGCCTCCACCTCAACATCATCATGTCCTGCCCAGGCCATAGCCTTCTTCACGCTTCGCTTGAGCGTGTCCTTGACCACGAGATGCTGAAGGTCAGGGTCGATGGGGCTACCCTCATCCATCTGGCGACGCAAACGGCGCAGTTGCTCCACATCGATGTGATCAACCAGAGCCTTCCGTTGAACGACGATGTGCCGATAGATGGGTCGCTGTTGCTCGGGGGAGTAATCCATACCAGTCCTCCTGTGAGAAGGACCCTACCCGCCTATGAGGCCCCTTCGGCTTCCAAGTACAGAATCAAGCGCTCCCGTACTGCATCAAACAGGTCCATCTCACGGACCTCCGTGATGAGAGGTTTCCCGCTGCCACCCACCAATGTGGCCTTCACCGAGTCCACGAAAGCGTCCACAGTCATCGTCCGAGCCTCTAACTTGGTACGGCCCTCGATGTCGAACACCTCAATCGCTGGTCGAACAGCCAACTCCCGTCGCTCCACCGTGACCCCATCCTCATCAAAACGAAGGATGGCAACCTCAGGGATGCGTTTCACGTCGTCCTCAGACAACGCTCCACGGGTCAAGCTCCCGATGTTGACGATGTGCTTGCCGTTACGCTCATAGACCCCCTGATTCTTGTGCCAGTGCCCGAAGCACCAGACGTCAGGATCCAGGTCGATGATGTCCTGGTACTTGACGATGTCCTCGCTCCCGAACATCTCCCCACCCGCCTGACTGGCCAGCAGGTGAGCCATCACGACCAGGTAGTCCTCACCACCCTTGGTGATGGTCGTGAGCCGGTTCATGTCGTAGACCTTGCCGTGGTAGGGCACACCCACGACCCGGACTTTCAGATTCGAACGAAAACCCTGTTCAGGCATCGGCTGGAACGTGACACCCTTGTCCTCATCAACCAGATTGAACACACCCGTCGAGAGAAGCACGCCGAGAGGAGCCTCGTTGAGGAAGGCCCCATCCCCGTACTTCACGTCGTGGTTGCCATTCCGCAAGGAGTAGACCTTGCAGGGGTACTTCGCGTGGACCTCGGCTACCCGCTGGATCAGCTCGTGTGTGGTGCGGCTCGGCGTCTTGATGTGAAAGAAGTCACCGCCGTCGAGGACGGCATCCGCGTCCACTTCACGGGCGATTTCACCCACCTGAGTGAGCTTGTCGAGAACCGTCTCAGCCCAGTCATCGGTCCTCGACTGCGGAGACTTGTCCGCCAGGTGAACATCCGTTCGCCAGACTAGCGTGATCATGTCTCTCCCGCCTGCATATGGGTCCCGCATGTGGGACACTGACCCAGTTCAGTCAACAGGGACTCGGTGTCCACTGTCGCCTGAGACAACTCGATCTCCGCCTGCTCAAGCTCCCCCTGCCGGTCTTCTACAGCCTGCTGAGCCTTGTGTAGACGGCTCTGGAGCCCGTTGAGTAGATCTAGGGCCGCAAGGATCTTCTTCGAGGGACCTTCATCCCAACCCATTTGGATCTCGTCCAGCCCCTCGAACTTGGTGACGACCGACTTGGCCGCAGCCATCCGGGATTGAAGGTTCTGGAGTATTCCCAGATCCGCCAACAACTTGGCGGCCTCCTCTGAATCGGGGAACTCGATACTGCCCACCGGAGCCAGCCGATCCACCACAGAGCTGGCTGTGGCCATACGGACTTGTAGCCCCTGCATGACACCCAACTCAGCCAGCAGTTTCTTGGCTTCCTCCGGGTCAGGCACCTCGATGGAACCAACTGGCTCCAGCCGAGCCACCTCAGTCTGGGCGACCGCCAACCGGTCCCGTAGGCCAGTCAACCGGAGCACTGCTCGACCTACAGTGATGACCTGGTTACGTGTCTCATCGAGGCCCGCAACAGCCTCCAGGGCCTCGTCCAAGCCCTCGAAGGACTTGAGCCTGACCTCCTGCTTCGCAAGGTCGGTCTGTCGCACCTTGAGGGCCGCAGCCGCCTGCCTCTTGTCACTCTCGGAAGCCCGTAGCGCCCGGTTGAGTTGACCCACCCGCTCCACGTCAGCCACAGCCTCGGCCAGTGCCGAGCCAGGCTTGTCGAGCAGAAAGATCTGGCCGGTGAACTGCGGAGCCACCGTGGGCCAAACCTCTTGCCCTCCTGCCTGGATGGGCACGACCCCGAATGCCGCCACCTCCTCTGGGACAGCGGCCCCTGGGTAGATGGGCTCTCCGTTGTTGATAATGTAGGTGGGGCGGTCTCTCTTGCCGGTCCCTTTCTCCCAACGGACCTTGCCGTCCTTGCCGAAGTCCACCTCGACTGAGCACTGCGTCTCACCCTCACGGATGAACGCAGTGCCCCCCAAGTTCTGGAATGCCCCTCGGACCGCTCTCTGCAATGCGGTGTTGTGCGTGACGATATGACCCTCAATCTGGAATAGATTGGACGGGTGCTCCACCGACAAACAAGTACAAGGGTGGACTCCTTCATCCTCAAAGCCCACCATCAAAGGCTGAACCCGACGAACAGAGGCACCCAACAACTTGGCTTTGCGAGCCAATCGGAACAAATGAACCCCAGGCAGCCTCAACGTGACCGTGTAGGACACCCTGCCCCGGAGAGAGACACCCTTATGGGTGTACCTATTGATTTTCTTTCGTCGGAGACGGGCAGCCCCCCCAAAAGACCAAACGATTTGCTGCACGTCCTGAGCTAACTGGCGGGAACTAGAGTAGAACTCAGCGGTGCCCGCTTGGTTGACGGAACCATCCGTATCCAACAACCCCTGCAACAAAGCCAACCGCTGTTCCGGTGCTGCCAACAAGTAAACGGGAGGCACCTGCTTTTGGTGAGACAGATTGCCTTCCAGACCCAGGTTACGAATAGCAGTCAGTACCGGGTTTCGGTGTCCCCGACCCGTTACTAGCCGGTAATCGTACTTGCCACACTTTGAGAGCCGGACATCTCCAGGCACCAAATCCCCAACAGCCACAAGCACTTCATCATCCTTAGATGACACCCGAGGTGTTCCCCGGAAAGACCCGTCTCCCAAAAGCACCCCCATCAAGTAAGGGTCCAGCGGAAGACGAGCCTCAAGGAAACCAGCGGGGCCTGCCGCCGGGATGGCTGGCCGATTGAAACGTGATGGGGTGTCCCCAACTCGGTCCCGGATTTGCTGAGTGGTTAGTACCTCCCAGCGTTGTGGGGCTCCTCCTTTTGGGAAACGTCGTGATCCGATACTCACCTGCCACTGATGACCCTGGTCAACCAGCACACGACGACCATCATCGAACAACACCGAGCACACGGGCTTCTCACCTTGGGGGTACACCCCCAACACCCGAGTAGGGGTTCCGTCCCCGGCAAGAACAACCTGGCCCCTCTGGATAGCCTCCACCGGAACCCACCCTTGTGGCGTGGCCACAAGAGTTCCATGAACCAGTGCCTTACCGGAATTGTTGGTCCCAGTGATGACGGTGAAGTGGTCCACCACGACCTCAGCGGACGCAATGGACTGGAAGTTTTTGACGCGGATCGTGACAGGCATTCCCTATCCTACCCTCAGTCCTCAGTGAGGAACCCCAGGGAATCATCCACCGTGTCATCATCATCGGAGACCGAGACCAGAGACCCCTGACCACCAGACCGGATGGCTTGCATCACCTTCTCGGCCAGCTCCTCGTAGGCCCCAGGGACCGCCAGGACATCCGTCTTGAACGAGTCCGTACCCTGAGACTTGATGGTGCTGCCGTCGGTACGCTCGAAAGTCAGCCAGGAACCAGCCTTGTTCACGATGCCGTGAGCGGACCCGACGGCGATGAGGTCCCGCACGTTGTCGATGCCCTCACCGAACGTGATGTGGTACTCGGCCTCCCGCTGCTGGGAGTTGCTGACCTTGGACTTCTCGATTTTGGCCTTGATGACCGCACTGGTAGCCCGCTCGACCTGCTTGTGGGTCAGGGCATCGTAGTCCTTGGTCTTCAGGGATTTCACCCGTCGGAAGCTCATGCGGACGTTGCTGTAGAACTTCCACGCCTCGCCACCCTGGTGGGTGGAGTCAGGCCCGCCGTAGCCGGTTGTGTTGATCTTCTTGCGGAGCTGGCTGATCCCCATGACGTGGGACCCCGTGCTGCTGATCTCGCTTGCGAGCTGGGGGAGCACGTTGCTCCATTTCGCCGCCACAAGGCCCACACGACCCATGTCGCCCTTCTCCTCCAGGCTCTGGTCACGGATGGACTTGGGCACCCCGGCACCCACGGAGTCGAGGATGATGAGGTCCACGCCAGCCCGAGCACAGGCGAACAGCACCGAGAGCCCCGCCTCCAGAGTGTTAGGCTGGACGAGATAGAACTGATCGGGGTCATCCACAGGACAGCCGAGGTTCGCGGCGTAGTCAAGGGAGATAGCGTGCTCCCAGTCGATGAAACAGACCAAGCCACCGTTCGCACAGACCGCCGCCGCCGCTTCCAACGCCACCGTGGTCTTGCCCGAGGACTCGTGACCGTAGATGTTGGAGATCATCCCCTTCGGCCACCCCGGGCAGGGCGGGACACCCTGCTTGTTGAGGGAGCCACCGATGAGGTAGTCGAGCACGACGGAACCGCTGGTGATGTGGGGCCGGCTCTCGGAGAGCTGGTTGGAATCCACCGTCACCGTGGGGTCATCGTCCTTCAGGACCTTCTTCACGACGCTTCGCACACTGGCAAGCATCGAGTTCGTCGGTCGTGCCGACTTCTTCTGGGTTCCCACCTTGGACTTCACCGCACTCTTCTTCACGGTAGGGGCATTGTCATCAGCCATCTTGTTCGTCCTCCGACCAGCGAAAGAACCTCTCATCCTCACGATAGAGGATGCCGGTCTTCTTGGTCTTGCCTGCGTGTTTGCCACGCAAAGGGGTGTGGATGCTCTTGAAGTGCTTTCTCTCAATGGGGGTCAGGTCTGCCTCCTCGACTACCCCATCCAGGAGTTGCCAGAACCGAGCCGCAGAGCGAGCGACCCAGAAGGCATCCGCCTCGTTGTGATTCCAGACACCTTTCCCGCCCGAAGCATCGCGAGCCGCCTCGACCATGTCAGGCTTGTTCATGGTCCAGAGGTTCCCCCCGATCTTGGGTCGGGCTAGGAACTCACGGGCATGTGCCTTGATCTGCGGAGGTGAGAAGAACACCAGGTCCACCTTGCACTCCCGCAGGGCCTCGCAGGTATACAAGAACAGCCCGTACATCCCCTCTGACCAGAGGTCATTGAAGATCGGATACTCCTGACCAATTCTCGTGACCCCGAGCTTCTTCACGAGAGCCTTCACGTTGGCCCTCATCTCGATGTAGCGGTCCACGAACAACTGCTTCGATGAGGTCTGGAACCTGCCCCGTTCAGGGCAGATCGCGGCTCCATCGGCCTCAGTGTCATAGACCGCCCAACCGAAGTTGGTCAGGGACGGGTCAAGCCCAAGTACACGCATACTGATGGCCCTCGTCTGACAGAAAAAGAACGCCCGCCGGTCGCGGGGGAGCACAACCGGCGGGCGTTCCTCAGTCCAACCCGACCAGATCAGTCTGCGTCGAGAAGGTCATCGAGAGCGTCGTCGATCTCCTCGGTGGCCACCGCGTCACGGATCGGCCCACCACCGGTCCCGGTCCCGATGCTCCCGCCGGCGGCGTTCCCGGAGGCGAGGAGCTTCTCGCGGATCTGGTCGAGGGTCATCACCCGGCCGACCTCATCGTTGATGCCCGGAAGCATCTGCTGACCCGCCGTGATGATCTGCTTGACCAGGGGGCTTTCCGGCCCCTTCTCCATCAGCTTGTGCAGGATGGACTCCTGGCAGGGCGAGAAGCTCATCTTCTGGAAGCCCTCGTCCGTGCACTTGATCTTGAGATCGTGGGTGCCCAGGTGCCACTCGGAGTGGATCGGCTTGATCTCCTCGTACTTCTCGGGGTCGAACACCCAGTACATCACCTCGAAGGTGCCGTTCTGAATGCCCTCCATGTCCAGCTTGCCGCTGGACAGCATCGGCCACTTCACGATCAGGGTGTTGATGCGGGTCTTGGCCGCCTCACCCGCGAGGGCGGTGTACTCCGGCCCCTGGTTGATGAAGTAGCCCACGCCCTTCATGTAGTGACGGGGGGCACCCGTGAACCCCGGGGTTGATGCCTTGAGATCGGGCTTGCCCTCGGCCAGACCCGGCCACCAGAGGAACGAGATCCGAGCGATCTCGCCCTTGCTCATCTTGAGCCGCTTGTTCTTGCTCCCGACACCACCATCGTTGTTGCCGAAGCCGAACTGCTGAAATCCACCACTCATGTGACTTCTCCTAAGCGAGCCGGGTTTTCCGTTGTCCTAAGTGCTTGGACGGTGACCCGCATTATGGTTGTTCTACTCTCTACCCAAGAGACCGGACCCCCCCCATTACACCGAAAAGTTCGAGAGAATGGAGTCGATGTCCAGGTCCCCATCTGCTTCCTCAACCTCGCGGCGTGACAGAGGCTTTACAGGCTTCTCAGCCGCGACGACAAACTCCGAGAGGAACTGATCCACCTCGGACTTCTGTGATGTGGCGGGCAGTACCTCTGCCGCCGACGGTTCTACCTCGCCGGGTTCCGAAACCAACTGGGTCTCGGGAGGTGCCACGGAACCCACCCCACCGTGACCATTCCGACAAGTCATCCCGCTTGTGGTTCTCATCTGGGGCTCACCGCACACCTCGCAGTGTGGCTCGAACCCGAACTCCTCAACCAGGTCTGCCGCTGGGATGATGGCGACCTTCTCAGGAACCACCGGAAGGGGTTCCTCGACATCCTCTTCCTCATGTTCCTCGACGACCGGAGCAACATCCTTTTCCTCGAAATCCTCCATGGAAGTTGCCAGGGCAGCAACTTCCTCATCCTCCGTATCCGTGTCATCAATCTCAGCCGGAAGATGGGTCTCAGCATCCGAGATGGCCCGGACACTCTGGAGGAGGTCATCCACATCTTCCACGTCAGAACCATCGGCGAAACCCTGACCTGGTTCCAGCTCGGTGCCCCGAGGTGACTTGCTGCCCCAACGAGCACCAAGCGTCATCTCCTCCCCGCACAACCGGATCTGATCCCGAAGACGACCCTGCACATCCCGCAAATCAGACCGCTTGGCCTTGATCACGGAAAGGACAGCGTCCAGGTCTGCGACTGCGTGTTTGGCATTGTGAAACGCCTTCACTTCCTCTTGGAGTTTCCCAAAAGCCAAGGCTTCCCGCTCGGAGACAGCTCGACCCGAACGTACCTCAGGGTCGTTCGCGAGCAAGTTCTTCTTCTCCAGATCCAGCATCAACTCCGCTTGGCGAAAAGCCCGGTTGTACTGAGCGAGCTGCTGCGAGACAGCCAAGTACAGACGCTCGCACCGTGTCGTCATCTTGCGGGCCAGAGAGATTTTGCCGTTCAGTCTCTTCGGCCCATAGACCAAGGGGTCATCATCGAGCTGGACCTCCAACGTGGCCAGCTCGGCAAAGATGTCGTCCGCGTACTGCGGGTCCAGAGGCTGCACGGTACTCATTCGTCACCATTGTCCACGGTCTTGGATGCCTTCCCAGCGACCGCTCCAGCGATCAACTTACCGTAGTTGCGCTTGATCGCCTGGGTGGCCACCTGATGGTCCCGCTCACTGATGGCCCCACCACCGAGAGTGTGCCCGAGGGCCTGGATGTCCACCTGCATCCCGAGGATGAACCCCGCGATCTTCGCCTGCTTCAGGGTCATGTCTCGTTGCACGATGGCGTCATGCTGTTCCCCAGGAGCCATGGCGTCGATGAGGTCCGCCCCCATCCCGCCGGCATCCTCTTGTGTCGTGTCCCAGGCACCCGAGAAGCCCACGAAGAAATCACCGTTCTTCGTCTTGACAGCTCGGGTCGCGACCACCTTACTGATACGGAGGCCGTCCTTGACCAGTGTGATCTCAGCCCTTTGCTCTTCAGTCAGATCGCTGATGTCCATTTGTCCAGCCTCCAGTGGCGGTTGTGTCCTTGCGGCGCATCTCCTCTACTCGGTGGCCCCCGGAACTAGCCCCCCTTCAACCGATCCAGCAACATCGTAGATCGGTCATCCTCTTTGGAGTTGTGCACGGACTTGACCAAAGCGTCGTGCTGGCCAACCAGCACGACCTGCTTCTTCGCCCGAGTGATGGCCGTGTAAATCAGGTTTCTCTGGAGCTGGTGATAGAAGCCCGTCACCAACGGCATCACGATGCGGTCGTACTCCAACCCCTGAGCCTTGTGGACCGTACAAGCGTAGGCGAGCACCAACAGCTTGGGGACGTCCTTGAAAGGCAGGGTGATCAGCAGAGGAGGTTCACCGAAGACCTTGATCTCCAGTTCCTTCTTCGCCCGGTCCACCTTGTTCACCTTGCCAACGTCACCGTTGTAGATCCCGTAGTTGTAGTCGTTCTTGATGACCATGATGCGGTCACCCGTGCGGACGGTCTCCTTGCCGAACTTCATCTCATCCAACCCCGGTGCGGCCGGATTGATGAGATCCCGCAAACGCTGATTTAGGTTGGTCACACCAACCGTGCCCCGATGCTTTGGGGAGAGAATCTGGAAGTTCAACCGACCCTCAAAGAACTTCTCCGCGATCTGCAGGATCGCGTCGAGGACCTCTTCCTCAGATTTCAACTGAATCAGGCGGAAGTCCTTGCTCGTCTCGGGCACCTCACCGTTCACCATCGAATGAGCGGCGAACACGATCCCGCTCGTGTCATCCTGCCGGAAGATCTGAGTCAGCTTGATGGCTGGGAACATCCCCGAGTGAATGAGATCCCGCAACACGTTGCCGGGACCCACACTGGGGAGCTGGGCATAGTCACCCACGAACACCAACCGAGCATCGGGCTTTGTGCAGTCGAGCAATCGGAATAGAAGATGCTGATCCACCATCGAGGCCTCGTCGATGATGATCACGTCTGCCGGGTGGGGATTGTCCTGACTGTATCCCCAACCCTCACCGTTCACCCCGCCAATCACCGCTTTCTTGGATCCACCCTGTACACCCGCATAGGTGCGGTTCCGATGGTCATCATCAGTGATCCCTTTCGCCGAGAACGCCCGGTGAATGGTGCTCGCCACAGCTCCGGTGCGGGCTGAAAGGTTCTTGGCCGCAATACCCGTCGGGGCACAGAGCAAGAACGGAACCTCAGCATCTTGCAGAATGCGAACGGCAGCGCGAAGGCTGGTGGTCTTGCCCGTGCCTGGTAGACCTGCCAGGACTGACACCGGAGCCGTCAATGCGTTGAAGATCCCCTCTTTCTGAGGATCCGACAAAATCAGGTGAGCCTGGCTTCCCCATTCGTCGATGGCGACTTCCACGACTCGTTCAAGCCGACCCTTCTTCCTGCCAGACTTGGCCTCAGCTTCGGTCCTCGGACCAACACACCCAAGGGCCTTGAGGTACTTGTCGGTGCGCTCCTCGCCGGGAGCCAGCCGTGCTGCGGTCTCACGCTGAACCAGCAGATCTGCGGACTCCTTCTCCATTGTGTACGACCAAGGCTCATAGACCGCCGTGACCCCAGGACGAGTCTTCTTGTCGATGACCAGGAGACCATCCTTGTGTAACCCAGCCAGCGCCTGTGCGACCACCTTCTTGTCGATGTTGGGAACCATCACGTTGACCGAATGGAACACCGACCCCGTCTGCAAGAACATATGGCCGAAGCCACGACCGATCTTGCAAGCGTAGAGCACCGCTGCACGGGCCTGGGCTGTGGGGTTCACCAGACCGAGCTTCCGAGCAGCCTCGTCAGCGTGCCTGAACTCGATGCCATCCACCTCAACCAGTCGCCAAGGGTCCTTCGAAAGGACCTGCTCAGCCTGGTCACCAAAGTGCTTCCAGATGTTGCTCACCAACCCCGAAGGCAACCCCAGCTCGGAAATGAACTCCAGCCCCTTGAAATACGCCCGCACAGACTCCCAACGGGAAGCAACGTGCATCGCCGAGAACTTCGCCAGCCCTGGCACCTCGGTGAGCTTCTCAGCATCTTCGAGGGCCGCCAGCAACTGGTCATCCTTGAAATGCTGCCGGATGGACAACATCACGCCAGCACCCACCCCATTGGCTACCAGCATTCGAGCTGCGGTCTCTGGATCCCAGCCATCCTTCAGCACGGGAGCCCGACTGATGTCGAGCTGCTTGCCGTACATGGCGTGATGGCTCCACTTGGCCTCAAACCCGAACCACGCACCAACAGCAATCTGAATGCCAGGAATGGCTCCCTTGACCGTAACAGGCTCTGACAGCTTGTTCCTGATCAGGCTCGCTGCGTCCTTCTCCTCATCAAGAATCATCCGCACGATATAGAAAGCACTCTCCGGGTTCGCAAACACCACAGACTGCACTCGACCTGAGAAGTAGTTGCTCACGGAGTGTTTTCCTTACGAAGACGCCCTAGCATCACTTCCAGTTCCTCGGCACTGACTCCCGAGGAGGCCAGTGCTGCCATCATTGCTTCCGGGTTCATGCTGGCCAACGATTCCCTCATCTTCTCGACATCGAACACCGTTGCAGCACCGACCCGGCCAAAATGACCTATCATCCCCCCCAACGGAATGAGGACCCAGGTCGTGTCGAACAGTTCGATCCGCCAGGGATCGTTCCGCAGAACTCCTTCCTTCGAGAAGGACAGGAGTCGGTCAGGATAGAGGTCATGTCCCACAGGACATCCCACCCCAGCCGGGTAACGACAACTGCCTGCCCCGGGTTTCCCCAGATCGATTCCGTGCGGAGGGAGATGGTGCAGTGCAATCTGAACGCGCTGATCAACCACAGGTTCCATCAACGCATCCCAGGCCACATGCTCGCCATTTTCCTGCTCGATGTAGCGGGACCCTTCCTTCTCGTAGAACAGGCCCTCGATGAGGATGGCATGGAACTGGCTCATAGGTAACACCTCTCCTTCTGACAGGTATTACCCGTGAGCCGGCCCCAGTGAACCCCTCTCAGGCGGAGGCCAAGTCCTTGAACGCCCGGATCTCACAAGCATCGGTCGTGCAGAACTTGTCCTCGACCTCTCCCTTGGAGTCGCCGAGGTTCATCGGCGTGATGCGAGCTACCATCGCATCGAACTCCTCCTCGGTGATCTGGATGTACGGGGCCTGGACGTACCCGTGGTCATCCCCGAGGGGAAGGAACGAGATGCTCTTGAGCCTATCCTCGAACACTTCTAGCACCGTGGGGATCTCGGCCGCTTCTTCCGGCTTGAAGGTCACCGTGACGGAGACCTGGTTGTCCGCCCAGTAGCGTTGGAGGTCCGCCGCGAGAGCCACCTGCTCCCAGATACTCACATCCCGCTTGCCCTTCGTGCAGTTGTCCGTCTTCACCGGGAACGAGATGACATAGGTGGCATCCGCGTAGGCGTCCTTCTCCACCGGATGCCCCGCTGCTCTTGCTGCCTCCAGCAACGGGCTGTGCTCCTGCACACGGATGTTGCGGATGTAGAAGGGGCTGTGCGGCGGGTGGATGCCCGGGGTCGCTCCACAGAGCAGACTCACCGTGCCCGAAGGCTTCACGCTCGTCGTCTTGATGCTCAGCGGGCAGCCCAACCACTCCGAGTAGACCGTGTCCAGCTCACCGATGTAGTTGTAACCCTGGTCGCACCAGTTGAGGAACTCGCGGCGACCGAACTTCTCGATGGCCTGCCGGATCCCCGACATCGAGGCCCCGATCCGCCGGTTGCGGTTCATCACCGCGTTCGTCCGGGGGTCGTGCGTCGGCATCAGGGTCACGGTCTTGGCATAGAGGTACGCGAACTTGAGGGTCCGCTGGAAATCCTCGTAGCTCTCGTGATGGGCCGGATAGGTCTCGACCAGACAGCACAGCTCGTAGCTCTCCAAGGTCTGCTCCGAGCATGGGTTCGCCCCCATCGCCCGCTTGTCCTTGTTGTTGGCGGGATCCACCATCCGGCCGAACTTGCGAGCGTTGTCGAGCCACAGCAGACCAGGCTCACCGTTCTTCGCGATGGACCGACCCACCTCAGTGTAGTCCATCCCGACCTTGGCGAAGATGCTGTTGTTGCTCGCCCAACGGTGTGACCGCAACGGGTGCTGGTCGATCTGCCCCAGCAAGGCCGTGATCTCCTGGAGGAGTGCCATAGCCTCCTCCTGAGACAGATCTGATGGATCCCTTGCCTGTAGGCCTGCCAACTGAGCGGTCAGGGCACGCAGCCCCGTATCATCCTTGAGGGTACGGAACTCCAAGTCGTCAGCGTGGCCGAACATGATCTCGGCTGACCGGCGGACTCCGCCAGCCACGACACAGGCCCCGACCATGTTGAAGATGTCGGTGATGCAACCACTGGTGATCTTGTAGGCCAGTCCCTCACCCTGCACCATGGTGTGCAGCTTGAGGAGCTTGCCTTTGCGGCTCAACTCCTCCTCGAACTGCACCTCGACACCCTCGGGCATCAGAGTCCGCAGGATGTTCTTGACCAGCTTCGCCAGAGGACCTGGACCTGAGGCGGTGCCACCGAAACCACGAATACGGCGTCCCTTGGACCGCACCTTCGAGAAGTCGATGGTCGTGGGGAACGCACCTTTGCCCGCAAAGGAGTTGATGACCGTCTTGGCCAGACCCACCCACCCCTCTCGGTCATCAGAGACGACATGCGGAGTGGAGATCAGCTTGGGCATCTGCACCTTGAGCTTGCCCGCTCCTCGGGTGTCTCCCCCGACGCCGACGCCCAACATGCTCATGTCCATCAGGAACGTGAACGGACCAGCGAAGTCCTCGTCGATATGCTCTGAGCTGACGAAGGCGCAGTTGGACGTGAGCACAAACCCGTCAATGACGAACTGCTCATAGTCAGGCACCACCGCGCAAAGCACCCGTTGGTCCCCGGCATCTTCGATGTGAAGGACCTTGGCATACTTTCGCTTGGGCTCCTGACCCCGGTTCATCCACCGTCCCTGATGATCTTCCCTGAGGAAGAATCCTTCCCAGAGGTCATGTGTGTGTGGGGTCATCGTCCACAATTCACGTTCGTCCGAGTAGTTGGACGAGGTGGAACTCAGCCGAATCTCGCCCACCCGCACCCCAACTGCTTGGAACAGGCGTCGCACCTCTTCCAGCTCCGACCGTCGAGCCGAGGAGAGGGAACAGGACCCATTCTCCAACACGCAACCATCCGCTGCGAAGTATCCTGCCAGGAACCCGTAGATGTACGAGATGTCATCCAACGATGATGGAATCTGAGACCAGACACGAGGACAGTTGCGGACCACCCATTCATCGTTCCGACGATGAGTGACCTGCACAGCCATCGACCCGAACAAGTCGCACAGCACAGGCACCGAGGGACCAAACTGATGAAGTTCACCATTGGAACGGGTGCCATCCCCGAAGAACATACCGTGCTGCGCCCCAAACCGACTCACGGGTGCCACCTTAGCCGGCAGTACCACAGGTAACTGGTCCCCCTTCCGAAGATCCAGGGTCGTGACACGCGCCCACTCCTGCTTAGTGGACGCCCTACGGAACCAACGGTGGTTCTCGCTTGTCGTGATCTCGGTCATGAACCCCGAGTTGTCTTGAAGAACCAGACGCTTGCAAGGCTGAACTTCAAGGTGTGACACCGACGCATTGACCCAGGTTGCGCTGCTAGCCGTCGAACTGTGATCCCGTCCATAGAGCTTGATGGACGACAGAAGGGTCACGTCGGTTCTCTCTGCCAGAGAACCAAGAGGCACCCACCCATGCTCCCGGGTGAGGACGGGAGTGTCCTCATGCAAAGGATTGTTCAGGCAGGCTCCGCCCTTCTTCCACACGAAGTCCGTACCCATCTGGGCAAGACCTCGACCCGGCGGGGTGAACTTGAAATCCCACATCCGCTGGAACATCTCCTGGGCGGACTTCTGAGCCTTGGGCTCGTTCCACGGAAGGCTCAGCCTTCGGCAGTGCTGCTTCTGGATGTTGTAGACCCCCTCGACGACACGTTGGCACGTCTGCCAGAATTCCTCGGTCGGGTGACCACAGGTGTCGGGGTCATCACACTCACAGGTAGGTCGGGCGTATGTGTTATGACTGGCGAACCCTCCCGTGAAATGCGTTGCCGTATTCGTGCTCAGTACAGCGATGTCTCGCTCTCCGGCATCGAAGATCCTGACGACCTGAACATAGTCATCCCCAGCACACCGGAAAGCACCACCGCCGTTGTCCATGGCTGCTACGAACTTTTGAAGCAGCCGGGGAGGCTGGAGCTTCCCCAACAACGAAAAGAGGGTCTTCCGACCGTAGAGGCTCAGCACGAACATCGACTTTTGACCAATGTTCGTGGCTTTTGAGGTCTTCGTGAAAGAGACCCCCATATCACTCAGGTATTGCTCGACCCGAGCAAGCATCGCATTATCTGTCTGGGTAAACGAAAGACCGTTTCGCCGATCTAGGCAACCCTCCCCGTCGAAAGCCGCCGAAAGGAACCCGTCTGCATAGGACGACCCCGTCTTCCACATCGGGCCAAACGGTCGTGCCAACCAGAGAGGGCCACCCTTCGACGTACTGGCGAGGTCTTTCGTCTCTCGCCAGTAGAGACGGTTGTTGTCCCCGTTCATCTTCACGAGCCACGCATGATCAGGGGTGGCGTACAGCACCGTGCCGTCCGACAACTCGATCCCCATCGTGTGGGCTTTCTCAACCCGGTTGTGCGTGACATGCCCGAGCCGGTAGTGCCGCTTCCCGTGGCGAGAAGGGGCTTCTTCATCAAAAGCGACGATACCCTGTCCGACGGCGAGGTCACCTGCTGGTCGCCACTGGAGGTCGTCACAGAGAACAGGTGTGGCCACGTCCACACACCGTTTATATGTAAAATATCCAACCGGACCCCAGTTCGGCTGCCGACCCCCAAAATCCAACAGGAACGTTGGGGACAGGGAGAACTGCCGAACCTTCCGGTCCGGTTCCGGGGAAGTGAAACGGTCGATGTTCATGCTGTTGTCCCACTCAGATCCGCTCGGATGCAACGCTCCGAGAGGTTTTGATTCCAAGAGACAGACCTGCCCCCTTTCTCCCGCCCTATCAACTCCCTACCGAAAAACCTGACCCCCCGAACTTCGGGGTCAGCAGGACGATAGGAGGCGAGATGTAAGGACGACCCAGGGGTTGATGGCACCGTTGAACACGGCTCTCTCTGCGGCTGCGAGGTCTGCGACGAGTTGAACCGTACCCGCCTTCCCCCAGCGTCGAGCAGGAGGAAGAATTTTCGTCTCAAAATACCAAGGATGCAGACCCAACTCCTGAGCGGCGGCCTTAGGTGGCAGAGCATCAAGATGAGCGGCCTGCATCCACTTGAGCACGATGGCCCCAAGAAAACGGCTGATCCGCATGGTGGGATCTGTCTTCGTGGTCTCATGAACCTTGCTCAATGCCTTGGACAGACGCTTTCGGTTGCGTAACGCCAGGGCATCCGCAATGGGGCCTACAGAGGCTTCGGCAATCGGGGCCATGCCACCCCTGACCTCAGCCTTGTCGATGGCTTCTAACCCCCGAGCATCTGCCAGTAGCGCCATCTTTTGTAGCTCAAAGGCAAGCATCCCAAGGTCCGAGCCAACTCGCTCCACCAGGGCCTCCGCTAGGGATGGTCGCATGGTCTTGCGATAGGACAGGGCCTCCGCCAACACGAACTCAACCGCAACCTCGGGAGCCTTCCACTCGGTGGGCTTCGTGAACGTCTTGTGGACGTCACCAAGTCCCTTGAGGAACTTCCCGAACTTCGTCCGACCATCAGGCTCACCATCGAGATGCAACAGCAACGTGGTTGTGTAGTCCTTGGATGCCTGATGTTGGCCAACCAGATCCAGGTCGATCTTCTCAGGAGTGTGAACCACCGCCAGCACCTTGCCCGGAACGAACAACCCCGGTGCCAGGACATCCCGCACAGCACTTGGGTCGGAACCATCCACGTTCTCGATGGACCAACCCTCAGCACGCTGGACCGAGACCATGTTCTGCACGAAGCGTCGGCGAAGCAGGACTTCACCCCCGCTCACAACCACCAGGGGTGGAAACACGTCCTTTTTCTTGGCCATCAGCGTCTTCTTGGCTCCAACAACTCGAAAATGATCTCTCCGTCGGGGGCCATCTTCAAGTTCACCCTGAAAGGCATCTGTCCCAGTTGCTGGGCAACCTCGCCCAACACCTTCTCCACACTGAGACGGGCCTGGTGCAAAATCCCAGCATCCCGCTTCTGACCGATGAACGGGACCAAACACTCAACCACCTTGTCCCCCATCGTCTGCCGCAACCACTGCCGACTCAGACTCCGAATCTTCGCAGACATCACGGCCGGAGGTTGCCGAGGGATCTCAGGCAACAACAGCCCCGGAGACAACAGATTGTCCAGACTCACGGCCTCCTGAGCGGACAGGACCTTGTCTACCGCACGATCAAAACGCTTGGTCAGATCCTTCTCGGACAAATCCACCAGGTGGGCCGCCCAGTGATCTTGGTCATAGCCAGGCGGGCGGGGCTCCATCCGGGACAAAGTCATCGCCATCTCAGCGTGATGCTTGATCCGGCTGTCCAGTTCATTGGAACTGATCGTCATCCGTTGTAGTCCGGCAAGAAGGCCAAAATGACCTCGATAGGGGTTGGGTTCCGCCAACGAGCTACAGCCCTTACCCGCTCCCACAGCGGGAGAACCTTCGGGTCGTCAAGCATCGCTGTCATCGCCTCTACGACCTCAGCAAGCAGCTCATACTCACGAGCAGGGGCCTTCTTGTTGGCCTTCACCTTGGCGACGATGGTCGGCACATCAGCCCCATGCCCGCCAAGGGCTGCATAGAGCAGCTCACGAGCAGCAGCCTCCACCTCCTCATCCACGGGCTCGAACCCCGTAGGTGGGCACCAGACAGGAAGGCAGCGGGACTGGATGGTCGTCTGCACGCCACCCAGATCATTGGCCCACAGCATCGGGTGAACGTACTTGTGGAACTGCTCGATGCCCTTGAGCAAGGCGTCAGCCGACTTTGGCAACGCCAAGTCCATCGGACCAGCCAACACAGTCCCGAGGTCGCTTCCGAGAGGGGCGACTTGAAGCAGGGAGATGTACTCACGAGCCTCATCCACCTTCAGCCCGGCATCCCCGAAGGGTTCGTGCAGAAAACGACCTCGACGGGAACACTCAGCAAGAGCGGTCTGTCGAGCACCAGGTCCATGGAACAACAAGCAGGAACTCATACCTGGTTTACTCAGCCTGGAGGGATCGGAACCTACGTCGTGATCGAGAACACACCGTTGCATTTCACACAACGGTAGCGAACGGTCTTCCCGCCCCCCTGTACGAAGGAACGGCTGAAGATCATGGTCGCGTAGGCCTCGTTGCCTTCACAGGCTTCCGAAGCTCGACACTTCATCCAGATGATCTTCTTCACAGGGATCACAGGCTTGTTCTGGGGAGCGTTGGCCATCGGTCACCTCACATCGAACTGTTCGTATTCCAGCTCCACCGTACCCAATCGCAACACAGGGGCACCTGGAACAGGAGGGTCAACTATCACAGGTTCCGAAGAGAGGTTCGAGCTTGGCACGAACCCCAGAGCCTCTAGCCTCTGTAGCAACTCCATTCGGATCGTATCCAGTAGAGCTGTCAGGTCCGCAGTCAGGTTCACCTGGTTCATCAAATTTCTCAGGGAACTGCTCTGCTCCGAGAACAACTTCACCAGAGCCGAACCCTCTGCAAACAGGGGGACGATCACCCGCTGCCAGAGATCCCAGTGCACCTCGAACGGGAACAGCCCACCGAACTCGGTATCCAAGGTCATCGAGGTAGGAGGGATCAGCGCAACATGCACCCTGTAGCTCGGGTGAGATTTGGTCGTCGTTGGGAACGACGGAGCTGCTCTACCCAGGTTGATGTAGAGGACCCCTACAGCCAAGCGAGTCAGGTCGAACTGGTACGGGCTCAGGTTGGCCATCTCTTCAGCCTCCTTCTGATCAGCCCACCCCCATAGCCGTATCACCACAGGCCGAGAATCTGCTGGAATTCTCGCTAACAGATTCTCGGGCTACTAGAACCCCACTGAGAGAATCTCAGGCCCCGAGAATGTGGTCACGAGAATCTGAGAATGTCACCAGCCTGATTCTCCACATTCTCTACATTCTCCAGGGGCGGCTAGAATCAGTTTCTCGCAGACTCCAATTCTCTCGGGCAGGGTCTAGTGTGATTCTCGGGACTCAGGACTCTAGTTTGAGAAACTCTGCCATCAAGAATCGGATTCTCGGCGTGGGGAGTTCTTGCACCAGAGGTACTGTGAGAATCGAGGGAATCAGTTTCTCATCGTGCTTTAGACATAGCAGTAGCAGGGGAACTATCACTCGTATCAGCCTAGCGGCTGCTACTTCGTGGTTCACTACCTACTGAAAGGGCACGATGATGATTCTTAATCAGGTCGTCCTTCGGACTCCCTTAACTCCTACTACTAAGGCTAAGGCTCTAGTAAGAGGGGAGTAGTTCCGAAGGCGATGGGGCTACCGCTACCAGCAAACGAACCCCGTCTGCTGACGGCACCCTTCGGCCCTCTCTCCGATCTCAGAGAGAGGTTCGCCAAAGTGGATTTCCGCTACCGAGGCCTCGGGGTCGAGGTGCAGGCAACGGGGTCTTCGATCTGAAAGATCAACGGACGTGTGGGCAGCTTCCACGTAGCTCAACGGCGTCTGCCTCGGGTCACCCCGATGTCCGACCGACCAACCCCCACGAGCCTTGTGGGAAGGTTGGAACCCGGAGTTGGCCGATTTCATTGACCAAACGGGCTGGCGGACACTCACCCCCTATTCGGGGGGTCAAGTCCGTCAAGCAGTAGATGACAGTACGTCCCGACTGTCAAGATCAGGAGAACATCCCTGATGGGAGCTTCATCCCAAGGCTGTTGGCGACCTTGAAGATGTTGTTGCGGATGAGGCTGGGGTCCCAGGTTGCTCCCCGGTCAGCGAGCCCTGCAAGGCGGCTCAGGGCCGACTCCGTCGGGGAGTCCGGGTCCAGCCGCTTGATCAGCTCCAGTTGGACATCCCGAAGGAGGTCCATCGACTGTCGGTCTCCTGCCTGCTTCAATACTCGGGTGATGTCGAGGAGCTTCTTGCGGTCAGCAACGGAGAACACGAACTGCTGACCATAGCTCCCGTAGCCGGCCTGCTTGCGACGGCTGGCCAGCCTACGGGTGGCCTGACCGTAGGCCTCGTTGAGGGCACGGTCGTGCTTGACGAACTTGGCGACCTCGGGGAAGAACACGGTCTTGACCCATCGGACCGAACCGCCTGAGCCACTGCCACCCAACTCCTTGGAGAGGGCCGAGATGGAGTTGACGGACTTGCCTGCGACCAGGTGGTCAATCAAGGCTGTGGCGAGTTCTTGGTCCTTAGCGATGTTCCGCATCGCCTGTTCGAGCTTCCTCCCGACGGGGGTGTGCTCCCTGAGCTGCGTGGAGAGAAAGTCCCAGAACGTGACCGAGTTCAACGCCTGTGTGGGCATCAGATCGAACGTGGAATCACCCTCGGGGCTCTCGGTAGGGGCTCGACGCTGTGTCTTGTCGGCCTCCTTGAACTCATCCCTCACCTTGAGGGCAAAAGTTCTACCGATGTTGCCAGCCATCGACAGAGGGGTCTCCTTACCGGACAAGATGCTCTTGCCCCAGGTCCGGGCCATCTTCACTCCGATGTGGATGAACATCGGGCCAGTGCTCGCTGGTTGCCCACTCTTGGTGAGCCCCATGATCCCGTTCTGCATGATGTCATCGGTCGATGAGAACGTCCCTTCGGAGTTACTCATCTTCTTGAACATGGCGTGAACCATGCCATAGACCTTACCGATAAGGCCCGTGTAGCCAGGGGAGTACCAGGAAGGGTCCATGTCGGTCCCTGCAAAGACCTGAGCGGCCTCTGCCAGCCCACGCTTCCCCTTCTTCCACCAAGTCCCTGCATTGGGACCGATGCGAGCCAACCCTGACATGGCTTCCAAGAGCTGAAGACGAGCAATGATGTCGTACTCGACCGACTCGATGTTGCCCACGAGATACCGGGCGGCCAGACGACAGTTCTTGCCCTTTGCAGTGCCAGCGTGCTGATGGGCATCCCGTAGCAACTGGGTGACGAGGGGCAGCCGGACGTTCATTCCAGCCCTGCGGATCGTGTTGGCGGTGATGTTGCGGCTCATGGGTCTCCTCACGCGGCTTGCTACCGTCTTGCTAATCCTCGTGTATAGGGCAAGTACCACAGAGGCGACTAGACCGGACTGGCTACCACAAGGGGTGGTAGCCGCCATTTCAGCCCGAAAAATCGGGATTTGGGGTTGCTACCGACCACCACAGTGATAGGCTCTCCTGCAAGCACACGTCCTCGACCGCTGCGTCATGAACCTGTCGTGTAGCTTGCAGACCCGTAACGACCCGTGACTCGGGATCGTTCAGGAGGAAGCCTTGGACACGCGCACCGTTGTGCTCTCTGTTCCCGTGGCCGTCATCGAGCGCATCTGTCTACAGACAGAAGTTCTGCTCCGACATGCACTGTCCCTGGGTGGACAGGCCACGATGACCGATTTCTTCCAAGCCCTGAGTAGGGCAACACCGACCGAGTTGCGGTCGTTCGGTGGTCGGCCAGGGCTCCGGCACCTTGTCAGCCGGATCCTCGTCGCAAAGGGCCTTCTCCGGGCCAACCTGCGGACGATGAAGTGGTTGCTCACCCCGAAGGGTCGAGCACTGGTGACCCCAACCAAGCGTCGTACCTCCAGGTCAAAGACTTCCAGTGGGAACGCGACCTCCAAGTGGTTGGACAAGCACCTCAAACCCGCGAAGGGCGAGACGGAGAGTGAACTCTACAGCAAGTTGAAAAGTGCATTGAGCTGGAAGCTCCCTGTGTCGGCCAGCTCGGGCATGATCGAAGACCATGTCCAGAACTTCCTGCTTCGGGCCATCCGGCGTGATTCCTTCGCCCACCTTCTGGAGGATGGGAAGGACCTCCCCTACGCCAAGGTCTGTGCCTACTGCGTGAACTCTGGTCGAACTGATGCTCGTGACATGAGCACGGAGCCGGTCTGCCGGGAGTTGTACGGGGCCAGGACTGAGAAAGAACGTAAGGAATACCGACCCTACAATGGAGTCGTCCAGGGCGAGAGAGTCCTGGACTCTGATGGGAACTTCATTTCCCCTGAGAACGTCACAGTGATCGACGAGACGGCCTCTGATTTCGAGACCATCTGGTCTCAGATCGAGAACGTGGTACACGACCACAAGCCCAATGCCTGGGAGCGCTACTCTGGTATCCTTGCGATGCGGGCCTATGGCCTCAACCCCAGTGAGATCGCACAGGCCGAGGGTGTGAGCCGCAACCGTGCCGCCTCAATGCTAGCAGAAGCTCGACGGTGTGTTCGCAGCAGTTACGCTGCGGGTCATCTGGAAGGATACCTGGCCTAGTCGAACTCTGCTTCCAGTTCGAAATCGTCGAACTCGTCAGACCCAGGTTGAGTCTTTTGAAGACTCGCCGCCTCTGACTCCGACATCGTCGGACCTTTGCGAGCGACGGGATCTGTCTGAGCCATGTTCAGCAGATCCCAAGCCCCACCACCCGGTACTTTTGTCCCGGTTGCCCGAAGTTGCCGAACGAACAGGAGCATGATTCGCTCGACGTGCTGCATCGTCAAGCCTTCTGCTACCAAGCGTCGTCCAAAGCCTTGGGTGTTGGCTGCTACGGTCTGGCTGAACAGGTCCTTCCCTGTCAACCCGCTGATGTAGTCCTCCCATTCAGGGAGATTTTGTGGACCATTCATCTCACCCACCGATGGGACTGTATGTCCCTGTACTCCTACTACGGAGTAGGGTAGATAGTTGAGCCCCACCCATCAAACTCTTCCCAGCATTGGAGAAGTCATCAGCTCGGTGACCTTGTGGTTGAGGTTCCAGTTGGAAGCATCTCGCTTCTTGACCCCTTCCCACTCGGCTCCCAAAGCGATGATCTGGGCGTCCTTGATGATGCGGTCAAAAATAGCCCCATCCATCTCCTGGAAAGAACGACGGATCTGGTCCAGGGTGATGTCGTTCTCGTTGCGAGGAACACCCCCATCGTCACCTGCGTAGGTGAGATCCAGGTTGACCTCATCGACCACCTGCTCCTGGCCCTGCCTCCAGGCCCGAGCCGTTCGTTGCTTCATCGACTCACTGTTCCAGGAGTCCCGGTCGAGGTGGATGACCGTATTGAAGCTCTGGAGGTTGTGCCCGTACATATAGGTCTTGCCGAGCAGCGTGGCTGTCGCGATAGACGGGTCGGGGTTGACGATCTCCTTGAGCACAAACTGTTGCCAGTCGTCGGCCAAATACGTCTGATGAACTCCCTGCTTGCCAGGGAGTGCCGGATGCTTCTTGTACGCCTTCTTCACGAAGGGGAGCTGCAACACCGAGACCCCACCGGTCTCAGCCAAGATGGCCTTGCGCTTCTCGGGGTCCTTGACCAACTTGTTGAGGAGGTTGAGGTCCAGTGGATAGACGAGCTTGGTCAGTTCCGCCCCACCCCGGAAGAAGTGGATGGCATCGTTCAAAGCGACGACGTGTGTTCCGGCCAGGGTACTGGCCAAATGCTGGCCAGCCTCCATGCACATTTCACGGTCGTCGGAGAACAGCAGTGCTCGGGAGCCTTGTGCTCGCTCCAACTTGGCAGCGATGGTCTCCTCAGCGGCAGCGATCTTTGGGTTGCCGATGCTGTTGGCCATCCCCTCCAGGTCGGCTGGGGTGTAACTCGTCTGCCATTTCTTGAGCACCGCGAGGAAGTTCTTGGGCAGGGGGCGAGGATCCCCATTGGCATCTACGAAGTCAGGCAGGTATCCCTTCTCAATGGCGAAGGCCACATCCCGCAGAGCCTTTGCCGGTCGGTTCGCCATCTCCGTGAGGAGTTTGATGATGGGAGCCAGGGCTCGGCTGAACACCTTCTCGGCCTGGCGGTCACCGTAGGCGTCGGTCTTCTTACGCTCACGGAACTTCCGAGCGGCTCCTTCCATGACCGTAGCAAAACCCGAGGTGACATCACGGTAGATGGCTTCCACCTGAGGAGGCATCTCCACTGGGGTGTCCGTGACCGTAGGCTTGGGGAGCTTGTACTCTTTCACGTCGGTCTTGTCGGCGTGAAAGATGTTGCGCTTCACCCAGGTGTGCAGGTCCCGTTGAACCAACGGATCCTGCTTGATACCGACGATGCGACCACCCACGACCTCACAGAATCTCTCCTTGAATCGCCGCATCTCCTTGCGGTTGTCCTTGGCCTCGATGCTTTGACCGAACAGAGGGGTGTTGTTCGTGATGGCGGCCAGAACGTAGGCCTCCATCGGGTTCCGCTCCATCGGGGAAGCAGTGAGGCAGATTTTGCGAGGATGGTGGAGCTTGAGTGCTGCCTGTGATGCCCCATTCGAGGGGTTCTTCATCGCCTGCGCCTCGTCGAAGAAGATGCCGGCGTACAGGGCAGGATCCCAAGCCTTCTTGCTTGTGTAGGCCATGGCGGCCTTGGTGCGCCCGGCCTGCTTGCCACGAGCCATGCGGCCCTTCCAGAACGGGATAGACCGAAGGGCTCGGGGGACATTTCCAGACTTCGAGGCTCCACTGAACTGGTGATAGGAGAGCACGTCCACCCGGTCGAGCATGACCTTGGGATCGGACAGCATTGCTCGCAGCTCCTTCTTGATGTTGCCCCGCAGACTGGTAGGGCACACGAAAAGGAACCGGCCGTTCGTCTGGACCTCGACTCCATCGGGTCGAGTGTATGTCGCATCGGTTTCAGCCAGGCCATCACGGACGAGCTTGAGCATCATCCCGATCGAGGTAGCCGTGTTGTGGTTCAGCACCCCATTGCCGACAAAGCAGTGGGAGGGGTCGTCCACTTCGATGTCTACCACTACGGCATCCGACTCCTTCAGAACCTCAATGGGGTCATAGAAGAAGTGGCGGTCCACCACAGTGGCAATAGCTTTGAAGCTCGGATGCTCGTGGCAGCCCGCATCGACCGCCAGCGAGAGCATCCCCCGCAGGAACGAATACGTCGGATTCCGGCGACCGAGCCGGATGTGGTTCACGGTGTTGTCGAAACTGGCCGACCCCATCTTGCGGCGGAATGCGGAGACGTTCATGCCAACAGCGGACAGCATGGCGTCGAACAACCCACCCACCGCAGGGGCCAGATGAGGCACTACGTCGAGGTTGCTGTTGCGGGTAGCAGGCACGTCCTTCGAAGCTGCTATCTTGCGGTCTGATACGAAACCGATGACCTGTTGATAGGTCACGGCATCTTGGCCACAGATAGTCACCCGCCAGTAGGTGTGGTCGTAGCCCTTGACCCTCTTCGGGTTCCGGGAGCAGACGATGCCGAATCGGAGCAAGAGAACCTGCACCTCACGCCCAAGTTGCTCGGACGCCGTGCTGAACTCTATGTGGCTTTGACCCTCGCCCTGAACGTGTCCTTCAGCGTCCACCAGCCCACGAATGAATTGTCGTACCGTCTCCCTGGAGGAGCGCAGGATGATCCCGGGGACTGTTTTGTCCTTGGCGAGCCCCATCCCCACGCCCATACGGGTCAGATAGTCCCGCAGGAAGACACTCGGAATGCGGATGTCCTTCTCTGGACGGGCAGTCCAGCCCATGAGACGTTGAAGCAAATCTTCGATGTCGGCTCGGACTTCGGGGTTCTTTTCTGGGCACTGGCTGATGGTGAAAGTCGCTCGGTTGTTGGTCCAGCCCTCACCCACGATGTAGCCCAGCAACCGCCCCAACTCAGGGGTCATCCGGTCAGGGACTGGGAACACCTGTAAATTTCCATTGGTGAAGGTCACGTCAGGGTTCTTGCTGGGCTGCTGAAACTCTGCCCTCAACGGGAGTGACAGCAGCGGGTCTTCAGCGGGGAAGGGGGCGTCCTTGCGCTCGATGCACAGATAGTCGCCTGCTTCCAGATTTGGGGTTTGCACCCATGCTTCCTGACCATCTGGGGTCCGAACCAGCAAAGGGTGGATGAGTGACCCCTCGACCTCGTAGCCCCTGTGGGTGCGGACCTGGATGGTTTGCCTCGGACCGCCATAGTAGAAGTTCTTGACTGGTAGGGCCTTGCCATCAACCAACACCGACCAGCCTTCAACCGGGACGGTCGTGTCAGGTTCAGTGACCCCCGGATTCATGGCTCCAATGGGGATCACACCCTTATTTGTGGTGATGAGGGTGCTCTCCACCACGCACTTCCCGACACCAGTTTCTAGGGCACAGACGCCCGAGTTGCCGTTGGAGTCCATCCAGGCAATGGATTCCCGCTGCTTCTCACGGAGGTCAAAAGCGTTCCAGTTTCCATCCTTGTCGAACGAGCCCTTCACGAACTGGAACTGCTCACCCTCCTCGTTCTCCGATGACAGAGCCTCGGGGGCGTAGGCATCCAGGTTCTTGGTGGCGGCTTCTGCCCGAGCCAACTCCTTGTAATAGGTCTTGACCTCGCCCAGGGCGGCAGGGGAGAGCGACATCCCCTGCAAGGTCTCCATCACGATGCCGAAGTCCTTGGGGTCAAAATAGAAGCCCGCCGCTCGGCTCCCCGCCACTGCCTCGTAGCTGACCGAGGGGATACACCCCTTCTGTGTACCTGTGTTGCAGGACAGTTCCTTGAGAGCGTTGCGGAGCACGGCATTCTGCCGGGTGCCATCAATCTTGAGGTAGAGCTTCTTCGTCTTGATGGTGAGGGGTTTGCCTTGGAACCGTCGTTGGGTCACAACCTCAGCAACAGTGACATAGGGCTCACGCTCGGAAGGGTCGATGACCTTCGGGACACTGGACTCACGACCCTTCTTCACGTCGTAGGTGTAGATCGTGCCCTCGATGAGGCGACCCTCGGAGTTGATCAGGTCATCGAGAAACACGCCTTTGTAGCGACCCTCAGCGACGACCTTGTACTCCTCCACACGGGTCTCACCGGTCTCCTGACTGTTGATGAACCGGGTCACCCGCTTCGTTGGGAAGAGACGGGTCAACTTGCCCTGCTTGGCCTTGTCGTCGGTGATAGCATCCCACTCCAGGTCCCCGGACAGCCCAGCCAGATCACTGTCGGAGAGCAGTCGCAGTTCCTCGGGAGGAACTACCGTCCGGTGAGGAACTCGGGATAGCAGGGCCATGGCATCGGACTTCGTCCGCACCTTCGCGAAGAAATCCTCTTTCGGGAGAACTTCCCCATCCCGGTCGTGGACCATCTCTTCGCCCGTGGCGGGGTCTACGGACAGGACAACCGGGCGCCCTGCGAGGAAACCTTTCTTGACCTCTTTACCGGACTCTACGATTTGGGTTTCGAGGTTGGCATCGATCTCTGCCATCGTCTGCCCGAGCTTCTCCATCAGGGCGTAACTCTCAGGATCCTCATCCTTGAGCAGCTCGAACTTCTCTTGCCGGGGAGACATTTTGCGGAAAGTGGCCCATCGTTCCCGACCCATCTGGCGAGTGGGCTTGAAAAAGACCCCCTTGTCACGGGCAATCTGAATCAGGAGAGGGACCATTGTGGCGTTGAACTCGCCCCAGTAGAGGGGCATCATCCGACCTTGCAGAAGACGGAGGATGGTCCGGTCAATGTTCGGACGAGTCAAAGCGATGGCATTGACGGCAGCGGGGCTCAAAGGAGCCCCGTCCACCGGGCTGGTGATCTGAGCAATCCGGTCGGCTGCCCGCTTGTAGATGGTCTTCAGGTCCTTCGGGACTGGTGCCCCAAGGCTGATCTTCCGCATCTGGATGTAGAACTCGAAGATGGCAATCCCACGAAGAGTGAAAGCCTTACGGAGCCTCATCCAGATCGACGGAGGGATGAGCCCATCAGCTTCGCCAAGATCCTTGGCGAGTTGCTTAGGGTCCACCCCTTGGAGTTCCTGCGTGACATCCTCGGCCAGACGCAGGAACCCGGTCTCTTCCAGCCCAACGCTCATCGTCTGCCCCTAGTCTTCGTCCCACTCAAGCCAGGCGTTCACGGTGCGGGGCACTGGCTCTGAGGCCATCTTGGACCCGGCCTCCGGGTAGGATGCCGACAGGATGCGGCTGTACTTGCAGTCCGCCGTCTTGCCGTGAGTCTCGAAGTAGTTGGTGATGTGCTGGTGCTGAGCAGCTCGACGACGGTGCAGACCCGAGGCCAAACGTCCTGCCTCGGCCCGCATCTCGGAGCAGGCGGACAACCCGAGGGAAGCGACCTTGTCGGTGAACCCGTAGAGGCCGTAGCTGCGAGCGGTCTTGTTGGTCTTCTCGTCGTCCTTGTCCTCACCAACGACCGGAACACCCGAGACGGCCTGGACACCGCGCTGAGCCCGCAGCTCTTCGAGGCGAGCCGTCCGCTTCATCTCGGCGGCCACCTTCGGTCCGATCTCTCCGAGTGCGGACACGAGAATGTGAGCCGGCAGGGAGTCGGCACGCTTGGCGTGGGTGCTCAGGAACTCCGCGACCTTCGCGTTCTTGGCGTAAACCGAACGAGCGATGGTGGCGGCGGCCTTTTGAGCCTTGCGGATGCAAGAATCGCAGTCAGCCTGGACCCGCTTGGTGTGGCCGTACAGGCCACTGCCTGCCTCCTTGTCCTGGGCAGCGAGCTTGAATCCCTTGTCCTTCATGTAGGGCTTGGCCAGGCGGTAAGCTGCGGGAGAGGTGAGATGGCTTGCTCTCGTTCCCACATCAGCCAGGGTCTCCGCGAGAGGTAGTGGGACATTGTAGAGGTCTACCACCCGGGCCTGATCTCGGAGGTCATCCTCGATGAGCTTGCGGTCTCCAGAGGACCAGTAGGACCAGATGTAGGCATCCCGTGCATTGTCCGTGGCACCAAACAGAGTGTTGTTGTTGATCACCAGGGCGTACATGGGGACGGATTCAACCGGCTTGGCGGCCCGCTTGGTCTGGTTGCCCGAGCCATCAGGGGTCTCTGACCCTTCGCCCAGGGAGTCGTCCTCAGGGTCATCGGTGAGGTGGCCCGAGTCCCAGCCGTCGGGAACACGAGAACCTTCCTCGAAGGAAGCGGCAGCGGTTTTCTCGTTGCCCTTGTCCTTCTTGCCATCCGCGTGCTCCTTGGTGATGTTCACCTTGCGGATCTTGGCGAGCAGTTCTAGGCCAGGAGCGAACGAGAGCTTGCGGCCCTGGTAGCCGAGATCCCAGGCGGCCATCTCCAGAGCACCATCCAGGTCGGATGCCTCGGTCAACTCACCACGGGTCCAGTCCCAGAAGGCTTTGAGGGCCTTGCCGTTCTTGGTGTTGGGGTCCTCCGAATCCGGGACCTTGGCCTGCCACTTCTTGAGATCCGCCTTGGCAGCGGTCTTGAACTTGTCCTTGTTCTTGAGGTTCTCCAGACGCCACTTCTTGGCGTCCTCCTCGCTCATGTTCTCGGTGGGGTCCGCCTTCTCGCCTTCCTCGAACTTGGCGAGTTGCTCATCCCCACCAGCGAACCGAACCGGCCGTCCACGGGCATCCTCAAGATGGATGCTCTCGATAGAGGGATCACTTTCGAGTCCTCGGAGGGTGCGCTTCAAGTGAGACAGGGACGAGTCATCCGCATTGATGGTGTAGACCACATAGTCCCGGTACTTCTTCTCGGTCTTCAGGCTGTAACCGTTGAGGATGCTCTTGATGATGGGCAACGCAGAAGGATTCTCGAACCGGACCGTGATCTCATACCCGGAGTCGAAGTCACCAGCGGACTTGGCCAGGTTGAGGAGAGTCCGTGCCTGGTCGGAGGCCATACGGAGATACCAGCCCGTCTGCTGCTCGAACAGCTTGGCGAGTTGGTCCCACATCACGCCACGGAACTTCTTGACGAGCTTCTTTCCCTTCACGGAGACGTTGTAGAACTCCAGGTCGTACTCATCGGCCGGGGTGAGGTGAACCTCGAAGTAGTTGCCCTTCGAGGGCTGCTTGTTGGGCCACTTGACCCCCACGCCGTCCTTGAGCCAGATGATCTGCTTGGCTCCGATCATTCGCATCGCCCGCATACCGCCCATCTGCTCGATGATCGTCTTGCCGATCATCTCGTTGGCGGCCACGTCAATAGCGGCCGAGCGAGCGTGCATCTCCAGAGCGGCCAGGTCTCGGTCGAGAGCAACTTCGGGAATGGACCCAGCCGTCATCTCCATATCGAGCGAGGCCAGTTCGTCGAATGCACTCATCTTGCTCTCCTGGGCCTCGTTGGTGGAGGCTGAGCGGTACTTCTTCGCTTGCTGAACGATGTCCCATGCTTCTCGATCATTGCGAGCGTTCTCTACCGCTTCCATCATCTCGTCCCGTTCCATCCGGGTAATGGCCTTGCGACGGAAATCACTCTCGATGTCCTGGATGACGTAGGGGAAGCGGTAAGATTTTGCGTACCGGCTACCCATCATGTCCTCATCTTCAGCCTCGGATTGGAACTTCCTCCACGCCGCTTTGGCCTTCTCCCCCACCATCATTGTCTTGGTGCGGGGCCAGTAGAGGACTTCCTGCCCCTTGCGAACCGGAGTACCATCATCAGCGACCCCAGGGTACTTCGCCTTCAGCCAGTAGGGATCACCCTTGTAGCTGGTGTACCCTGCCTGCTTGAACTTGTCCCCGTGCTCCTCGTTCATCGCCTTCCACTTGGCGGCGTCCTCGGGGCTCATGTTCTTGGTGGGATCAGCCGGCTTCCCCTCGGGGAACCGAGCCAACCGCTCCAGGGTGTTCAAGTCGTCGTTCAGTGTACTCATCGGATGCCTCCACTCATCGTGGGGTATTGGCTAGTCACCGCGTCAGGACAGGTAGGCAACTGCTTCGAACTTGCCAGGAGACAACTCGGTGAACTGGAGGTACAGCGTCGAGTTCCCGATGGACATCGGGGAGAACGGGTCCTCATCGTTCGAGAACGCCAGATGAACCACGATGGTCCCCGAGGGACGAGCCTGGAACAGGTGGCTGCTCACGATGTCATCCAGCTCGATGCCATAGTTGCCAATCACGTCGATAGCCTTGCTGTAGGCGTGTTCGGGCTTGCGGAAACGGCCATTGCCATCGAGTCCCGCACGTACCAACTCCCGGTTGGCTTCGGTGCGGGTCTTCCGGTCGATCTTGCCCACCATGGCGGCCATACGAGTCGTCTTCGCTCGCATCTTGTCCCCGTCTTTCTGAAGAAGGGACAAGTACCCAGGGGTGTACCCGACATCCCACATCCCGTCCTGGCTTGGACGGAAGTAGAAGTCATAGTTGCTGTTGCCATCGAACTCGGGATTAGCATCTGATTCCGGATGAATCAGAGTGAACCCACCTCGTGGGGAACCCTTGAGGATACTGCCTCGGTACATCTTCTGGATGTTGTCGGCGAAGGCCTGGTTCACCTTGAGAAACCGGCCCTTGAGAATCATCTCAGGGACTGAGGCTGTGTGGGCCGGGGCCGTCTCGTTGTTGAGCTGAGGGTTCCCATCACGAGGAGGATGCCCCTGCTCGACCCGGTAGCGGTCTTGCAACCGCTTCATCACGTCGGTCCCACCCGAGAGAGCCTGATGCTCCCCGTGGTCTACCTTGACGTCGTAGATGGGTTTGCCGTCCGGGTTGCCCGAGTAGGCCCCTCGGCGCCTCGTGGGCTTGCGAGGCGGCTTCCGCCGTCCGGACTTGTCTACCGAGAAAGCACCTGTGTTGGAAAGGTTCCGCCGCTGGTACTCGTGGGCCTCCTTCTCGGAACTGAAGGGGCCATAGTAGGTGGTCTCGCCCTCGTCGTCGCTGTACCCGTCGTCCTCGTCCTCGTTCTCGTTCTCAGCGTAAAGGGTGTACTCCAGATACCACTGGCCGTCCGACGCCAGGAAATACTCTTCCTCGCCACTGACACTCGCTGTGTGCTTGTAGGCCCCGAACTTCCCCTTGCCGGCCAAGTCGATGAGATCCACCCGAGCCCGCTGGGAACCCTTGAACTGCTTGGCGAAGTGAGCGCTGGCAGCCTGGTCTCCCGAGAGGATCGCCCTCAGGTAACCTCGATAGTGCAGGTCATCCTGAGTCATGCCCTTGTTCTCGTCGAGGAGCTTCTGGGCAGCCCGGTGCCACTCGATCACCGCGATCCTGGTGTGGATAGCCATGCGGAGGAACCCATGGGCCAGTCGTGTGACGGCTTCACGCTCCTGGTTCTTGTGCTTGGGCCGTCGGGCATGACCACGGGCATAGTCTTCCTTGTTCCGGTGACGTCCTTGACCACCACCACCCTGTTCGGCCCTGGCTCGGCTGAACGGATCACGCACTGCGTGCTCCTTCTCCGAAGGCTTGGTGCCCTTGCCCTTGGCGAACTTCCCACGCAGGACGTTCTTGTCCAGGTCGTCTACGAGGAGGAAGTAACGGTGGTCCTGGTCAAGAATAACAGGGAAACCCCGCTTCCGAAGGCTTGCCACCATCTCCGTGAGGCGTGCTGCGTGAGCCCTCCGGTCTCGGTTGTCCCGGAGGCCAACCCAGATGCTCATGCGTCCTCGGTACTCCTGGTGATAGTCGGTGACGATGTCCTTGTTCTGGGGGAACTCGGACTTTAGCCAAGTCAGAGCCACACGGGCGTGAGCCACTCGCCAAGGGATTGGGATGGTCCCATCGATGTTGGCAGCCGGGGTGGCCCATCCGAAGGGGGAGGGACGAACCCGGTCCCACTTGGAGGACTTGGTTGCGGTCTTGAGCAGCACAGCATCTACTCCTGCCAGAGCCTTCATCAGGACGTCGATTGAGGGGACCAGTTCCTTGGCCAGGATCCACGACCCCGCCACATTCTGGATGAGCCGCTTGTCCCAGCCAGCACGCTCAAGGAGGCGCATTGCACTCTGGGCACAGTGTGGGCCAGCATTCACGACCACATCACCACTACGAAGTCGCTTGACCGACACGCACATATCGTCGGTCCCCGAAGCCATACGAAAATGGTCAGCCTCAGACTTCATCCGGTTCTGATAGAGTTTGTTCCGAATCGCTTTGAGGTCATCGTCTGAGGGCTTGGAACCCTTCTCATAGGTCCCTATCGCTCGGTGAATGAGTGCTTGGTCTGCTCCGGTGACTTTGGTTGCCAGATCCTTCAGGATGCGTAGTTTCTCTGCAATGGCAGAATCCACCACGACCTTAACAGCGGGTGGCTTCTTGACCCGTGGAGCCTTGGGGGGTCGATCCAGCGCCTCCCACTCTCTGAGCAGGCGACGCTGAGAGGGGGCCGCTCGTTCCAGTTGCCGGCGTTCCCATTGAGAAGCCTGCCGATCCACACCTGCGGTCTTGACCGAAGCTGTCTTCGTCGGAGCGACCTGAGCACCCTCCGGGGTGACCTCACGTTCGATGGCGCAGGCGGGGCGACGGACCAGGTAGTCGGGGAACTTCTCGAACCACTTGTGGTAGAAGTCATCCTCCGACACGACCCTGACGGTCTCTTTCGGGTTGGGGATGTTTGGGTCAGCCACATAGACGTTCAGGTCATCGTCCACGTCGAACACGACGCTGGCGTGCGACCAGTCTCGACCCTCAGGGTTCCATGCGATCATCACCGGGACACCTCGGTCGGTCCACGCCTTGAGCTGCTCAACCGTGGCTGGCATCGTCAGAGTGGCTCGGCAGCCATAGTGCTGTGCCGTTGCTAGAGCCTGCTCCCAGGCGGCTCCTTTCATTGGCCGAGCACCCATGACGTTGTTCACTTCGTCCTCGGTGACGTCATGGTCGAGGGCTCGGAGACACATTGCCAGGCTCGAAGCCATACAACTGTACTGAGTACGTTGCCGGACGGGCTCTACGTTGGCCTTGGCTGTCTTGGTGGTCATCGGGTGCTCCGAAGGAACATCAGTAAGACTCTTCATAGTCTTGTGGTTCCGCATCAAATGAAATGTTGGCATCCACCCAGATTAGCAGTCCCTTGGAACTGGGCTTGAATTCGACCTTCACCGGTTTGAACTGGTTGACGGTGTAAACCACACTCCAACCCTGTTCGTTGCCCTCTTGAGCCACTTCTGACAACTCATTCTCTAGGTTATCGAGCAATGCTCGGACCTCACCAGGATTCTTGGTGGCTTTCCACACCATGCCACGGATCAGCATCCCCAATCTGTTCACTGCGGCCTTGTTGCCGAGCAAGTCCGTTGTTGCTTGCAAAAAACCCTTTGGATCTCGAATGTGCTCACGGAAGAAACTCACCAATGCCCTTGGCAGCAAACGGAGGTTGAGTTCATAGCCGATCTTGGCCTGGAAACTATCGGTCACTTCCACGGACTGGGACTTCGTACTGGGACCTCTGTCATAGGTCTCTGTCCACTCTGCCCAGGTGACCTTCGGAGTCATGTAATCCAGCAGTTCTGCGTAGTCCCAGAAACCCCAGAGTTCCTCATTGGCTGCATCCACAGATGCAGCCCTGATGAATCGGTCCCAGTTCTTCACATAGGGCCGATGCCCTGCCAAAAGTTGAGCCAGGATGGTTTGAATCCCCCCCGCCGACTTTTGGGTGGCTTGGATGTACCTGTGGGCAACCCGTGTGATACTGTTGGCCCAGCGACTTCCGTAGTCGTCATCGGGAGGTGGGGTGATACCCCCTGACCCCATCAGGGCCTCACCATCGATCCACACCAGGAGTCCGGTCGGAGTAGCCTTGGACATCCCACGGGCTGGGATGACTTTGCTGATGTTGTAGGTTACCTGCCACGGCTTTGATGCCGTCTCGGCCTCTTTGACAATGTCATCATAGGCGTAGGCGACCGAATCATAGGTGTTCGACTTGATGTAGGCCGGCAGCACCGTCCGCAGCATCTTGCCGAAGAGAGCCACAGTCCCGGAGTCCTCGAACATCCGCTGGGTCGCTGTGAAGAACCCCCGCAGGTCCTTGACGTGGGCACGGTAGATTGCCGTGAACTGCCGTGGGAAAGTTCGCATACTCAGGTCCGCTTGAAGGCGGAGAGACACTGAGGTCGCGACCTCAGCGTAACCTTCCTCATACTCCGGGGGAGAGTTGCGACCACCATAGGTCTGCTTGCCTTCCCACCCCTTCTCTGTCGTGTCCTTAACCTGCAACTTGGAGGCAACCAAGTCCACGTTCCAGGTGGAAGGCCAGGTTAAAATGTCGGAAGCCAGGACGTGGATGAATCGGATGTAGTCCTTCACGAACTGCTGATGACCAGCGAACACCTGGACAAGAACCGCTCGGAGATTGGCGGCCTGCTTCTGCTGGGACATTTTGTACATGAGGGTCCTCCATGTGAACGCCACTCGTTCGTCTACTGAATGGTTCTCATAGGAGGATCAACGCCGCTGTTCGGTCGGTAGGATGTATAGCGCTTAGCGCTATTTCCGATGAGGGAAACCGATGACTTACGACCAGTTGATCGCCGATGTGGCCAAACGAACGGGCCTACATACGGAGGTCGTCCGCCGGGTGCTGTTCCACCTGCCGGATTCTCTCATCCAGATGGATGTGGGCGACGTGGTGCGAACACCACTCGGGGTGTTCAGGATGACCCAGACCGAGCAACGGAAGATCCTGCTTCCTGACCAGGAAAGCATTGCCAACGTGCCATCAAAGACCACGGTGAAGTTGCGGTCCGGCTCACGCCTCAAGCTCGAAGACTAGGCAGCCCCTGGCGGACCGAAAATCACTGGCTGAGACAATATCTCGTCAGCCGCCTCTAGGCCCACATCCAGACCGAGACTGGTCCCATCCAACAACCCGTCTCCGTACCCCGATCGCCTCCCCATCTCCATCCCGAGTTCCAGTGCGGCACGGGGGTCGAGGGGGATGACAAGGGACAGAGGCACCGTGGCTTTCCGCCCGATGACCTCGAAGAACCGCCGTTTCACGGTCTCTTTGTAGTTGGCGAGAATCTGGGCTGAGCTACGCATCTTCTAGGTCCTCCACATCACCTACCCCTGACTGAGGTAGACGAAGCCCCCTAATTCTGGTCGGCCATCATCGCGAGCACTTCTGCCACGGCACCCGGAGTCATCTTCTCCAGTGCCCGAGTGATGACGTGTGTGGCATAGCCCTGAAGTTCCGTCTCCACCCGGACCTTCTCCTCAGCGGAAGCCTCCTTGTAGCGGGCGAGGAACCCCTTCTCCTTGGTCTCCGCGATGAGAGCACACATGAATGTCTCGCGCCGGATAGCCTCGGTCAGCAGGGCATGGGCAACCTGTGGTGCTCCTCCCTGTCGAAGACCCTGGGCAACGCTCATGTCAGCGGGGGTGGCGAAGTCGTGGTCGGACCAGACGTTGCCATGCTCGTCCTGGCAGACGTTCACCTGCAACCGGAAGGCCGAGTAGGTGGGATGGGTGCCAGGCACCCATGGCTTCTCAGGGGATCTGCTCATTTGCTTGTTCCTGCATCGCATGGCCGAGCCTCGTACAGGCCCGGCCAACCAGCCAGAAGGGCAGGTAGATGAGCAGACCCACCAGAACGGAGGATCCGATCACCATCATCCCGCCTACAATGAGTGCTACTGCTTCCATACCCCTACTACGGAGCTACCGGCGAGTTTGAGCCTTCGGCAGCTCTGAAACAGAAGCCTCTGAGGTGATCAGAGCCGAAGCCGAAGAGGCTGCTGACTCAATGACCGTGACCACCACTCGGACAGGGTCAATGACGGTGCCGTCTTCCTCGAAGTCCCTGACCTCATTCTTGATGGCATCCCAGCCCACCCAGGAGTCATCGGAAGGGCGGTCTTCCAACATCTTCTCGACCCGGTACTGCCCATTGAACCCTGCGTTGGTGGCAAGGGTCGCCAAGGGAGCGAGTAGGGCCTGCTCCATCACCTTCCATCCCGCCTCAATGGCAGGGTCCTGCCCCGGTGGGCACTGACCCAGGATCATCTGGTAGGCTGCGAGGTAGGCCGTCCCACCACCGGGGACAATACCCTCCTCCAGAGCCGCCTGCACCGCACCCAGGGCGTCCTCGACCCGAGCCCGCTTCTCTTTCAGCTCGATCTCGGTGAACGCCCCGATCTGCATGATGCACAGACCACCTTCCAACACCGCCATCCGCTCGTTGAGCCTGTCGGTGTCGAACTGGCTGGTCGTGTGCTGGTACTGCGCCTTGATGGACGCAATGCGGTCCTGGATGACCTCACTGGCCTCATCATAGGCCACGAGGGTGGTTTTCTTCGCCTCGGTTCGGACAGTCCGCAGCCCGCCGAACCACTCTCGATTCCAGGTCTTCCAGTTCATCGCCTGAGCGGGATCTACCAGATCAGCCCCCGCGAGGGCAGCGATGTCGCCGAGGTAGTCCTTCTTGCGGTCGAAGTTGCCGGGAGCAACGATAGCGGTGAACTCGAAGTTGTTGGTCGTGGAGGAGTCGTTCATCACCATCGTCTTGAGAGCTTCCCCGCTGATGTTCTCGCAGAACAGCACGAGGGGACGGCCTCCGAAGGTCGTGGCCTCTTCACAGAGGTCGAGCACATCCTCAACCGTGGTCAGTGAGGCAGCGATGACTGCAACGAGGGGGCCATCGAACACCCGCTCGTTCTGGTTCTTCAGGAAGTGCATCGACGCCACTCCCCGGTCGATCTCCATCCCCTCCTTGAACAGGAGGACCGTCTCGACCCCGTTACCATCCTCGATGCTGACCGTGCCATTCTTGCCCACCGCCATCACTGCCTCGGCCAGGTTGGCTGCAACCTCGGCGTCTCCGTTCGAGGCGATCAAAGCGACCTTCTCCAGTTGGGCCTGGGTCTCGATGGGCAGGCTCAGTCGAGTGTGGATGGCTTCCACCGCAGCCTGTGCGGCCAACTGGATGCCCCTGGCCATCAGGACCGGGTTGTGGCCACCCTCGACGAGCTTGATGGCCTCGGTGAGGATGGCCACAGAGACACACGCTGCCGTGGTGGTCCCGTCTCCGGCCATGTCGTTGACCCGGATACAGGCCTCCCCGGATACAGGCCTCCTTGAGTGCCTGACAGGCCATGTTCTCGACGGCATCAGAGAGGTGGATCTCTCGGGCAACGGTCACACCGTCCTTGGTCACGAGGAGCCCCGCGGCTCGGTCCAGGACGACGTTGCGACCTTGTGGCCCATAGGTGACGCAGACGGTCTTGGAGAACGTCTGTGCACCCTTGAGCAGGCGTTGGCGGTTGTCAGCTCCGAAGAGGATCAGGCGGGGGTTCATGCAGGCAGCTCCTTGTCGCTGCCTATGCTACCCACCGAACCCCGGAGTGCTACCCCCAGATCGCCTTGAACGGGATCGCGTGCTCATCGGGGAGCACCCCGGCCGCCTGGAGCTTGAGGGCTTCACAGAAGTGCTCCTCGTAGGAGGTCGCAGCGTAGGCGGTGGGGAAATTGCGGCTGCGCTTGAGTTGTTCCCGCAGGATGGTGAACGCCTTGTACCGAGGGATTTGGTACATCGTAGGCTTCCCCCGTGACTTGCCCTCAAAGTAGAGGTTCGCCCCGTCGTCCTTCACCACGATAGGGTCGCCCTTAACGCCAGGCACCTTCGTCCCCGGAAACGGCTCGCCGACCGTGGGGATGTGGATCTCGTCACGCGGCACCTCATTGTTCTCGACCGCACGGTGATGCTCGACCCAAGCCTTCTTCTGGGCAGTTCCCGCGAACTTCGCCCAATAGCGGTGGCCCAACTCATGAACGATCGACCGTGCCTCCTCCATCCCGGTTTTCGTGCGGAGGTACAGGCTGTCGTCGCCGGGGTGATACCAGGCCGCGTGGTGGGCCTGGGTGATGCGGTTGACAACGTGGATGTCGCCGTAGAGGACGCGGGAGAACCCTGGCACCGGGTTCTTGCGGGCCATTTTCTCGGCTGCTGCTACCGTCTTCTTGAGGCCCTCTAACTCCGCCCCAGCCGCCCCTATGGTGTTGTGGACACGGAATGAACCCACGCTGAACAGCTCGTCGCCGCCCTCGGTCTTCTCAGGCCACTTGTTCGCTGCGGCAATGATGAGCAGGAGCCGCTTCTGATTCTTGTCCCACCAGTTGAACGCATCCTTTGGCATCCTC
>Ga0210057_1000198_pt1 | contig 104895 bp, 113 predicted proteins | sample CryGeyCG2114_010_2_FD_183968 | JGI IMG/M metagenome (GOLD analysis project Ga0210057, IMG submission 183968) | Groundwater microbial communities from aquifer - Crystal Geyser CG10_big_fil_rev_8/21/14_0.10 (SPAdes) (version 2) | ecosystem: Environmental > Aquatic > Deep subsurface > Groundwater...
GTGTGCCAGACGTAGTGGTACATGCCTTCGGCGGCGAGATAAAACTTGAACTCCTCTATTTGAGCCGTGGCCTCGGCTTTGGCTTTTTCAAACTCGGCAACTGCGGTTTTGTCCTCTGACTCGGTGAACTGCGCTGTTTCCGCGTCAAAGTCCTCCAGGTTCATCAATATGAAGCGGGAGATGTTCCAGATTTTGTTGGCGAAGTTCTTGTAGCCGCGGACTTTGTCTTCGGAGAGCTTCATGTCGTTGCCGGCGGCCGCGCCAATGATGAGCGAGAGCCGGGTGGCGTCTGCGCCATATTTATCAGCCATATCTAACGGGTCGATGATGTTTCCCAACGACTTACTCATCTTCTTCCCCTTTTCGTCTCGGACTAGACCGTGGAGATAAACCTGCTTAAACGGAATGTCGCCAAGTAGAAAGCCTGTCATCAGTATCATCTTAGCAACCCAGAAAAAGAGAATGTCGTAGCCGGTCTCGAGCACGCTGGTCGGGTGGTATGTCTTGAGGTCTTCTGTCTCATTAGGCCAACCCAGGGTCGAAAATGTCCACAGTCCGGAGCTGAACCAAGTATCTAAGGTATCTGGGTCTTGATCCCAACCATCGCCTGTCGGCGCTTCAGTGCCGACGTAAATCTCTTCGCCTTTGTACCACACGGGGATGCGGTGGCCGTACCAGATTTGGCGGCTGATGCACCAGTCGCGGAGGTTGTTTATCCAATTGAAGTAAACGGCGTTAAAGCGGTCCGGGGTGATGGTTATCTGTCCGCTCTCCACTACTTTAGTCATCAGCTCCTTGAGAGTGGTTTCTGAGCCAGAGTCTATACCATTTATCTTAGAGTTAGCGACAGTAAAGGGCTTGTTTACATTAACGAACCACTGGAGCATTACCTGTGGCTCAACAGTGCCGCCGGTGCGTTCGGCAGTGGCGACATTGTGGATATAATCATCGTCAATCTTAACTAGTAAACCTTTTTCTTTTAGCTTCTCCACTATTTTTTCTCTGGCTTCGGTTATCTTCATGCCGGCGAACTCTTGAGCGATTGGTAGCAACTTGCCGTACTTGTCGATGATCTGCTCTTTCTCCAGCCCGTGCTTTTCGGCCAAGGCAAAGTCCTCTGCCGAGTGCCAGGGGGTAATGGTCATCACGCCGGTGCCGAACTCCGGGTCAGCGATCGGGTCTTTGATTATCATTGCTTCAATTGGGCCATTGATCCATTCAACAGTTAGCTTTTGGCCGTGCTGATACTCTGCATAGCGCTTGTCACCCGGGTGCATGACCACGTATTTGTCGCCGAACTTTGTTTCCGGACGAGCCGTGCCGATTGTAAACGGGCCGTATTTGAAGTAATAAAACTTGTCTTTGCGCTCCTCATAAACTATTTCGTCGTCAGAAATAGTAGTTTGGCCTTTTGGATCCCAGTTGACGATGCGGTGCCCGCGATAGATAAGCCCGGCGTCGTACATGCGTTTAAAAGCTTCGCGTACGGCAAGGCTCCGCGGCTCGTCTAGGGTGAAGGCCTCTCGGCTCCAGTCTAGGCTGGCGCCGAGGCGCTCTATCTGATGTTTGATGGTGTCGTGGCTTTGCTGAGCAAAATCTTCCACGCGGCGGAGAAACTCTTCGCGGCCGAGGTCGTGGCGATTTTTCTTTTCACGCTTAACCAGCTCTTTTTCTACTTTAGATTGCGTGGCAATGGCGGCGTGGTCTGTGCCCGGCAGCCACAGGGTCTTATCCCCGCGCATGCGGTGATAGCGCGCTAGGATGTCTTGCACGGCCAGCATGGCGGCGTGGCCCATGTGCAAGGTGCCGGTCACGTTTGGTGGAGGGAGAACCATCGAAAAGCGCTTTGCGCTTTTCGAGTCACTAGTTACTAGTCTCAAGTCACTGGGAGGCAGGTTGTCGCCCCTCGTCGCAGGCTCGCTCGGGACCTCGCGCTTTGGCAAGCGCTCGGGCGAAAAAAAGCCGGAGTCTATCCACTTTTTGTAGATCTCGGGTTCGTGACTGCTAAAATCGTAAGCTTTGGGGAGTTCCATATTCTCGTTTATGATTTTTTAGATTTAGAAATAAATGTTCGGTTTTTGCCATGGCCAACGAAAAAAGGGAGTGCTTCAAATTCATCCTCTGCCAATAGAGCGTACTCTTCACCAAACTGCTGTTCCGGTGCGTGCCGATAATAGAAATCTCCGCGCCAGAGCAAACTATTCAGATAATACGCTGCCTCCTCGGCGGTGTCGACGTGGTCTGGGATTTGACCGCGCTCTACCAGCTCATCTACAAAACTTTGTGCGATAGAGGCACCTCTTCCCATGGCTCGGTCAAGATTTAAAGCTAAATAGAAAGGGCTGATAAAACTCTCTTCGAGCTCCATATCATCTACATCAGCAAGAGAGGCGTCTCCATAAAGCACGATGGCCTCGGCATAAAATCGGATTATTTTACTTAGAATCGCAGATGATACAGAACCCGAATTCCTTTCACGCTCATATGCGGTTGGACGGATGACTCTCCGAATAGTATCTAGAAGACATTGGCGGGACATTGTAATAACTTCATCAGTCGTAAATATCTCATTGATAGTAAGATCTCTAGTTTCCAAATATCGCGCAATCTCGCCAATTGGCTCTACTCCATGCCCGTGAGAGTAGTCTTCGGGCATAAACTTTTCCGAAACAAAGTGATCAGCTCCGGGCTCTGGCTCTTGTTCTGCAATTCGTACTATATCAATATCCCGCGGAGTACAGTCAGTATCCAAGCCTAGACTCCGCAATAAAAGAACCCTTGCCGCTCCCCCTTTATACCCATATCCTAAAGGCAGGCGCTCAGCAGAAAAGTGTTGTGTTACCGGTAAACCAAATGTCCCGTCTGGATTTTCATGGATGGTTGCTTGGATTTTATATTTTTCAAACAAAGAAAGAACCTCCTCATCATTAATAGCCTGCTCGCGAGCAACCAAATCTTCACGCAAACTTTCCTGCTCACTTACTGAAGCAGTAAATAGCTCTGGGTGACGGCTTTTTAAAAAGTCTTCTACCTGCTTGAGCTGAGCCTGATATGGATCCAGCTCAGCTGAGACGGGTGCTTCCTTAAACCAGTTCATAGGTAGATTTTAGCGGAAAATGGCGGTTTTTTAAAGATTGACTTTTTTGTTTTTTGTGATAATCTATGGCCAGGTTGAACTGGCCCTAGTCTTCCAGGAAGGCTGTGGATTACGAAACTCTTCATTGCGCTGTTATTTTTCTTTGTCATTGCGAGCGGAGCGTGGCAATCCCTGAGATTGCTTCGCTACGCTCGCAATGACATAGGAGCTTGGTAATTCACAGCAGAAAGGAGAAGGCCATGACAAAGCGAATAACCATAGTCCTCTGCCTGCTGCTTGCCTGCTTGATTGGGCGGGGCATCGGTGGCGAGGGTCGGCCGACCGAGCGGGAGGCTTTTTTCCAGGCTCTGCGGATAGTGGAGTGTGGAGACGTCGCCGACCCTCCGGACGGCGACGGTGGAGAGGCCATCGGGCCCTACCAGATCCACCGGGCGTACTTCCAGGATGCGGTTGACTTTGACGAGTCTATCGCCCACCTGAAGTACGAAGATTGCCGGACCGACGAGTTCAAGGCCAGCCAGGTGGTAGCCACGTATATGCGTCGCTACGTCCCAAGGGCCTGGAAGGCGGAGGACTGGCAGGTGGCCGCCAGAACGCACAACGGCGGACCACGGGGCGCCAAGAAGTCCTCGACCCTGCCCTACTGGCGCAAGGTCAAGGCCGAGATGGACCGCCTACTTGAGCCATCTACATAGCCGAAGTCGCTCCGGCTGAAGAGAGCGGCACCCCGTAAAGCTAGTAGCCACGGGGCAAGCACGAGATGATGCGGGCGCTCCAGAGATGGAACGCCCGCTTTTGCTTTCCAGGTTTCGCCCCTTGGGCTAATTCGTGCGAATAAGCCGAGTGAGTCGGCGGAGGTAACTTTCGTCTAGTTAGCGAGGCTAAACTCTATCAGGCCCTTTTTTACCGTTTCGTCGTCCACCTCGAAACCCGGCATAAATTCGACTTGTTCGGTATAGTTCACATCCTCAAAATAAGAGAGTTGGCTACGAAGTAGTTTTTCGTTGAATTTTGTATCAAAAATTTCTGTTGCTTTTTCGCTTATTTCTTGGATGGAGTGATATTGCTTGATTATAAAATAGAGATCGACGTAGTCTTTCCACTTTGCTCTTTGACCCAGAGCGTAAGCCTTCATAGCACCTAAAACAATGAGGCTAGGGATTTTGATATAAGAATCAAAATTTTGCTCGTACTCTAATTTGAAAGGAAACTGAAAAAAAGTAAATTTAACTCCATTTGTCAAAAAAGTTAGCTCTTCTTTGCGGTTGACTATGATTTGATCTATTTTCTGAATCTCTTCAATTTCTTTTATTATTGCACCGTTTCTAAATCCTTGATCTGAAAATAAATCAAAATCAATGGAGCGGCGATGCCCAATTTGCAGGGCGATAGCGGTGCCTCCAACCAAGCCAAAGCTCGGGCTGAATGCTTTTAGTATGGGTAGTAGCTCTTTTTGCTCTGGAGTTAAGATTTCACTGTGCATATCGCATTTTTACCACCTGGCATATTTGTTGAAATAAAGAGTGAAGTAATTTTTGATTTCCGGGCGATAATTTTGGCGACCCATTTTTGATGGCTGAGATTTTTCGCGAAAAATTTCGGCTACTTTTTGGATGCCCATGATGGAGACGAGCTCTTGCACGTCGCTCCAATTCCCATAGTTTAAGACAGCTTCTACGATAGAAGCGTCTTCCAGCTTGTCGAAGTCTTTGGTGTACCAGATTAGGTGCTTGTTTTTGACCAGTTCTTGGGCCTTGTTCATCTTTATATTATACCACGAAACTGGTTACTTTGCCACTCATAGATTCAGGTTGGGTTGGGCTTCCATGGAGTAGGTCTTGCCGGTGAGGTGGTTGATGTAGGCGGCGGCGGCGATCATGACGGCGTTGTCGGTGTTGTAGGCGTTGTCGGGGGCGGCGAAGACGAGGCCCTCCTCCTGGCACTTCTTTGCGAGCTCGTGGCGGAGCGCCTTATTCATGGCGACGCCGCCGCCGATGAAGACGGAGCGGGCGGCAAACTCGTTTGCGGCGCGCAGAGTTTTTTGCGTAAGGACGTCAACTGCCGCGGCTTGGAAGCTAGCGGCCACATCTTTTTTAGTACTTAGTCCGTAGTCCGTAGTACCTAGGTCGCGGAGGTGGTACAGGACGGCGGTTTTGAGGCCGGAGAAGCTGAAGTCGTAGCTCGGCTCATGTATCATTGGCCGAGGGAAATCAATGGCTTTAGGATTGCCATCTTTGGCGACTCGCTCTATTTCCGGGCCGCCAGGATACGGAAGCTCAAGCATACGCGCCACCTTATCAAAGACTTCGCCGACGGCGTCGTCGCGCGTCTCGCCGAGCTTTTCATACTCAGTGAGAGACTTGAAAAGGGCGAGGATGGTGTGTCCGCCGCTGACCAGCAGTGCAACTGCTGGAAATTCCAAATTCCAAGCACCAAATTCCATGCCGCTAATACTTTCTTTGGGATTTGGAGTTTGTATTTTGGTGCTTGCAGTGTCTTGCTTTCGTGGTAGCAAGACACTGTAGAGATGTCCTTCCAGATGGTTGGCGCCGACGACCGGCTTGTTGTACTCTTCGCCAATTTTCTTGGCGAACTCTATCCCCTGCCAAAGCGCCGGGGCCAGGCCAGGGCCGGATGTCACGGCGACAAGATCGATACTAGTTAGATTGATTCGCTCTTTGAGCTTGGTAAAAAGCTTGGGTAGGTTTTTCTGATGTTCGCGCTTGGCGAGGTTCGGCACGACGCCACCCCAGGGGCGGTGGACATCAATTTGGCTGATGATCAGATTTTCCAAAACTTCAAAGCGCGAGTTCTCTAAGCCGCCGCTGGCGTCTACGACGCTTAAGGCGGTTTCGTCACAGCTGGTTTCGATGGCGAGGATGCGCATGGCTGGAAAATTAGAAGATTGGAAAATTAGGAAATTAGGTAGATTTTACGCTGTTTTGCTCATTCGGTCAAAAAAATAGCTTCGGTATCAGTGTACCCCAGAAGTAGAGCAAGCTCACTACGGGGCGAACTAGTACAGTGTAACCAAAGTGGGGTGGGTATTTTGATATGTTAGAAATGCGGCGGCCATCCCGCTACTATGACTAGTCATAGTACCGGGGGGTTAAACATAACTCACCTTTCCTGGATTCCCGCACCTCAGGCATTGCGATTTGTAGCCAATCGCGTACCGCCTGCCTGCCGGCAGGCAGGCTCTTGGACAAATCGGGAACCTGCGCGGGAATGACAAGAGAGAGAGGTCGCGGCGGCGTAACCTAAAGCAGCGAAGTCGCATGAAATTTATGAAGTCTCACTTCCTAGGGGAAGAGAGACTTCATAAATTCTATCGTTTGCTCCATTGTGGAGCCCTTCTCGCTTTTTTGAGGCCGTACTTTTTGCGTTCTACGGCGCGGGGGTCGCGCTTTAGGAAGCCTTCACGCTTGAGCTTTTTACGGAGCTCCGGGTCGTGGGCGGCGATTGCTTGAGCCAGTCCTTGGCGGATAGCCTCGGCTTGGCCGTTAACACCACTGCCTTTGACCACTACGGTCACGCCAACGGCTTTGGTCATATCGGCGACCTCTAGCGGGGCCATCAGGGCCTGCTGTTGTCGCTCGTATGGGAAGTATTCTTTGTAGTCTTTGTTGTTCACGACAAAACCGGAGCCGCCGGGGTAGATGCGGACTTGAGCGGTAGCAGTCTTGCGGCCGCCGCGCCCTTTTTTATATTTGCCGGCCGGGACGGTGTCGGGCTTTTTTATCTTTTTTTCTTTCATATTTTAGCTTTTTAGCTTTTTAGCTTATTAGCTGTTTAGCTGTTTAGCTTATTAGGTCGCGTCCTACTCCCTAAAAAGCTAATCAGCTAAGCAGCTCTTTTTTATACCTCTATTTTTAGGCGGTTCATCCAGCGCTGGCGAAGTCTGTTCTTCGGCAGCATGTTGAAGATCGCTTTTTCTACGACTTTTTTAGGATCGCGCTCAAACTGCTGTTCGTAGGTCAACTCTTTTAAGTGGCCCATGTAGCCGGTGTGGTGATAGTAAACTTTGGCGCGCTTATTGCCCGTCATCTTTACCTGAGCAACGTTGGTTATTCTAACCGTGTTGGCACCAGGAAGGTTCGGGGTGTAGTCAGCTTTATTTTTGCCCTGCAAAATATACGCTGCTTCTGAAGCAAGTCTGCCCAGCGGCCGACCGGCGGCGTCTAGGACGTATTCTTTCTTTTCGACTCTTTTTCCAATTGATCTTGTAGACATGATACTAGCTGATTAGCTTCTTAGCTGTTTAGCTTATTAGGATTTAAACGAATTCTATTACGGCGGTTTCGGCGCCGTCTCGCTTACGGGTCTTGGCGGTCTTAGTGATGCGCAGATAACCACCCGGCCGCTCTTTGTATCTTGGGGCTATTTCATGGAAAACCTTGTAAGCCGCCTTGGTAGGCAACTTTGCCATTAAGATACGCAGCTTGGCTAAGTCCCCTTTCTTGGCCAGGGTCACGTAACGCTCTACAACCGGTCGGATCTCTTTGGCCCGCGCCACAGTGGTGGTCATGCGTTCGCGAGTTATCAAATTAGCCGCAAGAGACTTACGGAAGGCAACGCGCTGACCTTTTTTTCTACCAAATTTTCTTGTTGCGGGCATGTTTTTAGCTGTTTAGCTTATTAGCTGTTTAGCTTATTAGGTTTTACTGGCCGCGGCCTACTTTCCTAAGAAGCTAATCAGCTAAGCAGCTCTGGTTACTTTTTCTTGGTGGCTTTTTTCTTTGGTTTTTCAACGACTTCTTCGTCCTCTTCCATGACTGGCGATGCTGATGGCGCGCCTCCAAGCTGATTGGCGATTGCATCTACGTGTTCTTTGAAGATCTGAGTGCCGCGGGCCATGGCTTCGGTCGCGGTGATGCCGCCGTCTGTTTCAATCACAAAGCGGACTCGGTTGTAGTCGGTGTAACCGCCAACTCGCATGTCCTCTACTGTGAAGTTCACGCTCTTGACCGGGGAGAAGGTAGCGTCTAGCTGAATAACGCCAACAGGCAGTGTTTCTTTTTTAAATGCCTCAGACGGCACATAGCCTAGACCACGCTCAACGGTGATTTCTATTTCCAACTCTGTACCCTTTTCGCTGATAGTGGCGATGTGGGCGTCTTTGTTTACCACCTCAGCACGGCCGGTGTGACTGATGTCCTTGCCGGTTACCTCGCCTTCTCCTTTGGCCTTCAGGGTTAGAGTCTCCGGCTCGCTACCACCATCAAAGTTAAAGCGGATCTTCTTCAAATTAAGAGTTAGCTCTACCACGTCTTCCAAGACGCCTTTGATTGTAGAGAACTCGTGGCCAACGCCTTTGATTTTTATCTGTGTAATAGCGGCACCCGGCAAAGACGAGAGCAGAACGCGGCGCAGAGCATTACCCACAGTTAGGCCGTACCCGTGGTACAGTCCTTCGATATCAAAAACGCCGCGGGTGGCTGTGTCTTCCACGGTCTTGATGGTAATATTCTCGGTTAGATTGATTTTTTCCATAAGTTTTTTTTAAATTTCACTCCACTTTTCTCTTCAGAGTGACCCTAGAGAGATAGCTCGCTATGCTCGCATCTCACAGGGTGAAGTGAATAGTTCACTTCACGTCACTTCACTGTTTTTGAATAATAATCAACGACTTTTGAGATGTCAAAAGCGATGTCAAATTCGTGAGGAATGGCAAGCACTTCGCCCTCTATTGCCTTTGCGTCTAGCTTTAGCCAGGTTGGCGCGTCGTGCTTTTCCAGGGTTTCAGCCGCTTCTTTTATCTGCGCAATCTCTTTGGACTGTGGGCGGACGCCTATCTTGTTACCAACTTTAACAATGTACGCCGAAGACTTAACACGGCGGCCGTTTACGAAAATGTGCCCGTGGCTGACCAGCTGACGAGCAACTGAGCGAGACGGTGCCAAACCCAAACGAAAGACGATGTTGTCTAGGCGGCGCTCTAAAAGGCCGATAAAGGCCGGGCCGGTGTTTCCCGGGTTTTTGGAGGCTATTTTAAAGTAGTTTACCATCTGCTTCTCGCGCAGACCGTAGGCATAGCGGAACTTTTGCTTTTCAGCGAGCTGTTCTCCAAACTCTGAAGGAGCGCGGCGACGAGCCTTACCGTGCTGGCCGGGGCGGTGCGGGCGGCGGACCATGGCGGACTTTGAGCCGGCAGAGCGATGCGGCTTTAGAAATAGCGGGATGCCGAGGCGACGTTCTTTTTTGGAGGTGGATTTAAACATGGGGTTAGCTTTTTAGCTGTTTGTTATACTCGTCTCACTTTTTTTGCTTTAGGACCGTTATGCGGGATCGGGGTGACATCGTGAATAGCGTCTATTGTAAAGCCTTGGTTGGCGAAGGATCTCATGGCACTGTCGCGCCCGCCACCCATACCGTTGAGGTACATGGTGATGTTCTCCAAACCGGCTTTCTTGAGCTTGTCTGTCAGGGCGGCGACTATTTTAGATGAAGCAAACGGGGTTGCCTTTTTTGGGCCCTTAAAACCAAGGGCGCCGGCTGTACCCCATGCGACAACATTCCCCTTTTCATCGGTAACACTGATGACGGTGTTGTTGTAGCTGGCCTTGACGTAAACGCGGCCGTTACCCATCTTCTTAGAGACTTTTTTGCTTGCAGAAGAAGAAATGGCTGACTCCATGTCGGAAGTCTCCTTTAGTAGCGCTTGATCGTCTTGTTTTGCAACTTTTTTCTTTCCCATGATACTAGCTTACTAGCTTATTAGCTTATTAGCTTATTAGACATTACTTGAGGTCTACTTTGCGCTTGCCACTACCGGCGGTCTTACGAACGTTGCCACGGATAGTGCGGGAGTTGGTCTTGGTGCGCTGGCCACGGGCCGGCAGTCGTTTGGCGTGACGGGTGCCTCTGTAGGAACCAAGATCTTTGAGAAGGTTGATGTTTTGCTTTATCTGGCTGCGGAGCTCACCTTCTATTTTAAAATGCTTGTCAATATGCTCCTTAACGGCATTGACCTCTGTGGCGTCCAGGTCTTTGGCGCGTTTATTTGGGTCTATTTTGGTTGCTTCCAGGATCAGTCTAGAGCGCATTAAGCCAACTCCATATATATATGTAAGGGCTATCTCTACTCTTTTTTCATCTGGGATGTTAATACCGGCGATACGCATAGATTTAGTTGTTTAGCTGGTTAGCTTATTAGCTGTTTAGCTTATTAGGTTGCGCTGGCCGTGGCCTACTTTCCTAAGAAGCTAATCAGCTAAGCAGCTGGTTTTATCCTTGTCTTTGTTTGTGTTTTGGTGTTTCACAAATTATCCGCACGCGACCCTTGCGGCGGACAACCTTGCACTTTAGACACATTTTTTTAACTGATGTACGGACCTTCATGGTGTTAGCTGTTTAGCTGTTTAGCTGTTTAGCTGTTTAGCTTATTAGCTGTTTAGCTTATTAGCTGTTTAGGTTGCGCTGGCCGTGGCCTACTTTCCTAAGAAGCTAATCAGCTAAGCAGCTCGCTTGTGCTACATGCGGCGGGTTATTCGGCCGCGATCTTTATCGTACGGCGAAAATTCAATAGTGACCTTATCCCCCGGAACAACTTTGATGCGGTACATCCTTATTTTTCCGGAAAGATGTCCCATCACCAAGCGGTCGTCGTCTAGACGAACACGAAAGGTACCGGCCGGAAGCGCCTCTTGGACGATCCCTTCCGCCTTTATAGTATCCTTGGAATTAGCCATGCGTGCGATTAAGCTATATTAGCAGAAGGGTGGGAAAGCGTCAAGCTTAGCCCCAGTCAGGACCTCACGAATCACCAATAATCACTAATCGCACGAATAGCTATCACGACTTGGCGTGGATTAGTCTGATTGGTGATTATTAGTGATTAGTGAAGTCGGAGTGACGGATTATTCCAGGGTTATTTCTATCCGGTCGGTGTCGTTTGGGACGGTTCGGACCCAGAACGGCCAGAGGGAGACGCGAGCATTTTGCGCGCCGGGTAGGCTTAGGATTATGGAGCGGAGCTCTTCTTCGGACTTGCCCATCAGGCTTTCACTGAGTCTCTCGGTGTCAATCTCCTGGGCTAGAGTGGCGATGTACTCAACTGGCACAATCATTTTGCCGGCGGCCGGGTTATCAACGCGAAGGGCGCCGTAGTCTAGTTTGTCGCTCCAGACCATGTAGCGAGTTTCTTTTGCGGCGGCTAATTGGGCCTCAGCCAGGCTGCGGATATCGGCTTCGCGGAACGCGAGCGTGCTTAGCTGTGCCTCTGTCAGGATGGTGAAGTTATTTTGATTATCAACACTGGCGTCTATGGCTTGCTTGAAAATAGTGAACTTGGTGGCGCCATCAAGCACGGTGAAGCCCTCTGGGATCTGTTCATCCAGTTGGCGACGAAGTGTTTGTTCGGCAGTGTTGGCACTTTGCAATTTGGCGGTGCTTAGGTCTTTTTCTGTTGGTACCTGACTTTCGCCCACGAAACCGCCGGTGGCGCCGGCTTTAAGCTCGCCGTAAAAATCATTGAATTTTTCATCTCCGGCGAAGCCGGGAATGCTTAGGCGCGGAACCGGGCCGACGTTGTAGGTTGGGCCGGCTTCATCGGCGATTACCGTGACAGTGATACTGGAAGCGGCAATTTGCCCGTTCTCTACTTTTGCGCCCGGGACGACGACGCCGCTCTTAAGACGATAAATCTGGCCGGAGGGAGTTTGGAACCGAGTGTTTACAACCAGCGGCTGAGACTTGGAGCTGTGTTCATTATATATAGTGAGCTCGCCGGTTGCTTTGCGTTCGACGAACTTCTTGCCGGTGGCCGGAAACTTCATTGTCGTTGCTTCGCGTTTGATAAAGACCTGTCCGGGGATTGTCTTTTCTGCGGAGTTCACCTCGGTCGCGGTGTTATCCACAGTTACCGGCTGAGCAAATGTCCACGGTTCTTTTGTTGTTACGATCGTTGCTTCGGCTCTTGGCAGGACCGCGACCCCAAGGTAAATAAATCCGGCGAGCGCGATAATGCTTATGCCGAGAATGAGGTGGCGACGACTAAAGCCGCGGCTGAAACTACCCCGGAACCTCCGGCGGCGAACAGGCCTAATTGGCTCTCCTCTTTCCCACTCTGCTTTCTCTTCCTCTTCCTCGGCGTCTGCAACTTCTGTTGTCTCTTCAAAGGCAACTCCCGGGCCGATTACCACTTCGACAGGCTCAGGGTGAATCACTTCCGGTTCTTGGGCGGGGGTGGCGCTTTTTGAGCGGCGACTGACTCGGACTGGGATAGGCATCGCCTCCTCTACTTCTTCTGGGGCTTCTTCTTCCGGCTCCGGCTCTTCATCAACTTCAATCGGCTCCGGGTTGGAGCGGGGCGGCCGGGGGCCATCCATTCGGATATCGGAGACGCGCTGGCGGCGCTGCTCCAGAAAAGGGTTGATGGCTTCAATGCCAGCGGCGGCGGCGTGGGTTAATACCTCCTCGTCAACAGACTCTATTAATACCTGTTTATCCAGAACCTCGGCTTCGCGTTTTATCAGTTTAAAGTTAGAGCTGGACTCGCCGAGGCGGGAAAAACGCGGGATGGAAAAAATTACGGTGTCGGCTTCCGTGTCGATAAGCTTTTCAGCGATTAAGGTTGGTTCGTCGTTTTTGTTGACGATTATTTTTTTGGTGACCATGGGGTTAGCTGTTTAGCTGTTTAGCTGTTTAGGGAGTAGGCCGCGACCTAAGAAGCTAAAAAGATTGTTATTAGTTTGAGGAGAGCAGGCGGGTGCTTTTTTTAACAAGATCGTGTAGTTCACTTTTTTGTTGTGCCGAGTATTCGCTCGCAAGAGTTAGGGCAACACAATCAAATTCAAACTGACTTTTTGAGTGACCGTTTAATTTTACTTGATATCCGTAATTTTCGCCAATGAATTTTTTTTCCACAGAAGTGATTGGGACTTTTACGGCGATTTTTTTTTGAAAAGACGGCTTGGCTATCAACGTTGGCAAAAGATCCCAGGAGGAAATATACACACTGTCGGATTTAGATCGGCGGCAGTAGGCGTCTATCCCCTTCAGAAGCACGGCTAACTCTTGGCCGAGAATGTCGCTTATTTTTCGGCGAACCGCGGGACTGAGTTGGCGCTCTTCGTAGCGGCGGATAAGCTCTCTGGCTATTTCCGGAGTGACGGCGAGATTGTCTTGAATAGAGCGAGTGAGAATATTTGCTCCCCAGTTCATGGTGTCACTGTACTGAACCGCATTGCCGCGTATTTTGTAGAGGGCGGTGGTGCGCGCACCGACAGACACAAAGGCTTGCTGAGTTTTGTCAGTGGAGCTTTTCTTAAGGCTTGTGATTGCGCTGGCTGCGTATCCGGTAAACTCCATCCAGATGATGCGCTGATCATTGCCTAGTAAGCGGCGCAGGTCAGTGGTTAGTTGCTTGCGGACCATTGTGAGACGAGCCCACAGTTCTACGGAGCGAGCTTGAAAACCGATTGGATCGCTGACTCGGTGTTTGTCTAATTTCAGTTCGTAGAGGTCGGCGCTTAAGAGCTCCAGATGAATGTCCGGGGTGTTCATTTTTTTCGCGGCGCGTGGCCGGGCGGCGGAGAAGAGCTTCCAAAGTGCTTTACTGATTAGCTCTTGGAGTTCCGGTCTACTTATTTCGTTTGCTATCCCCTTTTCTTGACCGGTCTCTGTGCGCATCATTGTTACGCCGGCCAGGGTGGTGGTTGCGTGGCGGTGGTCCGTGATGACATATAGCGGTACTGTTGGGACTAGAGTTATCTCCTCGCATAAGGTTCGGATGCCGGCGAGCAGATTCCCATATGAGTCATCCGGAAGTAGGTGAAGCTTCGCCTCGCGTAAACTGAGAATGCGGGCGGCGACATCAATAGACCAAGCGGATAGGCGCAGGTACGGCCCGAATATCTCAAGCGTGTACGCGTCCGGCTTTTGTTTGCGTAAAAGAATTTTCGCGGCGGCGCTCTTCATTACTTTTGATTATACCGCATCAGAGCAAAGATTGACTTCTTTCGCTGGAATAACAAAAAACATAACGCCCCCTAGCCCCCTCTTAGCTTAAGAGGGGGAATTTGCGGCGGGGTTCGTGATATAATATTTTCATGTTTTTATTTCTATCGAGGATCTTTACATTGGCCGCGCTGGCGGCGCCGCTGGTTCTTTTTCGGGAGAGCTTCTTTCCCTTTATTAGTGTGAAGGCGATTTTTTTTCGAACTAGTGTTGAGCTTGGGTTGGCGGCGCTGTTACTGCACCTTATTTTTAGTACTGAGCGGGATACTTGGCAGAGGCTTTGGAAGAGACTGAAACAGCCGCTAGTGATTGCAGTTGCTGTTTTTACATTTGCTTTTATCATCACGTCGCTGGCCGGGACTGCTCCGGGGCTTTCGTTTTGGTCTAACTTTGAGCGGGGTGAGGGCGGGTTTCAGGTATTACACTACCTCCTCTTCTTTTTGCTACTAGTGCTACTTTTTCCAAAGCGCGAACAGCTACGCTGGCCGCTGTTTACTCATTTGATAGTTAGCTTTTTTGTTTCTGTATACGCGCTGCTACAGCTAGCGGCGGTGCAGGCTTTTTTTACGGCGAGCGCTGGCGGTGGATCAGCGTTGAGCTGGATAGTCGGAGCATCGACGCGTGTCTCTGGAACTCTTGGCAATCCATCGTATTTAGCCGCTTATCTTCTTTTTACCTTCGCGGTTATTAGCTATCTTTTCATTAATTATAAAGCGACTTGGCTGCGCTGGAGCTTAGGTGTTTTGTTCTTTTTTCAGGTATTTATCTTGCTCAAGACCGGTACTAGAGGGGCGCTGCTCGGGCTGATTGCCGCTGTAATAATTTTGCTGATTACTAACTTTTTTATCAGCAAAAAGCAACTGACCAAGCAGATTTTGCTGGGGCTGGCGGCTTTGCCGATTATTTTGATGACCTTTTTCTTTCAGTATCCGGAGGCGACTGTTTGGAGCAAGATCCCCGGCTTAGATCGTCTGACGAATCTTGAGAGTGCGGTTACCGGCATTCAGCCAAGGCTTTGGACGTGGCAGTCGGGCTTAGACGGATTTGCAGATCGTCCCCTGCTTGGTTGGGGGGCGGAGAATTTCGCCGTGCCTTTTGACCGGCATTATGACGCGCGCCACTTTGGGATAGAGTCTTTCTTTGACCGGACTCACAATGTATTTTTGGAGTACGCGATTAGCGGCGGGTTGCTGGTGCTTATCCCTTGGCTGGCTATCTGGGTTGTGTATTACCGGGTTGTTAGCCGGAGGAAGCGCGATATTTGGTGGAGTGTGCTTTTGGCGATGCCGGCTGCGTATCTTATCCAGGGCTTTTTCTTGTTTGATGTGCTGGCGATTTACTTGGCGCTGTTTCTTTTCTTGGCGCTGGTTGTTAATACTCCCCCGACACCGGAAGAGTCTGAGCAAGCAGATCTGGATGCTGAAATGGGAGCGAGCGGGTTGAAGGTGATTCTTGGCGGGCTGGTGCTTTTGATTATTTTTACGAATCTTTACATGACGGCTTATCGGCCTTTGCAAAAAAACTTTCTTTTGACTCAGGGGGTTGTGTTTGACCAGATAACTCTTTCCATTCCTCTTGAAAATCAAGAAAGGGCACAGCAGTTTTTGCAGAGCTTTGATAAAACAGTCGGCAACTATCAAACCGCTTATGAATATGATTCTGTGGTTGGACAGGAGGAAACCATCGGGTCTTTCACTAAGTTTTTCATCTCGGTGATGGAGCGGATAACACAGGTACCGCCACTGGCAACAAATTCTCAAGTACGAGCGCGGCTTGCGGAGGTGCTGGGGCTGGCGAATGAGTGGTATGAGGCTCACCCGACGATAGACCAGAACTTAAAAAACCGGTTTATAAACGCGGCCGCGAATATTCAGTATTCCCTTGTGCCAACTGCGGATGCATCTAGTGTTGTGCTTGCCGACACAGAGTACTTGGAGCGCGGGGTGGCCCAACTTGAAGATGCGCTTATGGAAGCGCCGAATCGGATAGAGTATGTGCGAGTACTGCTGAAGGTCAGCCAAGTAGCGGGCGACGAGGAGGCCCGTGCGAAGTGGCTTGAGCGAGCGAAGGAATTACGACCGGATATGCAGTGGGAGTGAGACCTCACGAATCACTAATCCCAGTACAACAGCAGAGCTGTATACGGGGCACGGTAATCACTAATCACACGAATGGATGGATAGGGCTGATAGTTTAGACTATGGTATGTACTATGGTTTAAGCTATTTTCGGGATGGGTAAATAAGAAGTAGTAAGTAGACGAGTACGAGTAAACAAGAGGGTGGGAAGAATCGTGCGATTAATCGCACGATTCAAAGATGGGGGGGGCGAGAATCGGTCTCAGGGATGACAAATGAGTAAATCCAAATGCCAATAGTTGCCACTGATCATTTAATTAAAAAATGGGCGGCCGCCCATTTTTTAATTAAATGTGGAGTTCATGGGCATGCAAGAGGGAGTGGGATTGCTTCGCTGTGCTCCCACCGAAGGCGAGGCTTGCTCCGAAAGAGAGCGGCGCAATGACAAAAGACATAACTCACCCCAACCCTCTCTTAACTTAAGAGAGGGAGGTGCTACTTACAGGGTCCACTGGGAGGTGAGGAAGATGAGGCCGGTGAGGGTGATGAAGACCAGGAAGTTCCAGCGGAGGAAGCGGGCGCTGAGGCCGTTTTCAAAGTAGCGGCGGGTTATTTCAATGATGATGAAGGCGAAGAGGGTGGCGAGGCTGGCGGCGTTACTAAACTCTATTGGCAGGAGGTTGATGACCCAGAGTGCTTGAAGAATTAGCAGGACCAGGACCCAGCGGGCTATGCGGGCGGTGTTTGCTTGAGATTGGTCAGTTATTGAAACAATGGAAAAAAACTCGCGGAGCATCAGCAGAGTAAAGATGATCATTATCAGCGAGTGGCCTATGACGCTGGCGATGTGAGTTGGGGTGGCTGAGAAGTAAAGCACAAAAGCTAGGTAGAACAAGGCGAGGTGCAGGAAGTGGTAGGCTTCTTTGCGGCGGATGAAGACCAGGTATTTTATACCTAACATGATGTAAAAAAGTAGGCCGAACAGAAGAGCGAAGGCCCAGGCGGAGAAAGAGATGGTGGTTGGTAGGCCGGCCGGCTCGAAACTGATTGCAAAGCGGGACGCGACCAGGAGAGAGAGCGGGATGAGGACGACGAAGGAGACCAGCAGGCTTCTGGTTTTGAAGAGCGGCTTGGCGTACAGGATGAAGGCGACGATTACAAAAATGATGACTAGGAGGACGGGAAACTGCTCTACTTCTAGGATTAAGAAAAACAGAGTGAAGGTTAGGGCTTTCCAGAATATTGGTTGGACGGAGGGCCAGGCCTGAACATTCCCGATTTTTTTCAGGATGGTGAGGGATATGTTTTTTAGCTTGTGGAGCATAGAGGCCTTCGCTATAATTTTCAATTTACGAATTTCCAATTTTCAAACAATGATTTAATTTTCCAATGTTTTAAACATTAAGAAATTAAGTCATTGGAAATTGTTTAGAAATTAGAAATTGAGAATTAGAAATTGCTCAAGAGCCTTAGGTTCTTGAGCTGACGGTTATTTTTGGCTTGGAGGCTTCGAAGCTTATTTTTACTTTGTCGCCGTCTTTAATGTCGCCGGCGATCATCTTGTCGGCCATGGCGTCTAAGATGGCGCGCTGGATGAGCCGGTGAATTGGGCGGGCGCCGTAGTCTGGGTCAAAGCCGTGCTCTATGATGTACTTTTTGGCGGAGGCGTCTATGGAGACTTCAATATTGCGGTCTGTTAGGCGCTGCATTATCTCGCGTAGCTGGATGTCCACTATTGCCTCTATGTCTTTCTTTTTCAGGGAGTTGAAGATGATGATGTCGTCTACGCGGTTGAGGAACTCCGGCTTGAAGTGATTTTTTAGGTCTTCTTTGACGCGGTCGCGGAAGTCTTCTTCTTTGCGTTCAATTGCTGTTTGACTACCACCTTCAAAGCCAAGCCCGGCTATTTGCTTGAAGTACTGACTGCCGACATTGCTGGTCATGATGATGATGGTGTTTTTGAAGTTCACCGTCTTGCCGTGAGCGTCTGTAAGCCGGCCGTTGTCCAAGACTTGAAGAAGAATGTTAAAGACCTCCGGGTGGGCTTTCTCTATCTCGTCAAACAAGACCAGGCTGTACGGCTTGTGGCGGATGGTTTCAGTGAGCTGACCCCCCTCTTCGTAGCCGACGTACCCAGGTGGGCTACCAACAAGGCGGCTGACGGCGTGCTTTTCCATGTACTCGCTCATGTCTATTCGGACGATTGCTTTTTCGTCGTTGAACATAAAGCTGGCCAGGGCGCGGGCGAGCTCTGTCTTACCAACACCGGTTGGGCCGAGGAACATGAAGGAGCCAAGGGGCCTGTCTTCGTGGCTGAGGCCGGCGCGGGCGCGGCGCAGGGCGCTGGCGACTGCCTTGACCGCCTCGGGTTGGCCGACGACGCGCTCTTTAAGGACGTCTTCAATGCGCTGGAGTTTTTCGCTTTCAGATTCAAGCATGCGGTGCGTGGGAATACCGGTCCAGCGCGCGACTACGGCGGCGATGTCTTCTTCGTCCACTACTTCTTTTAAGAAGGCGCCGTGCTCGTTTTTCTTTTTGGAGCCGTCTGCTTCAAAATGCTTTTCTTCGAAGGCTTTGTATTCTTTTTCGGCCTGGGGTAGTTCGCCGTACAGCACCTGAGCGACTCGCTCCAGGTCGCCTTCGCGCTCGGCTACTTCGGCCTCTTTTTTAAGGTCGTCTATGCGCTTGCGAAGGTTGTGGAACTGCTCAAAGGAGATAACCTCGCCGTGCCAGGTGGCGGAGAGTTCGTCGTTCTTTTTGGTGAGTTCGGTTAGCTCTTTGGCGATTTCTTTGAGGCGCTTTTCTTGTTCAGTCTGCTTTTTGGATTTGCCTGTCGGCTTGACTGTCTTACCATTCTCTTTGCTGTTCTTTTTGGCCGGCTTAGACTCCCACCCATTCGGGCGAGGCTCGCCCCCTTTGGGGGCGGCCCCTACTTCGGCTTCAAGGGCGCGCTTTTCAATTTCCAGGCGAGTGATTTCGCGGCGGATCTTGTCTATCTCTGTTGGCGTGCTCTCTGACTCCATCTTCAAGGCGGCGGCGGCCTCGTCTATCAGATCCACGGCTTTGTCTGGCAGGAAGCGGTCTGTGATGTAGCGGGTGGACAGATTAACGGCGGCGACTAAAGCGCCGTCGGAGATGCGCAGGCCGTGGTGGATCTCGTACTTTTCTTTAAGGCCGCGCAAAATAGAGATGCTGTCTTCAATGGATGGCTCTTCTACTATAATAGGAGCGAAGCGACGTTCCAGGGCCGGGTCTTTTTCAATGTGGCGCTGGTACTCGCGGGTGGTGGTGGCGCCGATGGCGTGGAGCTCGCCGCGCGCCAAAGGTGGCTTTAGTAAGTTAGAGGCGTCAATCGCGCCTTCGGCGGCGCCGGCGCCGACGATCATGTGGATCTCGTCTATAAACAAAATGAGACGGCCGGCGGCGTTTTGAATCTCTTTGACGAATGCTTTTAGGCGGTCTTCAAACTCGCCGCGGAACTTTGTGCCGGCGATGAGCGAGCCGAGGTCTAACATGACGACTTCTTTGCCTTTGAGGGTCTCCGGCACGTCGCCGGCGATTATCTTTTGGGCCAAGCCTTCCACGATGGCCGTTTTACCAACGCCGGGTTCGCCGATAAGGACCGGGTTGTTTTTAGTGCGGCGGCTTAAAACTTGGATAACGCGGCGCAGCTCTTCTTCGCGGCCGATGACCGGGTCTAGCTTGCCTTCTTTGGCTTTTCTGGTCAGGTTGACGGCGTACTTTTCCAGGACTTGGAATTTGCTTTCCGGAGTTTCGTCCGTAACGCGGGCGCTGCCGCGCAGACCGGCGAGGATCTTAACGGCGGAGTCGCGGCTCATGCCGGACTTCTTAAGCAGAGCGGAGCCGGTGGAGTTGGTTTCTAAAATGGCGAGGAGGAGGTGTTCGCAGGAGATAAACTCGTCTTTTTGAGTGAGGGCTATTTTAGCCGCTTTTTCCAAGACGTGCATCAGCTCTTGAGACAAGTAAAGCTGGCCCACACTGGTCGCGGTGTGGAGCTTAGGCATGTCTTTGAGGTCTTGCTGGATGCGGGCGTCTAACTCTTCAATGTCTACGCCGGACTTAACCAGCATGGGGACGACGAGAGTTTGGTCGTCGTTTATCAAACTTGCTAATAGGTGGATAGCTTTGAATTCGCCATGGCTGTTACTGGCGGCGAGCTCTTGGGCGCTTTGCAGGGCCTCCTGGGCCTTAACGGTAAAACGGTTGAATGATTTATTGTTCATTCCAATATAAACTTTCTTTTTAGTTATGTAATCTTCAAACAAGAAGACCTACCTACCGGCAGGCAGGCCTACCTACCGGCAGGTAGGCGTGCCTGAGACAGACTTCTTACTTAAAGATATGTCCTAGAATACCATTTTTGGGCTTGAAAATCAATGTGGGGACGTCACTAATCACCCCGTAAAGCCACAGGGTGGCCACGGGGCAGGCGAATGATCACTAATCGCACGAATGGGCGAGATCAGACGAATTACGAATCAGTTACGTATTTACGAATTCGCGCGGGGATAAACTCCGCGAAGCAATCTCGCCTGATTAGGCTGATACTATGCGCCGGATGACACGCAGGGCTTTGTTAATCTCCTTTTTGGTAGTGGGGCGGCCGAGAGTGATGCGGAGGCTGTGCTTGGCGCGGTTAGCGACGGAAGTCTTCGCGAGTGTCGGGCTTGGACTCGCTGGTCCAGTTGGTAGATTCTGGGTTGAATTGTGCTTCCGGATAGGCGGATTTAATCTTGGGTGCAATTTTACTGAGTGCTTCTTCTGCAGTTTGCCCATAGCCTTTGAGGTTGCGCTCTAGGCGGCCTCCAGGGACGACGACAATCGCTGTCCATCCATGCCCCTCTGAATAGTGTAGGCGGACGCATCTTTCTTCTGGTAGCCCCCTGTCGCTGTTATAGACTAGCTGTTTATCAAACCTTTCGTTGGCAGACTCTGGAGCAGACTCTGGTTTTGGCATTTCCATATTCATGTTTTTAAGTAATTATTAGTTGATATATTACTGCTTTACTATAGCCCCGGCTGGGTGAGAAGTAAATTATTTGTACGAGGCCACCCACTTTTACACTCCAAGATAATACCTGTAACGACAATACATCTATGTACATAATAACATGCACGTGCATGTTATTATGTACATAGATGTAAAGATACCTGACCGCTGAATATCGGCATTTTTATCTCTGGTTAAAGATGCAATATGGATGTGGCCTTATGCATTATTCAAGCTTGGTTTGCGAATAGCGAATCTTTAGCGAATCGGCGAATTAGCACGCCGCCGGCTCGTCACTAATCAGGAGAATGGCGAGAAATCCCTCCCCGCTTCGCGGTACTCCCTTTGATTCGACTAGGCTCACCACGAGTAGGAAAGGGAGAATGGCCGCAGTGGATTCCCGCACCATTGGCACTCCCGATTTATAACCAATCGCGTACCGCCTGCCTGCCGGCAGGCAGGCTCCTGGACAAATCGGGAATCCCCGATCGAGCCGAGGACAGGCTCTTCGCGGGAATGACAAACAAGTTATAGCGCTTTCACTGTTTTTAAGAAAATGGCGATCTCCTTTTTGGTAGTGGGGCGGCCGAGAGTGATGCGGAGGCTGTGCTTGGCGCGGTCTTTGTTGTGCCCCATGGCGAGGAGGACGTGGGAGGGATTGGTGGAGCGGGCGGTGCAGGCGGAGCCGGAGGAGATGGCGATGCCGGCGAGGTCTAGGCGGACGAGTAGTTCTTCGGCGTTAAGTTTGGGCAGATAGATGTTGAGGTTGTTGGGGAGACGGTGGGATAAAGAAACTGGAAACTTGAAACTAGAAACTAGGCTGGGCTTGCCGGGCGTAGCTTTAGCGAAGTCCGGGCCGTTGAGGCGGGCGGCGGGGAGAATTGTCTTGATCCCTTCCCAGAGATACTCATTCAATACAGTAATGCGTTTGGCTTCTTTGGCACGCAATTTTTCTACCAGTTCTACGGCTTTGGCGAAGCCGACGATGGCGGGGACGTTTTCTGTGCTTGAATACAGCCCTTGCTCTTGACCCCCTCCGGTCACCAAAGGTGATAATTTCCAATTTTCAATTTTCAATTTCCAATGAGGTTGGGCATGAGAGTTTCTGACATATAAAAGCCCGGCTCCTTTGGGGCCGTAGATTTTGTGGGCGGACAAAGTCATCAGGTCCACCCCGTTAGAAGTAGTCTCGCCGAGGTCATTAAGACTCGTACCTTTGGCACGCGCGAGACTTCTAACGGGGTCCACCCCTAGGTCGTCGACTCGGCACGGCAGGTACTGGAACGCTTGGGTGGCGTCGGTGTGGAGCAAGGGATAGGGCGTGGCTGAATTTTCAATTTCCAATTTCCAATTTCCAATTAATTTCTTAATTTTGGCTATTGGTTGAATACTGCCAACTTCGTTGTTGGCGTACATTACGGAGACCAGCACGGTACGCTCGTTGAGGGCGTCTTTTAACTTTTTCAGGTCGACTATCCCCTGCTTGTTTACCGGAATGCGTATAACTTCCACCCCGTCTGCCTCTAGAGCAGTCGCGGTCTCTAGAATGCTTTCATGCTCAATCGCACTAACAATAATGCGTGGTTGATTCCTAATTCCTAATTCTTCATTCTTACTTCGCCATGTGGCGAGCGCACCACGAAGCGCCAGATTATTGGCGATTGTAGCGGAGCCGGTGAAGATTATCTCTGAGTAGTGGCAGTCGAGGGCCTGGGCGATAGTTTGGCGGCTTTTGAATACAGCGGCGGAGGCGGCTTGGCCAAAGGAGTGGAGGGAGCCGGGATTACCCCAGCCCCCTTCGCAAAGCGAAGCAGGCTGGGCAGGCCCACTCACAGAAGCCGCTTCATACTGGGGGCCGAAGTATGGCAACATGGCACCCAAAACAGCCGGGTCGACCGGGGTGGTGGCGGCGTAGTCTAGGTAGACCCCCACACCAGAACGAGGATTTTTTTCTTTACCCGCACCTGATCCTCGTTTGGTGTGGGGGTAGATGCGATTTTTCATAATTTCTATACTACATCTAGTTTCAGAAAATAACGAGTCTGCCCTGCACGAAGCGGGACTTCGGAAAATGTGTGGTGGAGGTTGAGGGGCTAACCCCAGAGAGATAGGCTGCGCCATCTCACGGGGTAAAAGCTTTGCTTTTAAAAGCGAACGACCCCAGGACTTCTGAAGTCGTTCTGGGGTCGGGGTTGCGGGGGCGAGCCCGCTCTTTGGCCTAGGCGGCCTCGAGCTGTCTGTGCTCGAGGACGACGGGGAAAACGCGGCCGGCAGCCCGCTGAACGGTCGGGCCGCACCAGCTGTGGCAGAGGTACGAGACGAAACCGTCCCAGCCGAAGCAGACGCTGTAGCGGTCGAAGCCGTCCGCGCGCCGCCAGAAGCCACCGGAGAAGACCGTGGGGCCGAGCCTGGCCACCAACGGGAACTGCTGCTGGAAGGCCGCGGCGACCTGGCCCGGGAGAACTCCGAGACCGCCGAACTCATCCTTGGCCCACTGCGCCAATCCTTCGTCGGTGAGATTATGGAGAGATGCTTGCAGGAGCACCTTGAAGTAGTGGTGGCCGGTGAGCCGGTCGCCCTGGTACTCGCTGGTGAGCCTGCACAGTCGAGCGACGTATTCTGGCGTGTGCCGGTCGCAGTCTACCCGAAACTCGACGATGTCGCCGAGGTGAAGCTCGCGCAGCTCAGGGCGGTCGAGACGGTGCTTCCGAATCAATGCGACGAAGTCGGCCTCGAAGAGGCAACCCCTCGGGGCTTCGATGAACCGCTGTGCCTCCCCCCTGGACAGATCGTCCGGAAACAGGCCGGAGAGCTTGCTCCCCAGCTGAGAGCGCTGGCGGGCGGTGGCGAGTCGGACTGTCCCTCTTGTGCGCTGTGGCATGGGCAGTTCCTCCTTCTGGTTTTGGCATCTTCGGGCGCGCCGACGTAGCGTTCCTCAAAGCTACCGGTCTGGGTTATTTATATGCTTCTTGGGGGGGGTAGGTGTCAAGTTTGGGGCTGAGGCATATGAATGATGGATTCCGGCTCGGAGGCCGGAATGACAGAGGGGAGAAGGGGGCTACGGAAATCCCTCCCCTCCTACGGAGGTACCTGCCTACCGGCAGGCAGGCTCCCTTTGGTTCGACTAGGCTCACCACGAGTAGGAAAGGGAGAATTGGGCTGCAGGCATAACTCCCCCTAGACTGCTCTGGCGTTGCTTTAGTTGGGCGGCGCTGTTATAGTGGCGCATATGGCTACTAGGAAAATACTGGATTCCCGCCTTGGTTCGACTTCGCTCACCACAAGTCGCGGGAATGACAAAAAAACAGACGGGGATAAGATGTCTACTGACTATTTGTTTCATGCAAGTGCGGGAGACAAGTTGTCGCCGGCTGGGGTGGCGAGCGCTATTTTGGAGTACATGGCGGAGGCGCCGGAGCGGGAGTACAAGATAACGCTTGGGAGCGACTCAGCGGGGTTAGCAGACAAGCGGGCGGACTTTGTGACGGCCATCGTGGTGCACCGCGTAGGAAACGGCGGGCGGTACTTTTGGCGGCGGATTTTTAACGGCGCGAAGTATCACACCTTGCGGGACCGGATGTATCACGAGGTGCTCCTCTCTTTGGATGTGGCGCATATATTTTTGAGTGAGGCCGGAAATTTGGACTTGCCGAAGTTTGGTTTTGAGATTCATGTGGATATTGGTGAGAACGGGCCGACTAGCGATATGATAAATGAGTTGACGGGGATGATCCGCGCGAATAACTTTGTGGCTAAAACAAAGCCGGACAGTTATGCGGCCAGTAAGATCGCGGACCGTCATACGAAATGATCTTACGAAAGTGCGAAATGATACGAACATACGAAAAAAAGTGTCTAAAATATAAGTGGTGCTTTCGTATGTTCGCTTGATTTCGTATTTTCGTAATAAATAATTCGTATGGATACCTTAGTTATAGACATTGAAACAAAACAGACGTTTGCCGATGTTGGTGGGACGGCGAATATAGATAAGCTGGAGATTTCGGTTGTGGGTGTCTATTCTTACGACCAAGACAGGTACTACTGTTATGAGGAGTCTGAGTTTGGCGACTTGGCGAGCCTGCTTTCACAGCGGGCGCTTTTGGTTGGGTTTCGGTGTAATAAGTTTGATTTCCCGATTTTAAACACACAGCTGGATCTGCAACTTTTTAAGTTTCCGCGGGTGGATCTTTCGGATGAGATAGAGCAGAGACTTGGCCGGTTGGTGAGTTTGGATTCTTTGGCTAGAGAAAATCTGGGCATCTGTAAGACCGGCAAGAGTATTATGGCGCCGAGCCTGTACTGGGACGGCGAGATAGACAAGCTGAAAGAGTACTGCTTGCAGGATGTGCGGATTACCAAAGATCTTTATGATTTGGCTAGGTCTGGGGCTGTTGTGCGGGTGCCGCAAAAACACACGGCGGTGGTGCATAGCGTGAACATTGAGATTAGTACTTGGTACTTTTAGAGACCGGCGAATTACGAATCATATACGAAAGTACGAATATTCGGAATAATTAAGAAAGGGGCGGCGATCGCGACAAAAATCGCACATGTTAAGAGGTCGCACTTCCAAGCGCAAAGGAAGAACGACCTCTTCCGCTACAGGGGCGGCGGGATAGGACGTATGGGATGGAGAGGATGTATATAAAACGAGTGCGGGGCGGTCGGCAGATGAATCTGCCGCCGCCCCGTTCCTTGCCGCGTCCGTGCGCTAGAGCACGCCGCGGCCGATGAGCTGGACGTATAGTACGCCCAGCAGCCCGCAGACCCCGAACAGAGTCAGTCCGGGGCGGAAGTAGGTGCGCCAGCGCACCTGGTCTTCCTTGTTGAGGTGGTTGTGGATAATGCCCACTTTTCCTCCTTGGCCCTGCCGGGGGCCAAATTCGTAACTCCCCGATGTGGGGGGTAACCAGTTTTTATCTTAGCATAGTATTGACTAAATGTCAATACCTGGTTTAGGGGGTGGATAACTCTTTTGCCGGCAATTCGGTATACTTAGTAGTAGAAGGGCAACTGTCGGTGATGTTCACCGGTGGCAGGATCGCGTCTAACACTAAGGGGGTACTACATGCTGAGGTTGATAAACCACTACTGCTCGGAGTGCTTGCGGACAACTCGATTTCTGGACACGGGACCGCACCTGGTCTGCGAGTGCTGCACCAAGCGGCTGGTGCGGGTGCAGGCGGAGATGGAGACGGTGACTGCGACCGCGCCGAAGGCTAGCGCGAAGCCCTCGGCGCAGGAATGGCCGAAGTCCAAGGAAGCAATGGGGTGAGCAAGAGGCGGCGCGAGCCTCACGCGAATGGAGCGGTGAGCTTGGTCTACGGACTGAGCTCGCCGCTTTTGCAATTTGAGGCGTAGAAAAACATAACTCACCCCAACCCTCTCTTAACTTAAGAGAGGGAGAGGCTACAATCGCTACAATTTAGCCTTTGATGAGCTTGGTGAGCTCTTTTACTTTTTCTTTGAGGAGCTTGTCGCTATCGGCCTCTACATTGAGGCGGACTAGGGGTTCGGTGTTTGAGGTGCGGACATTGGCCCACCAGTTTGGAAATTCAAGGCGCACGCCGTCGAGCTTCATAAGCTTGGTGGCAGTTTTTTTATAACTTTGTTCCACGCGCTTGAGTACGGCGCGTTGGGCTTTCGCGTCTTTAAGTTTGAAGTTTAGTTCGCCGGAGTGGTGATACTGAGGTAGACTTTTTAGCCATTGGTGGGCGCCCTGCTCTAGGCGGCTGACGGAGTTTAGCATCATGATGGCCGGGAATAGATCGCCGTCTACGCCAAAAAACTCTTTGAAGTAGTAGTGACCGGAGGCTTCGCCGCCAAACTCTGCTCTGTGACTCTTCATCTTCTCTTTGATAAAGCGGTGGCCGACTTCGGAGTCGATGATTTCTCGCTTGGCGGCCGAGGCGTATTCTTGTACCAAAAAGCCTTTACTGCGGACGTCGATGATAAGTTTGCCCTTGGTGTTTCTGGCGAGCAGAGTTAGCGTGGCGCCGCTTGGGAGCTCATTGCCGGCGTTGTCTACGAACAAAATGCGGTCGCCGTCGCCGTCGAAAATGATGCCGAGGTCGGCGTGATATTCTTTGACGGTTTTTTTGAGCTCGTCCATGGAGCCGGGCAAGAGCGGGTTAGGGCCGTGGGCCGGGAAGTCGCCGTCTGGCTCGGCGTTGATGAGAATTGTTTTGAGGCGGCTGGTTTTTGGAAGAGCTTTGAGAAACTGAGGTAAAACAGCGGAGACGGCGCCGTTAGAGCAGTCAAAGACCACGGTGAGCGGGCGGGCTAAACTGAGGTAGCTGGCAAGATACTGAGCGTAGGCGCGGTATAGCGGCTTGGTGTCTATGGTTGGGAGCGGGCCGGAAAAGCGGTCGCTGGCCGGGATGGGTTTAAGTTTTTGAATATCGGCGAGGATATCGGCTGGCGGGATGACTTGGTTGCTCTTAGCGACCATCTTGATGCCGTTATCTTCTTTTGGGTTATGACTGGCGGTGATTACTACTCCCCCACTGGCCTTGAAGTGCGTGGTTAAAAAATACAGCATAGGGGTGCTGATGAGCCCGACAGGAATAAAGTTGAGCTGTTTGCGCGAAGTGTTCTGCACGTGGAGCAGGCCATGAAAGAGCGCCTCATATAAACGCGGGCTGGAGACGCGCACGTCGTGGCCGACGATGATTGTGCCTTTAAGGCGTTTCGCGAGCGCGACGCCCACGAGGAAGGCGGTCTCTTCGTTTATTTGCTTGGGATAACTACCTCTAATATCGTAGGCTTTGAAGATTTCTGGATTGATTGACATTTTTTTGAAAAGTTATATTGTGGGAGTTAGAAATTTGAAAATGGTTGAAGCGGCACCAATGCAACTATTATACCACTACTAGTGATATTGGTGCCGCTTCAATGGGAAGCGGGTGGTATTTATCTCGATAGGAGACCGTCATGTCCGATGCACTTGCATATACTGCGGCAGTCGGCTTGGCCGTCTGCATAATCAGCTACTTCTGCCAGGTTCTTCGCGGGGACTCCACCCCCAACACAACAACATGGTTAATCTGGTCCGTGGTGATGACCATCAACAGCCTGACCTACATCGAGGTCGCTGGCTCCATCAAGGCTCTCAGTAGCCTCACGACTAACGCAGGCATTATCGCAATCTTCATTTACTCCCTGCTTAAGGGAAAATTCACGAAGGTAAGCCGAACCGATGTCGCCTGCCTGGCTCTGGCCAGCATGGTCGGAGCAGTCTGGCAGATTACGGATAGCGCCAAGATCGCTACAGTCGCTCTGCAGATAGTTTTCGTGATTTCATTCTGGCCAACGATCAATGGCTTGCTCAAGAGAAGGGCTCGTGAACATCCTCTCAACTGGGATATCGCGGTAGTGGCCTACGCCTGCCTGATCGCCTCCATCCTCCTGGATTGGCAGGGGCAACACTGGACAGCCATCGCATTCCCCCTGGTCAACGGAATCATTGGTAATGGCTCTGTGGCTGTTCTCGCGCACCTACAGCTTCGAAAGCCTCCGCCGGCCCCGACCTCCCCTCCCAGAGTTCTTGATACCGTTCCACCAGTGAAGTGAATGGTATGCGCACGGGGCGCCTCCCCCGTAGCCAAGCGGCCCAGCACCATTTCAAATGGTGCTGGGCCCTTGTTGTTTTCTAGCCTCTTAATTAAGCTGGCACTCTAGGGTATACTAAATGTATCGTGGTACAGAGTTATTGACCTTATATTGAATTGTTCTAAGTTAACCTAGTAAAACCCCGAAGAGATAGTTGCTTAGCCCGCCTTGACTCGGCGAGGCAGGCAACATCTCATGGGGTGAAAATCAAAGATTTTCATGGCAAGAAAAAAGAAACGGAGAGGTAACAATGGTGAGTCGTGGTGGAGTAGTATCCGCGATGAAACTAAAAAGAGTATTACGGGTATCGTTTTAATCGGTATCTCGCTTGTTTTATTTTTGGCGGCGTTTGGCGCGGCCGGGCCGGCGGGCAAGACTATCTACGGAGCGCTGGATGGTTTGTTTGGGATTGGCTATTACTTGATACCGGTTATCTTGCTGACGGTTGGAGTTTTGTTTTTGGTTAGTCACGAGCAGAAGTTTTTCAGTATAGTTTTCTTTGGGGCGCTGTTCTTTGTGCTTTCCGGCCTTGGGTTGATTGATGTTTTGTTTGAGGAGCAGGCAGGGCTGGCGGGTAGGCTGTTGGGTTCGCTGGAGATCCCGTTTGGGCGGGCGGCGGCGATTATTATCTTGATAATGCTGGCGGTTACCTCTTTGCTTATAACTTTGAATGCTTCTATTTCTCTGCGGATGCCGAGCTTCTTAAAGAAAGCCGAGAAGGAGGATGGGCGGAGCGCAGAGCTGGAAGACAAAGACTTGGTTGTTAAGAGTGGCAATGAGGAGCTGACGGCCGAAGACTTAAAGCGGGCAGAGCGAGAGCGCGCGGCCAAGGAGAAGCAGGCTAAGAAGGGCGAGGCGAACGTGGTGAACATGGAGGAGCCGGTTATTAGCTTGCGGAAGTCTAAGGGCGCGGATATTAAAAACTATGTTGCCCCCCCGCTATCTTTACTAAATGTTTCCACGGATAAGCCTCAACCGGGCGACTTGCGTGCGAATGCGAATATCATCAAGCGGACACTGGAGAGTTTTGGGATTCCGGTGGAGATGGGCGAGATTAACATCGGGCCGAAGGTAACGCGCTACACGCTGAAGCCGGCGGAGGGGGTGAAGATTACGCGGATTACGGCGCTCGGGCAAGACTTGGCGCTGGCGCTGGCGGCGCACCCTATCCGCATTGAGGCGCCGATTCCGGGTAAGTCTTTAGTTGGGATTGAGGTGCCGAACAAGCAGGCCTCGGTGGTGCGGCTTGGCTCGCTGATTGGAATGGCGGACTTTATGGAAAAAGGGCCATTGTTTTTCCCAATGGGTCGGGATGTTACGGGCGAGGCTATTCACGGCAACATTGAGAGCTTACCGCACTTACTGATTGCCGGCGCGACCGGCAGTGGTAAGTCTATCTTCTTGCACTCTATTCTTATCTCCTTCTTGTATAAAAACTCGCCGGAGATGTTGAAGATGATTTTGATTGACCCGAAGCGGGTGGAGCTTTCTATTTATGAAGGCATCCCCCACTTGATTAGCCCGGTGATTACGGAGGGCAAAAAGTCTATTGCCGTGTTCCGTTGGGCGCTGAATGAGATGGACCGTAGATACGAGATGTTACAGAAAGCGGGGGCGCGGGATATTAATAGTTATAATAAAAAGAATAAAGATGAGCCACTACCGTTTGTGCTGATAGTCATCGACGAGATGGCGGATCTTATGGCGCAGTTTGGTCGGGAAGTTGAAGGCTACATCGTGCGTCTGGCGCAGATGGCGCGCGCCACGGGGATTCACTTGATTCTTGCCACGCAGAGGCCGTCGGTGGAGGTGGTTACCGGGCTTATTAAAGCGAACATCACGGGGCGGGTTGCCTTGCAGGTTAATAGCCAGATAGACAGTCGGACTATTTTAGACGGAGCGGGTGCGGAGAAACTGCTGGGCAACGGAGACTTGCTGTTTATAAGCCAGGAGTTTTCCAAACCAAAGCGTATTCAAGGAGGTTACATAGGCGAGAAGGAAATTCAAGACGTGGTGGCGTTTATTAAAGAACACAATGCGGTGCTGGACCCAAGCGAAGCCAGTGACGAGAGTCGGGCGCTGGCAAACGCGATGAGCCCCGCGCCAGCTGGAACTGACGAGGCAAAAAGTGGCGATGTGTTTGACGACTACATGGGTACGAATGATGACGAAGATGACCTACTGCCGGAGGCGGTGGAGTTGGTGAAGTCTTCGGGGAAGGCGTCGGCCACACTTTTCCAGCGGAGATTGAAGGTTGGCTATGCTCGGGCGGCGCGGATTTTGGATATCATGGAAGAGAAGGGGCTGATTGGCCCGGCGGATGGGGCGAAGGCGCGGGAGATTTATATGGACACAGGCGATTCATCCCCTTCTGGGGAAGGTGATGAAGAGAATTTCTAATTGCCCTAAAACTCCATCGGCTCAACGGGCTTTGCCGTTGAGCCGATGGAGTTTTATTTAGATTCTTTCGTAGTAAACGCCAGGGCCGGATTTTCCAACTTGGCGAACTTTCCCTTCTTTTTCCAGCTCATCCATATATCTAGTGGCTGTGGCGTCGCTGATGCCGAGATACATTTCCAGATGCTGATTCGTCATTTGCGGCTGGACTTCTTCCATTAGCCCTAAAATCGCTTCTTTGTTGCGCTTCTTTTCGGTGGCCTGCTTTTCAATCAAACCAACTTTTTCCTCCTCCATCCCCCTCCTTCCCACCTTTCTCCCCAGCCAATAACCCATGCCAAGGCCAATGAGTAGTAAAATTATTCCTTCCATAGAATTGGATCTATATTTATTTTAGCAAGTCATCAAAGTCGCATCTCATCAAATCCTCTTTTCGGAGTACTATCTGCTCTTTCTGATTCAAGTTATCAGCGGATACACGGATAAGTTTTGTCGTCAGCGTGTCGCCAACAATTTCGTAATTAACTTTTTTTAAGTAGGCCTCGATTTTTTCGTAGAACAATGAGGCGTATTCCGTCTGTTTTTTCTCTGATGTCGGTCTACTACTAGAACCATTTGCTGAAAACTCGATGCTCTCGCTCACGATATTGTTAATCGGGAACGAAACTTCGATGTCTTTGAAGATTAGCCAGTATTCGCTCAGATTGCATATAATTCGCACATAATCGCCCTCTTTCGTGCTGTACTCAAAAATGAAAGAAAATACGTCAGTACGAAAGTCTTCAAAGACGTGCACCTTTTCATATTTTGATACGGTTCTTATTTTGTAGGCGTCGCACAACCGAAGGAATGTATCGCGCCAATTTGTGAGCCAGTTAGCTATGAAGCGAGGGTCAAAAAAAAGTGGCGTGAGGTCGTTTTTCAAATTTTCATCACTCACGTTATTCATTTTCACCACAAGTTTAGTGAACAACGTTCGATAGTCTTTCGCTTCTTCAACGCTTTTTGCTTTGAGATAGTCGAGGTCGGGCACGACTTTCTTGCTCATATACCAAAGTAAATCATAGATATCGCGACCTTTTTCTTCGTATGTCGCTTTCCCCACGCCGCGGGTCCCGCGCAGGAAAATCGCGGCGACCTTGCTCGCCATGAGTGAAGAAAGATTATATGTCCGTATCACGAATGATAGCTGTCCGTGATTCTGCGGTATTCGTTCTGTCACGACACCAGCGGGTGGCGTAAAAGAATTGAGATCAATTTTTGCATGAACCCATTCGGAATCGGAACCTTCTATCAAGCTGCCCACGCGGAATTTCAGCTTTATCCCTCTGTTGTTAGTTATGGATATTCTTAAAAAATCCGAGTCAACACTATAGACCTTTAAAAAGTGTTTTCCAGCTTCCTCCTTCAGCTCGTTAAGAAATTCGTCATCAACTTTGTGGCTTACCTCGAAATCTAAATCAACGGACATACGATCAAGGTCGTAGCAAATGCGGAGTGCCGATCCGCCATACATTATCCATTTGTTATATTTCGGGTGATGGTAAACAAAATCGAGTACATAAAACTGTAACTCCTCTTTAAGAGCATTGAGGCGTATTTCGGGGTCTGTAATGCTAATACCATAGGTCGAAAGGCCATCAAGCTTGCTTCTTAGAACTGTTAGTATCTGATTACTCATGGAGATATGCTTTTACCTTTTCATAAAACTTGCTTCGCTCCGCCTCAGCCAGCTCGTCAATATCTATGCGCAATTCTTCTACCATTTTTGTAATGTCTTCCAACCGAATGCCCCGGAACTGGTGTGTTCTGAAATATAGCAAGTCAAACAAAGCTTTAGATGGCGACGCGATATAGAAATTAAATTTCCCTTTGATGAGCGCGTAGTCTGAAAAGAGATTCTTGTTGATCGACTGATATGAAAACTTGCCCGCTTTTGTTTCATAACCCCGTGTGACCTTCGGCGTGATAGACGTGATTGAGCGTATCGCCTCGGTAGTTAAATTATAGTACTGAAGCGCGGTCCACGAACTTACATACGATGGGGTGCGGAGAATGTTTGCGAGGTAGAAAGAATATGAGATATCGCTTTTATTGCCTGCGAAGAATTTAGCAGAAATATACAGACCGTTTTTCAGCGGCAAAATATCCTTATGCTTCAAAAAGCGACTGATATAGGTATTCACTGTGCTGTTTTTTAGCCCTAACTGGCTGGCGAGCTGGTATACCGTGCTTTTGGTAAAATGGGGCAAATTGTTCAGCTGCTCCAGCAGGTTTTTCTTGCTTTTCATAACTATGACAATAGTGTATTATATCTGAAATATAAAGTCAAGAACTGTCTTCCCGCCAAAGGCGAGACTAGACAGAGTGACGGCAGGAAAGTGTCAAGGAGGTTCAGTATAAATAATTGTTCTAAACTCATAACCCCTCCCAACCCCAGTACCAGAGCAGAGCACGGTACAGGGCTTTGCCTCCCCATATCTCCCTTACCACAGGCATTGCGATTTGTATCTGCTCGTTCCTTGCGGACAAATCGGGAACCTCCGCTGAAAGCTACGGACGGGCACGGTAAGGGGAGGAGTCGCTACAAAATCCCTCCCCCTGCGGGTACTCCCTTTAAGAAAGGGAGAATTCGCGGTGGGGCGGCGTAAACAAAAAAGTTATGAGGCTAAGCCTCATAACTTTTTTGTTTCCGGATTGGGAGTTGGAATTTCCTTAGGTCAATTAGAACAATTAGAAATTAGGTTAATTTCTAATCTTCTTTTTTGTCGCCGGACTGTTTTTGCGCTATTTTTTTGAGAAGCATATCCAGGTCGCCTTCCAGGACTTTATCTAGACTGTGGACTTTGGCACCGAAGCGGTGGTCGGTGATGCGGTTGTCTGGGAAGTTGTAGGTGCGGATCTTTTCACTGCGGTCGGCGGAGCCGATCATCTCGCGACGGTCGCTGGCGACGCCGGAAAGGGCGCGCTCTTGCTCTAACTCGTAAAGCTTGGCGCGGAGCAGGCCCATGGCCAACTCGCGGTTGCCGTGTTGGTTGCGTTCCACGCGGCTACCGGTGATGATACCGGTTGGCTTATGTAAGATGCGGACGGCGCTTTCTATTTTATTCACGTTTTGGCCGCCCGGACCGCCGGCGCGGGAGAAGGTTACCTCTAGGTCGTTTGGGTTGATGACCACTTCTTTGGCCTCTACTTCCGGTAGAACAGCCACGGAAGCGGTGGAGGTGTGAACGCGGCCTTGCTTTTCCGTTGCGGGAACGCGCTGAACGCGGTGGACGCCGGACTCTAACTTAAGGGCGTTATATGCGCCAACCCCGGAGACGCGGGCTGTAAAACTTTTGTAGCCGCCGAGGCTGGTTTCGTTGTAGTCTAAAACTTGAAGCTGCCAGCCCTTGGTTTCGGCGTAGCGCTGATACATGCGGGCCAGGTCGCCGGCAAAAATAGCGGCTTCGTCGCCACCGGCGCCGCCGCGGATTTCGATAATGACTTTATTGGGGTTTACAGTACTCATGTCGGTAGTTGTGGTATTATACAGATAATAGATAATTCTGACAAATTCGATGGCGAAACCACTTATTCTGACAGTTGATGATGACAAGGAGTATCAAGACCTTTTAGTTGATAAGCTAGAGGCGGCGGGTTTTACAGTTGTTCAGGCTTCAGACGGGAATGAGGGGGTGGTGATTGCTCAACAGAGGCAACCGGATCTTATTTTGATGGATGTGCAGATGCCAAACAAAAATGGAGTGGCGGCGGTGACAGAGTTGCAGGCCGACGGAAAGACGAATAACATTCGGGTTGTTTTTTTAACTCAGTTGGGTGACCCGTGGTCTGCTGCCGGTGAAATAAATCGGCGCTTTGCGAGGGAGGTTGGGGCTGTGGACTACTTTCGAAAAGGTGGAGAGTTCGAGCACCTGTTTGAGATGATCAATAATATTTTGGCTAGAAAAAAGCTTGAACCGGCGGAATAGGTCACGAATAGACTAATAATCACTAATCAAACGAATACGTTGCAAATGGAGAAATCAGATTCGTAGATTCGTGCATATTCGTTATTCGTGACGAACGGAAACAAAATGAAATATCAGCAGAAATAAAATCATCAATGAAGAATATATTTTTAAGACAAATTTTATTTTGAGTATGGATGTACCTAGGATCTTGATAGCAGATGATGACGCCGACTTTAAGGAGATCCTCTCCTCTAAGTTGCTGGCGGCCGGTTATGAGATTGCTGAGGCTAAGGAAGGTGCGGAGGCAGTTGTAAAAGCCAAGATCCTGCACCCGCACTTGGTTATCATGGACATTCAGATGCCGGGCGTAAATGGTACAGAGGCGGTTCTTGAGATCAAGGGCGACCCGGAGACCAAAGACATGAAGATTATTTTCTTCTCTAACCTGACGTACCCGTGGCCGGCGGCGCGAACAGATAATCCAGAGTTTGCAAAGGGACTGGGGGCGGTAACGTTTCTGAGCAAAAGCGATGACATGGACAATGTGGTGGCGAAGGTGAAGGAGCTGGTGCCAATTGGGTAGGCTATTGACATATTTTTTTACCTGCGCTACTTTACTTAGGTAAAGTAAATACGAGTAAGCTATGGACTGGAATACCAAACAGACAACTGAATTGATTGATGCGCTCCTGGCGCTAAAAGACAGGGGCCAGGCACGGCGTTTTTTGCGCGATTTGATGACTGAGAAAGAACTGGTTGAGCTAGGCAGTCGCTGGGCGGCGGCTCGCATGCTGGCTAAAAAGGTGCCGTATACCGAGATAACGAAGCAGACCGGCTTAAGCTCCCGCACGGTGGCGCGAATCAGCCAGTGGTTGAATAAAGGCATGGGCGGGTATCGCGCGCTTATAAATGCATCTGATCATACACATATCAACCCCCTCCCCGGGAGTGGTTTGCGTTGATGCTAGTTAGTTTTCTTTTTGCATAAACTCAACCCCCTCCCGAATCGTTTTTGGGAGGGGGTTTTGAATTTTTTGGAGACACTGATGTATACCTTTGTTCGTTTTCCGCTCGATGATCAGGTAGTGGCGCCATGCATCTATCGCAGCAGCCCACACCGGACTACCGGTGTTGGCCTTCGTCTGAGCCGAGAGCTTCGCCATGAACTGAGCACCTTCATGTTCAGTTTCTTGGTTGACACCGATGCGCCAAGTGATGGTACCTACTTCCGAATGGATGCCTTTCTTCGTCCAGACGGTGGCCTTTCGGTGATCGAGATCAACGCAGCGTTTGTCGATGGCTGGGGAACGGCCATGAACCTCGCACGGGCATCTGGCAACCCTGTCTACCTGGCCGACGCTTCGTTCCCGAAGTATTGGAGTGGTGCTGAACAACAGTACTGGCCGGAGCTGGAGCTTGCGTGCTCGGAACTACGTGTAGCTGGGCGCGCGGCGACTGTCATCACGGCCGCGGAGGCTCGTCGCCTCAAGGAGCCCGTCTACTGGTATGGAGCTTTTCAGGACCAGTTCTACTGGCGCCCTATCGATGGCATCCGTCTTGATGATAAACAGCTGCTCGCCCTGCTTGGACAGAGCTGGAGCGGATCCCTGGTACACATCCCGCGACACTACTTCGTCGATCAGACGCCGTGGGATTCTCTTTCGCGAGAGATCATCCTGAAGTTCCGCTCCAAACATGACCCTGAGGTCGCTGTGGAACTGGCTCGTAAGCGCCTTCCTAGTGTTGCGCGTCGCGAGCAGATTGGTAGGGGCAAGTACTGGCGGCGCCAATACAGCTCTCGCATCGCTCTTGCCCAGGATCTTGTTGAGCCACTGTCCTGCCCGCTCATGGTTGATGATGTCGCTGATTCTGTCACGCAGGTGATCATCTTCTTCGTAGGGCAAAACCCGGTGACTGGCTACCTACAGGTCGTTGAGCGCGGCAGACGTGTCATCAATGACGATTCAGTCCACGGACCAGTCGTGTTCGTCGACTAGCACGATACCCCGTTGGCAACTTTCGTTGCCAACGGGGTAAACAATCTTATACTTTTACTACACCTTATGAAAACTCTTCTTTTCGACCTCGATGGCACGCTTACAATTCTTTCCGAGTTTCCAGACTTAAGACTACTGATCCCGAAACAGGACCTCTTATTTTTGAAGGGGTTCTACTCCTTTGGTCTTGTTACTGCAAGTCCAAAGATGGAGGCGTTAAAAGCGCTCAGACAGCTTTCTATTTATTCTCTTTTTGAGAGAGATATTATAATCACATCAGAAGACACGGCTCAAGGAAAAGAAAGTGGTGAGCCGTTTCTTCTTGCAAAATCTCGCGCAGTATCAATCGTTGCTATGATTGGGGATAGCACTGCTGACCAGACCGGGAGCTCTATCGCGGGAATCCCTTTTATTTCAGCGCAAACTCTTTCTGTGGAGCGACTAGCTTATTGGTAGCCCTTGGCGGCTATTTGTAGATTCCGCCGCGGGGGCCAACGTCAAGGACGATGACTATCAGCTTCTTTTGGAGTATTTGGTAGATTATTCTGTAAGAGCCTAACCTATACGAGTACTCGTTTTCTAACTTGCCGGCTAGTTTTTTGCCGATAAAGGGGCTGTCCACTAAAACGCACAGTGCCTGAAAGACACGCGTTCGGATGCGGGTCGGCAGTTTACCAATTGCCTTACTTGCTTGCGCGTGGACGATGACTGCGTACGCCATTTTTCTTTTTACTGATTTTGGGCTTTATTCCGTATTGCTTCTCCAGCTGTTCCAAGGTGGCGTACTTTTTATAAGCGCCGCTTTTCAGGTCGCGCTTGACCTCGGCGATAGTTTTATCCAAGTCCGGAAAGATGCGCATCACCTCCAGCGTTTCCAGCATAGAGTCGCGCTCCTCCACAGACATGATAGCCATTTTAGGGCGGCCTCTTTCGGTGAGCGTATACTGCTTACCGGGCTTTTGCACCTCTTCCGCTATTTCAAAAATCCGCTTTCTAGCCTCGGAGATTGGCATGGTATCTTTGCTGTTCATAGGGGTAAGAATCGCCTTTAATTACATGTACATTATAATGTACACATTTTTATTTTGTCAAGTTCTTTCTCTTAACCACAACATTCCCACATTCTGCAGAATGTGGGAATGTTGTGGTTGGGGTTTATTGGTAGCCTTTGGCTTGGAGGCGGAAGAGGCGGGCGTAGGTTTGGTTATTTTCAATTAGTTGTTCGTGGGTCCCCTGCTCGCTGATTGAACCGTTTTCAATGACGGCGATTTGATCTGCTTGGCGAACGGTAGAGAAACGGTGGGAGATTAAAATCGCCGTTCTGTTTTTGGAAAGTTTTTCAAGGCGCTCAAATATTTTTGCTTCGGCTTCGGCGTCTATTGAGGAGGTTGGCTCGTCAAGAATTAAAACTTTTGGGTCGCGGTAGAATACTCTTGCTAGAGCCAGTTTTTGCCACTGGCCAACAGAAGGCTCGACGCCTCGCTCAAACTCCTTACCAAGCATCTGGCTATACTGCTCTTCCCACTCTTCTATAAAAACATCAGCGCTGGCTTCTTTGGCAGACCTTTCTACCTTTTCCATGCTTTTCTTTTGACTACTATTTCCCAAGGCGATAACTTCATTAACTAAAAAATGGTAGTGGCTGTAGTCTTGGAAGATGGCGCCGAGCTGGGTGTACCAGCTTTCAAGATTTATTTCTTTAAGATCTTTTCCGTCTATTAAGATTCTGCCCTTCGTTGGGTCGTAGAACCTGCAAAGAAGCTTTATCAAAGTTGTCTTGCCGGCTCCGTTAACACCAATTAGAGCTATTTTCTCTCCGGCTGGAATACTAAGAGATATATTTTTAAGAACCGGGGTTTTGGTTCCTGGATATGTGAAGCTGACATTTTCAAAGTCAATTTGAGGGGCGCCATCTCCGGGCAGGATAAGCTTTCCCTTGCCATTATCTATTGCCGGCTCTAGATCTAATACTTTAAAGATATCTGTGACAAACAGGTTGTCTTGATACTGACGCCCCAGGTTCATAAAAAGGCCGGCTAGAGAACCCCGAAGACTGCCGATGGCGGCCAAAAAGAATATGAAGGTACCAATTTGAATGTTCCCGCCGACCACCTCAAAGACGAGCCAGATTATCGCGACAACCACTGCCGCCTCTGATATCAGCGAGGCCGCCAGCTTGTTAAATAGCTTTTTTTGCTCAGCACGTCTTTCTTTTTCTCGGAAAGAAAAAAGGATGTCTTTGATTAGCGATATAAAATGTCCAGTATTTTGGAAAAGTTTTAGCTCTATTAGGGAGTTGAGGGTGGTGAAATGAGTTGAGAATGAGTAAAACTTACGCCGGTCAACGGCGTTCCCGCTATGGATGTTCCAGACATCTCTGCCGAACTTTATTTCGCTAATCAGCTCGTAAATGGTTCCAAGGAATAAAACTACAAGAAGCCACCAGTGTGAGAAAGATAATACAATAAGGGCTATTATGACTTCCAGAATGTTTTGGAAAACATAAAACTGCCTATCGGCAAAGTTTTGAAGTCGCCACCAACCGTTTTCCTGTACTGTTTGAAAAAGGTCGTTGTACTTTGGGTTTTCATAAACAGCGACATCGATCTCACCCTTTTTTTCCAAAACAAGAGTCTCGAAATGAGTTGAAAAGAAAAACCAAGACTGCTTTATTAGATAGCTTTCGAATATTCGGAGAATCGGAAGCAGGACACTGCTGGCTATCAGCAAAGATAAAGCCAGCATAAGCCCTTGAGAAAAATCGTTTGTGCCGAGGCTCTCAACCAGCTCGTTCACCAGAAGTCCTTGCGACCCGGAAATAAAAAACGGGGAGGCGGAGATAAAAATTAGAGCCAAAACTAGTAAAACAACAAGTTTTTTGTTGGCTTGCCAGACAATCTTGCCCACTCGGATGCTATTTTTTAAAATCTCTTTAAAGATTTTAAGAGAAAACTTGTTTTTCTCTGATTTTGAGCGGTCGTTATAGTCCATAGGTTTTATAACGACTTAGGGTGTTTTTTGTTGCTAGGGGGGGGCAGGCAGGGCTAGTCACCGATAAATTTGATGTATTCGTGAACCTCGGCGCCCTCGATCAGGGCGATAGTTTTTCGAAGCTGTTCTTTGGATTCTTCTTCGGAAACATGTGGCTCAAGTTTTTTTAGCTCTGCTAGGAATAGTGGCTTTTGTACTTGATTAATTAGAGTGTCTCCGTAGGGATCGACAGACGATAGCCACGGATACTCATTTGCGAAACTAGGCACTTTGCGGAGCCCCAAGAGTACCTCAACAAAGTTAATGTCTGTACCTTGAATGGTCTCTCCGTTTTCATCTGTTTTTTTTACTGTAATTTGTTGCATAGTTACTATCTAGGAAGGCCCGGGAATCCTGTAATTAGCTTTCCGGTCGCGTCTGTGATAATGGTATAAACTGATGTTGGCAGCTTTGTTATTCCATCATAGCCAATTACTCTTCCTGCATCGACAACTCTTTGGAAGTTATTTCCGAGTACTTGTCTCACTGCAGGGACACTATCTGCCTTCACAATTAATTCTAGCAGAAAATTTACTTCTTTACTTATGAACAGGCTAGAGGTTTTCGTGACTTCTGCTCCTCCGACTGTATGCCTCTCAAACATATGGACTAATGACCTGGAGTTCAAAAGAATATTGTGGATATTTTTTAGGATTTTATCTATCGTCTCACCGCAAAGAGACACACACTGCGTGCCGGCTCCGCCTAGATAGGCAAGGCTTGCCGTGGTAGCTACTTCAGCAATGGCGGCAGCTGCAGTGGCGCTAACAACACCTATAGCGAGCCCGGAGGAATAAGGATGCTCTACGATCCATTTTCCCGTTGCGCTGCTTTCGGATATTTCTAGACCTCTGGCACTTAGGGCGTCTCTAAAGTAACCGCGCATCTTCGGATCGGTAAAATCGAGCTTATATTTTCCTTCTGGGTCTACTATCCGCCACAACTTAGAAAGTAGTCCTCCTTCGCTGTCTGCAGATAGATCAGTCGGGATAAAGTAGACTGTGTCTCCTTGTATTTGAGAGCCGGAGGTGAAGTCCAGCTTGGCGATGTCGCTTAGTGCTCCGCCTGTGCCAGGCAGTGGAGATGAGAATTTTACTTTGGGCAGTTCGGCTCTAGGGGCTTCTTCTTTTACAGGATCTTTAGTTACAACTTTTGTTGTTTCTTTGGGATCGGGACGGCTGGTTTCGGGCTCAGTTTGCTTGGTGCTCGTGGCTACTGGAGCTGAGGTTGGTGTAACCGCTTCCACTTCCGGTGTTGTGGCGCCGGCGATGGCGCGTTTTTTGCCGGCTTCTATCTGCTCTTGGGAGGCTCGGTATGGGGTGTCGTCGTAAAGGCCGGGGGTGGTGGCGTTACTAGGCTCGTGGCCTAAGTCTTTCTCTAGCGCGGTAAAAGGTATTACTGTGAAAAGCTCGCTCGGGGCGAAGACAACGGTTTGCGGCGAGCCCGGTTTACCAAGAGAAGAGGCGGCCATGGTGTCGGCGACGTAGGTCGGGGCGAGGAAGCGGTGTGGAATCTGATTCAGGCGGCGGTACTCGTCCGGGGCAATATCTTTGAAGCCGTGGCTGGCGGCGTCTTCAACTGACCAGGCAAGGCGAAGGGCGCCGTAGTCTGGAGCTGAGTTTAAGTTACCGTTTATTGGGATTCGGACCATGCCGGTGCAGGCGAGATTTGCCAGTGGGGTGAAGCGTTCATCCCAACCTTCGGGGTACTTGCCGGTGGTGCCGGCAGTGATAAACGGCTTTTCTTTACCGCTCTTGAGGTCTTGGTATATTTTTTCCAGCTCGGCCTTGGTTAGGCCGTACTTGAAGGTTTCTTTTTCTTTTGGAGTTGCTAGCTCGCACTTAAAGTCGTGGGCGTCTTGAGAGAAGGTGACGGTTTGCTTGGCGATTTGGGCGGTGAGGTTGCGCTTTTCCGGAGTGGTGTTAGCCGGGAAGGTGTAGGTGATGCTTCCGGAGCCGAGCATTGAGTTGTTTGGGCCGCCTTTGCCTTCAATGGTGGAGCTGATGTTAGCTGGCCAAGGACCGGGTTTGGCGGTGCCAAAGGTGTTCCAAAATTTGGTCGCATACCACTCGCAGGCGGGCGAGGTGGTGACGCTGACTTTTTTAGTGTCACCGCCAGCGCTTATTTGAAATGCTTTTTCAGAAAGAGTGTACGCGCATGGGGTTACGGAAACAGTCGCCGATTGAGTTACTTTATCGCCGGTCGCGGTAGTGGCGGTTAAGGTGTAAGTTGTGTTGCTATTTGGCCGAACTGCCACTGAACCAGTGGCGCCGACAGCGCCGACTTGAGGTTCAATGCGGACGGTGTTGGCATTACTGGTACTCCAAGAAAGAGTGGCGGGCTCGCCCGGGGCTACCTCTTTGGTATCTACAGAAAGAGAGCCGCGGAGGGTGCCATCGGACTGAACAACCTTGAACTCTTTGCCGGCAATAGTGAGCGTGGCGGTCCGGGGTATGTCGCGGGTGTTGGCCATTAAGTCAAAGCCAATTCGGGAGCTCCCCTTTCTGCTAAAACCGATGTTCAGCCATTGCCGGTTGTACTGCACTGTGCCGGAGGCGTCTATCTGTACATAACAATTTGGGCTGGTGGTGACAGTGATGTACTGGGTTTGCCGGTCGGCGGTTAGATTGATATTTCCATTTGATGGAGAGAATTCATAGGTGCACTCGCTTGCTTGAGCGATTGGCGCACCTACTGAGAGTGGAGAAAGCGCGAGGTTAAGAACAAAGAGGCTGAGAAGAGCTACTTTAAGTGTTTTTCTTTTTGGGAACATGATAAATAGTAAAGTGAAAATTGTTTGTATTTAATAGACTGTTTCGACTTTGACTTTAAACGTCTGGCTGCCGACGAAGTAACGAGTGGCGTCCCCTTGTTTTTTGCCTAGTAACGCTTTGGCGATTGGTGAAGCTAAAGAGATGCTTTCCTGGCCTTCTTGAGCCAGGTCGTCGATTACGACTACTGTGGTGAAGCTCTTTTCTTCACTGATAATGGTAATTCGCGCCTTTGTACCGACACCGATTTTTTGATCTAACATAGTTATGAGGAATTTCTTTTCAGAGTATGCCTGCTTTTTCCTGTTGTCAAGTGTTGACAACAGGATTAGAGGGTGCTATGCTTGCGTTTTAGCCTATCGTCACTTAATATCAACAACATGGAGGTAAAGGAAATTTTGCAAAAATTTGGGTTTTCGGAGAAAGAGATCGCGGTTTATATCGCTTTGGTTGAGTTTGGGCCGGCGGTGGCCAGCGACGTTGCGGAGCGGGCGAAGCTGAACCGGAGCACTACTTATGTGGTACTGGACTCGCTTGTTAAGCGCGGGGTTGTGGACCCGGCTGACCGGCCCGGCGGAGATCTTTTCACGGCCTTGGCGCCAGACAAACTGGCGCAGCACTTAGCGGCGATTGCGGCTGAATATACGGATGTGGCTAAGATTGCCAGGGAGGAGCTAGCGAGATTGAAGCAGGCACCGGCGATGGCTGCGCCATCCCTATCCCCTACTGTTCGCTTTTTTGAGGGTGATGAAGGTATTCAGGATGTGTATGAGGATGCGCTGGCTTCTTTGGAAACTATTCGCAGTTATGCCAGCGCCACCGCGACTGATAACTCGGCGGCCAGGCAGTACCAGGAGCTACTTTCAAAAAAACACTGCAAGGTGCGGATGCTGCCGCTTGATGACACGGAGGCTAAGCGGTTGGCCGGGCGCGAGGGCGTTAGTGGCGAAACGGGCGTTTTGTATGGACTCTCTCCGGAGATAAGTATTTATGATAATAAGATTGTGTTTGTCTCGCCGACGGAGAAGACAGCGCTGGTGATTGAGAGCAAGGAGTTCGCGCAGGCGCTGAAGCAGGCGTTTGACCGGTCGTGGGCCAAAGAGCAACATGGACGAGGCCGGGCGGCATTTGGAGAGGCCTAGCTTTTCAACTTGAGCACGCTATAGTTAGAGAATGCAACTGACGACTACGGCGGTTGGGTTTTTACTTCTTTCAGCGGGGCTGGGGATTTGTGGTTGGCAGTTTTTGCGGGTGTACGCGAAGTCGACAAAGGAGGAGAAGAGCTCGCGGATTCGCTTTTTGATAACTCATCACTTCATTGCCTTTACCGTTCAAAACGGGCTGATGGGCCTGGGTATACTTTTCTTTGCAAAAAATCAGGCTCTTTTGCCATATGTTGTTTTGCTGGGTAGTGTCGTAGTAGTTTGGCCGGCGCTGGTGGGCATCTATAGTGCTTACTATATATTTTCGCCTCGCCTCTCTCCTTATCCGTTGATGGGGTTTGCCTCGCTGGTAGCTTTGTTTTTAACTGTATATGGACTTTGGTATCCGCCTAGTGTTTCGTTGACCGTAAATAAAGCAATGGATCTTGGTCTTGACTGGCAGCTTTCGCTGGGGACTTTTTACCTGCTGGCGATGTCTATTGGTACGAATGCTTATATTTTCTTACGACTGGCACGGGTAACAATGGACAAGAAGACGAGGCGTTTCGCAAGTGTGATTGGGGTGCTGGGTGTTGCCGGGGTCCTGAATGTATTTACTCGCCTTGTCTTGCTATCGAGCGCATCTATGGATATACGTAGCCATTCATTTGATACCGGCTTGGCGCTAATTGGTTTGGTTTTTATCACGGCGCTACTTATTGCTCCGCCTATCTGGCGGTGGTTACGAGGCGCTTTATAAAGCGGCTTAGATTAGTAAAAGCAATGCACTGCTAGTGCATACCGGCTCTTAGCCGCTTTGGAAAGTAGTCTTTGCTAAAAAATTACGTCTGATGGGTTGGAGATTGTGAGACGAGGTTATATACTTATTTATATGGATCATTTTGGGGAGCATTTGATGATTGACGGGTATGGCGGTTCTTTTGAGGCGTTGAATGGTAAAGAGGTTGTTCTGAGAGTTTTACAAGATCTGCCGGCGAGACTTGGGATGGATATTTTAGCCGAACCTAAGGTTTACCGAGCGGAGGCGAACGATAAAAAAGACCCTGGCGGTTGGACCGGCGTGGTTATCATCGCGGAAAGTCATATCAGTATCCATACATTTCCGGCACGCGGCTTTGTTTCCGCGGATGTTTATACTTGTAAGAACGGGATGGATTTGGAGTTGATCAAGCAGTATTTTCGAGAGTGCTTTGCGCTTACTGACATGGAGACGAATTTTGTGAAGCGCGGCACGCGGTACCCAGCGGAAGACCTTTATTCCAAATAGCTACTCTAGATATCTTAGGTCTTTGAGTTTCTGGTATTGAAAGTTTTGAAAGTCGTTACCGATATCGTTACGGTAGAATAACTTTGGGATATTCAGTTTTCGGGCAACGGCGTAGGCTTTTTCTTGCGCCTGCGCAACTGATGCGCCGACGGCGGTCACATACATTAAAAAGCCGTAGTTTCGGGCGATGTAATAACCGTGATCATTTTCCGATACCTCTTCAAAATGGAGCTGGTCTTTTTCCGCTTCACTTAGATGGGCGATGGAAAAATGTAATCCGTAGGATGAGTAATTGATCTCGCTGGAGAGATACGGAAATGGTGGAGCGGCTAGTAATATGACGATGCCGAAGCCGCGCTTGTATTTTAGGGTGTAGGGCTCGCCTTTCGCGACGGCGCTTAATAACTCGCCCCACGGCGACTCGTGGAGCGCGTGCTGTAAGTGGACGATTGGTGAACCGAAACGCGGGGTTGCCTCTAATATGTAGGCGCCGCTCTCGTTGACAATACAGTTTAGAGCGAAGTCTCCTTTGAATTTTATCTGCTGTAGATATGGCTTGAGCTTTGCGAGTGTTTCTTGATATAACTTATTCTCTTCGTTATCCGTGTACCAGGCCAGTGTTCCCATTTCATTGGTTATTGGACCGATGTTGCCGGGGAACAGCCTGGGGTGTTCAATATTCAGTTCTATCGGCCCTACCCAGTCCTCGCCGTTGAAATATCGGCCAACTCCTATCTCAACGCCATCTATTCGCTTGTGGAGCGTGATCATCTCTTTGCGTTCCAGTCTAGCCATACGATATCCGAACAAAACATCAATAACATCGGACCCGTCTTCTTCGTGGCCGATGTAATGGAACTGTTTGGTTATAGAGCCGCTCCTCTTGATGACCCAGGCGGCCGGATTTTCTTTAACAAAATTTATTGCTTCTTGAATGCTGCGGCAGTCTTGAAGGCGAGAAGTTAGTAGCCCATACTTTTTAAAGATGGCTTGTCCATGGGCACGGTCGAGCTCGATCTTATCGGCTTCTACCCCGCCACCAACAACATTGAATCCTTTATCGCGAAGCTTCTCTTGCAACTGGCCGTACCCGCTATCATCAAATATGATTAACCCTTCTTTACCTACCCAGGGAAGCTCTTTCTTCCAGTTATTTACTTTTGACACTAAGCCATCAAAACATTCTCGGCTTTGTTTATCCGCGATATATAACTTGACGGCGTGCCCCTCGGCCTGGAGTCGGAGAGCAAGATCCCCGGCAACAAGATTCCTTGAAAGGAATAAGATGTTCATTGCTAAAAGTTTTTCGATTTCGGTGGTACTATATATAGTAGTATAACTATTATCAGAGCTATGTCCAAAAAAATCATTGTAACTCTTATTATTGTCATAGTAATAATTTCAATAAGCGTGACTTTTTATCGAACCATGATCGCTGGGGATTTTGAGGTTATTACAGATGAGTTAGTTGAAGAATAATGTACTGGCTTCCGATCGCATTGATTGCGCCGATTGTTTGGGCGATCGTTAATCATATTGATAAGTATCTTTTAGAGCGTTATTTCCAGTCAAAAAACGTTGGTTCGCTTTTTATTTACTCTTCCCTAACGGGCATCCTCCTGGCTGGTGTCGCTCTTTTCTTTGAGCCGGCGGTCTTTGTTGTTTCGTTTGGGAACATAGTCGTTTTGTTATCGATTGGGATCCTGATCGGTGCGGCGATACTGGCATACCTCTGCGCTCTCGCGAAGGAAGAAGCCACTTTAGTCGCGCCAATATTTCAGCTTATTCCTTTCTTTGGTTATGTGTTGGCTTTTTTTATCCTCGGTGAGTCGCTGGCAATGGTGCAGATATTCGCGGGTCTGCTAATCATTGGAGGGTCGATGATCCTCTCTTTAGAAATAGAAGAAGATCAGCGCCTGCGGCCGAAGTGGAATCTTATGGGCATTATGCTTATCTCGGCGATACTGCATGCGGTACACGAGGTTGTCTTTAAGCTTGTGGCCCAAGCTGCATCTTTCTGGCCATCTATTTTCTGGTCTAGTATGGGACTCTTTTTAACAGGTGTAGCGGCCTTAATTTTAATGCCTGCCTACCGCGATGTTTTTTTGAGTAGTCTGCGTAAAAATGGTGCTAAAATAATAGCGATTAACCTATTCAGCGAGACTCTTAACCTTGGCGGGGGGCTAGCCATTCTTTACGCGATAATGCTGGCACCGGTGGCTATAGTCCAAACGACAACGGCTTATCAGCCTCTTATAGTTTTCATTATCGGCATTGCTCTAACGGTCTTCTTTCCGAAGATCGCCAAAGAACGGATTAGTACCAAGCACTTAGTTCATAAAAGCCTGGCGATCGGAGTTATCCTTATTGGTAGTGTACTCTTGTACAAGTAGCGCTATACTAAATAGTAAGTACTATGTTTGAGAATTTTATACCTTGTACTGACGCTGTCGCCAATCTGTGGGGCATTGCTGATACTACTATTGCTCCGGCACTTCTGTTCTACGCGTATATCCCGGTTGTTATTGTTTCTTTGCTGCTTGGTTTTTATGTGCTTCGAAAAGGGTCGAAGATTTTGCTTAATCGCCTCTTCTTCTGGATAGCTATTTCTTTCTCCGCATGGGTCATCGGTATCATTGGGCAATGGATATTTGTATTTGCCAACAGTGTCCACCTCCTCTGGCAGCTAACCGCGTTTTTTGAGGTGCCTGTCTTTCTTTTAACAATATACTTTGTTTACGTTTATCTCTGGGGCCCCGGTGTCACGAAAAAACTCTGGCCATTTTTTGCGGCCATCATGGCGCCGGTTATTATTTTGCTACCGACAACCTTAAACATCACTTCGTTTGACTTGGTCTACTGCGAAGGTGTTGTTGGACCGTTGTGGACGTATATTTATATCTTTGAGGCGGTGGCAGTTCTCTGGATCGCATGCGCGGCAATCTTGTTCTCCAAACAACAACGGCATGGCTCAGGAAAGAAAATGGCGGGCTTGCTGATAAGTATTGGCGCGATGGTATTCCTAGCCCTGTTTTTCCTTTCCAATTTATTTGGTGAGATAACGCAAGTCTACAGTATCAACCTCTATGGCCCGATTGGTCTTGTTGTCTTCCTCTCTTTAGTCGGCTATAGCGTCGTTAAATTCAGGGTGTTTAATATGAAGCTCTTTGGTGCCCAACTTCTTGTTGCCGCGCTTTTGATTATCTTGGGAAGTATCTTATTCGTTCAACATATAGAGAATGTTCGGCTGATCCTAATTCCGAGTTTAGTTTTGATAGCAATACTTGGGTTCATACTTGTGCGCAGTGTACGGCGCGAGATTGAACAGCGGGAGAAGCTCGAGGAACTAACTAAAGAATTAAGCACTGCAAACGACGAGCTTAGAAAGCTGGACGAGTTCCGGCGGCAGGTGTTGTCGTTTGCTTCGCATGATCTTAAGTCCCCTATCGCGCTGATGAAGCAGTGGGCGAGTTTGATTTACGATGGGACGTATAAAGAGCCGGAGAAGGTTAAAGATACTGTGTTTAAGATAAAAATGACGGCGGACCGGGCTGTGAATATGGTGGATAATTTCTTAGACATCCGCAAGATGGAGGAAGGGAATATGGCGTATAACTTTGAGACAGCCAACATTGTTGAGTTTACGCGCAGTATCACCAAAGACTTTGAGATCTTGGGGAAGATTAAGGATATTGGGGTCTCGTTTGAGAGTAAGGCGGCGGAGATTCCGGTTTCTATTGATAAGAACACTATGCGGCAGGTGCTGCAGAACTTGCTGGATAACTCGCTGAAGTATACCGAATCGGGCTTTATCGCCGTTTCGCTCACAGAAGAGCAAAAGAGCATATTGATTAAAATCCAAGACACAGGCGTAGGCATGAATCCGGAGATATTGCCGACTTTGTTTGAACAGTTCCACCGCGACCCGGGAGTGGCCAAGAAAATCAAAGGCACCGGCCTGGGCCTGTATATCTCCAAGCAGATTGTGATTGCGCACCACGGGGAAATTTGGGTGGAGAGTGACGGCGAAGGTAAGGGCTCTAGATTTTTTATTAGGTTACCGAAGGCGTGAAGATTATGGATAAACAGGAGATATATGAGCTCGTCGTGCGGGCGATTAAGGCTGAGATCGCGCAGGACGAAGAGTCTATTATTGGCTTGCGCGAAGCCTCAATTGAAGCGCCGGGCGCGATGCAGTCTCATAGCGATACCAGTAAATTTCAATTTGGCACCATGGCAAATACGCTTGGGGAACTGCTGGATACCAAGCGCGCGGCCGTAGCTGCAATTAAGGCACTAGCTAACGCTCCCCTATCTACCGAGACACAAGTCGGGATTGGGAGCGTAGTTTCTATCGAAGATCTGGAGCAGAAAAAATCTGCTCAATACTTCGTAGTACTGCCGGATGCGGGTGGAGTCGAAGTTGTAGTTGACGGGAGGCTAGTGGTAGTGATTGCGGAGTCTGCGCCGCTAGCCCAGAAACTAATGGGAGCGAGAGTTGGTGACGTGGTGGAGTTTTCGGTTGAGAGCGGGGCGCCGGCGCGAAGGCTGATGATCAGAGATATATTTTAGGAATGGACTGATTGTTAATATTGCGCTAGTCTATAAGTAATGAAAATACTAACATCTCAATCATACAGTGGAAGGCGGCCTAGCCTTTTGCTCAATATTATTCTTATCGGCTCAGTCTTTTTGATTGGGTTGTTTTTTTATAGTCCGGCAAGCGCGCAGTCAGCTGACCATATCCAGAACGTCTTCTTTGGCCAGGATGATGGCGGGGACTATATCTCGCTTGACTGGGTTAGCTCAGCACCCAGAAATTTTGGCTGTGAGCGGGACGCTGTGACTGTCTGGCTTAACCGAACCAGCCCATTCGGAACCAGTGAAGGAGCCATTACAGGCGGTGCACAGATTATTGGAGATTTTTACCCTAACCACACACCCTCTTATAGTGGATTTGGTAAGTATGGATTTGCCTCTGGCTTTCCGAGTGCAAGTTGTGGAACCGGCGAGCCGATCTTAAGCACGAGGTTGCCGCAAACTTTGAAGGCCTATCTGAATCCTGGCTGGAGTCCGGAGCAAATATCTTTTTCTGCTGATGACTTTATTACCGTTCAGATAAATCGCTACACCTACAACATCGGTTTTAGCACGTTAATTTATAACGACCCGGTGCAGTATTATTATGAAGCCCCGGAGGAACCGCTGCCGGCTTTACCTTTTGAGAACGTACAGCTTGGGTATGACGAAAATGATAAATTGGTGCTTGATTTTGACTGGGTTGGAGTTTCTCGTAACATTGGCTTAGTCGCCGGAATAAACGGCCAAGTAAGATATGACCAGCAGGCCTCTTTTTCAGCGGACTCAAGCAAAGATGTTTCTCTTACTTTAGAGAATTCGTTTAACCAGAACCATCCCATTGGGACATTGTTTTGGCTCGACTCTAACATAGACCTTGAGCGTGGTCAGCATTACACGCTGCCTATAGTCGGACTCCACCGGTGGCAGCCAACAACCGGATCGATAGGATGCCGGTCTTCTAGCTGCTCGCCACTTCCAAAAAGCAGTGTTGATCCGTTTGTTGGCCGGGAATTTAACTCTGATGACTATCTTACGTTTGCTTTTACAGACCTGGAAAAGTCGTACGCTTTGTCTGACCCAACGCATTACACTTTTAGTGAACCTCAGGACGTTTTACCGCCGGAGATCACGGTTGACTCACCGGAGGCAAAAGACTATTTACGATCGGATGGTCTACCTATCCAGGTATCGGCAAGCGATGACCTTTCCGGATTAGATTCGCTTAGCGTCAGTCTGGATGGTGAGACTTTGTCCGATGGTACGGAAAGTGTTGACCTATTCCTTCTTCCGCTTGGCGATCACACCCTTAGTATTCAGGCAACTGACCTAGCTGGGAATTCAGTGACTGAGACGGTTTCCTTTAGAGTTGTCGCTACAGCTTCTGGTTTACTCGCAGATCTTGAGCGAGCTTATGCGCTTGGCTGGATAAGCAGCAAGGGATCTTATACAGAACTGCACGAGGCGGCGGAAAAAGTCGTGAAGCTCACCGAAGAGGCAGAGGCTCTTGGGGATGGATCATCTAAAAAAGATCAAAAGCAGGTGGAGGTGAAAAATGATCAGATTTATAAGAAACTCACCAAGGACCTGTTGGAATCAATAGAGAAGTACTACCCGCAAGACAAGCTTAACCAACAAGCGCGGGATGTGTTGGTTGAAGATATCAATTGGCTGCTGAACAATTGATTTTGAGACAAGCCACTAAACCAAAAGCGCCCCGGATTTTTGTAAAACTGGGGCGCTTTTGTTTATTCCGTTATTCTGCTTCTTTTTTGGCGGCGGGCTTGGCCTTGCTCTCTACTTTTTTGGCTCGGGCGGCGCGCTTTTCAGTCTTACTGCGAACAATGGACTTGGCAGCCACGGCGCGGCGAGCTTTAAACTTCTCAACCTTGCCGGCGGTGTCAATAAGCTTTTCTTTGCCGGTGTAGAACGGGTGGCAGTTTGAGCAGATCTCCACTTCGATTTTTTCGTTTGTGGAGCCAATGCTAAACTTGTGCCCGCAGCCGCAAACGGCAGTTGCCTTAGCAAAATATTGTGGGTGTAAATCGGATTTCATGTTGTTAGCTGTTTAGCTTATTAGCTGTTTAGCTTATTAGGTTTTGGCCGCGGCCTACCTGCCTAAGAAGCTAATCAGCTAAGCAGCTTTTGATACGGTTAGTATACTGATTTTTTTATATCCGTCAATCATCTAACGTGAGCGCGCCCATGATCCGAAGACCACGGGCGCTTCTCGCTAGGGGCGTTTGGGCGACCCCTGCCCTCCTTGGCTCTCTCGCAGAATCTCTGCGAGAGATACCGTCTGCGGCCGGTAGGGCTCCGCCGCGACGCGCCCCTCCTGCTTCTGGGTCATGGGAGCAGCCACAGCGGGCTTCGTAGCGACCGGTGAACTAGAACTCATCGCATCTCCTCTCTTGACTGGGCTCGAAACTCCACCACAGAGTTTTTGTTGCCCGTCTTCTTCTTTCAACCTAAAGTATTTGACATTTTTTTACAACTGACTATACTAATGAGCACTTGGTTATCTCATACAACTGAAAAGAAACTTTGCTTCATTTCTGGCCGAGCATGAACACCTCAAACAGAAGCGAACAAAGTGAAGTACATCTACTTCGCCCGCCAATACTAAAGAGGGTCTTGGCTGTCGGAGTGGGTGTATTCATTTTCTGTAGCGCGGACTGCTCGGACTAAACTCTGAAAGGCGCGGACAGAAAAAAACACCCCCTGACTGAACTTTAATAAATGAATAGTCCGTTTCAAGAAACGGACGGAGTCTTGTCCTCTTACGCAGGGGACGCTGTCTACCATTGCGAATCCGGTAGACTTAGAAAAGACTCCAAAAACTGCGAACAGACAGTCTGTCTTAAACAGACAAAAGATCAAAAAATTTATTGTTGTCCCAATAGTAGGGATCTGTATGTAGCAAGCCTTCGGGCTTTCTACATACTGTATCTACTACGTTTTCTAGGAGGATTTGATCCTGGTCCAGGATGAACGCTGGCGGCGTGGATAAGGCATGCAAGTCGTACGCATCATTTTATTATGGTGAGTGGCGAACGGGTTAGTAACACCTTGGTACGTACCCCACAGACGGGAATAGCTTCGGGAAACCGGAGGTAATGCCCGATAGTCCCAGCTTCACTTTTGTTCTTGAGAATGAGACAATTAAGTTGATATGTATATTGTGTATATTATTCAGCATTCAGCTGATAAAGAAATTTACATAGGATTTACAACAAACTTAGAAAAACGTCTCATTGCTCATAATGGCAAACTTAACAGATCAACAAGGCGAAAGAGCGGAAACTGGAAACTGGTTTACGCTGAGGCTTATCGATCTGAAAAAGATGCAAGAATGCGCGAGAAAAAACTAAAGCATCATGGCAGTAGTAAACATGAGCTTAAGAAAAGAATTGCTAATAGTTTAATCGAGAACAAAAGTGAGGCTGGGTAAATGGAGCAATCCGCTGTGGGATCGGCCTAGGCCCGATCAGCTTGTTGGTGAGGTAATGGCTCACCAAGGCTATGACCGGTAGGGGGGCTGAGAGGCTGACCCCCAACGACGGAACTGAGACACGGTCCGTACTCCTACGGGAGGCTGCAGTCGAGAATATTCGACAATGGAGGAAACTCTGATCGAGCGACGCCGCGTGCAGGATGAAGGCCCTCGGGTTGTAAACTGCTTTTCTAAGGGAAGAAGCTCACTTTATTGTGGGTTGACGGTACCTCAGGAATAAGGAGCTGCAAACTTCGTGCCAGCAGCAGCGGTAATACGAAGGCTCCAAGCGTTATCCGGATTTATTGGGCGTAAAGCGTGCGCAGGTGGTTTGATGCGTCTTGTGTTAAATCCTATTGCCTAACAATAGGGCTGCATGGGATACGGTCAAACTAGAGGATGTGAGAGGCTACTGGAACTCACGGTGTAGGGGTGAAATCCGTTGATATCGTGGGGAACACCAAAGGCGAAGGCAGGTAGCTGGCACATTTCCTGACACTCATTGCACGAAAGCTAGGGTCGCGAATGGGATTAGATACCCCAGTAGTCCTAGCCGTAAACGATGCCAACTAGGTGTTTCGAGTATCGACCCTCGGAGTGCCGTAGCTAACGCGTTAAGTTGGCCGCCTGGGAAGTACGGCCGCAAGGCTAAAACTCAAAGGAATAGACGGGGACTCGCACAAGCGGTGGAGCATGAGGCTTAATTCGATACTAACCGGAAAACCTCACCTAGGCTTGAAATCCATGGGAATACCTCTGGAAACAGAGGTAGCCTTCGGGCTCATGGACAGGTGTTGCATGGTTGTCGTCAGCTCGTGCCTTGAGGTGTTCCCTTAAGTGGGGTAACGAGCGCAACCCGCACTGTGTGTTATACATGTCACACGGAACTGCCCTGCCTTTAGCTCGCAAAGCGAGCAAATACCAAATCGCAAGCAACAAATACCAAATAAATCTCAAATTCGAAAATTAGAATTTCGAAACTTGGAAATTATTTGGGATTTGGATCTTGGATATTGGGATTTGCCGACTTTGTTGGTTAGAGGCAGGGAGGAAGGAGCGGATGACGTCAAATCAGCATGGCCCTCTGACGCCTAGGGCTGCACTCATGCTACAATGGCGATGACAATGGGTTTGCCAAGTCGCAAGACGGAGCTAATCCCCAAACATCGCCTCAGTTCGGATTGTGGGCTGCAATTCGCCCACATGAAGTAGGAATCGCTAGTAATCGCGGATCAGCATGCCGCGGTGAATACGTTCTCGAGTCCTGTACTCACCGCCCGTCACGTCAAGGGAGCCGGGAATACCCGAAATGCGTTTTCGAACGTATCAAGGTAGGTTCGGTGACATGGACGAAGTCGTAACAAGGCACGCGTAGCGGAAGCTGTGCGTGGATCAATTAAACTTTCTTTTTTCCGCCTAAGGCGGATGAAAAAGATGTCGCCTCTTATTTTAATAAGAGTGCTATCCCCATTGGGGACCTGGTGTTAGTCGTGGAGCCATAAGTCACGATTCTTCTCTGATCTAATCATCAGAGTCGTATAATTGGGACAACAATAAAGAGTTTGATCAATGGCGCAGTTAGACGCGCCTGCCGGCAGGCAGGTTTCTTCAAAAAATCCACCGAGAGGTGGTTTTTTGGTATATAATAGAATTATGGGGAAAGCGAAGACTAAAATTTTGTTGGCGGAGTACGATACCTTTCTGGCATCGCTGCTGGAGAATGAACTTGAGCGCGCCGGCTTCGCGGTCCAAGTTGTGCATGATGGCGCGCAGGTGCTTGGGCAGCTCCGGACAGAGCGCCCAGACCTGCTTATCACAAATCTTATTTTGCCAGGCATGCTGGGCTTTGATATTTTGACCGAGATCAAGCGGGATGATCTGCTGCGAGGGTTGCCGGTTGTTGTTCTTTCTAATCTTTCCCAGCCTAGCGATGTTCAGAAAGCGAAAGATGTTGGTGCGGTTGCATACTGCTCAAAGCAAGATACTACAGTTGAATCGCTTGTTGAAACAATCAAGGAACAAATTGCCAATTAAGGCATTACGCGGTTATCCACACTAGTATTAGTGTTTCCACGCTATGATTAGACTGTTACGATATGAATGCCTTTTTTAGAAGCCTTTGGTGTAGATAATATTTAAAAAACTTTTCTCATGAATAGAAAAACAAACGGGTTTACCCTTATTGAGCTTTTGATCGTCATTGGTATTTTGGCGGTGCTGGCGACCGTGACCGTACTGGTTTTGAATCCGGCACAGCTGTTTTCGCAGGCGCGCGACAGTCAGCGGATAACTGACCTGGGATCACTTAAAGGAGCTATCTCCCTTTACCTCACCTCCTCTAACTCTCCTGACCTTGACGGCGCCTCCGAAACCTTTACCTGCGGCTCGCTCCCGGCCTCTAACTTTGGCGCCTCTATCTCTAGCGTGACTGCCTCCCCTTTTAGCGCAGGTACTTTGGCACATGGAAAGATCTTCACGGTTGACGGTAATGGCTGGGTGCCGGTGAATTTTGCCTCATCTACCGGCGGGTCGCCACTGCCGACTCTTAACCGTGATCCTATAAATGATACGAGTAACGGGCTGGAGTACTTTTACGCATACGCCTGCAACAACACGGCAAAGACATTTGAGCTTGTGGCGAGGATGGAGTCTGAGCGCTACAAGAGCGGTGGCGATGACAATGTCGTGACCACAGACGGTGGTAACAACGCTGACTTCTATGAGACCGGTACTGAGCCGGGCCTGGATTTGTAGGAATCTAATGCAAAACAGAAAGTTATCCCATTTATTTGATTGAGGCTGTGTTATAATAAAATCATCTTTTGCACGACTAAGCTAACTTTGAAACAGGCTTAGATTTGCAAACTTACAAGGTCGAATTCTAAATTACTAAGCTTAAATTTTTTTCTTGAATTTTATGAAGAAATACTCAAAAGGTTTTACGCTCATTGAGCTTTTGATCACGATTGGTATCTTGGCGGTGCTCGCCACAGTGGTGGTCTTGGTCTTGAACCCGGCACAGTTGTTCGCGCAGGCGCGCGACACGCAGCGCATCGCTGACCTTGGTACGACCCGCTCGGCAATCAACTTCTATTTGTCTACGGCTACCGGAGCAACGATCGAGGCCAATGGTCCGTTTAGTACGGCAGATGCAACCTGCGTGTTCGGTACATGTACTTTGCCGACACTAGCAAACCGGTACGATGTTGACGGAGACGGTTGGGTAGCGGTCAACTTGGCGGCAACAACTGGTGGCTCGCCGCTGGCTACTTTGCCACAGGACCCGACTAACGACGCGACTTACCAGTATGCTTTTGAAGCAACTACTAGCACTCTGCACTACGAGATGGACGCGAATATGGAGAGTACAAAGTATGAAGCTGAAGAAGACAATGATGGTGGTAGCTCTGGTGACTACTACGAGATCGGTAACCTACTTACCTACTAAAGAAGTAGCTAGCCAAAACAAAAAAACGGGAGTTATCCCGTTTTTTTGTTTTGGAGTATGGTATATACTTAAAGCATCGCTTTTCTTTGCGAACTTTTAGTTCTGCGCCGCGCCCATGGCGAAGAGCGGGGCGAGTTCATTACTACGAAGCTACAAGGTCGAGTTCTACATTTCTTGTTTATCACTAAATATAATCTTTCTTAAAAATAAATGAAATACTCAAAAGGTTTTACGCTCATTGAGCTTTTGATCACTATTGGTATCTTGGCGGTGCTCGCCACGGTGGTGGTCTTGGTCTTGAACCCTGCGCAGTTATTCGCGCAGTCGCGCGATGTGCAGAGAATAAGCGACCTGGGGACCACGCGCGCGGCCATTAACTTTTACTTGTCTACGGCGACCACGCCGGCGATTACAACTGCCTTGCGCAGCACTGCCCAGACTTCCTGTGGAGTGGGCACATGCGCCGTTTACAATGTCTACACAGTAACCGGCGATGGCTGGGTAGCTATTGACCTGAGTGGAGCAACTGGTGGCTCGCCGCTGGCTACTTTGCCACAGGACCCGACTAACTCCGGGTCTATACAGTACTCTTTTGAAGGCGCTAGCAGCACTCTCTTGTATGAGATGAATGCGGACATGGAAAGCACTAAGTACATTGCCGAAGAGGGTAATGACGGTGGAAATGCGCCAACATTTTACGAGGTTGGTAATACTTTGGCTTTTTAGTTTCTCTTTTGCTGAGCATGACACAAAAAAACGGCTCCGACCTAAATCGGAGCCGTTTTTTTGTTGTGGGCCGTGGTATACTGAATTGGTACAAGTTTTCCTTATTTCCATGCGCAAAACTGAACACAATGTCAGTGGGTTTACTTTAATTGAGCTGCTAATAACAATTGGTATCTTGGCGGTGCTGGCGACAGTGACCGTACTGGTGATGAATCCGACAGAGTTATTTGCCCAGGCTCGAGACAGTCAGCGGATAAGCGACCTTGGTACCCTGAATAAGGCAACGCTTTTTTACCTGGGCTTTGCTTCTGATACAAATCTTGCCGGCGATCAAGAAAACTGTGGTGGCGCCACCTGTTCTTGCGGTGGTTATTTCTGGGCAACTGCTCCGGGAGCAGAACGCGGCACTCAATTTACTTTTTCGGTGGTGGTGACTGTAGATACAGCGACCCTTCGAGAGGTTAATGGCACCGGTTGGATGCCGATTGACTTTACCGCGCTAGCAGACTTTGGTGGGTCCCCTTTGACCGTGTTGCCGATTGACCCGACGAATAGTGTTAGTGGCACGGCGCTTGAGGAGTTAGTCTACAAGTATCGTTGTAATACTGATAACGGCCAACATTACGAAATAAATGCGAACATGGAGAGTGAGCGATATTCCCAGAACGGCGGGCGCGACGTGGAATCTAATACAAAAGACGGGGGCAATAAAGATGAGGTCTACGAGGTTGGGAATATCCCGGGACTGAGTCTTTAGTTCAATTTGATACTTATCTGCAAATGCTGCACATAATCCCAAACGACAAACTGCAGGAGATCCTGGTTAAGGATAATGTTATTAACCAGGCGGATTTTGCTACCTATGCATCAGAGGCAGGACGGATGGGCCAGTCTATTCCCCAGATCCTTATCTCTCGGAACTTAATTACCGAGGACTACTACAAGAACTTAATAGCTAAGTTCTTTAACGTGCCGATAACCAACCTTGACCCGGATGAGGTGCAGAACGAGGTGCTCTCGCTGTTAAACGAAGACTTTGCTCGCGAGAAGCAGGTAGTCCCCTTTCGGAAGCAGAAAAATGGCTCTGTGGATGTGGCCATGGCCGACCCAAGTGACTTGGCGACCATTGAATATTTAGAAAAGAAACTTAACACCAAAATAAATCCTTACCTGTCTACGCCGGCTGACCTTTCCCGGGTCTTTGCTTTTTACGGTAAGCAACAGGTAGAAGGTTTTAAGCAGATAATCCAAGACAACATTCAGGCCTCGTTGAGCTTGCGTAGTAAAAAGGACACAGAGGCGGCTGTGGAGGTGCCGATAATCGCCATTACGGACAACATCATCTCCTACGCGGTTAGCTTGCGCGCGTCTGACATTCACATTGAGGCTTTGGAAAATGAGATATTAGTTCGCTACCGGGTTGATGGTATTTTGCATGAGATAATCCGGATGCAAAAGCAGATCTTGCCGGCGATCGTTGCCAGGTTCAAGATCTTGGCGGCGATGAAACTTGACGAACACAGCCGTCCTCAAGATGGCCGCTTTCGTTACAAGATAGGCAACGACACGCTTGATATACGTGCCTCTATTTTGCCAACTATGTATGGAGAGAAGGTTGAGATGCGTCTGCTGATGACAGCGGCGCACGTACTTTCCTTTGAAGAGCTTGGGATGTTACCGGATACGATTGAGGCCATTACGAATAACGTGGCGAAAAGTTATGGTGTGGTGCTGGTAACAGGGCCGACTGGAAGCGGTAAAAGTACGACCCTGTACTCTGTGCTGAATATTCTGAACAGACCGGAGGTGAACATTATTACGGTTGAAGACCCGATTGAGTACGACATGAAGTATATCAACCAGACACAGGTGAATGACGCGGCCGGAATAAGTTTTGCCTCGGCGCTACGTTCTATCTTGCGTCAAGACCCGAACGTGATTATGGTTGGTGAGATCCGAGACCAAGAGACCGCGGAGATCTCGGTACACGCCGCTTTGACTGGTCACTTGGTTCTATCCTCCTTGCACACTAACGATGCCCCGACTGCTATCCCCCGGATGATGGATATGGGAGTGGAGCCTTTTCTTATATCAGCCGTGGTCAATGCCGCGCTAGCGCAACGCCTTGTCCGCAGGATCTGCATGGACTGCCGACACTCTTACGAGATAACCCCTGATGTTGAGATGGCTATTGCCAGTCAGCTTAAGGATCTTGGGATCCCGGACCAAGCAGTGAAGATCCCGCGTACTCTTTTCAAAGGGAAGGGCTGTGCTGTCTGTGGTGGCACAGGCTACCGAGGTCGGCTTGGCATATTTGAGATGTTGGAGGTGAATGAGAAGGTTAGAAGCTATATCGTTGATCCGGAATTTCGGCTTGATAAGCTGCGCGTTATTGCCCGCGAGAATGGCATGCGCTCTATGTTTGAAGATGGCCTGCTTAAAGTGAGCCAAGGCAGTACAACGATTGAAGAAGTGATGCGCGTTATCCGAGAATAGGGCCACGAATGGACCTCACTAATCACAAATGAGCGCGAATCGCCTAATGCGCTACAGTCGCTGTGGCTATTCGTTTGATTAGTGATTATTTGTGATTAGTGACGAAGAGCGCGACCGGAATATGGTATACTGGAAATATAAACATAATCGCGCTCTATGAAGTTTCACTACACTGCTTCAACACAAGAAGGTAAAGTTATTGCCGGGAATCAAGAGGCGCAAAATACTGCGGAGCTCTTGAGCATCCTGGCCAGTAAAGGACTCCGCCCCATCTCGCTGAAGCGGCTCGGTGCCGGTGAAACGAGCGAGAGTAAGCCGAAAATTTTTGGTAAAAAGATCACTATTACGGATAAGATCTTTTTGACCAAATACCTGGCAGTGATGCTTAATGTCGGTATTGACCTTTTTCAGGCTATTAACATTTTGCTTGCTGACTTTGAAAAATCAACCCTCCGCGTCCTTCTTGGCGAGGTGCGCGAAGCCTTGGAGAATGGTCAGCCATTTTACACAACATTTGAGAAGTACCCTCAATACTTTTCTCCGGTGTTCATCAATCTTGTTAAGGCGGGCGAGCAGTCCGGAAATCTAGACAATGTTTTTCAAACTCTGAGTGATAACCTTACTCAAGAGAAGGAACTTCGCGGCAAGGTCAAGGGTGCCATGGTCTACCCGATGCTGCTGATGGTCCTCTCTTTCGGAATCCTTATTTTCTTGACGACGTTTGCCCTGCCGAAACTGGCGAAAGTATTTGATGGCGGTGGTTTTGAGCCGCCGGCGTTCTCGCGCATTGTGTTTGGAGTAGGTTTGTTTATCAATCAGTATCTTTGGATAATCTTGGGCGTTATTGTTTTCGGCGGCATAATCTTATTCCTATTCTCTCGATCTTACGCCGGGCGGCGCTTCTTTAGCTCTGTCCTGACTCGTTTACCGATAATACGGAACATTGCTTTTCACATGGCCATTCAGCGCTTCGCGAATACTCTTTCCTCTCTACTGAAGGCCGGTGTACCTATTGTTGAAGCGATTCGAATTACCGCGAACACGGTTGGCTACGTGCCCATTCGTGATGCCTTGCTAAGAATTGCTGACGAAGGAGTTGTAAAAGGAGTTAGCCTTGGTGACGCCTTTCGCCGCGAAAGTGCCTTCCCGTTTGTTGTGGTCAACTTGGTCGCTATTTCTGAGCAGGCCGGCCATTTGGACGAGGTTCTGGAAACGCTTTCTCATTTTTACGAGTCTGAGATCGATGCCTCTTTGAAAGCGGCCGTAAGTTTCATTGAGCCGGTCATGCTCATGGGTATTGGACTTGTGATTGGTACTATTGCCCTTTCAATAATCGTTCCTGTTTACCAGCTGGTTGGAGAGCTCTAGTTAGTACGTAGTTCTTAGTACTTAGTACGTAGAAAGCTGAGGATTCCAAAAAATGTTTAATAAAAAATCAAGGCAACTAGGTACTAAGTACTACCCGGCCTCGACTCGCTCGCCTCGCCTTCGCAAGGACGAAGCGGGCGTCTCCGGCGAGGCGGGTGTACTAGGTACTAATCAAGGTTTTACGTTGATTGAGCTGATGATTGTTGCCGCTATCGGGGTTATTTTACTCTCCATAGGGTTTCTTTCGTTGCGTTCTTTTCGGATCGGTCAAAATCTAGAAAACGATGCGGAGACTATTTTTGCGCTACTGCGAGCCGCTCAGGAAAAATCAATCAGTCAGGAGGGAGATACTCGGTGGGGAGTTTACCTAGACAACCAGACTAGTCCGCGTAACTTTTATTACTTATACCAAGTTGCCGAAGGCATGGTTGGAGTTGAGGACATGCCAGCGCTCACCATTAACATCACTAGGACGCTTAACTCCGGAATTGACTTTGCTGAGCCGACTAGTGGTAGTACAATAAACATCATGTTTAGTAGAGCGACTGGCTATCCTAACACTAGTACGACGGTAATCATCTTTGCTGAACAGAGTGGAGACCAAAAAGTTATCACTGTGGGGAGTAATGGTCGCGTATCCTATTAATCCACTAGTTCTTAGTACTTAGTTCTTAGTACTTAGGGTATACTAAGGAGGATGCAAATGCTTTCTAAGCAAAAGCGACGACTACGTACTAAGTACTACCCCGCCTCGACTTGCTCGCCTCGCCGAGTCAAGGCGGGCGTACTCAGCACTAAACAAAGCGGTCAGTCTTTGATCGAACTTATTGTTGGTATTGCGGTCGGGGTTATTTTTATTGTTGGTGCGGCGGGTATAATCATGGTTAGTCTTCGGGTGGATTTTCGCAACACTTTTGCTCAAACTGCCCACGAAATAGCAATTGAACTTGGTGAGCAGGTGCGCGTATTCGCAAACGCTGACTGGCACAATGTAGACACCTTGTCCACCTCCACCGCTTATCACTTGGCAACCTCAACTACCTTCCTAGATGACCAGTCCGGCTCTTCGACCATCGTAATAGATGGTAACTCGTACACGCGTTCTTTCACGCTTGAGCCGGTATATCGCGACGCTAGCGGTGAGATAACCACGCCAAGCGGCATATTGGATCCATCAACACTCCGAGTGGTCAGCACCGCGAGCTGGACAGAGCGCGGCGACCAGGACAGCGCGACAGTAGAACTTTATCTGACCAGAAATAGAAACCGGTTATTCCACCAGACAGACTGGTCTGGCGGGCCGGTCCAAGAAGGTCCAATTACGGTTGTAGGTGACGAATTCGCCACCTCTACAAACGCGACTACGACCGGCGCTGTAGCTGGCTCTATCATCATAGAGGGCTTGTCGACCGGAGGTGGCGGTGGCAGTAATACCAATATTGATGAAATTAATCACTGGGCCTGGAATGATGTTACCGGCTGGGTTGATTTCTTTATAACCGGAACTGTGAATGTCAGCTCTACAAAAATAGAAGGTTATGCGTCTAGCCAAATTGGATTTATTTCTTTTGACTGCGCGACCACGCCAATTGGGAACCAGTGTGCAGGCGCCCCGGGCGGCGGTTTTGATTGGGGGGTGATCAACGACGGTGCCGGCAACCTCTCCGGTTACGCCTGGAGTGATATCGTGGGCTGGATCGGCTTTTGTGGGGGTGAGGGTACGACTGACTGTCCGGGTACGGCTAGCCACCAGGTTACCATAGATAGCGCGACCGGCTTCTTTCACAACTTTGCCTGGAATGATGATATTGGCTGGATTGCTTTTAACTGTGAAGATACCCCTGATGCCTGTGGCACGGCTGATTATCGAGTGGAGACGTCTTTTGGTGTGCCACCAATAGTCGCCACTTTAACATCTAGCATTTTTGATACTGAACGAGTCGACGGGGCGGCGTTTAACACAATTATGTGGCAGGGAAATACAAACGGCGGGGCGGTCAAGTTCCAAATAGCGAGTAGTCAGGATCTTAATGGTCCTTGGTCAGACAGCGATTACTTAGGCCCGGATGGGACTTCAGCAACTTATTATCAGCCCATCTCGGGCGGAGTACCAATCGCTATAAAGCGCGAATTTCATAACAATCATCGGTATGTGCGTTATAGAGTTTTTTTGGAGTCTGACATAACCCTCTCTAGAACGCCGAATGTTGATGATATCATTATCAACTGGAGCCTATAGTATGAAATTTTCAATTTTCAATTTTTCCCGATGGTATGGGCATCGAGGATCCTCGACAAAGTCGGGACAATTTTCAAAACGGCGCGGAATCGCATCCCTGCCGGCCATTCTGCTGCTCGGCGGCGTCATTTTGGAGATAGCAATAGCGGGAGCGTTTTTATTGTTCTATCTTAATACCAGTGTATATGGTACTCGCCTGGGGAATGAGGCGCTCATGATCGCCCAGGCAGGGATTGAGGATGCGCGCATGCGCGTTATTTTGAACAAATCGTTTGAGGATACTGATGGTTATGTTTTACAAATTGGCGATGGAGCGGCGACGGTGACGGTCTGCCTTACCTGTATCGGCGAGCTTGATAAAACCCAAGTTGTTTCTGTTGGTACAGTCCTGACCCGTCAACACCGCCTGGAAGCCATTCTGAATGTGGATAGTGACACTGGCCTAGTAACAGTGGACTCAATTATTGAAACGCCCGAATGAGCACTTTGAAACTCTCTAATAATTATATTCAAAATCCTGATAGACATATTAAGACGCCTGATAGACGATGAACTTCCAGAAAATCAACCGGACAATAAAGAATCTGCTTACATCTTCTCTTCCGATAGGTGGTCTTGAGATATCAGATACGACTCTTAAGTTCCTCCTTATTAAGAACACGACTGTGACCCAAGCTTCCCTGCGCTTGCCGCCGGGAATAATTAAAGGCGGGTTGATAACCAATGAGAAGCTGGCTGTCGCGGCTCTTAAAAATCTGCATGCCCAGATAACTCCCCTGCAAAAACCACTTCCGGTTGTGGTGACTCTGCCATCACAGCTCGTTTATGCTCAGGCTTTTTCCGTCCCGCTTGTGGACGCGGAACACCTGGAGGAGTCTATCAACCTAAACTTACAAATGCTTAGCCCGAATGAGCTTGAGAACTCTTACTATGACTATGAACAGATAAAAGAGAATAAAAATCTTGGCAACCTTGATCTGTTGGGCGCGTTTATCAAGAGCGATATTGTTGATAGCTATACTTCGACTCTACGAGCGGCCAACTTTACGGCAATTGCGGTTGAATTTCCCGGACTTTCACTGGCTCGTTTAATAGCCGAGCGCTGGGGTGGGTTGGCTGAAGACCAACAGTACCTCGTCATCTCCCTGAACAGCCAAGGAGTTCTTTTGTTGATATTGAAGAATGGGAATCTTTACTTTAATCACTTTACGGCTTGGGGTGAGATCGTTGCCAGCGCTGCGGGGAGCGCGCAAAACATCACCTTTGAAGCGATCAAAGGCTTTTTAACGGAAGAGATTCGCCGAGTCCTTAACTTTTACATCGGCCGTTTTGGCAGGTCAATTGAAGAAGCTATTCTTGTTTCGCCTCTTTTTAACTACGAGATAGTGAAGTTGTCCCAGGAGGCATTTTCGCTTAAGATTCGCAACCTATCCATTACTGAGCTACCCAACTTGAAGCCGAACTGGTTCCCGGCACTGGGCTCGGCGCTGAGAGGTCTTATTTCACGGGCGCGCGATACAGCCATCAGTCTTACCAAAACCAAGGCCCAGGCTGAATTCTACCAAGAGCGGCTTCTCCACTTTGTCTCACTTTGGAGCAATATCGCTATTGGCACTTTTATCTTCATCCTTATCGTCTATACCTTTATTGATACTTCATTTGCCGGGGAGAAAGAGCGCCTTGCTCGAAAAACTCAAGTTGAGTTCTCAACAGAGGACATTGCGGCCAGGAGCGCCTTGCAAGAAAACTTAGCTGAGCTTGGTAAGTTGCTAGACATGACCTCGAACATCGCGAACAGCGAGAAAATTTGGTCTAACCTGTTCGCTCGTCTTAGTGAACTAGCCGGTGATCAAATAACCATTGAGCGTTTTATCGCCAGTCAGAGCAACAACCAGGCCACTCTTGCGGCTCGGACAGGCAGCGAAACCAGCGCAATCGCCTTTAAAAACCGCCTGGCAGAAGAGCCGCTATTTACAGGGGTGTCATTGCCACTGTCAAACATCAAAACTGAGCTTGATGGTACTATTGCCTTTTCACTTTCTTTGAGACTGGTTCCTACAGGGACAGAGGGAGGCTCCTCATCTACTCCCCCGGTTCAATAAGATCCAGGCTTGTTCGCCAACCATACGAAAGAGCTCTTCGTCTGCCACGCTCCATTTTGCCAGAACAAACTCTTCAGCTTTTTTCCTGGTAACTTCAACAGGCTCGCGAATGCCTATTTTCAGCCGCCAAAAGTCCTTTGTGCCCAGGTGCTCGATAAGACTTTCAATGCCATTGTGTCCGCCGGAGTTACCACCAAATACGATCTTAAAATTTCCCCGAATCTGGTCACTGTCGTCATGGATAACCAAGAGGCTCTCCGGCTTCAGTGGGCTTTGGCGTAGTTTCTGTGATATGGCTACGCCGCTGGTGTTCATAAAGCCGGGAGGGTTAAAAAAACTCCATCCCTGCGGGGACTCAGTATTTTTTTCTTCCAAAATTTTGGCGACAAAACGCCCAACGTTATGATATGTTTTTGCGTACCGAGTTCCATCGTTGCCAAGACCAACAACTAGCTTGATATCGTATTTTCCCTGATTTGCTTTCATGGTCTCATTATAGTAAAATAGCCAGTATTACGCTATGGCCAGCCTAAAAAAGCTCTGTTTATGAGCCCTCTGTCCATTCACTCCCCCATCCCCACATGGCTCGCTCCAAATTGAAACGCTTTCTAGGACACCTCTGGGAAATTGCTGAAATAATCATCATCGCCCTGGTGACCGTTTATATCATCCGGACGTTTATAGCTCAGCCATTTTTAGTTTCCGGGGCAAGCATGGAGTCCACTTTTATTGATGGTGATTACCTTCTTATAGATGAGCTGACATACTACTTTCGTGAACCCGCCAGAGGCGAAGTGGTCGTTTTTCGTTACCCTCTTAACCCAAAGTCTTTTTTCATTAAGCGGATAATTGGCTTACCCGGCGAGACGGTCCAAGTTTTTAACGACCAGATCAGAATAACTCCGGCGGAGAGTGGCGAGCCCTTTATCTTAGACGAGTTTTATTTAGACGAGTCCACTTATACAAGCGGCGAGCAGAGCACTGAGCTGGCAGCGGGTGAATATTTTGTCATGGGAGACAATCGAAGTAACAGCTTTGACTCTCGGAACTGGGGCGCGCTTGATAAGGGCGAGATTGTTGGCCTGGCAAGGCTCCGCGTTTTCCCATTTACAGACTTTGGCGTAGTTAGAAACCCATCATTTGGCAATTAATAATCTCTTTTGAACATGGCTACAAGCAAGAAAAAGAAGGTGGCTACTCAACCTCCGCAAGATAAACCGGCGAAGAAAAAGGCGCCTGTTCAGTCCGCGCGAGGTGTTTATGATATTTTGCCGGTTGACCAGCCGGTGTGGGAGCGCATTTACCGCGTTTTTAGCGACATAGTCGACTACTACAACTTTCGGCCCATTACAACTCCGATCGTAGAGCCGCTTGAACTTTATGAGCGCAGTAGTGGTGAAACCAGCGACATAGTAGAAAAACAGATGTTCACTCTTAAGAACAGGGGTAGCGGTGGCCTGCTGGCTCTTCGGCCGGAAGGCACAGCCGGTGTTGTTCGGGCTTACTTAGAGCACGGCATGAGTCACTGGCCGCACCCGGTCAAGCTTTCCTACAGCGGTCCGTTTTTCCGCTACGAAAAGCCGCAACTGGGCCGGAATCGTCAGTTTTTCCAGGTTGGTTTTGAGATATTTAGCAGCGAAAACGACCCAGTCTATGACGCGCAAATAATTCTGTCCTTTTACCGATTTTTGGAGCAGTTGAAAATAAAGGGTGTCATCATCCAGATAAATTCTATTGGTTGCCGCTCTTGCCGCCCGGAGTATCGAAAAAAATTGGTTCAATACTACAAGCCTCTGGCAAAGACTATCTGCAAAGACTGCCAGCGACGGCTAGAGAAGAACCCGATGCGTCTTTTGGATTGCAAACAGCAAGAGTGCCTTTTGGCGCGCGAAGATGCACCGATAATGCTGGATCACCTTTGCGGCGACTGCAAGAAGCACTTTACCGATGTTTTAGAATATCTTGGAAATCTAGAGCTGCCATATGCACTGAATCACTATCTGGTGCGGGGCTTAGACTATTACACTAAGACTGTTTTTGAGCTGACCTTGGCCCCGGTGGAGGGCGAAGAAGATCTAAGCTTTGCTTTGGGTGGTGGTGGTCGTTATGATTACCTGGTGGAGATGCTGGGAGGAAGACCAACTCCGGCTGTTGGCGCAGCGCCAGGAATAGACCGAATAGTGGCTGTACTTAAGCACCGTCAGATTGTCATTAATCGAAAGACTAAAGAAAACCGCGCCTTCTTCATCCATATTGGCGACCTGGCAAAAAAGAAGAGCCTTTGCATTATTGAATCACTGCGAAAAGAAGGACTGGGCGTTATCGAAGCGCTTGGGAAGGAGTCTCTTGGTGCGCAACTGGGAACCGCGGACAAGATGGAGGCACCACTGGCGCTTATCTTTGGCCAGAAAGAGGCCTATGAAGAAGCAATAATTATCCGCGATATGAAGACCGGCGCCCAGGAGACCGTGCCGCTGGCGAAGCTGGCAAAGATGATTAAGAAAAAACTGGCTAGTGCTTAGTGCTTAGTACGTAGTACTTAGAAGCACTACGAAATACCAAAATTTGCTATAGATGGCAACGACTACTACGAACTAAGTACTAGGTACTACGTACTAATCACATGGATTGTATCTTTTGCAAAATAGTCGCCAAAGAGATCCCGGCCAAGATCGTTACTGAAAACAGCCGGGCTTTGGCCTTGTTAGACATTCATCCGCTCGTACCTGGTCATACGGTGGTCGTTCCCAAGCAGCACGCGGATACTATCCTGGAGCTAGGTGACGAAGAGATCTCCCCCCTGTTCGCGCTGGTTAAGCAGGCAACAAACCTGCTTAACAAGGCCCTGCAGCCGGATGGATTCACTATCGGCCTAAATCACGGAGAGGCCGTTGGCCAAGGAGTACCGCATTTGCATGTTCATATATTACCGCGCTGGACCACAGACGGTGGCGGGAATATTCATTCTATTGTCAAAAACCCTCCTTCGGAGACATTGGATAAGATTTTAGAAAGAATTCAAAAAGTGGCCTAATCCTGGATAACCTTAGCCGTGGTGACCACCCTGCCCTAGAGGAAGCTGTCTTCACAGCAACTCAGTTTTGTTGTTTGGTTTTGTTAGTTGTGTTATTGTTTTAGGAATACATTATTAAGAAAGTCAATTATTTACATGAAGAAATTTTTTATAGCAGGATTTGCTGTAGTTCTTTTAACTCTTCCACTAGCCGCGGGCGCGCAGTCTTTACAGGAACAGCTGGATACTCTGTTAATTATGCTTGCGAAATTGCAAGTTCAGGTCGCGCAGCAAAACTCCGCACAAGCAGGCGCGCAAACTTCTACGAACGAGTTAAAATCAGGTATGGGCTGCGATTTTACGCGTAGCTTATACATTGGCTTGACCGGTAGCGATGTTACCTGCCTACAGGGATACTTAATAGAAGATGGGTATTTGAATGTTTCAGCTTCGGGATACTTTGGTAACGCTACTCATACCGGAGTGCAAAGGTGGCAGGCCGCAAACGGAATTTCTAATGTTGGCACCTTTGGCCCGGTTTCACGGGCAGCATACTCACGGCTTGTAGCCAGGTCTTCCGGAGGTCTAAAGGATGATTCAACAGTAAATTCTTCGGTAAACTCTTCTCCTCGGTGCACGATTACCGCCAACAAAAGTTCTTACAAGCTGGGAGAGACCATTAAGGTTTCTTGGACAAGCCAGAATGCGACTTATGCCGTCTTTAAACAAGACGTATCCGGCAAGGATCACCTGAAGTTGCCCGGTGATAAGCTGACTGCAAGCGGTTCGCAGACTTTAGCTGCGGATGTTACCGGTAATCCGGATGTAACACTTTTTGTTTATAACGCAAAAGGTAGCGGCTCATGCAAAGTGATCATTCCGGTTATCTCTGCCAACATGACATCAATCCAGGTCACGTATCCGCAAGAGGGATTCGTACTTGATAATAGTGGCGCTAAGGATAGTGGAATTATCGCCAACATCCAGTGGAACCAGCAAAACGGTAATCACCCGGTTTCAATCTACCTACTTGATGCGGACAACCAGGTCGCGAGGACAATCGCAACAAGAATCCGCGATACCGGCACATACCGCTGGAAATATGACCCAACTCTTCCGGCCGGCAAGTATCAGATTAGGGTTGACGTACTTTACCCGGCCCAGGACGGCGGACAGCCCAGTTATGGCCAGGACAACGCTTACAGCGGCTACTTCACTATATCCTCCCCTGAGCAATCGCTGACCATTACCGGCCATAAAAACGGCTACTGGATAACGCGCGGCTACAACCAATACTTTACCTGGTCAACCGTCGGGATAAGCTCTTCGGCGCCAGTCACTATTGACCTGATTGACGAGGCGGGTGCGACCCACCGCCTTTCCAGGAATCTGACCAACACCGGTGCGGCATACTTGTCCACGGTTTATGACGTTGACGGCGTTGCCTTGCCAGATGGCGACTATTCTATGAAGTTTTGCGCCGAGGTAACCGGTACCTTGATGTGCGATATAATTAGCCCGTTAACTCTTTCCGATAAGGGATAGCACCGGATAGCGCAAATACCCAAAGCTTGCATTTTTGGGGCCTTTGCGATAATATATAACCCACATATGACTAAAGACGTTGCAACAATTTCCGTTAGAAAGCGCAAGGGCGAGTCTGTTAACTCCCTTATCTTTCGCTTTAATAAGCGAAGCCGTCAGAGCGGCCTGGTTAAGGAGCTTAGAAAGCGCCGCTTTACTAAGCGCCCGACCAGCAAGATAAAGCGCCGTGCCTCCGCTCTTCACCGGGAAGACAAAAAGCAAGAGTACTTGCACAAAAAGAAGATGGGAATCATCTAGAACGATGAGATCCAAAGCTCCCGCAAAGGGAGCTTTGTTGTTAAAACAAGTGTTTTGTATTATTATTCGCATTATTACTTACAATTCGTATTATTGGCTAATACTTATGAACTTAAAAGAACAGATAATGGCTGACATGAAAGTGGCCATGAAGGAGGGTGACCAAGCAAAGCTGACTGTGTTGCGCGGTCTGCAGGCGGTGTTTAGCAATAAGCTGATTGAGAAGCGCTCTAGCGGCGAAGACTCACTTAGCGACATGGAGATGCTGGCTATTGTTATGAGCGAGGCGAAAAAGCGACGCGACTCTATTGATGCGTTTACCCAGGGTGGCCGAGCGGATCTTGCCGAGAAAGAGACACAAGAATTGAAACTTCTTGAGATATACCTGCCACAACAGTTATCTCGAGAAGAGGTAGAACAAAAAGTGACTGCGATATTAAGTGCCAACCCCGAGGTAACGGATATAGGGAGCGCGATGAAGCTTGTTATGGAAAGCCTACGCGGCCAGGCCGACGGCAAGGTCATTTCCGAGATTGTGAAGCAGAAGTTCAATGCTTAGCATAGAAAATCCGGCTCGGGCAGATCGAAAGACCGTGGCGCTCATTCGGAGCAGCGCGGAACATCTTTTAGCTATGACCGAAGATGGCTCTTTGGTCAGGTCCGATGGCAGAAAAGTTTTAACTCCGCATTTGGAGGTTTTTTTGGTTGGCGATTCTTTTATGAAAAAGAATGTTCTGTCATTCCCGGCGCCACGAGATTTTCCGCGCCCCGACTTGAAAGGCGCTATTTCGCTGGGTGAGATATATTTGAACCCCGCATATATTGCCGAGGAATCATCGGACCTGCCTGCCGGCAGGCAGGAATTGGGAAATTGGAAATTGGAAATTTCAGCGAAGCTGGTCTACATGTTTATCCACGGCTTCCTTCATCTTCTTGGTTATGACCACGATAAAAAAGATGCTAGAATAGAAATGGAAACACGGGAGAAACAGTTGTTGCGACAACTTTTGTCAGCATAAATTCGCCTGAACACGCCACTGGTCACGCTCCCCTGTTCCACCTTTATTCTCATGCACTACCTGGTTGGATTAGATATTGGATCTCACACTATTAAGGCTGCGGTTGCCGAGTACAGCGGCGAAGAGCGGCCTTCTTTGATTGCTTTACTGACCGTACCTTCAGGAGGCATTCGCCGCGGAACAGTTGAGAACATCACAGACGCTACTCAGGCAGTTAGCGGTATTTTGGAAGAGATCAAACAGATCTCCAGGGGTGCCATTAAAAATATTGTGCTTGGCGTTGCCAGCCCGGATGTACGCGTGCAACATTCGCGAGGAGTGGTTGCGGTTTCGCGCGCTGATGACCAGATCTATGAGGATGACCTGGCCCGCGTGAAGCAGTCCGCACAGGCCCTGAATCTTCCGCCGAACCGGATGGTCTTACACGTCATTCACAAGGAGTTTATTGTTGATGGTGTTGATGCTATTTCTGATCCGATTGGAATGATTGGTAAGCGCTTGGAGGTGAACACGCTGATTGTTGACGCCTTTAGCCCCTCGGTTAAAAACCTGCAAAAGGCCGTAGAGACGCTTGGCGGCGGCGTTGAAGGCTCTGTCTTAAGTCCGCTGGCAAGTGGTAGAGCCGTTTTAACAAAGCATCAGCGCGAACTTGGTGTTGCCCTTATTGATATCGGATTCAGTAAAACCTGTCTGAGCATATACGAAGAGGATCAGCTCATTCACGCGGCGGTTATTCCGGTTGGTTCGGGAAATATAACCAATGATCTGGCAATTGGCCTGCGGATCCCAATAGAGGCGGCTGAAACCATTAAGCTTTCTTATGGTTCGGCGGTATCTAAGGAGATTTCGGCGCGAGACGTTGTTGATCTTGTTAAGATAGACCCGCGCGCCCAAGGCACAGCCAGTAAGAAGTTTATCGTGGAAATAATTGAAGATCGGCTTGCGGAAATCTTTGAACTGGTAAATACTGAGATTAAGCTTGTTGGCAAGGCTAGCCAGCTGCCGGCTGGCGTGGTCTTGGTCGGGGGCGGAACAAAGATACCAAATATCACTGAACTGGCCCGTTCCGAGCTCCAGATGGCAGCCCAAATAGGTATTCCGGACATCACGCGCCTGCCGGCGGTAACCGGTGAGCTATCTATAGCGGCTGAGGATCCGGAGTTTGCCTGCGCGATTGGTCTTCTGCTTTACGAAGGGCAGTCTGCTAAAGAAACTGCTGTCCGCCCAAGCTTCACCTTGCCACCAACTTTGAAAAAGATCTTAAATTACTTCATTCCTTAGAGAGGTTTTGCGCCCTGGCTGGCGTTTGTAAATATTGCTCTGGCGTGCAAGAATATACTTACTAATGTTCTGACCATTAATTGAATCTATTGCTAGACATGGCCACGAAGAAAATCAAGAATGTGACTGGAAAGGCGGCGGGTACGCCCAAGCCTAGCCCTAAGCTAAAGTCATCGCTTCCCGCAAAAAATGCGGTGGTACGCTCTGCGCGCTCAAAGACCAAAAAGTCAGCTCGATCAAAAAAGAGAGCTGCTAAAAACACTGCCGGCCAGGTGGCGGTAGACCGCTCCTCTGTCGCTATTAAAGTCTTTGGTGTTGGCGGCGGTGGCGGGAACGCTATAAGCCGCATGCATGAAAGTCTACATTTGCGCGGCGTGGATCTTATTGGGATTAACACGGACGCTCAGGAACTAGAGAAGTGCTTGGTCAAGAAAAAAATCCATATTGGCAAGAATCTAACCAGGGGTCGTGGCACGGGGATGAATCCGGAGCTGGGTCGCCAAGCGGCTGAAGAGAATAAATCCGAGATAGTTGAGGCGGTAAAGGGAGCAGACTTAGTCTTCATTACTTCCGGTCTGGGCGGAGGCACCGGCAGCGGCGCGACGCCGATAGTAGCGGATGCCGCCAAAGAAGCGGGCGCCCTTACGGTTGCGATTGTTACCAAACCATTTACTTTTGAAGGCACACAGCGAGCTCGCGTCGCGGAAGACGCTTTAGCGAAAATTAGAGAGCGGGTTGACGCACTGATTGTGGTCCCGAATGATCGGGTTTTTAATGTTATCAAAAAGGACACCCCAACCGTTAAAGCCCTGGAGCGAATAGATGATATTTTGCGAGAAGCGATTGCCGGCATTTCCGAGCTTATTTCAAGCTCCGGCATTATCAATGTTGATTTTTCTGATATCCAAACAATTATGCGTGAAGCCGGCTCAACGCTGATTGGGGTTGGGCTTGCTTCGGGCCAGAACCGGGCGGTCACGGCGGCCAGCCAGGCCGTTAACTCGCCGCTACTGGAGTTTTCCATTGAGGGCGCCCAGGGCATCCTGTTTGGTGTTTCTGGCGGCCGGGACATGAAGATGAGCGAAATCAATGAAATAGCCAAGACTATCACCGCGACAATTGACCCGGGCGCTAAAATAATCTTTGGTGCTTACCAGGACCGTAGGCTTAAGCAGGGACAGATAAAGGTAACGCTGATTGCGACCGGTTTTAGCGGTACGGTTACCAAGGCGGCGATGGATGAGATGGTCTCTGTTTCTGATCTGTTTAGTGATCTTAGCGGCGAGCAGGTCGCGGAGTCTGAGAGCACAACTCCGGAGTCCGGTTCAGTAACCCGGGTTACGGGCACGCGCGGTGCCAGTGCCGGGCGGGTTGCTGAAATAAACGAGCCGGTCAGCAGTAAAAAGCCAGTGCGCGATTCGCTAACAAAAGACAAATCTTTTGCCGCGTCTGCGACAGACTCTGGAAAAAAAGAGCTTTTGCCTGATGATAAAAAGAAAGAGGACCTTTGGGAGATACCGGCGTTTCTGCGGAAAAAACGCCGCGGCTAACGCCGACTGGACATCACTAATCACGAATAATCACTAATCACACTAATGGGTGGCAATCAACGCATGTGATTCGTGAGATTGGTGATGATTGGTGATTAGTGAATTCCGAAGGTGATCGTTCCTTTTTCGAAGTTCTCTATGAGCAGCTGCTCTGTTTTATCTTCGCCACCGGCGTACTCTATAAAGATTTTAGTCCAGAGCGCCTCTCGCTGGTGGTAGTTGAAGCTCTGGCGCTTACCCTCCATAAACGAGACCAGGCTCATGGCGTTGTCTTCCAAGTCAAAGCTAACCACGGTGTCCTTGCCGTCTTTAAAGATACCGCCGACCCAGTCTAGATTGTGCCAGATGTTAAGGTCTTTGTTTCTGGCCTTTGGGCGGAACAGGGTTAGGTCGCGCTCGCCGCGCATCCAGTGTAATGATTCCGGGTTGATTCTTGGCAGAAAAAGCCTGGGGTCTTCCGGATCTTCTTTGGCGAGGTAGCGCTGGACGATGAGCCACTGCCCGGGAGTAACTGTAGTAGCCTCTGGAACGTCACCGCGCAAGAGCGACTTAAACCGCTCATTGAAATCAGCCCGCTCGGTGTAATGTCGGAACAGTTTTGAATAAAATTCTATTTCGTGAAAGTAGTGTAGGAGCAGGGCAAAGTCGCGCAAAAACTTGCCTGGAATATCTTCCTTGATCGGATTTAAGAAAATAACGCCAAACTCTTTTAAGTGGCTGACGTTGTGGTGCTTTTTGGCGACAAATTTTTGGGCGACCTCGTGCCACTGGGGGCCAAGGACGCGCACCTCGACATCTCGTTCTTCAAAATCATTTGAGGTAAAGCCACTATAGGCCTGTTCAAAAGTATCGTGCATCCATTCATCTGTCTCAACAAAGCGCAGGGCGCTGAAAGACTCGGTGACGTCTTGCTTTTCCAACAGCTCGTCTACTGATTTGTAGCCCAGGAATTGAAGCAAGTTCTGAGGAGGACGTTTGCGCAAGATCTCGGCCGCACATTCCTTTTTCAAGAAATAACCTTTGCCAATCTGAGCTATTTCGCGGGCCAGAGTCGCGGCTTTTTCAAATTCATTCTCTCCCTTAATTATCTCTAAGAAGTCATATAGCTCCTTTTCCTGGGTGGAGATGGCTTGGCGTAGCAGGAAGGAGACAGACTCAGCATCCGGGTCTTTAACTTTAAAGGAGTCTAAGACATACTCCATCAGCCCAACGTTCTTTTCCCAAAGTTTTTCCAAAACATCACCCCGGCCGATTCTATCAGCCATGGCCTTATTAAGTTCGCTAAGGAGGGTCGGCTCGACGCCGAGGATTGTCGCAAAGTTTTTTTCTGCTTCAGTCATACTCTGATTAAATTGGTTTAATTTCTAAATTCTGCCAACGAGGATCCTGATACTGCTCGGCAGTTAAAATCCCTGCCTGGGCAGTAATTTTTTCAACTACAGAGGTGGCATTAGCGCTACCAAGGCGAATCGCTTCGCGCAGATCTTCCTCTGACCAGAGATGGTTTTTATCAGTTATTTTAGCTAGGGAGGCAACAAAGCCACTACCAAAGGCATCCCCGGCTCCTGTCCGGTCAGCAATTTTTTCTTCCTGGAATACACCGGCTCGAAGCCGAAGGCCGCCATTTGCAACTAAGACTCCCTTGGGGCCTTCACTCATAACGATTATACCCGGAACTAGCTCATTTAAGACTTTGAAAAGTTCGGCTTCGTCATCGTAACTTACCCCCGTCAGTGAAGCGGCCTCACTACGATTCATGGTAACAACGTCTAGTTTGTTCAATATTGAAGATAGCTTTTGGGCGCCCATCTTCAGATAGAAGCCCGAGGGGTTCATCGCCACCTTCACCCCTTTTGCTTTTAAGTAGTCCACTATCTTCGCTATCTCCTGAAAAGGAATTGCGCTAGGAACAATGTAGACCCAGCGAGTATCAAACTCTGATAGCGGTACCTGGTTCAAGTCTAGATCGTTTGAGGCGCCTCGATATACCAGAACAGTCCTCTCGCCGTCAGGGGTTAACAAAAGCGTTGAATAGCCAGTTCCGTGGTCTTCGCTATATGAAATATGTGGTTCAATGCTTTCGTTCTTCAAACTCTCCTTAACCTCGGCGCCGTTTTGGTCACTGCCGATAGAGATTACCGCCGCTGTTTTAAAGCCCTGCCTGCTAAAGGTCACGGCTGCATTTGTCGCTCCGCCACCGATACCAAAAATAGGCTGATCAATGTCTATTTTCGCTCCCATGGCAAAGCATTTGGCCTCGCCCTCTTCAAACCCGAGCGACTTAAGGTGCTCCGGGTCTTTGAGAGTTTTAATGCCCTGGGCTTGCAAAAACACATCGCGCGTGGCTGTGCCTACGGTTATGACGTCGTACATATAAGTTTAAGTATAGCATAGCCAAAATAAACGGCTCACACGCTCTTTTTGAGCGTGTGAGCCGTTTATTTTGAGCCGTTTTATTGATATAGCCAGTATTGATTCATGGCTTGTTGCTGCAGGTGAAAAGCTTTCCCGTGTTTCAATAGCCCTTGATACGACTGGAGTACGGCTGGCTCGGCTTTTTGCTTGAGCGTGCGCAACATTCGCCGCTTGGCGGCGGTGCGTAAAACTCTATAACCCGGGAAGTGGATCCAGCCGAGAAAATCCACGCCCGAGGCATAAGTTTTGATGAATAACTTGTCCGGATGCAGGTTAAGACGCAACCGCTCATGCAAAAATGTGGCTATAGGGTTGATTGCATTTTCCAGCTCCCGACGATTGGCGGATAGCAGTACAAAATCATCCGCGTAACGGATGTAATACTTCGCTTTGAGCGCATGCTTCGCCCACTGGTCAAAAGTATTCATGTAAATATTCACAAATAACTGGCTGGTGAGATTGCCAAGCGGCAAGCCTATTCTCCCGCTACTATGACTAGTCATAGTAGCGGGAACAGAGAAGCTGTTGATAACATTTTCTAGTAGCGCCGATAATCTCTCGTCGGTGATATGCTGGCGCAGCAATTCCAGCAAAATGCCGTGGTCAATGCTGTCAAAGAACTTACGAATATCGCACTTTAATACCCAGACAGTACGGGTATTATTTTGCGAAAGGCGATGCGCATACTGCTTGAACTGCGCCATTGCCCTGTGTGTTCCTTTGTTTTTCCGGCAGGAATACGAATCAGAAATAAAGCGGCAATCAAAATTCGGATAGAGAAGCCGATGAATGGCGTGATGGACCAGCCGGTCGCGCACGCAGGCCTTGTGGATAATCCGCGGCTTGGGGTCGTTGATACAAAAACGACAATAACCTCCATGCTGATATGTTCCGTTTGCTAACTCTTCGTGGAGCGCCAGCAGATTATCTGCCAGATTGCGCTCAAACTGCTGGACATCTTTGGCCTTACGCTTGCCGCGGCAAAACTCCTGCCAGGCTAAGAGCAAATTTTCCGGAGATATGATATCCTGATAACTTATTAGTAATTTATTCATAAAATAATATGAGCTCAACTTCTAACTCTCTCTCTCTCTCTCTCTGCGTCTGATTTGCCAATTTTGCAAAAAATCAGTGATGCTTATATCATCTGGCATAAAAATCTAGGGAACCTAGACAGGCTTGCCCGCTACACGCTGGGCGAGAAGATAGACAAGCTGTTCACGGAAACCATTGAGTATATTTTGCTGGCCGGCTACTCGCCGCGCGAGCACAAAGCGGCGATTGTCAGCAAGGCATCTACCAAGCTGGATTCGCTGAAATTTTTCCTGCAGTTGATGAATCGCGCCAAAGAGCTACCAGACAAAAAATATCTGGAGATCAGCCAGCCGCTCGCAGAAACAGGCAAGCAGCTCGGCGGCTGGCAAAAAGATCTCCAAAAGAAATAAAACCAGTTGCGACGGAAGAAGAAGACGCAGTGCTGGTGATTCCAGCGGTTGCTCGGGTTGTCAAAGTTGCGGTTCAACCTGCGGTCGTCGTTCCACCTGTTGAGGTAGAGCACGTTGCCGTTCTCATCCGGTAGTGTACGCTGCGCCACCCATGACACCATCTTTCGAGTCCACTCACTTTCTCGCTAAGACTGGAACGATTTTAGCGGCAGTATCCGCCCTAGTGCGGCGTACCAAGTAGTTTTATTTATTGAATACATGCGGCGCACCCTAGCCCAAAGCAAACCCCTAGCTATTCTCGCTCCGAATATATCCGAAATAAGACCACGGAAAACCTTGGCTGCCGAATATCGTCAGCAAAAGCCATCCGTCGCGCGTCCGATTCCAAAATCAGTATATCATGTCAAAAATTGAACTGCCCCGCCGGAGTAAACTCCAGCGGGGCAGAATGTGCCTACCTGACGGCAGGCCGCGACCAAGGTTCCGAGCGCCAGGCCAGAGCCCAGCGCTCAAGAACCAAGATCCGAACTACTTGCTCGCCTCCCCCTGCGGCAGCGCCGCGGGCGGGCGACGGAAGAAGAAGACGCAGAGCCGGTGACCCCAGCGGTTGCTCGGGCCGCCAAAGCGGCGGTCCAACCTGCGGCCGCCGACCCACCTGTCGAGGCAGAGCACGCTGCCGAGCCCAACCGGATCGTGCAGGAACGCGAACGGCCTCTGGCACTGCTCGCCGTTGTGCTCGGCACCGACCCGGAGCGCGTCCTCGTAGATTGGGCGCACGAACCCGTGCGCCTCGGCCAGAGCCACGATCTCGGCCGTGCTCGGCTTGTGGTCGAAGCTCTCGGACATATCCAGCCCGTAGAGCTCGGCTTCCTCCTGCATCCCGCTCCGCAGCGGATAGCTGCGGCTGGAGACGTAGGAGTCGTACCCGGCGCCGTACCGGCCGGCCTTGATCGCCGCCTCGGTGTTCTTGAACCTCTGCCGGATGGGCAGGGTCTTGACCACCTTCGGCGGCTGCGGGACGAACTTCGGCTTGCGCCGGTCCATCCAGCCTCGCGCGCACTCGCCGAGGAACTGCTCGCCGTCGGGCGTGGTCAGCGCGATCGCGTCCTCGTCGGCCCCACCGGCCTTCTCGATCTCGCGACAGAGCACTGCCGCGATCGACTGGGCCTGGCCCAGTCCCTTCAGGAGTGTGAACTGCGACTTGGCCATTACTGGCCTCCTTTTTCAATTTTGGCTTACCCCTCACCCTCGCACCGCGCGAAGGCCCCAGGCTTGCCGTTGTGAAGCACTATATTCTGTATAGCACATCTATACTGGATTGTCAAATTCGCCTGAGCACGTGTTTGACGGCGGCGATAATGGCCGGCGCGTCCATTTTATATTTTGCCAAAAGCTCGGAGGGTGAACCACTTTCGCCAAAGGTGTCTTGCATGCCGATATACTCCATGGGGGTGGGTAGTTTTTTGGCTAACAGCTCGGCCACGGCGCCGCCCAGGCCGCCTAAAACAGAATGCTCCTCTACTGTGACCACGGCACCACATTTTTTGGCGGCCGCGAGGATAGTTTTTTCGTCTAAAGGTTTGATAGTGTGGCTGTTGATAACTATGGAACCAATACCCTCTTCTTGCTCCAAGTCGCGAGCGGCCAGCAGGGCGTTGTAAAGAAGGGGCCCACAGCCGATGATGGCCACGGTCGGCTTTTTCTTAGACTGCCAGAGGATTTCTGCGCGCCCGGGGACAAACGGGGTCTTTTCGGTGGTAAAGACCGGGGTTTTTTCGCGGCCAAGGCGGAGATAGACCGGGCCGACAATACTAGCTGCGGCCATGGTCGCCTTTCGGGCCTCAATGGCGTCAGCCGGTACAATGACGCGCATGTTAGCCATGACGCGCATGGTAGCGATGTCTTCAATAGCTTGGTGCGTGGCGCCATCCGGGCCGACAGAGATACCGGCGTGGTGCCCGGCGATTTTTACATTGCTGTTGTTGTAAGAGATGGTGGTGCGGATCTGCTCCCAGTTGCGGCCGGGGCTGAACGTTGCGTAGCTGGCGATAAATGGCACCTTGCCACTGATGCCAAGACCGGCGGCCACAGTGGCCATGTTTTGCTCGGCCACGCCAACTTGGAAAAACCGCTCCGGAAATTCTTTGGCAAATGCGTCCATGCGCGTAGACTCCGTTAGGTCGGCGCACAAGCCGACGACGTTCTTATTCTTACGCGCCGCCAACACCAAACCCTCACCAAACCCATTTCGGGTTGGTACCTGCTCGATATCATCAGAAAAAATCTTTTTGTTAGGCTCTAGCTTTTTATTCAACATTTTCCTATTTTCCAAATTTTCTAATTTCCCAATTTCCCAAGTGCCTCCCGCAGCTCGCGCAGGGCGACCTCGGCTTCCTCTGCTTTTGGCGGTTTGCCGTGCCAGGTGTAATCGTTTTCCATAAAGTCCACGCCCTTGCCCGGAATGGTGTGGGCGATGATAACGGTTGGTTTTTCGTAAATGGCGTGGGCTTCATTAACGGCGGCGATAAAGGCGCCGATATTGTGGCCGTCCACTTCTAGTACGTGCCAGTTAAACGCTTCGTATTTAGCGCGGAGCGGCTCTAGCGGTAAGATGTCTTCCGTAAAGCCGTCTATCTGAATGTTGTTGCGATCTACCACGGCCGTAAGGTTATGCAGGCGCTCTTTACCGGCAAACATGACCGCTTCCCAGTAGTTGCCTTCTTGGTGCTCTCCGTCTGAGGTTAGGCAGTAGATGCGGTGCTTCTGGTTATCCATGCGAGCGGCCAGGGCCATGCCGGCGGCCTGAGATAGACCGGAGCCGAGTGGGCCGGAGGTAGTTTCAATACCCGGGAGAACAGAGCGGTGCGGGTGGCCTTGTAGGCGAGAACCTAGTTTACGAAGGGTTAAAAGTTCTTTGCGGGGGAAGTAACCGGCGTGAGCCATGGTTACGTACTGGACCGGGCAGATGTGGCCGTTACTTAGGATAAGTCGGTCGCGGCCGTCCCACTCCGGCTTTTTGGGGTCGTGAGCCAGAATGTGAAAATAAAAGGCCGTAAAGATATCGGTCATGCCCAGGGGGCCGGCAGTATGACCGGAGCCCGCCTCTACAAGAGTCTCAATAATATCTTGCCGGATCTCGTTAGCTTTTCGTTCAAGCTCTCTGATTTTGCTTTTGTGCAGGGATCGCATGGGGTTAGGAGATTGGGGGATTAGAAAAATAGGAGATTAGAAAAATGGAGGATTGGGACGAATGACTATAAGTATATCACTTATTCGCATGCTTTCGTATGTGAGTAATCAATGCATTCACCTGTCGCGTTAAAACTTCGTATTGTTTATCTAACCGATCTTGCTCCTCTTCAGTTATATATCCTAGATCAGAAGCGATTAGAATATGGGTGCGCGTTTCGTTCATGGATCCGCGAGCAATGACTAAAAACTGGACTCTGTCTTTATGCAAGCTTCTGCCGTATCCTTCTGCAATACTGGCAACAACAGATACCGCAGAACGGCGAAGCTGACTAACTAAACCGAAAATTTCTTCCTTTGGAAATTTTTTTGTAGCTTCATAGACGGCGACTGTTAGCCGCCTCGCTTCCTGCCAAACTGTTAAGCTTCGGAAATCTGATGCCATGCCTAATGTCCCAATTTGCCAATTTCCTAATTTTCCAATTTCCTAATTTCCTAATCTTCCAATCTCCCTTAGCTCGGCGTAAGCGCGGATGGGATCATCGGCTTTGAAAATGTAGGACGTGGCAACTATCTGGCTCGCACCGGCCTCTAAGCACTTCTTAGCTGTTTCCGGGTTCATGCCACCATCAACTTCAATGACCATGTTCGGGAATTGCAGACGCAAAAACTTTATTTTTTCTAGCACCTCTTCCTGAAACTGCTGGCCTGACACACCGGGGCTAACAGCAAGGACTTGAACGCTGTCTGCAAGTTTGAGGTATTGGATGGCGTGTTGGGCTGTAGTTGGCGGGGCTAGAGCGATCATCGCGTCTATTCCTTTTGTCTGGCAGATACTGGTAATCATCTCGACGCTGGCCGTGGTCTCTAAGTGAAAGATGAATCTCTTAATGTCCGCGGCAGCCCACATTTCTACCACGTCTTCGGGTTGATTCATCATGACATGCATGGCTATTTGAAATGGTTTTTCCTCTCTGGTGAATAACTTTAGATCGTTAACATTGCGCCAAGTCGTGTACCCGCGCGTAAAACCACCGTCGGCAACATCAATTTCTACCCAGGGCTCGTCCTCTGGGAATGCCTTGTAGATATCATCTACCTGCTTCAGGCGCATTAGCAGCTCTTCAGTATTTTGAACGTTGATGCCGGGAATTATTCTCATAGTACTTAGTGCTTAGTCCGTAGTACTTAGACGTACCTAGAACTTAGAAATTCTTCTAACGTGGCGCTCGCTGTTTGAAAATGGGGTCTCCAGGAAAAGCTTGACCGCGGTCAGCGCGACCTGCTCATCATGAATGAAGCGAGCGGCGACTGAGAGCACATTTGCGTCATTGTGTTCGCGCGCGATTTTGACAACCTCGAATGGATCAATGTGCTCACCCTCTTTGTCGGCTAAATGTACTTCGGGGGCGTAAAACACGGCGGCGCGAACACCTTTGAAGCGGTTGGCGACCATGGCCTCTCCCTGGCCGCTACCGCCAAAGATAATGCCGCGGCTGGCCGGGTCTTTGGAGACGGCTTCGGCGGCTTTGGCGATAAAATCCGGGTAGTCGTCGTCTTTGTTCAGGCTGTGAGCACCGCAGTCCTCCACTTCGTGCCCCTGCTCAAGCAGATACTTTTTGATCGCCTCTTTGAGAGCAAAACCTGCATGGTCAGTGGCTAGGTAAATAGTCATTATCTTAAGTATAACTGATTTTTCCTGAGCTGTCCCTGATATCACAACGGCACGACACACAAGCCGGAGTCGACAACCGTAACTACTCCGTTACCCTTGAACTGTGTAAGCATGCCCGCCATTTCTTTCTCCTGGCCAGGCTTAGCACTAACAGACACTGTCTGAGAATTCGGCCGGAAATTCGGCTGATTGTCATAGGAAGGATAAAGAACGAGATAGAACTCTGAGAGATTGTCGGAATATTTTTCTTGAAGTTCTTTTGAGAATTCACTATAAGCCTCCCAAGAGATGCCCGGGGATAAACTTAGAATGAGCTTGGACGAGGTGCCCGGCGTAGATAACGTGGCGCTGGCTATGAAGTTAGGCTGCAATAGTAATTGTTCTCTGATTTTTTCAAGCTCGGCTTGCCCAGCCACCTTCGTCTCTTTTGTCTGTACTCCGATACGGGTGATGCTAATGGAAATTTCACTGATTAGAGCTGGCTGAACCCGATCCGGTAAACCAATTTCTTTCAGAAAACCATTGATCTTTTCACTATCAAGCGTTCGGATCTGAAAAGAAACACGTCCCGGCTCAAAGCAGTCATCGAAAGCGTAATGACTTTCCTGGGCCGGCGCGCCTAAAACGGCAATCACCAAGCTAGAAAGAAGGGCTAGCATGATAAGTGCGATTGATAATATTATCACCTTGTTTACTCCTACCTTGAACATATGCCTTTATTATAGCCCACCTGAGTTTCCTTCACTATCCAAAATAAATGGTTGAAAAGTATTGTTGATTCGAATGGGGATGGTTTTGAAGTCAACAATTTTGCCGGCTTGAATGGTGGCTTCAGCCATCAGGCCGCGCATGGTGGCGTCGGAAAAATTTTGGTCAAAGACAAAGTTGCCCAAAGAGTAAGCAATATAGCCGATCCGCTCTGCGGATCGCCCCGAGTGAGCACCGGCGACGAGGGGCGAAATATACTCCTCCACTTCTTGGGCGACGTGCGGGTGGTGGCCGATGATAAGATCGGCGCCGGCGTCTATAAGTTGGCGGGCTACGTACTGCTGATCCGGGCTCGACTGTTGCTCATACTCAGTACCCCAGTGTATAAGCATGACAACAACATCCGCGCCATCAGCCTTGGCCTTACTTATAGCAGTGGTCATGCTGATTAGGCCGTAATGGCTGACACCTGGCCAGTCCGGACCGGCGGCAAGCCCGGCCGGGTATAGATTTGTATAAGAAAGAAAGGCGATTTGAGTGCCGTCCGGCAGTACGCTCACAGCCGGAGCGTTAGCGATAGACTCATCTGCGCCGGCGCCAGCTGTTTTGATGCCAGCAGACTCAAGATGCGTTACTGTATCCAGCAAAGCATCGCGTCCCCAGTCCCAGATGTGGTTGTTTGCAAGCGAGAGAACGTCAAAGCCGGCGTACTGCAGGCCGTGAATACTGCCGACCGGTTCAAAGCGGAAAGAATAGACACTGCCTTGGTTTTGGCCGCGGCTTGAGATCGGGCCTTCTAAGTTGCCGATGGTGATGTCGGCGGCAGAAGTTACTTCGGCTATTTTCAAGAATGGGTACAAGGGGTCTTGTTCGCGCCGGATGACACCGGCGACACCGCGATCAAGCATGATATCCCCGGTAAAAAGCAGGGTATACTTTTCTCCCCCGCTTAAATTAAGAGGGGGTTGGGGGGAGTTATGTGCAATACGTAAAGTCGGCTGATAAAAAATAGTTCCGGCGACACCAACTACCAAGAGGATGCCGATGAGATAGATAAGCCTACGCATACTAGAGTAATCACGAATGATGCGAATAAGAGTAATAACGCGAACAGAATACTACCGCCAATGAATTCCTTTATGATAACAACAAGTTCGGGTTATTACCTAGATTCGGGTTATTCGGGAATACTCTCAGCCGCTTTGCGGACATGCTCCACTAGAGTAGTCACATACCCCCACTCGTTGTCGTACCAGCTTAAGACTTTCACCAGGTCGCCATCAATCACTTTGGTGTACTCCAGGTCCACGACAGAGGCAAAAGGAGTGCCGACCATGTCGCTAGAGACTGGCTGATCTTCGGAGACGCCCAAGATTCCCTGCCAGCGCGGATCTTTGGCGGCGGCGCGGAAGGCCTCGTTAACTTCTTCCACTGTGGTTGGACGCTTGGCGACAAAGGTCAGGTCGGTGAGCGATCCGGTGACAACTGGAACACGAATGGCGATGCCGTCAAATTTATTCTCCAGGTCTTTAAAAGCTCTGGTGACGGCGATGGCGGCGCCGGTTGAACTTGGGACGATATTCTGAGCGGCGGCGCGGCCACGACGCAGATCCTTACCCTTGGTCGGACCATCGGTCAAAGTTTGGCTGGCTGTGTAGGCATGGACCGTGGAAAGGCCGGCCTTCACAATCCCGATTTGCTCCTCCATAACGGCGACAACCGGGCTGGTGGCGTTTGTGGTGCAAGAGCCATTAGACGAGATCTGACAGGTAGAGAGCTGATCATCGTTAACGCCCATCAAGATGGTCTTACCGCCCTCTGCCCCCTCTTCGTCTTTGGCGGGCGCGCTGATGACGACGCGTTTTGCGCCGGCGGCGGTAACGTGCGGCGCGGCCTTTGTAAAAGACTCAAACACGCCGGTAGACTCAACCGCGATATCAATACCCATCTTGCCCCAGGGCAAGTTAGCCAACTCTTTTTCCTGTAAGACTTTTATCTCTTTGCCGTCTACGATAAGCGACCCGTCCTTAACCTCGACAGACTTATCATAGTCGCGATACACCGAGTCGTGCCGAAGCAGATAGGCTAGGTTTTCCAAATCGCCCAGATCGTTAATAGCGACTATCTCAAAGTTTGGATCTGCGAATGCCTGCCGAAAAAATAATCTGCCAATTCTACCGAAACCGTTAATTGCGATTTTTGCCATGGTGAAATAAGATTTTGTTTATTACTGATTAGTACTAGTATACTCTACTTCGACTGAATCGCCGACCTTAATTCCATCGGCTGCTACTGTTCCTGCGGCTAATTCCAGCACCATATCAGCCGGCTCCGGTGATCTATACAGCGGCAGCTGGCCACCCTCCGGAACCGGAACATCTTGGGCAAAGCCGATTACTTTTTCGTCATTAATCCAGATTATGTCTAAGGGGAAGTTCATGCCGCGCATCCAAAAACTCTGTAGGCGTTGAGTCGGGAAGACAAAGAGCATACCGCCATTAGTCGGCAAAGACTCCCGCCCGGAAAGCCCTTGAGCGTGTTCCGAGCCCGTGTCGGCGATATCAACCATATAGGTATATTCGCCGATCTGGACTCGTGCCTGCTCCGGGTTAGTGATCGGTTTTTTGATAGCGCTCTTGGTAATGATCGCGATGATCGCAAACACGACGACTAGCCCAAGAACGAGCAGAATTTTTTTATCCATAGCCCGATATCTGTGTTTAATTTAGAGTCCGGGCTTGTATAGCTTTGCCCTTTCTAGTAAAAAGTCTTTTATTAGATTTGCGGATTCTTTGCTTAATCCAGTAATTGCCAGACCGCTATACTTACTGCCTGCAGATTGCACAAAGACACTATAAAGATTGAATACTCTTTCCAAAATGCCCTGACTTACACTTACATCCTGAATACGATCATAATAAAGAAGTGTTGCGGAAGATCCAATAACCCTGCTATATACCTCGCCGCGCGTTGAGCCTAAACTGTATCTAAAATTACGATACCAAACACCGTAATATACTCGCCAGCAGCTTCCGAGCACCGGAATCGTAATAACTAAGAATATAAGCCAGCCGATAATATTTTCCTCGGCCCATGAGGAGGATACGACGAGCAATAAAAGTCCTGTCCACAGCGTTGTCTTTATGGTCTTCTCCCATCGCACTGATGGTTGTAAGGGATTGGCTTTAGAGGATACCTCAACGGTACTATTACTATCTGTAACAGCATCTTCTGATGCTAATTTTGTGGTTGACTCTATATCTTTTTTAGAAGTTAGGCCACTAGTACGTTCACTTAAGAAATCAGATAGTAGATTAGCATGCTCTTTCCGGAGACCATCAACATGAGAATAGAATGCCGAGTGTTCGCCAGCTGTTTCATAATGGACGTCGTATAGTCCAAAGAGTCTATCTAGAACATCTTGATCAATATATATGTTTTGGATTCGCTGATAACGAACATGTCCGGTAGCGCGCGATATAACACCCTTTTGAATCATGCCGCCCTCATCAGTAAACTCATAGTCATAGAGTTTGTAATAGTAATACTGATAAATAACTTGTCCGATTATATTTAGAAATATTAGAGAGCCAACAAAAATCGCGGCCGATGAAATGTTCTTCACATGGTTCGGATCACTGCCCAAGAAACTAACCACAGCGAAAAGCACCGTAATAACCAGCGCGAGGCCGCTAGCAAAAAACGTGGCCATGCTTTTTTTGATTACTTTACGTGGACTCAGGGGTAGATTGCTACGGTTATACATAGATTTTTATTGCTTTACTTTTAATCAGCGAAGTAGTTATCACGTGCACAAAAGACAATAATCCCAACCGAGATGGAGACGTTAAGCGACTCTTTCATCCCTGACATAGGAATCTCTATGATTTTATCAGCTTTTTCTAAGACTGTCTTGCTGACGCCATCCACTTCATGGCCGAAAACGAACGCGTAGTGCCCCGAAACTCTAGGAGGTGTTTCCTCCGTAGGAGGTAACTCCTCATAAGTTTCTGGGCGCATTTTGTAATACGGCACCGCCCCAGTCGCCTGCTCCACCGCAACAATCTGATACCCCTGCTTTTTTAGCTCATCAATCAGCGTGCCAGTATCGGGTACGTGTTCCCACGGCACAGTATTCTCCGCGCCCAGCGCGGTCTTGGCCACCTGGTTGCGCACCTTCTTGAATCTATCCAGCGGGCTGGGCGTTATTCCTGCCAGATACACCTTATCCACGCCCGCCCCGTCCGCGGTGCGTAAAATTGAGCCCACGTTATGCAAACTGCGAATGTTGTCGAGGATGAGGATCATGCTCTCAAGCATACTGGATTCTCTCCTCTTTTCAAATCCTGGAATATAGAGTAAAATACCAGCATCATTTTGCCCCTATAGCTCAATGGTAGTAGCAAGCGGCTCTTAACCGCCAGATCTTGGTTCGATTCCAAGTGGGGGCACCCATTGGCAGGTCTTCTTGGCCGATGACTGCGTTGCTTCGCTCCGCTTGCCGCAAGCAGTAGCAGTAATCTACAGCATGCGCCAATGCTCGCTAGCGCCTTGTCCTCTACCAAGAATCCTCTGCCACTGAAAGTCCAAATTGCGATATCCAAACTCCACAATTTGTTTTAAGTATTTGTTGATTGTAATTTATTTGGAATTTGGCCTGCCTGCCGGCAGGCAGGCGCTTGGGTTTTGTAATTTGTTTTGCGGAGCAAAACCGGTATGTCACAGAATCTTGTCACACTGGAAACTCGTTTAGAAAATATTCAGGGCATTATGCCCAAGTTTTTGCCCAAGCTGAAAAAGCTGGGCATTGAGACGGTGCATGACCTGCTTTGGCACTTTCCGACGCGATACGAAGACTACTCCACTATTAGCAAGATAGACCAGCTTAAGCCGGGAGACACTGTCACTATTCGTGGCGAAGTCAACCGGGTTAGCACTCGGCGGGCCTGGAACCGGCGGATGTATATCACCGAGGTTTTGGTTGTAGATGAGACCGGCGGTATTAACCTGGTTTGGTTTAACCAGCCTTTTATCAGCAAGGCACTGCAAGAGGGTACGCGGGCGAACTTTGCGGGCAAGGTGTTTGAAAATAAGACGGGCAAGCATATGGCTAACCCAACTTTTGAGGTGCTCCGCGGCACGGCCCAGACAACGCATACGGCCGGGCTGGTGGCTGTATACCCGGAGACGCGCGGGCTGACCTCCAAGGGGCTGCGGCAGTACATCAAGACATTTTTGGATATCTTAAAAGATATTGAAGATTTTCTGCCGGAGGCGGTGTTAAAGAAAAATGATCTGCCGGAGCTAAGCGCGGCGCTGCGCCAGATCCACTTTCCGAGCAGCAAAGCTCAGGCGCAGCGAGCGCAGGCTAGATTCGCCTTTGAGTATGTCTTCTTGCTGCAACTGAATAACCTGAAGCTACGGGCGGATCTGGCCAAAGAAAAGGCGCCAAAGCTGGCGGTGAGCGATGCAAACCTAAAAAAGCTGCTGGCAATGCTGCCGTTCACTCTCACTGATAGCCAGCAGCAGAGCTTGAAAGAGATCTTGGCCGATATCAGCAGGCCGCACCCGATGAATCGCCTGTTGCAGGGAGACGTGGGCTCGGGCAAGACCGCGGTGGCGGCACTGGCGGCTGTGGTTGCGGCGGCGAATGACCGGCAGGCCGTGTTTATGGCGCCGACTGAGGTACTGGCGCGCCAGCACTACCACACGCTTACCAAGATGTTCAAAAAGTTTGACGGTGGTGCGGCTCTGATTACCGGTAGCGAGGCGCGGGTTTACTACGAAAAAGGCTTGGAGGAGAAAAAAACTAAGGCTGCGCTTATCAAGCTCATAGAATCCGGGGCAATTAAGACGATTATTGGGACGCACTCATTGATCGCGAGTGGCAAAGACCCCGTAAAGTCGCATAGCGACCACGGGGCAAGTAAAAAAGGTGGGGTTCATTTTCCGGATCCGGGCATTGTAATAGTGGACGAGCAGCACCGCTTTGGCGTTCGCCAGCGCGCGGCTCTTTCAGACAAGAAAACCGCTGATCTGCTGCCGCACTTTCTATCAATGAGCGCGACGCCCATCCCCCGGACTTTGGCTTTGGCAGTATTTGGCGACTTAGATGTATCCACTATTAATGAACTGCCAAAAGGACGGAAAGAAATAATTACCAAAATCGTGGACCCGGAGAATAGACCAAAGGCTTATGGCTTTGTCAAGCAGCACATAAAAGCCGGGCGACAGGTATTTATCATCTATCCGCGGATTGAGCAGGCGGAGGTAACTGAAGATGAGAGTGGTAGTGTGAAAAAGAATGTTGCCTGGAGCGAGAGCAAAGCAGTGAAGGCTGAACATGAAAGACTATCCACTAAAGTCTTCCCGGATCTTCGAGTTGGGATGCTTCATGGCAAACTGAAGGCTGTTGATAAAAAGAAGGTGATGGAAGACTTTAAGCGCGGGGTTATTGATGTGCTTGTCTCAACCTCTGTGGTGGAGGTGGGGGTGGACGTGCCAAATGCAACCATCATGGTCATTGAAGGCGCTCAGCACTTTGGTCTGGCTCAGCTTTACCAGTTCCGTGGACGAGTTGGCCGGGGTGAGCATCAGTCGTTCTGCTTCTTATTCACCGACTCACACTCGGAAACAACTCACAAAAGGCTACAAGCGCTGATTGATGCCAAAAATGGATTTGAGTTGGCTGAAAAAGATTTGGAGCTGCGCGGGCCTGGGCAGTTTTTGGGCGACAAGCAGACCGGCTTGCCGGACTTAGCAATGAATTCGTTAAACGATATCCGTCTTGTAAAATCAGCCCGTGACAGCGCCAGCGCACTCTTGAAAAAAGATCCAGAGCTAGCGACACATCCAAAGCTGGCGGAGAAGTTGGACAACTTGAGTCAACAAGTGCACCTGGAGTAAAGGACTTCACTAATCACTAATGATCACGAATCGCACGAATCCGTCCTGCCTGCCCCGTGGGACGTAGACCTCTACGGGGTCATTGTGAACTCCGCGTGGCAATCTTACCTGATTATTCTGATTTAAAAGGTGAGCTTAGAATAATAGGTTGTTGAGTGCGTAAGCGCCGTCGCCCAGGGTGGCGAGTAAAAGGAGGGAGGCTAGCAAGATCAGACTGAAATCCACCCCCTTACCAAAAGGGGTCTTGCGGCGAGTGTGGTAGCCGAGGATCACCACCATCATGACAGCGACAATGATTGCCGTGATCTGCGTAAAGAGGCCAACTAGTAATAACAGGCCGCCGCCAAACTGAATAAAGGTAGCGATGCTTCCCCAAAACCAGCCCGGCCGAAAGCCGTTCTTTTGAAAGTAGGCAAACTTATCTTTGAGGTCAGATAGCTTATCCCAACCGTGCGCTAAAAAGATAACGCCGAGCGCGAGCCTAAGCACGAGGATAGCCATATCGTTGTAGATGAGCAGACTGTTCATCATTGGTTCTGGTTATTGTTATTTTAACAATAATCGTATATTTTAGTATAGTCTAGACATACTGGTCCCATCGTCTAATGGTTAGGACACTTGGTTTTCATCCAAGAAATAGGAGTTCGATTCTCCTTGGGATCACTAAAGAGAGAGCTAGTTCAAGCACTCGTGAAGGCTATGGATATAGAAATTGACACATTTCGCATATTTATAAGAGATGAGGAGGATAAAAAAAGATCCTCCACGTGGCATGTAAACAACACTGGAAACAGTGTTTATTTATATGTGAACTCTTTGGGTGGAAGAATGAAGGCAAGCTTTCATCCGGAAGGAAAATCTAGTGATGGAAAAGATTCTCAATTTGGATTTGAGAAAAAATACAGGGAGAAACTCACTGCTGAATCTTATGATTCACCAAAACCTCTTAGGTGGATTAGGCCAAAACCAGTAAATGATAGCGTCGTTCAAGTAGCAAAAGTTTTATTTCCTACGGATTACCTAAAGGGTTCGGTAGCAGACGAAAGAGAGAATTACAAGAGAGAAACTGATTCAAAAAGGAAGTGGCGTTTCTCACTACCAATAGCAAAAGAAGGAGAAGCAGTTGAGGTATCGCTTTTTTACTCAATAAAGAAACCAAATGACATAGAGGATGTATTTATTAGAAAGGGCTTTACTCCAATGTTCTACATAGACTTGCCTAATGGAGAAATTGTATCTGTCGTTGGTAGAAATGTAGCATTTGATCCCAAATCACTCCCTAACCCTAATAAAAACCCTTCTATTAAGGAGCTGGATGGAATGAAACAGATAAATGATTATGAGGAAAACCTACATATAACTCTATTTGGTGACCCAAAAGATGGGGAGGTGTTTCAATTGATTGAAATAGACGGCCCTGCTATCATTAGATAATGGAAATTTTATTCACAATATTATTCATAATGATTCTGTTTTATCACATCTTGTACAGAAATCTAATCAAAAAGAGAATAAATGGTGAGTTAAAAATCAAAGCTTGGAGTGATGCTTATAATCACGCTTTGAGAATGAACAGGGAGCGTTTGCTGACAAATGATCAAGCAAAAGAGTTAAGTGAATTGGATAGGGAAACTGAGAACAAATACAACAAAGAGGCTCCGAACGAAGAAGGAATATTCAAACTAGATTTAAAGAAAATTAGTAAAAAGTAGTATTACTCAGACAGGGATTGCCAGAGCCCTTGGTGTTGATAAATCTTTTGTGAGCAATATTGAAAATGGTAAAACAAGCCCAACGCTTCTAACTATTTCAAAGCTTGCTAAAGCATTGGGTGTGAGGGCTAGCGACTTGCTTAAATGATATAGATATAGAAAAAAGGCCTCTGCACACAAGCGTACTCAAAAAGGCAATCACTCCTGGGGCTTTTCAATTGTGCAAGACAGCTCTTGAATGGGATCTTATTGAACCCATCGTCATAGAGGATCGTGAAGATATGTGATCTGAGAGTAAATGGCGTGATCGAGTAGAACCTTATCACCACCAAGTAAGTGTTCAAGATAATGGAATTGGTGAGCAATTTATGATGTATCTATCCTCTGTTGAGTAGAAAAGTGAAATATGAGTTATAAAATATGCCAAAATTGTAGAAAGAAAGCTGTTGATGAGTCTGGGGTGTGTCTTAGTTGTACTGGCGTTCGGAGGCTGGCGAATAAGGCAGCTTTGATGCAGGTACTGGGTATGTTTTTGAGTATGTTTTATTGGATATTTAGGACTTGGATATATCGTGGACCTTTTCTTGACCTATCTGCAAAAACTGAGTTTATTTTGATGATTTGGATTTTCCCTGTCATTGGGATAATGTTTTTGATTTATGGCGGTGTGTTGACAGTTTCTAGCAATACGAAATACGACAATTTGAAAAAAGAGCAACTAAAACGAAAAATGGCTGTGGAATGGAACGAATATGAGTGAACAGTGTTAGATGCGCGCGAAATGTGAGCGAATACTAGAACGCGATCGGAGCGTACGATGTAGTCCAAAACCACCACGCGGTCCGCTCGTGTCAAGATCAATCGCTTCGCGATTTGAAATAAGTTAGAGCAAAGGATATGACTTCATTACACCTCTTAGCTCCTATCGGAGCTACGAAGTGCAAGCCACTTCGGCTTATCAGGGCGAGCATTAATGCTCTGATTTGCTATACTTAATGCCATGCCTCGAAAGACCACGAAATCAAAGTTTGAGAAAATTATCATTGTCGCGGCTTTTAGTGTTCTTTCCAGCGTTATTATTGGCGCCGGTTTATTCCGCTACTTTGACGCAGCGCTTGACGCACAGCGCGGCCGGATTCTGCTGGGTGAGTTGCGATCGGCTGAACAGCGCGAGAAGCTTGACCAAGCCCAGCTAGCTATCTCGCTACTGGTTTCAGATAATGAGAGTGTGGCGCAAAAGCTGGAAGAAGAAAGAGCGAAGAGTCAGGAAGAAGCTGTTCAATCTGCTGAGCGAATCGCCGCGCTGCAGCAAGATCTGTCTGACGCTAAGCAACCGGACCTGACTAGTATCATCTCGGCTTGGCGACCTCGGATTGCGTCAGTCCGTTGCCGTTGGAATTTAGGAAATAACACTATCGGGGAAGGCTCTGGCTCCGGCGTACTGCTGGCGGGAATTTCCAGTCGTGGCGGAGTAGCACTGATGACTAATAATCACGTGGTTCACTACAAAGACCTTGATCCGCAGTATTGCAATATCACTTTTCCGGGTGAGGAAACTATTTTCCAAATTTCCGCTTCAGACATTCGCTCTCCGGGCGATAAAGATTACGCGGTGATTGAACTTACAGAAGTAACTCCTGCCATCAGCGCGCTGAACACGCCAACCTTTGGTCGTTGCAGTCGAGACGCGGTCGCCGGTGACGAGGTGATTATATTAGGCTATCCCAGTATTGGCTCGCGTAATGATGTGACGGCAACTGAAGGCATTATCTCCAGCTATGAAAAAGATCACTATCTGGCTTCGGCTAAGGTAGACAGGGGGAACTCTGGCGGGGCGGCTATTCTGGCGGAGGAAAACTGCTACCTCGGCATCCCAACGTTTGTGGACGCGGGTAAGTTTGAATCTTTGGCCCGGATCTTAGACCAGCGAGCTATTCGCTAGTCACCAATCACTAATAATCACGAATCAAACTAATCTCGCTCAGAGATATTGTAAGTCATTCGTGCGATTAGTGATTATTAGTGATTTGTGAGGTCCATTTATGAGCCACGTAAAACTCGTTCCCTGGCAATGGCTAGCGCCGCTTCTCGAGGAAGCATCTTAGACTCCTCCATCACGCGCAGGATTTCTTTGACGTTTGGCACTATTTTCTGCTTGATGAGCTTGAACATCTTCGCCTCGTCATAGCCTTTGAGCTCGGCGTAGGAAGAGATGACGCCGCCGGCGTTGGCGATGATGTCCGGAATAACAAGCACGTCTCGCTTGTGCAACCGCTCTTCATGATGCGGCTTCATTGGGATGTTTGCACCTTCAACAATTATTGAGGCCTTAACCTTGCTAACATTTTTGTCGTGAATGACGTCCGAGCCGGCGGCCGGGATGAGCACATCAACATCCAGCTCGTAGATCTCGTCGCCGGCGAGTACTTTGCCGGCCTTGCTGCTGGTGACTGTGCCGCCGCGTTTTGTCTTCTTCTGCCAAAGAGGCCGCCAATCAAGACCCTTTTCATTGAACAACGTTCCTTGCGAGTCAGAAACTGCGACGACTTTTGCTCCGGCTTCTTGAAGGAACTTGTGCGCGAACTGACCAACGTTTCCATAGCCGGCGATGGCGACACTCATTCCCTTGATATCCAACTTAAAGTACTCGGCGGCGGCGATAGTGCTTAAGGCCACTCCATAGCCGGTAGAGCCCAGCTCGTGTGGCAATCCGCAACGCTTTTTCTTGCCGGCTTGCCCTGAGCCTGCTTGCGGTGAGCTAGTCGAACCTGTCGAACGGGTGCAGTAGCTGGCGGGCTTACCGGTGCAGGCGTCCCAGGAACCATTGGCGCGAGCGAACTGCTCCATTTCACGCTCAGCGATGTTCATGTCCGGGCCGCTGATATAAAACTCGGGGATAAGACCCTTAAGTTTGCGGGCAAAGTCTTCCACGATCAACTGCTTTTGCTTTGGGGTAACGGTGCGGTGGTCGTAGCGTATCCCGCCTTTACCGCCGCCAAAGGGAAGGCCAGCAAGCGCATTCTTAAGGGTCATGCCTCGAGCTAAACGACTAACCTCATACGCCGTGACATGCGGGGTCATACGAAAGCCGCCCTTGGCTACGCCGAGGTTCCGGTTATCAATAACAACCACGCCGTGGTAGCCGAGCTTAGGGTCGTAAACTTTTACAATTAGCTCCGGCCCTATTTCGTCAAACTGAATATTTTCCGCGTCGATAAAAAGTTCGTTTTTCATAGTTTTTTTATTTGTACTTTTTAGTATAGCAGATGTGTCAAGTGTTATAATAAAATCAGAAAGGAGGCCAGCATGGCCAAAAAGACCCTAGAGCATACGGCGGATTGTCGGAATGACGGAGCCAGCATGTGGGACTGGACTCCCACCACGGACTGCCCGGCCTGCGACCAGGCGGCGGAGGCTTTGCACACGATGAACAGATCCCTGAAGTCGCTACCACCACCCACCGCGCCGCCACCCACAAGTGGGCGAAGCTTCCGAGTCCCACGAGAGGACCTGGGGGTACGGATGCCGAAGCAATAGCGCCCTAGCCGTGCCGGAGGCACGGCTCGCGAACAGCTCTCCCTTAACCCGGAGGGCTGTTCAACTTTTAGTCAACAATATCGCAGACGTTGCCGGCACCCATTAGGACGATGACGGTGTTTTTGCGACTGTTTTTTTCCAGATATTTTTTCCCACTGGCGATGGTTGGGAGGTAGGTGACCTTGGGGTGTTGCTTGCTCACTTCACTGGCGAGCACCCGGCCGTCTATCGGCCCGGAGACTTCCCGGGCCGAGGGGTAGATCTCCATGATGCCGACTTCATCAGCAGAAGTGAATGAGTTGGCAAACTCTTTTAAAAGCACTTGCGTGCGGCTGAACATGTGCGGCTGGAACACGGCCACGATACGCTTAGTCGGATACATGGCGCGAATGCCTTCAAGGGTGATGTTTATTGCGGTGGGATGATGCGCGTAGTCGTCAATGATGATAGCCTCGCCAAACTTTTTCCGTGTAGGTCCGTTTTTAGTCTGCGTTGGTCCGTGATACACGAGTTCAAACCGGCGGGCGATACCAGGGAAGTCTGCGAGCGAGCGAACGGCACGGTTGATATCCAAGCCAAGCATTGCGGCCACGGCCACGGTCGCGCCGCTGTTAAGCACATACTGTTTGCCAACAAAGGGGATGCTCCCGCTAAATTGTTCACCGTTAAACGAGGCGTGAAACAGCTGTTGGCCGCGTGAAACACCGCCGTCTTGGAGAACAAGATCATTGCTCTTTGCAAAGCCATAGGTGAGGACGCGGACATTTTTTTGTTTGGCGTAAACGGCGAGCTGGCGTACTTTTACGTCATCGCCACAAGCGACTAGAAAGGCCGGGGGTTCTTTGGAGGATTGTTTCACGAGGTTGTTTACCAGTCGTTTGTAGGCGCGATTATAAGTCGCCTTGGTTTTAAAATAGTCGGGATGGTCATAGTCAATGCTGGTAATCACGGCGCCGGAGAGAGCGTACCGTAGGAATGCTTCGCGGTACTCATCCGCTTCAACCACAAACAGATCGCTTTTACCGATGCGCGAGTTCATTCCCCATTTATTCACGCGGCTGCCCACTAGTACAGTTGGATCTGTTTTACATTTTTCTAGCATCCAGCCGGCCATGGCCGTGGTCGTAGACTTGCCGTGACTGCCGGCGATGCCGATGGTTCGGTACTCTTGCGTGAGCGCGCTCATTATTTGCGGGTAGCTAAAAGTGGGTAGCGCGCGTTTAAGAGCCGCGCTGACTTCAACGTTATCCAACGACTGACCTGCGTGCAGATAGGCGGCCGAGCTGATGACCACGTCCACGTCTGCCGGAATATTTTCCGGGCTAAATTTTTGGGCGTACTTGATACCAAGCTTCTTTAAAATAGCGTCGGTAAAAAAATGTTCCGGGCCGTCTGAGCCGGTTATGAGTACACCACGCGCCTGTAAGATTTGCGCCAGCGCCGTCATGGCCACACCCTTGATGCCAATTAGGTGGGCTCGCTTCCCCTTTGAAAATTGGAAATCGGAAATCGGAAATTTGACTTTAGTCATACCCATCTACCCTAGCTCAAATTCCCTAAAATGCGAAGTGGGGCAGGTGTCGGAGACACCTACCCCAAACTCCTAGGCAGAGAGGAGGACAAAGTCGGTACAGTGAACTGTTCTTACGATAGCACTCGTAAGAGACAACTCACTGTTGTTTGTCCTGCGCCAGTAGTCCGACGCCCGCTGAGCCCTCTCCATACAGGCTCTGACCATCTGGCGAAGGCTACTCAACCCTTCGTCCGGCCTGCAGTAGAGATAGGCAAAGTTGAATCCGGCGGCAAGAGCCACTTGGCGCTGCCGGCGATGCCCCCTATCGCTCCGCTTCACCTCTAGGAAAAGGTGATGATCGGACAGGTAGAAGTCGGGGGCAGCACTCCGGATCTTTTCTCCGTTAGCCCCGATGATTTCAATCTGCCGGGTTTCGTACTCCCAGCGGATTCCCATCCGGCAAAGAACGATAGCGGTCCTCTCCTCTTCCGGGGCCTGGAACCTTCTCCTTCCTCCCGGAAAAGAACTTCCTACCGGACCCTGTCCCGCGGCGACGAATAGAAATCGCTGCAAACCCCCTCCTTGTTAGATTGCGGTGGAAGACTCCACTAGACTCCCTTCTACTTAGAAGGTTAACAAAAAAACTGAGCTTAGCCAACACGTCCTATTTAAGAATCACCCTGGCGAATCGCCGCGGGCCAACCTGGATGATCAGGCCGTCCGTGACAACAATGACTTCGTTTGGATCAGTATGCTTGGCCTCGTTGATTTTAACTGCCCCTTGCTCAATGAGTCGGCGGGCTTCGCTGTTAGAGTCAGCCAGTTGCGCGCGAGTTAGCAGTTCGTACAGGCGCACCCCTTCGTCTGTGATGGTCACCTCTGGAATGTCGGTTGGCATTTCTTTTTTGCCAAACACTTTTTCGAATTCTTCTTTGGCGACTTCGGCGGCCCTAGAGCTGTGGTACAGGGTGACAATTTCCGTGGCCAGGCGTACCTTCTTATCTTTCGGGTTGCCAGGCAGATTCTTGATCTCGTCTTGGGCTAGGTCAGTGCAAAGCAAAAAGTATTTTTCTATCAACTCGTCTTTAACACTCATCACTTTGCCAAACATATCGTTTGGCTCGTCAGTGATATTGATGACGTTGCCCCAACTAGTACTCATCTTGCGGCCGTCTGTGCCCTCTAACATCTCGGTAGTTAAAATGTCTTGCGCCGGTTGCCCGTAGTGTGGCTGGATAGCCCGGCCGGCCTGCAGGTTAAAAAGTTGGTCAAAGCCGCCGAGCTCCACATCGGCTTTTAGGGCAACGCTGTCGTAGCCCTGCATGAGCGGGTACATAAACTCTCGGGTGCTGATGTCCTCCCCGCGCTCATATCGATCTTTGAAATTTCGGCGGGCGAGCATCTGGGCGACGGTAAAACTCTCGGCCAGCTCTGCTATTTCGGTAAATCCAAGTTTAGCGAGCCACTTGCTATTGAACTTAAAGTCAGCCTTGCGCAGGTCAATTATTTTGCCGACTTGAGTTTTGTAGTTTTTGAGGTTGGCCTTGATCTGCTCGCTCGTGAGCATGGGGCGCTTAGACAGCTTGTCAGACGGGTCGCCGATGCGCGCCGTAAAATCGCCGACGATAAAGACGATCTTATGGCCCAGGCGCTGAAAGTCTCGTAGTTTGCGCAAGACGATGGCTCGGCCGATGTGGATCTTGTCGCCGGTTGGGTCAAAGCCGAGCTTCACCCGCAACTGCTTGCCCGAGGCGAGCTGCTGCTTAAGATGCTCGCGCTCAATAACCTCGGTGACGCCCCGCGTTAAAAGTTGCTCTATTTTTTCCGGATTGGTATCTATTTTAGGCATGGTATTTGTTATTTCCTATTTCTCCTTCTGTCATTCCCGCGGAGGCGGGAATCCATTTTCTTTAATTACATTGTACTTCTTAATAGTAAGATTGTCAGCTATGCTAAATTAGCCGCGCTGGCGCGAAAATCACACTATAGATAAGTTCTCGGGCTAACGGCTACGAGTCGCTTTGTCAAATCTTTTCTCTAGCTCGCCCATCCTGGTCTTCAGCGTTTCGAACTCGTGTCGGTAGACCACGTTTTTCAGCTTCTCTTTAATATCGTCCAGCTCTTCCCTCATACTTTCAAACCCGCCGTCTAATTTAGCGTCTAGGTGTAGAAATTCATTTTGCGTTGCGCCAGCAAGTTTATCTATTTTCTTGTCGGTTGCGTCAAATCTCAGCGCCACCCCGGCAAATCCACGGTCCATTTTATTTTCCACACCAGCCAAATTAGTTTCCACACTCTTGAGATTAGTTTCTAAGCGTTTAATATCGCCGCCCAGACTGGTTTCTACGCGCTTGATTTCGCCACTGAGTCCGGTTTCCACGCGCTTGAGGTTAGTTTCCACGCGCTTGATTTCGCTACTGAGGCCGGTTTCCACGCGCTTGATTTCGCCACCTAATCTAGTAAAGCCCTGATCCATTTTGGAACCAAGGTCTTCAAGCGTTAACTTCTTTTTTGCTTTTTTAGCCGGATTTTTTGCTTTCATGACTTATGTTCACACCATACGCCGACCGGATAGGCGTGTCAACCAGGTATCGTGAAACGGCGGTTGACCGCCAAACGCCTACACTATTTCTTAATCTAAAGCTATCTTCTTTTTAAGTTGAGACTGAAGTTCTTCCAAGCTTGCCAGGCGCTGAGGAGCTTTAGTAAGTGCCGTCTTCTTTTCATTGGCAAGCAGATTCCCTAATGATTGCACTTCTTCAGTCGTAAGTTCGGGAAGCTTATTTAACAGCTGACTTTTGACCTCTGGACTAAACAGATAGGTGTGCTGTATTAATATTTTCAGGGCGCTGTGCTTATCCATATTTTTATGCTTCGCTTGGTTGCGGGGATTCATCTAGAAAGGTAGCAATAGCGCCATCTATTTGAGCCTGGTTCTGCTGGTAGTCGGCTTGCTCGCCTCGCAAGATCTCGATCATGGCTTTTATGGCCGCTATCATCTTAGGCACATCTTCGCGCTTGAGCTGTAAGGTGGACTCAATGGCGTGTGAGGGAAAAGCGTCCAGGGTTATAAATTCAAGGGCTTCGGAGCCGATGGCGACTCTTTTAGAAACAGCCGGGGTTAGGTCTAAAAAGTCTGTCTTGCGACTAAAGCGACTGACCCACTTTAAGCCATCTGCAATCCACGACGGAACAGCGCCAATGCCCGGGAACATGTCTATGGCGCTGATACCAGTGTTTATCATAGTTCGCAAGGCCGCGGCCGCGCCGGCGCGAATACGCTCATCTGCAAAAAGCCGCCGCCAGCGGGTCTGCTGGTCTATGGCGGCGGGGAGTATTTCCCCTAATTCTTCAGCCTGTTCCAGGGCAGAGCCCTCTACCGGCTGTGGCGTCTCTTTTTCAAATGATTCAGCAGACATACTTTTTTCTATTGTACCCTAGCAAGCTTGATTGGCAAATTGCGTTTTAACCTACGCCAACCTATTTCACAATTTGGTTAAATTGTGAAATAGAAAGGACCCCGCCTCCGACTTTACGTCGGGGGTGGGGTCCAGGGTTGGAGGTTTGATTCCTCCTAGAACTTGATTGTCAGGCTGATGCCCACAACCTCGTCGTGGCCGTACTCGCGCACCTGGTCGTGGAAGTCTGCTGGTCGCACCACGCGCAGATAGCCCTCGGCAGTCACACTCTCGCTCAGGTCAACCGCAAGCGAAAGTCGGTACTGTGGGAGCCAGCCCCGAGTGAACTCGTCGATGCCGCGATCGTACAGACAGCTCACCTGGTTTGCAAGGCGCACACCGGGAGCAAGCTCCCATCTGTGTCGCAGGCTGACCGACGGACCGAAGCGGTGATCGTGCTCTGGGAGCTTCCCGATTCGGTCTTCGAGCGTAGCGCTCCGTCGAGGGATTGACCCTCACCCCTCCAGATGTCCGCGCTCGCCTCGAGGTAAGGCATGACCACGTCGCCGTCTTGGTCGAGCACCGGATCAAAGGCGAAGTACGCCACGCCTGCGCTCCACCCCGATCCCTTGTACGCGAGCCAGAGGTCCACTTCGTCGGCGGTCGTGTCTTTGCGGCTGACACCTTCGAAACCGACGACTTTGGCCTCCCATGGGCCGTGGCTTCCTGTGACCATCCCCTGAACAACGGGGTCCTCGCTCAGCTGGTGGCCGAGCGCGCCGATGTACCGAGAGTGGATTGCTGTTGAGGCGCTTCCCTTGAACTTGTCGGACGCACAGCTCGAAAGCCCGAGAAGCCCCAGCACCGCGAAAATGACCAGAAACTTACTCATCGCGTTCTTCCTTTCTAAGTTATGTCGGCAGAAGTGCCTCTCATAAAGCGCTGGTAGAGCAGCTGCATCATGAAGGAGCATGGAATTGAGCCGCCGAGACCTTCGGCCACCTGGCGAATGAAATCCAGATCCCCTAGGCTGATCTCCTTGGCAGAAACGGGGCTAATCATTGCATTGCCTCGTAGTTGGCAAGCCAAAGCGTCGCGCATCTCCTCTACTGAAACGCGGAGAACTTCTGCCATCGCCTCCAGCCTCGGATCATCAAGTTTCGGCATGGCAGAAGCAGTTTCCCAACCGGAAATGATAGGCTGGGGAACAACTCCCTTAGTCGCTTCGGCGACTTTGCGCTGAGACAGGCGAAGATCCCTCCTTCGGTCGCGAAGAAGGTCTGCAAACGGATACTTCATGACTTCTCCCTTCTAGTAAGAACCGTGAGTAGCTTAGAACATGTTGATTGAGTGGCCAACACCACCCTATGGTTGCCTTCGCCACCACGATATGGTAGCCTGGGGATATGTACCAAACTACGCTGGAGGGGCTTGGCCTCTCCCCTAACGAGGCTAAGATATACGAAACGCTGGTGGAGCACGGCGAGCTTGGCGTAAGTGCGATCGCCACGCGAGCGCAGATTCACCGGCGGAATGCTTATGACGCCATTCGCCGGCTGGTGGACAAGGGGCTTTGTTTTGAGATTCTTTCGCAAAAGGAGAATTTGTATAACGCCGTAGATCCGGGAAAGTTGCTTGAGCTGGCCGAGGAAAAGCGACTCTCCATAGAGGCAATTCTGCCCGATTTGAACAAAAAATTCGCGCACCGGGTGGCTGATGAGGAGGCGTTTATCTACCGGGGGCTTGAGGGGCAGAAAAACATCTGGCGGGATGTACTGAGGGTTGGTCAAGAAACTTACTTCATAGGCGGCAAGGGGTCGTGGATAGACCCGAGGCTCCAGTCAAGCCGGGTGGCGTTTTTTAAGGAGGCAAATCGGAAAAAGATTAAGTTCCACCAGCTTTTCGACCAGGGCGTGAAACAGCACAAGTTAATTTATGATGTTTTAACCAGCTACCCCGCCCAGCTATATGAGAATCGTATTTTGCCTAAAAAATTCTCTAGCCAGGCGTCTCTGCATATTTTCGGGGATTATGTTATCTCGTATACGGGTATTGATTTTGGCATTACCGGCGACAACGCAAGCTTTTTTGTAATCAAAAGCCCGGCTCTGGCTGAAAGCTATCGCGTTTGGTTTTGGGCGCTTTTTGACCAGTCGTCTGAGGAAGCCCGCAAGGGCATTCCGACTTCTAGGCAACGATAAGTTTCAGGCTGACCTCTTAGTGATTCAGAGATTGAAAGGACTCCACTCGGGACAGCCATAACCCCACTTAACAATTTAGTTAAATTGTTAAGTGGGTAAAAACGAAAAGGACCCTGCTCGGTTGCGCGATTAGGGAGGCTTTTATAAAACCTGGTTCGCGACTTGGACGGCTTGCTCCTGGAAAAACGTTTTTACATCCGGCCAGTGGTATTCAAAAAAGGCTTGTGGCATGGGATCATTTTCTGCGTCGTCAAAATAAGTTAAGGCTTTGATAATGTGATGATAGTCGTGAGCGACGCCCGGATATTGTCTGGGTAATTTTTTCAGAATATCTAGAAGAGAAAATCCGTTTTGGCAAAGCCAGTATAGATCAACAAAATCGCGGCGTTTCCCACGTTGGCTTACGGCCAACATCTTCATAACAGCAATATCTTTGATTGTAAGAATGCGCAAGCTGCCTCGCTCAATGAAAGGTTCACTAGGAAGAAAGAATGGATATGCGATAAAGCTAATCTTTGCTCCGGATAAACGCCCGTAGACTGTTCCCTCGCGGATAATATCAGTTTCCCAATCCGACTTAGAGAAGTGCTCAACAAGTATTCCGGGTGAAAAATCACTATCCGTTGTGAAAAAATCTAAATCAACTGATATACGATGGCCCACCTGAAGCGCCATTGCAGTACCGCCAGCGAGATACCAGTTTGTTTTTTTAAGCCATTCTGCCTGTTCTAAGTGGCCAAAAGCAGCTGCTGTCGCAGGCGGCATGATTGATAGCTTTAGATTTATTTGGCCTGAGTCAGAAGACGCCATAAAGATTTGGTTTGTGGATGAAGGGCGCGGGAGCGCTCAACAACATCTCGAATTAGTTCCATTTTATAGGTTCTACGCATCCAGCGCACTTCCTTATCGTTACCAAAATCTAAAATCCGTTCAATGATGTAGCGGGCGTGCTTCTTTGGATCAATTGTTTTGGGATCCACATCCCAGAATAGCTCTTGTCTGAATTCCATTTTATAAGTATACCACAAAATTTATGAAAAATCCAGTAAAATTTACGCGATTCTCCCTTTTCTATCGCGCCCATCTGTAGTCTTGACGAAGGCGGGTCGCGCACTCCCTCTCTTAAGTTAAGAGAGGGTTGGGGTGAGTTATGCTGCTCGTAGTAGCAATTTTTATGAAAATGCAAAAGGGGCGACTGGTTTTCCAGTGCGCCCCTTGTTGTGCGGATCCTATTCCCTCCTTCCTTTGTTGTTGCGGTTCGGATCAAGACCGCTTTGTGTGTGTTGCCCGGCGCCGGTGGGGCGCCGGGGCTACTACTCCGAGCTGTCGTCGTCGTCGAAGCTGTCCAGAAAGCCATCCAGCTTCCTGGCGCGAACCGGGTGCTGGAGCTTGCGCAGAGCCTTGGCCTCGATCTCACGTACGCGCGCGCGGGTGACCCTGAAGATGCGGCCGGTCTCCTCGAGCGCCTGCGGGTAGTCCCCTCCGATTCCGTAGCGCTCCTTGATGAGCTCGCGCTCTTCGGGGGTCATGTTGGCGAGGATCTGCTGGACTCTCGCCCGGAGTTCTGCCTTCGCCTCCTTGCTGGCGGGCGGTTCGCTTGGCTCGACATTGCCGAAGATCGCCTTCAGCAACTTCTGCTCGGAACTCTCTTTGTCAGACTTCGTCATGATTCTCTCCTGTGAACGGGGGGGGGTTGACTACAGG
>Ga0210057_1000200_pt1 | contig 104695 bp, 102 predicted proteins | sample CryGeyCG2114_010_2_FD_183968 | JGI IMG/M metagenome (GOLD analysis project Ga0210057, IMG submission 183968) | Groundwater microbial communities from aquifer - Crystal Geyser CG10_big_fil_rev_8/21/14_0.10 (SPAdes) (version 2) | ecosystem: Environmental > Aquatic > Deep subsurface > Groundwater...
CAGGAAATCCCGCCTCCACTTGCCTCGACTGCCCTTCCAGCCATACCCAGAACAGCATTGTTCTGGATACTCTCCGAGAGGGTCTGTCTCCTTTCCTTTTCTTGGTCTGTGACGGCAGCCTCAATCTCTGGAGGGAGAACGGGTTCCTGAAGATTGAGACGTTTCAGGCAGATGCCCAAACCAAGGACGGAAAGCTTTCCGTTCCCATTCCGAACCTTCTGAGCATCTTCGTCGGAAACGCTCTGCGACCCATCGCCTCTTTCTGTGGAAATGACACCCTTGATCACCTCGGAGCTAATTCGCTCGTTGTCCTCAAAAAAGTCCTCCCAAGTAATCCTTCCTTTGTGATCGGACTCTGGCCGCTCCTTCAGCGTGCTGGCAACCCGGATGAGCTGCTCAGTCATTCTGCCATGGAGGATCTGCTCCACTCTTTTGAAGTGGGCTTCGGTGACCTCAGGAGCGTCTCCGATTTGGCAGGATTGGAAGAATTTGTCGGCTCGCTCCGGATCAACATACCATGTGATTTCAAAAGGAACCTTGAAGCCAGTCCCGACACGCGACTCATCTACCCCTCCCAAAGCGACTTCTTGGAAGGTACGTAGTCCCTCCACTTCGTCGGTGTAGTTGCGGTCTGACGTGTCTACCAAAACACCATCAAACACAAACGGGCATAGCAAAAAAAACTTCTGCCCCCCCTCTTCAAGAACGACGCGGTGGGATTCACCATACGCGTTTGTGCGAGTAACGAAATTGCCGAGAAACTTCCGCGCCACCATAGTTGGGGACGAGGGAGCTCTCCGCAGCCCGTTCATAAGAACGAGCAAAACAACAGCCGAGACAGCAAAGAAAGCGCCCCATCCCAAAAAAAGAAAACAGAGCAAGAACAAGACATAGACAATGGAGAGAAACAGAAGGTGGGAAACGATCCAGACTCGCGTCAGCGACGGATGTTTAGCCCTTGTTGTATGAGAGGGCTTGGTTGTCTCTCTCTGGTCCCTCGGATTTTTGCCAAGCCAGGACGCCATCTCTGTGAGAATGTCCTCAGGATTTCTCTGTTCTTTGTATTCCTGTTCCTGCTGGGCCGATTTCTTCAGCCATGATTTTCTCAGGAGAAAAACTAACCTCCCAAGCGCAGCAAACATAACAATCAGAACAATAACGAAAATAAACCAACCCATGATTTCCTCCATGTTCTTGAAGACCCAAAGGCCTTGGTTTTCGGATGTTTTCGGGAAAGAAAAAACAGTTCTTGTCCCGATAACATCGGGCAAGAACTGGAAGTCTGGTTTGAAAAGAACTGTCCATATTATACACCTTTTATATAGAAAAGTCAATATTTCTTGGTACTCCCCTTATATCCCTTCTTTTTCTATTAAGCGTGACATTTATTCACGATCGTGAATAAATGTCACGCTTAGCATAGGACTCCAGAGGCGTAGTTTTAACATAATCGGTATAACTTTAAATAAAAACTTGCTCAGAGCGAAAAGGGGCTCTATACTGTTTTTGAATAGGTTGATAAGTTAAGCCCCTCTTTTTACTTTTAGCTTTCGACTTTTGACTGTATCTGTCCGGGTGGGTCCCGACCATGCGTCGGGACGGGAACAAAAGTTCCCCGGGCCACCACCCGAAACAGTTTTTTGTTTGAGCCTGCCTGTCGGCAGACAGGGCCCTGCCGAGTTATAAGTCCGGGTGGTGGAATTGGTATACACGCAGCGTTTAGGACGCTGTGGCCTTGTGCCTTGGGAGTTCGAGTCTCCCCCCGGACACCAACAAAACACCCCAGCGGTGTGCTGTTGGGGTTTGGGTCGGTGAGTCGAACCCGGGAGGGGTCGGGAACCGCGCAGGTTCCCGTGGCGGAAATATTAAAACCGAGGGGCTTTAACGAGTCCCGACTACTGTCGGGACGAGGTGAGATTCTCCCCCCGGACACAAAATATAAAGTATTTTGTGGGAGGAAAAAGCAAACTACTTTGCTTTTTATACATTTGCTACCAATATACAAAGTTAGTACACTACCTGTTATGGTGCATAGCATTTGGGGACCCAATATCTATAAACAACGCCTTATAACAGAGGATATTATTGCTGATGCCAAAAAGAAAGACACAAAAGTAGAGGTGCGGTGTTTTGATGGTGATGAAAAAGACGTCGCCTACGAATTACAATCCGCGCTCAGCGAAAGAAGTCTTTTTGAAACTGTCAAAAAAATTTTTGTACTTCGTGGAGTAGAAGACGTGGAAGATCAAAAACTTCTTGCGGCAATTGTTGAAAAAACACAAAAAGACAAAGACAACATACTTATTGCACGCGCATACTGGGCGACAAAAGAAATTCCCAAAAAATATAGCTATCTACAACTGCTAGAAAATAAAAAAAAACATTTTTGCCAAAAACCCACAAGTAGTGATACTAAAAAAGCATTGCTTGATTTAACAGAAGAGGGAATTTCTATTGATCAAAAAGCCCTAGAGATGGTCTGTGCTGTGTGGAGGGGAGATATAGAAGGAGCAGTTAATGAAGTGCGGCGGCTGGCGTTTTTAGAAAATCCCATTACCACAAAAACAATCAAAAAAGCTTCTTGGCAGGCAGGCAATGTATCGTATTTTGATTTGGTAAAAACATTACTGTGGCGCTCAACCTTTGCCCAACGGCTGAGTGCTTGGGAGCGGGTTCAAGCGCTTCATCAAGATAATTTTGGACTCTTTGGGTATGTAGCAAAAGCGGCATCTGGGTCGTCAGATTTAATACAAAAAATCGCCCGTGCAGATAGAGCGATTAAGATAGGACGACTCAATCCAGACCAAGCACTGTTGGCATTGTTACTTTCCTAAACGAGCAACAAATTTTGCCGCACGCGATTTTATACGAGCAGCGGTATTTTTTTTGATATAACCAGTTTTGGCTGTTTTATCAGCCGCTTTTTGCAAAGCCGAAATGGTGGTTTTGATTTGAGCATCGTCCTTTGCTACGACCGCTTTTTTGAGGTCTTTTAAGGACTTTTTAAGGGTTGTTTTGCGCACCAAGTTGCGCGCATGATGGCGCTGGCTTTGACGATATGCTTTTTGGGCTGATCTTTTATTTGGCATAGATATGATAAAATAAACGCTCAAACATAACTAGCATAGAGACATACTTTGATGCTACTATACAACACAAAGGATGGTATCAGAAAGTAAAACCCAAGTCAAATGATCTACAGTTTACACGGCAAAATTATCGCGCACGAAAATGAATATGTTGTTATAGAAACAGCTGGCATTGGATTTTCTGTGTATGTAACGCACGTGCATGCAAAAAAACTCAAAAAAGGGGCCTTGGCGACCATCTTTTGCTTTCTTAACAACGAACAGGCTCAGCTCTTTGGGTTTGCCACCAAAGAAGAGAAAAACTTTTTTGAACTACTTTTGTGCGTACCTGGTATTGGTCCAAAAAATGCACTCAAAATTATGAATACACACTCAGTTGCCGATATACAATCAATGATTGCGCTTGATAGGGCAGATCTCTTATCAGCACGCGGCGGTGTGAGTAAGAAAACAGCTGCCAAAATTATTTTAGAACTACAATCAAAGATAGTAGTAAGCAACGCAAAGCTAAACAATTCTTTATCGGATGATACGGCCGTTGCCGACGCACTAAAGAGCTTGGGGTACGCAAAAAAAGATATTGCGTTTGCGCTTGATAATCTTGAAGAATCATCAAAAAGAATAGAGGAGAGAATAAAAAAAGCCCTGCAATTATTAGCAAAAAGACACTCATAATATGCGCACAATGATTTTTGGGATATATCATTTTTGTTTGGCTCTTTTTGGCGCAATTGTTTTTGGTTGGCCATCAAAAAAAATACAGGTTATTGGTGTTACTGGAACAAAAGGAAAATCTACAACACTCTGGTTACTAGCACATATTCTGCGCCAGGCAGGTCATAAGGTTGGGGTGCTTTCTTCGGCGTGGATTATGATGGCTGATAAACAAAAACCAAACACAACCGGAAACACCATGCCCGGGCGCATGGCGATTCAAAAATATCTTTGGGACGCAAAAAGGGCGGGGTGTGATATCGCACTTGTTGAGGTAACGTCACAGGGAGTTTTACAACATCGGCATCGATTTATTGATTGGAACGGGGTTGTTTTTTTGGATATACATCCAGAACATATAGAAGCACATGGATCTTTTGAAAAGTATTTGGAAGCCAAAGTCGCCTTTTTCTCTTACGCGGCACGACATGCGCAAAAGAACAAAACAGTATTTTTTATAAACGACAAAGACGAACACGCTCAGGAATTTATTGATGTCGCAAAGGGCAATGCCACGTATCTTTTTAATGCTGACGATGTGCGCGATATGACAAAACCCCAAACCCTTGAAGGGGAGTTTAATATAACCAATATAGCCGCCGCCTGGGCAGTGGCAAAACACTATAATGTTTCACGTGAAACATTTCAAAAAGAGCTTGAAAGCTTTGGTGGACTTGCGGGACGCATGGAATATGTACAGCGCACACCCTTTGCGGTTGTGGTTGATTACGCCCATACGCCCGACTCGCTTGAGGGTGTCTACAAGCACGTCAAAAATCACCACAAAGAACTAATTTGCGTGTTAGGATCGGCAGGCGGTGGGCGTGATAAATGGAAACGCGCAGCAATGGGAGAAATAGCCGCTCGCTATTGCAACGAAATCATTTTAACCAACGAAGATCCTTTTGAAGAAGATCCGCGCCAGATAGTAGCTGATATAGAGGAAGGAATTAAAAAATACGATAGTAATAAAAAATACGAAATTATAATGGATAGAAAAGAGGCCATAGAAAAAGCCATAAAGAAAGCAGGTCCCAACGATATTATAGTAATATCAGGGAAAGGATCTGAACAGTATATTCGTGTTAAAAAAGGTAAAAAGATTCCTTGGTCTGATGTAAAAACAGCAAAAGACGTGCTAAAAGAAAAAACCGGCCACTAGGACCGGATCGAAGAATGCAAGCAGTGTGCTAGGTAACAGCGCAAAGCCGTGTCTAAGAGTTGAATACAATCTCAAGCGACAGCTGGACCTGTGAGTCATATTCACAATGTGCCCACTCGGCGGCGTCCAGCAGGTCACGCTTCTCACGGTCTGTTAGGTGGCTGCAATCAACCTCGCGTTTTGCGATGTCGACAACAGCAGCCACGGGGAACTTGCCGGGGCGGTGGAGTGTTACAGGGATTTCTCCCAAAGACGCATCCGTATTCTTTTGGCTCATAACTTCTCCTTGTGTGTTCTGATATATAGTCGCACACAATCCAAAAAGAGTCAATAAAATAAAAACAATAAAGTGGTATACTAGAAGAATATGAAACTAACATTTGTCGGCGGAGCTGGTAGTGTAACTGGTGCCTGTTATCTTTTAGAAAGTGAGAAGTCACGCATTCTTATTGACTGCGGGCTTCAACAAGGAGCGAGTGAGTGTGAAAAAGAAAATTTTAAACCATTCCCCTTTGATTCTAAAACAATTGAGGCGGTCTTTATAACACACGCGCACATAGATCACATTGGCCGCGTTCCAAAGTTGATTAAGGAGGGTTTTGTGGGGACAATCTATTCAACGGCACCCACCAAAGATGCAGCACGGGACTTATTGGAGGACGCTCAACATCTTATGATGCACGATTTAAAGCAAGGGCAAGAGCCATTATATAAAGAAGCAGATATAGATAAGGCATTAGACCTCTGGGAAGGGATTGCGTACCACAAAATTATAGAACATAAAGACTTGCACATAGAGCTGTACAACTCAGGGCATATTTTAGGATCAGCTTCGGTGTTTGTAAAAGATAATAAAACGTCGGTGGTGTTTTCTGGCGACTTAGGCAATGTGCCAGCACCACTGGTAAAAGATACTGAATATATTACCAATGCCAACTATGCACTGGTTGAATCGGCGTATGGTGGAAGAGTACATGAATCCTTAGAAGAGCGCTCCCCAATTTTAGAAGATTTAATTGAAGATACGGTACGCACCAAAGGAACGCTTCTAATCCCGGCATTTGCCATGGAACGTACCCAGCAACTACTTTTTGAACTCAACGAACTAGTTATCCATGGGCGCATTCCAAAAATTCCCATTTTTATAGATAGCCCTCTGGCAATTCGCCTAACCGAAGTATTCAAAAAATATGAAAACGATCCGATGTTTTTTGATCAGGAATTTATCAATGCGGTAAAAAAAGGCGCGCGTGTCTTTGATTTCCCGGGTCTTCGATTTACACTCACCACCGAAGAATCAAAAGAAATAAACAATATTTCACCCCCAAAAATTATTATTGCCGGATCAGGTATGTCCACGGGCGGACGCATTTTACACCATGAGATACGATATCTTCCTGACCCTAACAGCACTATCTTTTTTGTGGGATATCAAACGAAAGGGTCTCTGGGGAGAAGAATTTTGGAAGGAGCAGACGAGGTTAAAATTATGGGAGAAAAAGTTGTAGTCCGCGCAAGGGTAAAAGCGATTGGTGGATTTTCTGCGCATGCAGATCAACCGTTGTTGGTTAAATGGGTGGAGGCAATGAAGAAAAATGTTAAAAAAGTTTTTGTAGTACAGGGAGAAGAAGAAGAAAGCCAAGCGTTGGTAACAAAAATAAAAGACGAGTTGGCGATTGATGCGCGAGTTCCAGAAAGTGGAGAGACAGTTGAGCTCGTATAAAAGGTGCGCTATACTCACAAAACAAAAGTAATAAAAAACACATGGAAAAAAATCCAACAACAAGCCCGATAACGCCGATGTATAAAATCTGTGTATCAGGAGCGGCAGACACGTCTCATTGCGGAGAGGCGGCATTTAAAAAAGCAATTGAAATAGGAAAAGAAATTGTTCGTCACAAAGCGGTGTTGGTAGATGGTGCCACAACGGGATTTCCCTTGTGGGCGGCAAAGGGAGCAAAAGAAGAGGGAGGTATTGTGATTGGTTTTTCTCCTGCTGTTTCAGAAAAAGAACACGAGCGGGTATACAAATTACCCACCGAAAATCATGACCTCATTGTCTACACGGGGTTTGATTATTCAGGAAGAAATTTACTGCTCACACGCGCCGCAGATGCAGTTGTTGTAGGGTGTGGGCGTCTGGGGACACTTAATGAATTTACTATTGCCTTTGAAGACGGCAAACCCATTGGCGTATTAGAAGACGAAGGATGGGAAACCGATGAGATCATCAAAATGATTATTGCCAAAGCTCATCGTGGGCACGGAAAAATGGTTTTTAATTCTGATCCAAAAAAATTACTTGATGAACTTGTTCTTTTGATTGCAAAAGACAAAAATGGAGGCCATAGTGCATAAAAAGGGAGGGTTTTTTAAGGACAGAGTACTGCCCACGACACTACTAGCTGGAACGATTATAGGGTCGGGGATATTTGCCCTACCCTTTCTTTTTAGTGGACTTGGGCTGGGGCTCTCGGGAGCGCTTTTGCTTATTTTCTGTGGGCTTTTTATAGGACTTCATCTTATGTATGGAGACATTGTTTTGCAAGAAAAAGCACCCCATCGTCTTGCATGGTTTGCGCGCAAAACATATGGATCGGTTGGGTATGGAGTGGCGTTTTTGGTTTATATTTTACAGTTATTTTTGGGACTAACGATATACATAGTGTTGGTTCCTAGTTTTTTACGCATGGTGCTACCAGAACTAAATCCTATTGTGGGGATTTTAGGATTTTGGTTTTTAGCGTCACTGCCTGGATTTGTGAGCAATAAAAAAGTAGCTCTTGCCGAGTTTATTGCGATGATAGGAATTATTGTTGTGGCAATTTTGGTTGCAATAAAAGGAGTGCCTTTTTTAGGTGGCGTTGATGTTACTGCAATTATAACAACACCACTGGCACTACTAGTGCCTTTTGGGGCGCTTTTGTATTCCAATAGTGGTATTACAGCAATTCCTACTATTGTGCATTATTTTAAAGATGAACATGAAAAAAAGAGCAAATCAAAAAATCCTATTATCATAGGAACACTGATACCAGCCATATTGTATTTGGCTTTTATTGCGGGGGTGTGGGGGATAGCACATATTTCGGGGGTGCCCATCTCAGAAGATGGAGTGAGCGGTATTATAGGATGGTTGCCCTTATGGATGGTGCGTGGCATCGGTGCGTTGGGACTTTTAACATTGTGGAGTTCTTATTTCCCTGCGGTACTTGATTTAAAAGAATCTCTTTCTTTTGATGTGCGTATCGGCGGTGTATTAGCAGGCGTCCTTGTCCTTTTTGTTCCTATTTTGCTTTATTTTGCGGGACTTCAAAATTTTATTTGGCTTATCAACATAGTGGGGGGACTTTTTCTTGGTGTTGAAGGGCTTTTGATTATATTTTTGTGGAGAAGCATTAAGAAAAAATCAAAACACTTTCTTTTTAGTGGCAATATGATTGTATGGTGGATGCTCTTTGCTATTTTTGTGGCAAGTATTATCTATACTGTTGTAGTTCGTATTTTATAAAAAAGAAAAGCCCCACGGGGGGCACAAAGGATAATGGGCTGATTTTTAGTAACAGTGGGCAACTCCGATTGCACAAGCCAGTTCGTGAACCCTGCCCTCCAAAGGAACGATGGGAATGTTGGGTGCTTTTGACGAAAGGACGACGCCCAGAGGCCTACAAGCGGCGACGCCAAAGGCCGTATAAGAATGTACACAGTATACTCAGACAAAAGTATCGCGTATAAAAAAACAGGAGAGAATAAACAGCTTTCAGGTGATGCTACCGTATTTGGTAGCATCGGAAAATAAGAATTATCACATTACTGCAGGTATTTTTATTTAGGCAATTTGTGCCCAAGGCGCATCAGCCCGGAGCTGAAATTGCCCAATTAATTACCCAAATGGTACAACCCAATCTCTTTGTATACCTTTGTAATGGTATTGGTCGCTACCTTTGAAGCTTTTGTGGCTCCTTGAGAAAGTATCTTTTTTACTGACGCATCAGAAAGTGACGCGTATTTTTTTTGAATAGGAGCCAAAAAAGAAATAATAGCATCAGCAACGTCTTGCTTTAACTGTCCGTATGAAAGGTTTTTGTAATGAGATTCTAACTGAGAAATAGATTGTTCTGATAATGCACTGAGTATATCCAAAAGATTTGCTATGCCTGGTTTTTTGGATGGGTCATGCGATATGGTGTTGCCAGAATCAGTTACTGCTCTCTTTATTTTTCGTGCAACAACTTCGGGTACATCAGTAAGAGCGATGTAATTATATTCACTTGACGCGCTTTTTGACATTTTTTTAGTTGGTTCATCAAGCCCCATAATGCGAGACCCAGAAGTTTCAAGCAAAGCACGAGGCTCTGTAAATGTTTTTCCATACAAATTATTGAAACGGCTCGCCAGAGATCGGGCAAGTTCAAGATGTTGTATCTGATCCTCTCCAACAGGGACAATATCTGTTTTGTAGAGCAGAATATCTGCCGCCATTAAAACTGGATATTCAAAGAGGCCTGCCAGAGGTGCTTTGTGTGCACGAATTTTATCCTTGTATTGAGTCATCAACTCAAGCTCAGACATTTTGGTGAGTGTGTTAAGCACCCAATATAACTGAGTATGTGCGGGAATGTGTGATTGCACAAACAATGTTGATTTTTTGGGATCAACACCAATTGCCAAAAGCATTTTTGCGGTCGCAAGGATATTTTTGTGCAACGTTTTTGTGTTTGGTTGCGTGGTTAAGGCGTGCAGATCAACAACACAGAAAAACGATTCAAAGTCTTTTTGTAACGTAACCCATTGGCGCAATGCGCCAATATAATTTCCAAGATGAATAACGCCAGAAGGTTGAATGCCAGAAAAAAGACGTTTCATGTATATATTAAACCTTAATAATAGCGGGCAGAATCATTGGTCGTCGCTTGGTTTTATTATACACGAAAGAGCCCAACTGGTCGCGCAGTAGCGCCTTGAGATAATCAGATTCAACAGAATGAACGTGAGGAATATGTCCAATTATCTTTTTTACTTTTGTGCGCATGTCTTCTATGAGGTCTTTGTTGTCGCGCAAATGGATAAATCCGCGAGAAATAATATCAGGGTTTTTAATAAGAGACCCAGTGCGCCGATCCAAGGTAACAAAAACAACAATCATACCTTCTTGAGAAAGCGCAACACGATCACGCAACACAATCTCTTCAACATCACCAACACCGAGTCCATCAACCATAATGTAGTAGGCGGGCAAAGTTTCTTTGGCGACACTGAGCCCTTTGGGAGTTATGTGAACAACCTGCCCGTTATCAACAAGGAGTGTGTTTTTTTCTTCAATCCCCATTTGTGTTGCAAGACGCACGTTAGCTGCGCGCATAAAGTACCATCCATGGATGGGCAAGAAAAATTTTGGGGCAACAAGCCCAATAACCGTTTTTAAATCTTCGGCGGGTCCATGACCTCCCGAGTGTACATCAAGATGTTCTGTTTGATACACGTGAGCTCCTTGACGGGTAAGGTTATCTTTGAGTGATTGAATGGGGCGTTCGTTACCAGGGATAACCGACGAAGAAAAAATAATAGTATCGCCCTTTTTTATGGTAACTTGTCGGTGGATACCGTTAACTATTTTCATCAAACTCGCATTAGGTTCTCCTTGAGCGCCGGTACTCAAGATAAGTACCTTGTCATCTTTATATCTGTGCAATTCTTCAATAGAAAGAAGGGTTCCTTTTTTTGGCTTAATATAGCCCAGGTTTTGGGCAATTTGAACATTGGTTTTAAGAGAAAAACCGCTCAAGAAAACCTTGCGCCCATGTTTTTCGGCAATGTTAATAATATCAGAAACACGCGTCAAAAGAGACGCAAAAAGCCCGATAATAATTCTATCTTTTGCTCCTGCGATAAGTGCGTCAATGTTTTGTTGAACGAGTTCTTCTGATATAGATTGCCCCGCTCTATCAGCCCCAGTGCTTTCTAAAAAGAGTGTGTGTATTCCACGTGAACCGATGTCGGTATATGTTTTAATTTCTCGTGGGTCAGCAACGCCATCAATATCGTAGGTAATTTTTAAATCGGTACAATAGGCCATGTTCCCAACGGGCGTTTTGATAACCAAAGCCAAAGAATCTGGAATAGTATGGGTGATTTCAAAAAATTCTACCTCAATATGTTCAGACATTTTTACAACGTCTCCATTTTTTACAGAAACAAGTTTAAGCTGGGGGGCGTGAGGGAAGTCCCCTTGGTGGCGCTTGATTATTTCATTGCTTAAATCAGCTCCATAGATAGGAATATTTGCTCCCAACTTATCAATAAGGTAGGGAATAGCACCGATGTGATCATAATGCCCGTGCGTTATGATGATGCCTTTTATATGAGAGCGCTTTTCCATAAGCCCCTCTATGTTGGGGATAATGTAATCAATGCCAGGGGTATCTTCCTCAGGGAACTGCAGTCCCATATCTACAATAATAATTTCGTTTTTGTATTCAAAAACGGACATGTTGCGACCTATTTCCTCAAGTCCTCCCAACGGAACAAAGGTAAGCCCATCGTGAGATTGAGTTTGTGTTGATGTGCCTTCTTTTTTTGAGCCATGTGCTTGGGGGCGCTGCGTTGGGTGCGCGCGACCTCGCTTTGGCGCGTGCTTGTGTGGGCGCGCCTGAGGCCCAGTTTTAATGGTATTCATATAATAATAAATGTATTAAGTTATATTTAATTAATAATAGTATATACAAACGAACAAAGGTACGTATATATGTGCCCCGGGAGAGATTCGAACTCTCACACCCTTGCGGATACTAGCTCCTGAAGCTAGCCTGTCTACCAGTTCCAGCACCGGGGCAAATGAAATATAAAAGGAAAATAACTAAACACTACACAAAAAACTGCGTCACACCGCAAACCCTAAGAGCGATGAGGACGTGAATAATATATAAAAAAAGCAAACAGTATAAAAAATAGATTGTATAAAAGGACTATAGCAGAACATAATAGATTTGTCCAGCACTACTTTTTTGGGACTATTCAAAAATTCGTTTGGTACGAACATACCAATCTGAAACAGTATCAAAACGATGGTGAGGAAGAGTGATAAAGTCAACGGAAATTCCTGGGATCGTTGATTTCATTATATAAAGGTAATAAGGCGACCCCAAAAAAAGTGCCGGATAATCTTGTGCTATAGTCAGTTGTAATTCTTTAATAGTATCAACATACGCGTTTCCCGCAGGATCTGTTTGGCGTAAAGAGTTAATAAGTCGGTCAGCAGAATCATTTTGATACAATGCAAGATTAAGGCCTGGATAGAAACGTTCGCTAGAGTGCCAAAAAGAATAAGGATCGGGAGTCGCAGACCAAATATTACCAAAAAGAAGAATCTCATAATTACGCGTCCGGATGGTTTCGTTGCTGATAATAGTAGGATCAACAGAAGAAACATCAACACGGACACCAACAGCTTCCCATTGGGACTGCAACTGAGTGGCCACGTCTTTAAGTGGATCAATGTCTGGTGTCTTTATAATAAAAGAAAGAATGGTATCTTGTCCCAAAATAGTTTTGTGCCAGAGGGAATCTTCTAAAAGAGTCCATTCGTCCGAAATAAGTAGATCTTTTGCTTTTGTGGGGTTAAATGAATAAAGTGAGTCAATGTTTTTGTTATAGAAGGGGAATGTTTTAGGTAGTGGACCATTGCCAATGATACCTTCGCCGCCAAGTGCGTTGGCAAGGATAGCATTTTTATCTGTGGCATATGAAAGCGCCTCTCGGACCGCAAGTGACTTCAATGCTTCATTGGCGCTTTGATTAAAAAATGCTACATAATATTTTGTACTGGGGATGCGACGGATAGTTGATGGAATTTTGAGCTGAGCAATACTATCTGCAGAGTAGGTACCAAATCCATCAATAGTGCCTACATTATAGGAAGCAAGAAGTTTATCCTCATTTTCAAAAAAGAGAACATTAAATGTTTGGATAAGAGGCTCATTGCCGATAGTCGCATAGGTAGGAGCAGCTGTTAAAACATAGGAAGAAATAAATCCATCTTTACGGCGCTCTAGTGATTTGAACGCAAATGGTCCACTCCCAACTGGCTCAAGATTATATGAAGAAAGTCGCATGGTTTGACCAGAAAGATTAACAAAAAGCTTTTTAGGAACCGGATAAAGTTCTTTTAAGACGTTTTCAAAAAGAGTATAGGTATTAAGGGCCTCAAAACGCACCTCTCTTTCACTAACCCGTTGGGGTTCTATATTTTGCCAATCAGCAGCGATAGGAGATGATGTTTCCAGTGATTTAATTTGGCGGACAGTAAAGATAATGTCGTCGCTGGTGATAGGAGTTCCATCGTGCCACAACGCCCCCTCTTTTATGCGCAATGTCCATACGCGAAAATCATCGCTATGTTTAACGCTTTCGGCTATATCATAGGCGTTTGCAAAGATAAGTTTTACAAGATCCTTGTCAGGAGTTCCGTCGTGCGCAAGTATTGGGTTAACAAAAGCGGGTTGGCCGACAATTCCTTCGGTATAATCACCTCCTTGCCTTGGGACAACTAATGTTCCTTGGCTTAGTGTATAAAAAAATGCCAAAAAACCAGAAATTACAAGCAATGCAATTGCTCCGGTAAAAATAATTCGCTCTTTAACTGAGAAAACACGCCACACAGACGTGAAGGGATTATGCGTCATTGCTACAAAAGAAGATTTGCCAACGAAGTTGCCGCAAAGATAATAATGCCGACAATGGTTGCTATGTGAGAAATACGCTCAAAACCACGACGGACAAAAGTTCCCGACCCACCGCCACCGCCGAATGTTTCAGAAAGTCCCTCTCCTCTATCCTGCAAAAGAACCAAAATAATAAGGACAAGAGCGACAACAAGCTGAACAATAGTAAGAATAGTCTTCATATATATGTATATTAATCAGAATGTGAATAAAGTAGTTTGGCTGCAAAATGTAAAACAAGATTCACAATACCGATGACAACAGTAGCATATAAAAGGGCATCAAGTCCAGTAACAAAAACATCTGGCGTTAAAAGTGTGAGAACGTATAAAACAATAGCATTAACAATTATAATACCAAGACCGAACGTAATGATAATGATGGGAGAAAGAACTAGTTTTATTAGAGGGCGTAAAAAGAAAACTATAGCACTAAAAAGAAGAACGATACGAACATATGATTCAAACGAAAGAGCGACAGAAAAACCGGCAACAACATATTGAGCGACAAAAAGCGCCACCGTGTTAGAAAAAAAGAGGAAAAAAAGACGCGCAATTATTTTCATATAACAATAACAGTATAGCATCCTTATGTGCAGCTATCCACAGCCCTTTGGCTTTTGTATACAATATCGTTTATACTAATATATGGAAGTATTATTACTACGCAAAGGTCGGATGATATTTTGCCATATTACAAAATAACGAATAAAACATCATGGCTGCATATAGCTGGAGTGATGTGTTTATCGTTGCGTTGCAAAATGCGTGGGTGACCGTCATCAATTTTTTGCCGTCTCTGATTGGTGCATTAATCATACTCATTATTGGGTTGTTAATAGCAGCAGTTTTGAGGGCTATTTTTGAAAAAGTTGTAGACGCACTGCGCGTTGATATGTTGCTCAAGAAACTAGGTGTTGAAAAATTTGTTGAGCGAGCAGGCATGCGCCTTAACAGTGGGAAATTTATTGGTGGACTTGTCTACTGGTTCTTTGTGGTAGTAGTAGTTCTTACTATTGCTGACGTTTTGGGCCTTGGCGGTCTTACAATATTTTTAAACAGTGTATTGCTGTATTTCCCAAGCGTTATTGTTGCAGTACTTATTATGTTGGCAACGTTGGTGGTTGCAAACTTTTTGCGGTCACTCGTTCGTCACTCAGTAATGAGTGCGCGTCTGCACGCACCAAAATTCTTGGGTGCCCTGACATGGTGGGCGGTTGTTGTCTTTGGCTTCTTGGCGGCATTGTTGCAGCTGGGAGTCGCGGTACAATTAATCTACACTATTGTTACCGGAGTTATTGCAATGCTTGCGCTTGCAGGAGGTATTGCCTTTGGTTTGGGAGGAAAAGAATACGCCGCAACGATGATCGAACGTTTGCGCGATCACACCGAAGAACGATAACATCAAACGATATTTTAAAAACAAACACATCGCCACTGGCGGTGTGTTTGTTTTTTTAAAGCGTATGGTGTATACTAATAAGGTAATGCGCAAAAGAGCGCTTTTTTATAAATTTTTATCATTATATGAAAAAAATATTTGTGATTGGTAGTATGGTGGTGTTAGCATGTGCCGTTTTTCTTGTGGGAGGCTATATACAGCCAGCCCATGGCGCGCAAGGAGGGCTTGCCGCGGGGGTAGAATATATTAGAAATCTTTTTTCTGGGATCGGACAAAAAGTTAGCCAAATCCTTTCTTCAGAAAAACAAGCGCAGTTGGGGTCTCAAGAAAACGCAAACACACAAAACGAAATACGTCAGCGAACAAAATTGACCATAGAAGAGATGGAAAATGGTTCCTTTGATGTGGTTATACAAAATGCCACAATTATTGCGATACCAGATTCGCATTCTTTTGAAGTTGCTATTTTTGGTGTTTCATCACACATCGTTTTAAGCGATACAACGCGTATAGTAAACAGGTGGTGGGGACAAATTAATAGTGGCGACCTGACGATTGGAAACACCGTCAATATCTGGGGATCGTACACTGGACAGGCAGATGCTATTGGTGCTTATACCGTTCGTATCGTTCAATAAAAAGTATATTCTTTTCCAAAAATAAGGGCCTACTTGACAACAGGGGTCCTTATTTATACACTATAGGGGATTGGTCATCCGCTCTCACTTAGCGGATTTATTTTTAAAAAACGGTCGGATACAAAAAACAAAAATATGTTATTTGATATAAAAATACTCAACAAAGCAATTGAACAACTTGCGGCAGAAAAAGATATAGAGCCAAAAGAAGTTTGGGCTGCTGTTGAAGAATCGTTGGCTTCAGCGTACAAAAAGGAATATAACCGCAAGGGGCAGGTTATTAAAGCCGTGCTTGATGAACGTACTGGAGGGGTTTCTTTTGAACAAATAAAAACAGTTGTCAATCCTGATGAGGTGCGCTACCCAGAGCCAGAAGAGGAAATAATTGAAGGTGCAGAGCCAGCAAAAGAAAACAAAAAAAAAGAAATAGAACCAGAGGAAGAATCAGAAGAAGAGAAGCTTCCGCTCTACAATCCAGAAAGGCACCTTTTTTTGGATGAAGCAAAAAAGATAAAAAAAGACATAGTAGTTGGTGAGGATATAGCATTTCCTTTGGAAAGCCCACAAGAAGACTTTGGGCGCATTGCCGCACAAACCGCAAAACAAGTCGTATTACAGAAATTACGTGAGATAGAAAAAGATGCGGTAAAAAAAGAATTTGAAGGAAGGGTTGGTGAGTTAGTTACTGGCACGGTTCAGCGCGTTGAGCGTGGGACGGTGTATGTTGACTTGGGCAAAACGGCGGGGGCGATGTTTTTTTCAGAAAGCATCCCTGGCGAACATTATCGCATTGGCGAGCGCTTGCGCTTTTATTTGGTGGGGGTACAAGAAGGGGTGCGCAGCCCCATGCTCCTTTTGTCTCGTTCGCATCCCAAGTTCATTTCAAAACTATTTGAGTTAGAGGTTCCTGAAATTGGAGATGGCATTATTGAAATAAAAGCAATTATCCGTGAGCCAGGAAACAGAACAAAAATTGCGGTTGCCTCAACCGTTGAAGGCGTTGATCCGGTGGGCGCCTGCGTAGGACAGCGTGGTGCGCGTGTTATGGCGGTTAATAATGAAATCGGAAACGAACGCATTGATATTATTGACTGGTCGCAAGATGAGGCACAATTTGTTGCTGCCGCTCTTTCTCCGGCTGTGGTTACGTCTGTTGAGTTGGGAGAAAATAAAGAAGCACGCGTGCTCGTTCCTGAAGATCAATTAAGTCTTGCTATCGGAAAAGGCGGCCAGAATGTTCGCTTAGCGGCGCGCCTAACTGGTTGGAAAATTGATGTACGCTCACAGTCAAACCCTCAAGAAGAACACGAAGGGGCCGTGGCTGATGCACAAGATCAGGGAGAAGATATTCGTTTTAGTGATATGAGCGAAGAAAAAGACGAAAAAGAAACAAAATAAAAAATAATTTATAGTAAAAAACAATATGGAATACTATCTTATTTTTGTTCCCATTGCCCTGACACTTTTGTGGAGCGTGTATCTTATGCACTGGCTTTCAAAAAAAGAATCAGGCGACCGGGCAATGCGCGAAATTTCACAGGCAATTCAAGAAGGATCAATGGCATATCTTAACAGGCAATATCGAGCGGTTGCATTGGTGGCGGGTATTTTATTTCTTATTATGGGATTTGCGTTGAGTTGGCTTGCGGCACTAGGATTTTTAATTGGAGGTATTGCGTCGGCTTTGACTGGATATATTGGTATGAATGTTGCAGTGCGTGCAAACAGCAAGACAACCCAAGCAGCAAAAGAGGGTTTGTTTAGTGCGCTTTCCTTAGCATTTAAAGCAGGGTCGGTAACAGGGCTTTTGGTTGCCGCACTGGGGCTTTTGGCAGTCGCTGGATTCTATCTATTATTTAGGGATTTTCAGGCATTGGTAGGACTTTCTTTTGGTGCAAGTTTAATATCAATTTTTGCGCGTCTAGGGGGAGGAATTTTTACCAAAGCGGCTGATGTGGGGACTGATTTAGTTGGTAAGGTAGAAGCTGGTATTCCAGAAGATGATCCACGCAATCCTGGTGTTATAGCAGATAACGTCGGTGACAATGTTGGTGATTGTGCTGGTATGGCAGCCGACCTTTTTGAAACGTACGCAGTAACACTTACGGCGGGTATTTTATTGGGGCTCGCTGTTGTACAAACAACACAATCGGCACTGTTTCCATTAGTATTGGGAGGAATCTCTATCGTCGCTTCTATTTTAGGGTCATTCTTTGTACGGCTGGGAAAATCACAAGGAACCACAAGCACCCGCATTATGGGGGCGCTTTATAAAGGACTTGCCGCATCGCTTATTTTTGCCGCAATAGGATTTTATTTTGCTGCAAAAACATTTTTTGGTGCTGGGTATCTTTCCATTTTTCTTTCTTCTTTAATTGGACTTGGTGTAACCGCACTGATGGTAGTCACAACTGATTATTACACGGCAAAAAAATTCCGCCCCGTACAATCTATTGCCGATGCATCAAATTCGGGACATGGCACAAATATTATTATGGGACTTTCGGTTGGTATGGAATCAACAGTGATCCCGGTCATTGTTATTGTGCTGGCAATTTTGGGAAGTTTTTCTTTGGCGGGGCTTTATGGTGTGGCGATAGCTTCGGTTGCGATGCTTTCGGTGGCAGGTATTATCGTTTCTATTGACTCATTTGGTCCTATTACTGATAATGCTGGCGGTATTGCAGAGATGACCAACCAAACAGAAGAAGTTCGCAAAGTAACTGACGCGCTTGATGCGGTAGGCAACACCACCAAAGCAGTCACCAAAGGATACGCCATCGCATCCGCGGGGCTTGCCGCGCTGGTTTTGTTTTCAAGTTATACCAACGAGCTTGGCGGCATATCTTTTAATTTAAGTGATCACCGGGTTCTTGTTGGACTGCTTTTGGGAGCGGCACTTCCCTATATATTCGGAGCGCTTACCATGCGATCGGTTGGGAAGGCCGCGTCGTGTGTCGTAACAGAAATTAGACGTCAATTTCGTGAAATTAAAGGCATTTTGGAAGGCACGGCAAAACCAGAATATGGACGTGCTGTTGATATTGTAACCAAAGCAGCCATCAAAGAAATGATAGCACCAGCACTTATTCCTGTTGTGGCGGTTATTCTCGTTGGATTTATACTGGGTCCCCAAGCATTAGGAGGACTGCTTATTGGAACGATTGTATCTGGACTCTTTATGGCACTATCAATGACTTCAGGAGGAGCGGCATGGGATAACGCCAAAAAACACATTGAAGACGGAAATTTTGGCGGCAAAGGATCAGAGGCGCACAAAGCTGCTATTACCGGAGATACCGTGGGGGACCCCTACAAAGACACCACTGGGCCGGCAATCAATCCGCTTATTAAAGTGGTCAACATTATTGCTCTTTTGATTGTCAAGTTTATCCGGTAAAATTTTTTGTTATCCCGCCTCTGGCGAGACGCGCAGTAGTACAGCTACTCACTTCGTTTGTAGGTACTACTGGCACTTTAAACTTTTAACCTTTAGTTTTATACTACTTTTATGCTTATCCCAATGGTTGTTGAAAAATCTCCTTACGGAGAACGTGCGTACGACATTTTTTCGCGGCTTTTAAAAGAACGCATCATTTTTGTTGGAGGCCCTATCACCGAAGATGTTGCCAGTGTGGTGGTAGCTCAATTATTGCTCTTAAACCACGAAGATCCTAAAAAAGATATACAAATGTATATAAATAGTCCCGGTGGATCAGTTATGGCGGGACTTGCGATATACGATACAATGCAACACGTAAAACCAGATATCTCAACTATTTGTGTGGGCATGGCCGCGTCAATGGGTGCGGTATTGCTGGCGGCAGGTACTAAGGGTAAGCGTTTTACACTTCCTAACTCACAGATTTTAATTCATCAGGTGATGGTAGAAGGAATTGGCGGGCAAGCATCAGACGTTGAAATAGGCGCACGCCAAATTCTTAAACTCAAAAATTCACTTAACGAAATTATTGCCAAACACACCAATCAGAAATTGACAAAAGTAGAAAAAGATGCCGACAGGGATTTCTATATGAGTGGCAAAGAAGCAAAAGAATACGGGCTTGTAGACGAAATCATCAAGACAAAAAATATAAAATAAAAAAATGTCCCAAAATATCGGGACACTTTTTATTCTAACAAACATACAAAAGAAAAATAAGCGTGGTATACTACATACCATACTATTTTTATTACGTTTGTTTTATGAAACATACTTACATTCGCGACTTTGCCTCTCTTACTATTAATGACGTTCCTTTAGTAGGTGGCAAGAACGCTTCTTTGGGGGAAATGATACGAGAACTAACACCAAAAGGAGTTAAAATCCCCGGAGGATTTGCTGTGACTGCTGATGCGTTTAGGTATTTTATGCACACCAACGAGCTTGATGTGTTCATTAAAAAGACGCTCAAAAACATAGATACCAAAAATGTGCGCCAATTATTTGCAAAAGGGGCTCTGGTGCGTGAGGTGATCATGAAAGCAACCTTTCCTGCTGATCTTGAAAAAGAAATACGCGATGCGTACAAAACATTACAACGGCGTTATGGAACACGCACAGATGTTGCGGTACGTTCGTCGGCAACAGCAGAAGATTTGCCGGGAGCCTCTTTTGCCGGGCAACAAGAAACATACTTAAACATCGTTGGCGAAGACGAGCTTATGGTGGCAACAAAAAAGTGTTTTGCTTCGCTATTTACCAACCGCGCCATATCATACCGGCAGGACAAAGGATTTGATCATCTCAAGGTAGCGTTGTCGGTAGGAGTGCAAAAAATGGTGCGATCAGACAAGGCCGCATCAGGTGTTATGTTTACCCTTGATACAGAGTCGGGCTTTAAAGACGTTGTGCTTATTAATGGATCGTGGGGGTTGGGGGAAATGATAGTCCAAGGAGAGGTTATCCCCGATGAGTTTTTTGTGTTTAAACCAATGCTAGCCGATACTACCAAAAAGCCCATTATCAAAAAACAGCTAGGAGAAAAAAAGAAGATGATGATCTATGGTACAACACACAAAAAACCAACAGTGATTATAGACACACTAAAAAAACAACAGCAAGAATTTGTTATTTCAGATGATGAAGTGCTCGCACTCGCAAAATGGGGATCAATTGTAGAAGATCACTACACCAAAAAAAGAGGCGTATGGACACCTATGGATTTGGAATGGGCAAAAGACGGGCTTTCGGGGCAACTCTATATTGTGCAAGCGCGTCCCGAAACAGTACAAGCGCAACGCAATTTTTCAATCATAGAAGAGTACAGTTTAAAAAAGAAAGGAACGGTGCTGGTGTCTGGCGCTTCGGTGGGTAGCAAAATCGCTAGTGGCAAGGCACATATTATTATGGATACCAAAAACATCCACGAATTCAAAAAAGGGGAAGTGTTGGTAACGGATATGACCAACCCAGATTGGGAGCCAATCATGACCATTGCCTCTGCTATTGTAACCGACAAAGGGGGCCGCACCTCACACGCCGCCATCGTATCGCGTGAGTTGGGTATTCCCTGCATTGTGGGGTCAGTGACTGCAACAAAGAAAATAAAAAATGGAGAAAATATTACCATTGATACAACAGGCAGTGACGGTGTCGTTTATCGAGGAGTGCTTCCTTTTAGTGTTAAACGCCACAGCATAAAAAACTTGGGCAAAATCAAAACAAAAATAATGATGAATATTGCCACACCTGAAACCGCGTTTGAAAAATCATTTATACCAAACAGCGGTGTGGGTCTTATGCGCGAAGAATTTATTATTGCATCAGAGATAGGCATACATCCGCAGGCATTAATAGACTATCCTCGCTTAAAATCCCAAGTAGGGTTAGAGGACGTTGTATCAAAGCAGGAGCTTAAAAAAATTGTAGAGAAAATAGAAGAAAAAACATTCGGGTACAAAGATAAAACGCAGTTTTATGTGGATAAACTCGCCTACGGTATTGCACTTATCGGCGCGGCATTCTATGACAAACCAGTCATTGTAAGATTTTCAGATTTTAAAACTAACGAATACCGTCAATTAATTGGTGGAGCGCTCTATGAACCACAAGAAGAGAACCCAATGCTGGGGTGGCGTGGTGCATCACGTTACTACCACCCAGCATTTGAAAAGGCGTTTGCACTTGAAGTAAGGGCCATTAAAAAAGTGCGTGAAGAAATGGGACTTACTAATGTGCAGGTTATGGTTCCCTTTTGTCGCACTATAGAGGAAGGCAAAAAAGTCATATCACTTATAGAAAAATACGGTCTCAAACACGATGCCAAAAAAGCAAAAGGTCTTCGGATATATGTTATGTGTGAAATTCCATCAAACATTTTGCTCGCAGAAGATTTTTTGAAATTATTTGACGGTATGAGTATTGGGTCAAACGATTTAACGCAATTAACGCTTGGGCTGGACAGAGACGGCAATGAAAGAATTCGTGGTATTGGTAATGAAAATAATGCCGCAGTAAAAAAACTTTTCTCAGAGATTATCCGTATAGCAAAAAAAGAGAAAAAATACATAGGTATTTGTGGTCAGGGTCCTTCAGACATGCCTGATCTGGCGGCTTTTCTTATGCACGAAGGCATTGAAAGTATGTCGCTTAATCCCGATTCGGTGATTAAGACAATCATAATGCTCGCCCAGAAAAATAAGAGCAGAAAATAACAATAGCGCTTGGTCTTATGCTTGATATAAAATTGTCGGTTATAAAAGATTCGCGCGGGTACGACACATTGTCAATTTCTATGAGCGCCTCTGGGTATGAGGCAAACGCTTCAGTACCAGCAGGAAAAAGCACTGGAGTCCACGAAGCGGTTGCACTTGAACCCTGGAAAGCGGCAAATATGTTTGAACAGATTTTGCCCACCATTAAAGATCAAGAAGAAAAAACACAAAAAGAATTTGACAGTCTCCTTTGTGAGCTGGATGGAACGCAAAACAAAGAAAGGTTAGGAGCAAATCTAACACTGGCGCTCTCACTGGCATTTGCACGAATAAAATCACAACAAGCACAAATACCACTTTGGCAGTTTATTGCTCTCAACACATCAAAAAAAGGAAAAAATAAATTTCCCAAGCCGTTTTTTAATGTTATTAATGGAGGGGCGCACGTACGCGTTCCCAGTGAATGGCAGGATGAAAAGGGGCGTCTTTTGAAGCTTGATTTTCAAGAGTTTCAGATAGCGCCTTCAATAGAAGGATACGACGTAGGACTGGCAATAGCACAAGAAGCATACCGAAAACTTGAAAACGAGTTAGAAAAAAAGTTTGGTGCCAACCGAGTACGCAAGGGAGATGAGGCGGGATTTTTTGCACCATTTAAATCAAATTATGAAGCATTGGAATGTATACACAATCTCTGTGAAAAAAATCATTATCCCTTAAATATTGGTATGGACGCGGCAGCAAGTCAGATGTACGAGGGCGGACTCTATAGAGTAGAAAAAAATCGCATCAGTGCAGATGAATTAAAAAAAATATACAACTCTGTTATTAGTGAGTATGGAGTGGTTGCTCTGGAAGATCCTTTTGACGAAGAAGATTTTAATCATTTTGCACAATTAACCAAAGAAACAAAAAATATACACATCATAACCGACGACCTTACGACAACAAATGTGATGCGTCTTGCAACTGCAATTGAAAAAAAAGCAGGCAATACCTTGCTGGTTAAACCAAATCAAATAGGGACGCTCTCAGAAACCTTAGAAGCGGTCAGCATGGCACATAAAAATGGATGGGAAACGATGGTAAGCCATCGGAGCGGAGAAACAGAAGATGATTTTATTGCTGACCTTGCGGTAGGTATTGGTGCGTGGGGTTTTAAATCAGGAGCGCCCGCAACAGTGTATCGGATGAATAAATACAATAGATTACTACAGATATATCAAGAAGAAAAATAGAGCTATATCTTCAATTGCTCCGTTAGACTAAACCCAGTCATAGACGTTTCTTTTGGAATACCAAAAATATCCAAAATAGTTGGTGTAATATCGGCGAGCATACCGTCAGTGAGACGCTCGTGTTCTTGTACGCGCGTTGGATCTTGCGGTTTTTGAAACGCCCTGTCAACAAAATAAAAAGGAACAGGGCTGATATCATGCTTGGTTTCTTTTTCTCCCGTTAAAGGATTAAAGACGCGCTCAACGTTACCATGATCAGAGGTAATAATAAGCGTTGCGTCAACCGCCAAAGCGGCCTTGACCACTTTTGCAAGCTGTGCGTCTAAAATTTCAACAGCTTTTTTTGATGCATCAAAATTACCGGTATGAGCAACCATATCAGCATTGGCATAGTTGGTGAGAATAAAATCAAAAGTTTGTTGCTCCAATGCTTCAATAAGGCGGGTAGTAATGGCGGGGGCCATCATTTCGGGGTCTTCGTCTTGTCGTGGTACGGTGCGTGATGGAATAAGTACGCGGAATTCATTGGCAAACGGTTTATCAACAAGTCCATTGAAAAAAAACGTTACGTGCGCATATTTTTGTGTTTCGGCAAGTCGCAGTTGAGTTTTTCCCTGCTCGCTTAAAATTTTTCCAAGACAGGTATCAATCTTTTGAGGCGGAAATGCAACGGGTATAGAAAAATCACCGCGTATCTGAGTCATTGAAGCACAAAAGAGAGAAGAAAATTTCTGAATAGGAAATTGCTCAAAGGCCGGATTGATAAAACTTTCTACAATCTGGCGCATCCTATCTTCTCTGAAGTTAAAGAAAAAAACAGCGTCGTTGTCTTTGATGGCAAGCTCGCCGTTATTAATGGTAGCGGGAGCGACATATTCGTCGTTAAGATTTTTTGCATACGCCTTCTCTATGTGTTCCTTTAGGGTGTTTTGCTCAATAGAGGGACCTTGTCCTACGCACGCTTGATATGCTTGATGAGTCAAATCCCAGTGGCGATCTCTGTCCATGGCATAAAAACGACCAAAAATACTACCAATCCTATCAAGCGGCAAGCGCGACAAGATACTCCACGCAGACTGAGGTACGCTATCGCGGCCATCAGTAATGGCGTGCAACGCAAAAGGAAGTTGTGCTTCTTTTGCCATAGAAAAAAGTGCATCTAAATGCCCCAAAGAAGAGTGAACATTGCCATCACTCAAAAGCCCAACAAAATTTATTTTTCCTCCATGTTTTTTTGCATGAGCGAGTGCATCAAGAATAGCTTTATTTTTCTGAAATGAGCCGTCTTTTATGGCGAGCGTAATGCGTGGGTAGTGTTGGTATACTACTTTGCCAATACCCATCGTAAGGTGCCCCACTTCGCTGTTGCCTTCTTCGCCCCACGGTAATCCCACTGCAATGCCCGATGCCTGAAGGGATAGTGAAGGAAAATTATTTTTGATATACGCAATTGTTTGTGGCTGAGCGGCATAGATAGGGTTAGACGGAGTCGTGTCTCCAATGCCCCACCCATCCAACACAACCAAAGCAACCATTTTTTTCATATATGTATCATAACAGAGAACCCTAAAGCATAGAAGCATTGAAACATATCGTGACTGCTAAAGATATTATATCATACATCCAACAAAATAGCAAGAAATAACAGCAAGTAGACATCACAAAAAGAGTATGTTATTTTTGTAAAAGCAAAAGGAGGTCGCAATGCGTCAAAAGATTGCACGGTGGGCCAAGGTAGCCGCATGGATTGTTGCTGTGATTGTGGGTATCCGGTTGCTTTTTGAAGCTTTCTCATTTGGAATTCGTATAGTAAGCGAAAGGCCAATTGAGGGAATCGTCGCTATTCTCGTACTATCCGTCGCGGTTTTTCTTGTGGTATTGTTCTTTGTTGGGTGTCTTACCCAAAAAGCCTTAAAAGACGGCGGAGAAGGTCCCTCACTTTAGTCCATCAATTCCCTCATCAGAACCCTCGGTCCTGACTCACGGTCGGGGCTGAATCTTTTTGACTTTGGGCTTCTATCTTTAAGCTACATCTCTAAAGTCAAATATGTCTATGTTTGACTTTAGAGAGGGATGGGTGTACCCTACGTATGATAACTAGTAAATACAGAAACGAGTGACTTTCTCGCAGGATCCAAATACGAATGTAGCCGAGTAGTCGTTGGAATACTCTTTTGTGCAATTTTAGAATGACATTATTATTTCGTACGCAACTAACCGATACTGCATAAAGCGCGCACCGCGTGCTTTGACGTATTTGGTATAAGTGGGAAAAGTTCTCAATCTTATACCATTATGGAAACATCATACATTATAGGAGCTATAGCACTCATTGTAGGAGGGCTTATTGGCTATGTTGTCCGCCAAACATTGGTGTCGCGACAAGCGGCATCCATTGAACAGCGGATAAAAAATCAGACAGAAGAAAGCAAAACAAAGGCAAAAAGTATTGTGCTAGAAGCGCAAGAAAAATCGGCGACAATACTAGAAGAAATAAAAAAAGAAGAGCGCGAACGCAAAAGTCAGTTGGATAAACTGGAGCAACGTCTGATGAAAAAAGAAGAGTCCTTAGAACATGAGGGCGCCGACTTGCGTGAAAAAGAAAAAACAATCCAGACCAATTTAGAAAAGGCAACGGCTATCAAAACAGAAATAGAAAAAGCACGTGATGAGGCCATTACACAGCTTCAAAAAATAGCAAACATGACCCCAGAGGATGCAAAAACAATGTTAATGGAAGACATCCAAAAAAAATATAAAGAAGACATCTTGGAATACACCAAGAAAATGATGCACGAGCGAAAAGAGGAGATAGAAAAACAAGCACTTGATATTATAACAACCGCCATTCAGCGTTATAGCCGCTCGTCAGCCACGGAACTGACTACCACCGCAGTGCAACTACCCGATGAGGACTTCAAAGGAAAAATTATTGGAAAAGAAGGGAGAAACATTAGAGCATTTGAGCGCTTAACGGGCGTTGAATTGGTGATTGATGAAACGCCCGATACCATTGTTATCTCATCGTTTGATCCAGTACGCAGAGAAATAGCGCGTATGGCGCTAGAAAAACTCATCAAAGACGGTCGCATTCAGCCGGCAAAAATTGAAGAAAAAATAGCAGAAGCCCAGCAAGATATTAATAAACAAATAATGGAGGCAGGAGAAGCCGCTGCGTACGAAGTGGGCGCCTATGACTTACCAAAAGAAATCATCCAGCTGTTGGGGCGTCTTAATTACCGCACCAGTTATGGGCAAAATGTTTTGCGTCACTCTATTGAGGTTTCCTACTTTGCGGGCATGATAGCAGAAGAACTTGGGGTGGATGCCGATGTGGCGCGCCGCGGTGCCCTTTTGCATGACATTGGAAAATCCATAGACCATGAAGTTGCCGGAAGCCACGTTGATATAGGCAGAAAAATTCTTAAAAAATATAATGTTGACGAGCGCGTCATTCACGCTATGGAAGCGCATCACGAAGAGTATCCCTATGCAACACCTGAGGCATATGTAGTTGCCGCCGCAGACGCCATATCAGCCGCGCGCCCAGGCGCACGCCGCGACACGTTAGAAAATTACATCAAACGCCTAAGCGAACTGGAAAATATTGCCAGTGGTTTTGAGGGGGTCAAAAACGCATATGCCATCTCAGCAGGACGTGAACTGCGCATTTTTGTGATGCCAGAAAAAATAGACGACTTTGGTTCATTACAACTAGCACGTGAAATAGCAAAAAAAATAGAATCAGAAGTTAAATTTCCTGGAGAAATAAAGGTGGTGGTTTTCAGAGAAACCCGCGCAGTAGAATATGCCCGGTAATGGGCAGTGAATAGTGGAAAGGAAGGACACAATTTATGGCGGTACAGTACGAACAATTTAGGAAAGAACAAGGGGGGCAAAAAGAGCAAAAACTTAAAATGCCCTTTTCTCAGTGGGGAAAATACTGTCCGCCAGGATCATCGCGTTGTTGGGAATATAGCGAAGGACAAGAAGGCGCTGATGTTTTTGATGCCTCAAGGATAGGTATTGTAGGAGAAGATCTACCCGGGCAGGCAACTGATACAAAAAATATATCAGGCAAAGAATACGAGCATGATGTACTCAAAGGGCATGATGTAGCAAAGATTAAAGTGACACTGGTCAGTGGAGAAAGAACACTCGGCGAGCTTAAAAAAGTTTTTGAAGGAAAATTTGTACCCGACAACGTTGTGGAAATGTGTACTCACGTCATAAGTGCCTATTTTGACGGGCTTGAGCCAAAAGAGGCAAAAAAGGAAAAGGGCCCGTTTCTGGGTGCGCTAGAAGAGGCGTTACAAAAAGAATTGGATGCAATGAGTGCAGAAAACAGGTTGAAAGAATCGTTTAGTGCAAAAACATATACCGCCGTTGATACGCCACTAGATGCGTGTGGTATAGATTTTTTTGTAGAAATAGAAAAAAGTGATGGCACTCTATGGCGTATCAATTGTGATATAACACTTAATAAAAACAAAGACAGCATCAGGGGCGATAGGGTACATTTATTGGTGGGAGATATTGATATTGTAGAAGAAAAAAATCTTGACTCCTTAAAGCGAGTAACAGTACAGGCAAATCTATTGGCACAAAGGATTTTACATGAAGTTTTTGATAAACAGGACGAAAGGTATCTCAAACGGAGTGCGGGGCAGATACAATAAATAATAGTGACTAGGGGCTAGTGATTAGTGGCTAGTGAGCAGAAATAAGGACAAGATAATTTTAAATTATTCCACCCAACCTGCCCGCTATGCCTATCGGCAAGTCAATGGCAGGCGGGGGCGGACAGGCAATTTTCAATTTTAAGTTAGGAACAGAAGGGAAACAAAAAAGAAAAAAGGGATAAGGACAGGAGGAAATCGTATGGGGTATATCGGATAACATATAAAACAAAAACATAAACCTTTGGGGATGCTACCAAATATGGTAGCATGGGAAATCAAGAGAATACCTGCATTAATGCAGATATTTATGTGTATCACCTCAGGAGTTAACTCTAGAGTTAACTCCTGAGGGGCTCAAAAATTGTGCTATCAATTTTGATAGCATGTTTATTTACACCAAAAAACAAAAAATAAAATAGCCCCGACGATGTCTCGTCGGGGCTGAGGGGAAGCGGGGGAGAGTGATCAAACGTCGTTGACAAAACGAACAGTCGCCTCCGCGTATCCCGAGTTTTGCGGGTTGTAGATCCCCTCCATGACTTTGAGGACGGGCATTTTGAACTGTTCCTGGAAGACGATGAGGGCCCCCTTCTGGGAGTTGGACAGCGCCGTCGCCATCTGGTTGATGTGGATGACGTCGGCAGTCGTCAGGGACGCTGCCCACTGGTCGTAGCGGACATTGACTCGATCAACGAGGAGCCACAAGAACATTCCTGCCGCCGCGAAACCGAGGACAAACACCATCAAACTAGCCCTTTTCATTTTGGGTCCCCTTTCGTAGTATCCCATTTGATGAATTGAAACGATTACTGGTTAGAATATAGCACAATAGACAAGAAAAGTCAAATTATAATATCAAATACCCTCAAAATGGGCTGTGTATAAATAGGGGCTTGTTTGCTGTTGTTTTTTACTTGTGGTATATGTATACTATACAAAAGAGTAAAAGGTCGGATTTGTCTTATTGATTTGTGTATACGTATGAAAAAACCAGAACTTATTGAAGTTGTTATGCAGGCTGCGGGGATTGAGGTAAAAAAGCAGGCCATAACAGCAGTTGACGCAGTTTTTGAAACCATTACCAAGGTACTTGCTAAAGGAGAAGAGGTTGCAGTCCCTGGCTTTGGAACATTTCGCGTCACACGTCGCGCAGCACGCGAGGGTATTAATCCCCGAACCGGAGAAAAAATCCAGATTGCTGCAAAGATTGCTCCTAAATTCCGCGCCGCAAAGGCTCTCAAAGAAGCGGTAATGTAAGCTATCTATATAAAATATAATCGACCACCAGCCTTCAAGCTGGTGGTCGATTATATTTTTAGTTACAAAAGATTATTTAAGATATTGCTTAGCGTTGGCACTCATATCCAAAAAGATTGCATAAGCAGATTTTACGGCATCAAGGGCGCCAAATATCAAATCTTGTACGTATGATTCAATAAGCGGCCGCGCTACAAGAGTGCTAAGCGTTGAGGTGGATGTGTTAAGCGTTTTGCCAAGACCGTCTATAAACGCCTGCGTGCTGGTACTTTGGGAAGGATCATAGAGATGCAAGATAACTTCTTTTGCTCTATCTGATTGTTCATGGGATTTTTCTACTAGTGCCAAGGCAGAATCAAAAAGCGTTTTTAGTTTTTGGTTTTTGGTAAGGTTATTGCTATAAATTTTATCAACATCACTGCCAACTTTTTCAAGGCGTCCATCTGCCAAAGAAATAATATCGTCTATGTTAAAGGCGGATAAGATAATATTTACCTCTCGCACCAAAGAATCAACGGTTGTACTTTGCTGGTCAGCTATTTTTTTACCACCCAAAGCTATTTCCTGCGTGGTCATTGGTTTTTTAGTTTCCAAAACCCATTTTTGCAAATCCTTATAATAGGCGATGGCATCAGCAAGTCGCTGTTGATATGAGGTTTTAATTGATGTCCAATCGTCGGTATCAGAAAAAGAAACATGGTCAACTTTATCTGAAAGATCATTTAACTGGGCAAGCGATAAATCTAAAATATTTAAAAGGAGCGTGGTTTTAAGCTCTATTTCTTGTTTTGTTTTTTCACTTTGAGAAAGAGTGATACTATCCTTTACCTCTAAAAGCTTATCAATACCAGCTTTTGTTTCGTTGAGTTTTTGATCTATAGCAGAAGACTGGGCATATACCAAGGGGCTAGCTACAAACATAAAGATAAGTACAAAAGACAAAAAAATACGAGCAGTTGTAGAAAAATATTTCATACTAATTATTGATGACATCAAGAAATTCGTTGATGTTCTGATTTAATTGTGGGTCGGTGCTTGAAACATTCAACGATTGTACCTCAGAGTTAATGATGCCATCGTTAAGGTGATCAAGAGTTTTGGTGGTAATAAGATTGATAGCGTTGGAACTTTCTTTGGAAGTTGTTTTAAAATAGGTAACACGTTGTAGCTCTATATCAATAATGCGATCAACACTATCAGCCTCAGCAACAATCTTTGTTTGGCTTAATCCTGGCAAAAAGAGTGGAGAAAGTTGTTGAGTTGCAACATATGCAAGCATCACAATAGCAGCGCCCCCAACAACAAAGGAGGCAACACGCATTGTGCGGTTTGCATATAACACAACCCCAAAAGAATGTTTGGAGTTTCCATTGACAACAAAGTCAGACGAAAAGGTATCTGTTTTTTGAGGAACCAAAAGAATATTCAAACGAGACGTACGAGCGTAGTCTTTTGATGGCTTTATAGTATGAAGCGCACTGAGCGCTTTTTTTAGATCACGCTTTTTCATTGGTGGTATTTTTTGAAACAATTAAACGCAGAGCTTTCATGGCGCGGTGCTGTATTACACGTACCGCTCCTTCGTTTTTCTGCATAGCATGGGCAATTTCTCTATATGACAGATCGTTAATAAAACGCATAACCACAACATCTTGCTGATCTTGAGGAAGCTGCAGGAGCGCTTTGTACACAGTTGCCAGTTCCATAGAACGAATAAGTCCTTGACTGCTATCATCAACACTAAGACCTAGTATGTCTTCGGGGACACGGTCAATATCAACATGACTTCTGCGCGTGCGGTAAAAATCAACAACACGATTACGTGCGATACGATAGAACCAGCTGGTGATAGGAAAACCCTCATCTTGGAAAGCGCGCATATTTTCCCACGCGCTCAAAAAGACGTGATGAGTGAGGTCCTCAGCCTCCTCACGATGGCCTACCCGAAGATAGACAAAGCGATAAATAGCGCCATGATGCCTATCATAGAGTACGCCAAAGGCAGAGGCCTCACCCTCAACAGCCTTTCGTATCAGCTCTTTTTCGCTGCAGTCCTGTAAATCAACCCTGTCTATCATAGATAACGAATAAATATGCCATTAGTTTCATAATAATAAAGGACTTATAACAAAGCCCCAAAATGGGGATATAGGACAGTATAACACAGTAGTGACTCGTGGCTAGGGGCAAGAAACAATTTTTAATTAATGATTCTCAATTTTAAATTGAATACCGGCCATTTAAAACCGCCCACCCCTTACTAGCTTGGTGGATGTTTCGTGGGCATGAAGTAACTGCCATCATTTTTTTGTTTTAGTGCTCTATTGATTTAATGTTTCTTTGCCCCACTGTCTTGTGCTAGAGTAAGGACATCAATGATACATTTCCCCAAAAAAGATATACTTTTATTTTTATGCATATTTGTCGTCATAGGCGCCTTTTTTATTGTGCGCTCTATAAACAATCAAAACACATCTCTTGACTTCATTGAGCAACAGGGGGTAACGCCTATGGTGGTAGGGACAAGCGCCCCATTTCTCAAAGATATGATTGCACGCATTGGAGGGTTTCGTGTATCGGTGATTGCGGTAAGCGGGCCTGATGACGAGCTCCTACAAAAAACACAACAACCATTTCCCATATTTTTTGCGCTTGGAGCAGGAAACGACGACTGGGTAAAAGATATGCAATCAAAGTTTCCTGATATGCGCGTATTGTGGCTCAATAAAATAGCAGGCGCAAGCAACACATTTGACGATGCTCTTGTGGTAACCACCCAATCAAAAACAGAAAACGAAGAAAGCAAAAAAATTGTGCCGCGTTATTTTTGGCTTTCCTTTAGTATTGGACAAAAAATGATACAAGAAACAGTAAGACAATTGGGGCTCGTTGATGCGGTCGGAAAAGAACTTTATCTCAACAATGCATACGAATATGCAATAGAGGTAGCAACAATGCAAAAGGATTTACTCAAGGATTTGGCATCATATACCGGAGAAAAAGTTGCCCTCCAAAGCACATCGTATAATGATTTGGCAGCTGATCTACAGCTGTCAGTTGCGGCACTATTTGACGTACCTAGCACACAAGATGCGGAAATATTTTCTCAGGATATTGTGGGGGTGTTAAAAAAGAAAAGGATTTTTTCAGTTATTGCAGGAGAAGAATTCCCCCAAAGTGTTGCCGATGTTATCACGCGCCAGACAGCAACAAACGTTGCGATACTAAGTCCGTTTGGGACGCTAGGATATACAAAATATATTGATATACTGCGTTATAATGCGTCACAAATTCTTAAAGTATTTCGATAAACCTTGAAAAACGCTTTTTTGGAGGTATAGTACAATAGTATTATCCCCCGTTAGCTCAGCTTCAGCCCAAGGCTGATCCGCCTAGGGCGGAGGTAGAGACGCCGAAGGCTTGCTCTACAATGACTAATGCGCAGGAGAGGAGAATAGTTGTCGCAGTCAGATATATAAGTTACCCCCGTTAGCTCAGCTGGTAGAGCAGTTGCCTCTTAAGCAAACGGTCGTAGGTTCGAACCCTACACGGGGGACAAAAATGTCAATGTGACATACTTTTTGTCCTCTGTTGTAAAAGGGTTTGAACCTTCAGAGGGGGTCAGGGAACTGGGTGTTCCCCGTGTTGGAAAAAGCCCAGACGCTTAGTCGAAGCGTCAAGAAACCGTGGGTGTCTTGGGAGTCGCGATAGCGACGACAGGTTTGTCTTGTTTGTGAGGGGAGAAGTCGCAAACGAGATTTAAACCCTACACGGGGGACACCACAAGAAAGAAGGAAAAAGAGATAAGGGGTAAGGACAGAAGGAAAACAATTTTTAATTTTCAATTTTAAATTGAAGACAAGAAAGCAACGAAACAATAGAACAAGGACAGAAGGAGTAAGGAAACAGATCTATGCAAAAACAGTGGGTTGTTTATATGCTTAAATGCCGTGGCGGTGTTTTATACACCGGTGTTAGCAACGATCTTTCAAAACGAATAGAAACCCACAACAAGGGTAAAGGTGGCGCATTTACTCGCCAACATATGCCCTGCATGCTAGCTTGGCATGAGCGTTGTGCCAATAGGAGTCGCGCACAAAAAAAAGAGTGTGAAATAAAAAAATTCAGCAGAGAAAAAAAGCTGTCACTCATAAAACAATATTTGTCAGAGTGTAAGAAGGCGTGAACGATTGTAATTATTTTGCACCGCAATTAATTCTAAAAAGCTCTTTACAAGAAGTTCGTCTTTTTGCATGGTAAGGAAAGCAAACTAAGGAGGTCATCATGAAGTCATTTGGTGATGTTGTGGCGGAGGCACTCGCGTCAACAGTAGAGAGCCCGTCATTTTGTGCTCTTGCGGGGTTCTATGAACAGGATCGAAGTAGGGCAGAAATCATCGCTGATGCGCTCATACAAAGAACAAGCTGTAAGGCAATGAAATGGGCGCCAAGCCCAGGCGGCGTCATTCTTCTGGGTACATGTGATGGCTTTACGGTGATTCTCATCCACAACCAAACAGAACAATGCGGACTACGCTTCTTTGAAAAAGCTGATCTCAGTATATTCTCACCCGATGGGTTTGTGTTTGGACATACGGACGAGGGAGGTGATAGAGGCCCATTTCCACGAAGACGTCCCGTAATGGATCTCTGGGATGTATGTACGGCGGGCAAGATACGAACAGTGGGACCCTCGCATGTGTGCGGGTTGCAAGGGTTTGGGGCTTCTGGAGATAGGTGTCCGGCGTGTGAAGCAGAGCGGTCAAAACGTTTGGGTCATGAGTAACAAGGGTCGTTTTTTGGGGGCAAAGCGCCCCCTTGTTTTTTTGGCAAAAAAACAATACTATTGGAAAACAGAAATGCGGTAGTAGTTCAGTTGGTAGAACGCCTTCTTGCCAAGAAGGAGGTCGCCGGTTCGAGTCCGGTCTACCGCTCAGCGAAGTATTCCTTACAATTTTCGATTCATACACACCACAAAAGGATTTTTCTAAAAAAGAAAGGAGTATTTTGTTTGGATTTATTCTAAACAAGCAGACGATGGAGCTGGACTCTGTTTTTGCTCGGGCGCGACGAAATTTTCACACTCCTCTTCCGTCACACCCTCGCTTTCGATGGCGGATTTTTTCTTTGCGAAATGGGCTACACATGGATACTATGTGAATAAATTTGTTGACTTTTCACAATGTGTTATAATGAAAACATTAAATTTATAAAGATATTTTTGTTGCATATTTGCAATCTCGGTCGACTATACGCCCCCTACGCCAGCTAAAATGACCACGGCCATAAGTGATATGGAAACCGCGTACACGGATGCCGCTGGAAGAACAAATCCGACTGCGACTGAATTAGGTGCTGGGAACGTTGGTGGAATGACGCTTGCTCCGGGACTTTATAAATGGAGCACTGACGTGACAATACCAACAGACCTTACTCTCTCTGGTGGCGCAAACGATGTCTGGATTTTCCAGATAGCGCAAAATCTTACCATAAGCTCTGCTATGAAAGTTGTTCTGAGCGGCGGCGCCCAAGCTTCTAACATTTTCTGGCAGGTTGGTGGTCAAACAACGCTTGGGACAAACTCCATTTTCAATGGAAATATATTAGGCCAAACAGCAATTGTGTTGAATACTGGCGCAACGCTAAACGGCAGGGCGTTTGCGCAGACCGCGGTCACGCTCGACGCCGATGTCGTTTCGGTTCCTACCGTTTTAACGCCAGCACCAACCCCAACTGCAACAATTTCAGCAAATCCAACCTCAATCACAAGTGGTAATTCGTCAATTCTATCGTGGTCAAGCTCAAATGCGGCAAGTTGTGTTGGTACTAATTTCTCAACAGGAAATGCTATTTCAGGAAGTATCAGCGTTTCACCGACGTCAAATACAACATATTCAGTAAACTGTGACAGTGCGTCAGACAGTGTAGTGGTTGCTGTTACTCAACCAACCCCGACCCCTACATCGACCCCAACTCCAACTCCTACACCAACCCCCTCACCTAATTTACCAAACACAGGATTTGGTCCTGATGCCAATAGTAGCACCCCATGGAGTATTATTATTCCGATTGGTATTTTTGCCCTCCTGCTGACGTTCTTCGTAGTAGCTCGGAAAAAATGGATGATCCATTTTTAAACTAATATATGTATAAAAAATGCTATAAAAGTTCAATAGTAGTTGCAGTAGCTATATTTGCCGTTTTTTTTGTATTGGTCACGTTAAATCTTATTGGACCAATTACTGCGCATGCGTTTAGTTCTCCTGCGGCAGTAACTCTTGGAACGGCAGGTAATTTCGTAATTTTAGCAGAAACAGGAATCACTAACACCGGAGGCCATGATACTCAAATAGTTGGGGACATTGGTAATAGCCCGGGTACTGCTTCGCAAATGGATGACGTATGGTGTTCAGAAATAACTGGAACAATATATGGCGTTGATGCGACCTATACAGGCAGCGGCGTTACGACATGCTTCGCCGGTAATCCTGGGGTACCGCCTGTCGTCCCCGCGGACGCTAACAAGACTTTGGTAGACAACGCTGTAAATGACATGGTAACCGTTGCCTATACTGACGCCGCGGGAAGATCGCCAGATGAATCCGACCGGCTTGCTGGAAGTATTGGCGGGGAAACTTTCACTACTGGCGTCTATAAATGGAACTCTGACGTTAATATAGCAACCAATATCACTCTCTCGGGTAGCGCATCTGATGTTTGGATATTCCAAATAACCGGAGATCTTGATGTTGCTTCAAAGGGCAGTGTTGCTTCAGGAGTTAAGGTTTTATTAACTGGTGGAGCCAAACCTTCTAATGTTTTCTGGCAAGTTGGCGGTGTTACCAGCGCAACTCTGGGAACATATTCTACGTTTAATGGAACTATATTAAGCGCCAAGCAAGTTGTTATGCAAACCGGTGCAGTACTTAATGGTAGAGCCCTGGCCCAATCCCTGGTTACGCTTGATGCTAACGTCATTGGCACTATCGCTCAACTCACCGTGAACAAAGTTATTATTAACGACAACAGCGGCACCAAGGTCATATCTGATTTTCCGCTTTTTATTGACGGCTCTAGCGTGACTTCAGGAGTAGCTAGCACAACTGTGCCAGGAACACACACGGTTTCCGAAACTTCAGATCCTGGCTATACGGCTACCATCGGCGGTGATTGCGGTACAGACGGCACAATCATTCTTGCGGCAGGCGAAAACAAAACCTGTACCATTACCAACAACGACGTTGTCCCGTACCACGCCGGTAGTGGTCCGAATCCTTGGCCAATACCACCGCTTATCGATGTGGTAAAAGTGCCGAGTCCTCTTGCTCTACCAAATGGACCGGGTCCGGTAACATATACCTACACGCTTCATAATATTGGAACAATCCCAATAGCCAACATAACAATGGCCGATAGTACGTGCAGTCCAATAGGTCTTGTTTTCGGCGATATCAATGCAAATGATAGGCTTGATGTGGATGAAACATGGACATATAACTGTTTTGAAACCCTTACAGAAACCAACACAAACACTATTACTGCGACAGGATGGGGATGGGAAGGGGGATCGGTTAACGGTATAAGCGCGACTGATATTGCGAATGCTACGGTTGTTGTTGGCGTTCCTGTAGTCCCGCCCTTAATCCATGTGACAAAAGTTCCTGACTCGCTGGTACTCTCTGCTGGAGACGGAGCGGTTACCTACACATATAAAGTCACTAACCCGGGAACAGTTGAACTATCCAACGTCTATCTAACCGATGATAAATGTTATCCCGTGGAATATATTTTCGGCGACACAAACAATAATTCAAAGCTTGATGTCACCGAGGCATGGACATATACCTGTTCGGTCAAACTCACTAAAACCACAGTGAACACCGTCACTGCGAGCGGAGACGCCAATGATCTGACAGCTAAAGATTTGGCAATTGCTACTGTCGTTGTGGCCGTTGTTCCTGGACTGCCAAATACGGGGCTTTCTCCAAGCGCTTCGAACGTTATTGTACTCGCTGGATTCTTTGCGGTTTTGTCCATCTTTTATCTTGTTCGAAGAAAACAAACAGCTTAATTGAGGCATTGAAAAAAATTATTGAACAAATGCCAGACAATTTTTTGTCTGGCATTTGTGGGCATAGACTTTTTGTAAAATTCATGCGACTGAAAATTTTATCAAAACGAGCACTATTAGTACTGGTTGTCCTTTCGGGGTCAGCTTTTTTAATTGCGCTCTTTTTGTATTTTATTTCCAAGGGTTTGATCCAAGGTGGCTCGACCTCGGTTATTGAAAACACCACCGCTCTCATAAATCAAGAACAAACGAGTGTTGGGTTGCCGGTGCGTCTTAAAATTCCAAATATAAATGTTGATAGTTTTGTTGAGTATGTAGGTCTTACATCTGAAGGGGCGATGGGCGCGCCAAAAGAACCCGCTGACGTAGCGTGGTTTAGTCTTGGAGTTCGTCCTGGGGAGGATGGTAGCGCTGTTATTGCTGGACACTATGGTTGGAAAAACGGGATAAAATCAGCGTTTGATAATTTATATAAACTACGCAGAGGTGATAAGGTATATATTGAAGACGACAAAGGAGTGACCATTTCTTTTGTGGTGCGCGAAAGCCGAAGATATGACCCGAACTCGGACGCATCAGACGTGTTCAACTCAAGCGACGGGAGGGCGCACCTTAACCTAGTTACCTGCGAAGGAGTATGGAATGCAATTTCCAAAAATTATTCCAAGCGGCTAGTGATATTTACCGATAAAGAATAGATAAAGAAACACGCAATCCATCGCCAATCGCTTAATCGGATCGTCCCACGGTAGTCGGGACGATCTTTGAATTCTTTCACGCGCGCAAAGCCCTATCTGCCGCAGGTAAAAGTTTGCCTGCTCGATCACATACCAACTTTGTTTGTGTGCTCCCGGAGGGATTCGAACCCCCAATAACTGCTTCGAAGGCAGTCGTGATAATCCATTTCACTACAGGAGCATTTATCCATGTTTGCTGTATAATAGATTTTATGAAGAAAGAAGTCAAAATTCCAGAAGCTATAGAAAACATTGCCAACGCATTAAGAGACGGGGGGTTTGAGGTGTATCTAGTTGGCGGATGCGTACGCGATATTTTAATGAAAAAAGGACCAAAGGACTGGGACTTAACAACAAACGCAGCCCCCCAGCAGATACAAGAAATTTTTTCTGATAGCGTCTATGAAAATGATTTTGGCACTGTGGGTGTTAAGATGCGGGGCGAAAAAGAAACCGATGTAACAGAAATCGTAGAAATTACCACATTTAGAAAAGAAAGTGGTTATAGCGACAAACGGCATCCCGACAAAATAACATTTGCCGACACTATTGAAGATGATTTAGCGCGTCGAGACTTTACTATGAATGCGATAGCGATCGCAGTCCAAAGTCCAAAGTCCCCGCTTCGACTCACGCAAAGCGAGGCGAGAAAAGTTGAAAGTCAGAAAATTATTGATCCATATAAAGGGCAAGACGATATAAAAAATAAAATAGTACGAGCGGTGGGTGATCCAGACAAACGATTTGGAGAAGATGCGTTGCGTATGATGCGGGCGATCCGTTTTTTGTGCCAGTTGGACTTTGAAATAGAGTCAGCTACAAGAGATGCTATTCAAAAAAACGCAAAATCACTCAAGCATATCGCCAAAGAACGCATCCGCGATGAATTTGAAAAAATTATTATGTCAGACCAAGCCGCACGTGGAATGCATGAACTGTATGGATTGGGCATGCTTGCATATGTAGCCCCAGAGCTTCAAGAAGCAATTGGTGTTGAACAAAATCTTCATCATATCTACACCGTTTGGGAACATAGTGTGCGTGCCCTTGATTATGCGGTCAAAAAAAAATATTCCCTCGCGGTACGTCTTGCGGCGCTTCTGCATGACGTGGGAAAGCCACGCACTAAAAAAGGAGAGGGAAAATATGCAACATTTTATAACCACGAAGTAATGGGCGCGCGCATAGTTAAAAAAATGCTCTCTGAACTCACATTTCCAAAGGAAGTGGTTGATAGCGTAACTCACCTAGTGCGTCAGCACCAATTTTACTATAACACCGGCGAAATTTCAGAAGCAGGTGTGCGGCGCTTTATAAAGCGCGTTGGTATTGAGTGTGTTGATGATTTACTCAAGGTCAGAGAGGCTGATAGAATCGGATCAGGTGTCCCCAAAGCGGTTCCCTATAAACTGCGACACCTGTTGTTTATGATAGATAAAGTGCGTCACGACCCCATATCACCAAAAATGCTTGCGACAAATGGCACCGACATTATGCGCATCGCGGCTCTTGAACCATCGCCAAAAATTGGCATGATTCAAAATGCGCTTTTAGACGAGGTGCTAGATGACCCACAAAAAAATACTAAAGAGTATCTAGAAAAAAGAATAAAAGAACTGGCAAAGCTTTCAGAAAAAGAAATTGGTGATATAGTGACGCGCTCAAAAGAAAAACAAAGCGAGTTAGAAAGCCAATCAGAACAAGAAATGAAAGATAAACACTGGGTGAAGTGAAAAATCACATAACAGCATTAAATCATTAAAACAACGAAATAATAAAGCAGAGGAAATACCAGCGCCCACAAGCATCCCCTTTGTCCTTTTTCTTCTCGCCCGAACATTTTTTGTGTTTTAGGATCTGTCCTTTCTCCTTATTAATATGAATATTCGCATTTCCAACAAAAATAATTCAGCAAACAACCTTATGCGTGCCGCCGGATATCATTTTGACAGGCACGCACAACAAGATAACAAGATGTCTTTTGTGCGGTCTTTGGGGCGAGGCGACTTCCCGCGCTTTCATGCGTATGTCATACAGGAAACAGATGTAATTCACATAAGCTTACATCTGGACCAAAAACGCCCCAGCTATCAAGGTTCTCATGCCCACAGCGGCGAATATGATAGTGATTTGGTAGAACAAGAGGTGCTGAGGTTGCGAAAAGTGGCGAAAGTAGAGTAGGATAGCAGAGCGTTTAATGCGGGCTGTAGTATACCGGTAGTACGTCCCGCCTTTTTCTCTACGGGGTGTCGTATAGTGGTAGTACGCACGCTTCGGGTGCGTGTAGTCCGAGTTCGATTCTCGGCACCCCGACGACTAAGAAATGGCGGGATAGAGCGGGTTTCTCCCTTTGGGAGATCTCTCGTAGAAAGACAATTCCCGGCAGCCCGACAAAGACATTGGCATATGACGATATATCCTCATTTTTTGTCTATTTTTCTCTAACCACTACCCACTAATCACTAACTAACTATTACAGGAAATATGGTGTATACTAAACATCATCTGTATTTTTATTTTATGAAACATATAAAACTTATTCTCAGTATTATTGTAGTAGTAATAGTTTTGGGCGGTGGTATTTGGTGGTATCTTACAAACAACAAAGACGCGCAACGACCACAGAGTGCTTCGCAGGAATCTTTTCCTAATACCGACAAACTTCCCTTTGTGCAGCAGCCACCCACCCAGGAAGATCTTAACAACGGTGGTGTCATTGCAAACGATAATTTTTCCATTGACTATCCCGCAGGATGGGCATCATCTACAGCGCCAGAAGGGATTGATGCGCTTATAATTAAACAAGATGAAAACATTACCAACCAACAGGCACTTACGGCAGGGTTTCAGTCATACATTGCAGTGTCCCCTGACTCATTTGCCCAAAAAAGCCAAGCGCAATATGTTGATTTGGTAAAACAACAGTTAAGCTCATTACTTCCTGATGCAACATTTACCAATGAACATGCGGCAACAATAAACGGACGCAGCGCCTACGAATTTGAGATAAAACTAAATCAAAATGATATTAATTTCCATGTCCTAATGGTCGTCATACAGGGCAATAACGATGATGCGTGGGTGATTTCGTTTAATACCCTAGAAGAATTTTGGAGTGGATACGCACAAACATTTGCGGACATAAGCAATTCGTTTCAAGTAAAATAACCCTTTTGTTTTGAAAAGAAGCGAAAATATTTTTTACTATGTTTCACGTGGTAAAAAAAATATTTGCAAAAAACTATCAGCCACTCAATCGGGTTGAGATTTTAGCAGACGCACTAGAAAGTAATTATAAAACGCTACAAAAACACTCAAACGTTTCTGTCGCACCAGTACTCAAAAGTAATGCCTATGGACACGGCATTGTTGAGGTTGCGCGTATTCTTGATGGTGTTGGCGCGCCTTTTTTCTGTGTGGATAGTATTTTTGAGGCCTATCAGCTTTTGGATGCTAAAATAAAAACACCCATCCTTATTATGGGTTTTGTAGATCCAGAGAATCTTAAAACAAAACGCCTCCCTTTTTCTTACGCAGTGTATGATAAAAAAACACTGTGGGGAATTTTAGAAAATCAACCGCATGCGAAACTGCATATTTTTGTTGATACAGGGATGCATCGTGAGGGAATCGTGTTAGAAAATCTTTCTGATCTTATTGCCGATGTTCCCAAAACAGCGATTGATGGTGTTATGTCACATCTTGCATTTGCACAAGAGCCCCACAGCCCAAATACAAAAAAACAGATAGAAAACTTCAACCAAGCGCGCGCCATACTTAACAAACACAACATACATCCAAAATGGGTACATATCGGAGCATCAGCGGCCGCTGTGCGCGCGCGAGAATATGGCGATATAGGAAATTGTGTTCGCTGTGGCATAGGGCTCTATGGCGCGCTTGAAGGAGACTTTCAACTGACTCCCACGCTATCTTTTATAACCAGTGTCGCACAGGTTAAAAAAATAAAAAAAGGAGACGCGATAGGATATGACTGTGCGTACATTGCTCAAAGCGACATGACCATTGCGACACTTGCTGCGGGGTATAACGATGGGGTAGATAGGCGCCTCTCAAAAGGTGGGGTGGTGCTAATCCATAATAAAGCATGTCCTATCATTGGCAGAGTCAGTATGAATATCATGACAGTTGATATTAGTGCTATTGAAAACGTTGTTGCTGGAGACCGGGCAATTATTTACTCGCACAAAAAAGAAGATCCCAATACAATTTGTTCTGCAACAAAACAATGTGAAACTATTTCATACGAACTGCTTGTGCATCTGCACCCATCGACGAAGAGAATTGTAAGATAAGGACGAGGGGATAAGGGGGAAAATAATTTTAAATTATCAATTTTTAATTTTAAATCGAGAACGGGCAAAGGGGTAAGGGGAAAGCAAAACCCTAAAGCGCTTTTAGCGCTCGGGGGAAGTAAAAAAAGAAGCCTCGCGCAGGCGAGGCAGAGTTCACAGAGAAGTTAGGGGAACAAGTTAGGTGCTTTAAGATGAGCACCACACACGAATTCGGGTTTGCGAATGATCCGAGCTGTTTGAGAAAGAATTGCTGAAATCACCCAGAAATCACTCTCGTTAACGTAGTCACCCTTTTTGAATCGCCACAATCCAGGAGACGAAAAAGAAAGTGAAGGTGGAACATAAACCCCTTCTTGACACTGCGGTTTTGCAAAAACCGCAGTTCCTTCATCCCAACAGAGTGTGATGGCGTCCCATTGTTGGGCGCTGTCGGTTGCCATCCCTTGAATAAGAGTAAACCTGTTTTTGGCTGAGAACTGCATCAGAATTATAGAAGAAAGAGCTCCCTCTGATACCACATCATCAAGGCGAACCTGGGCGCTGCCCATCTGACCACAATACACCGCCGAAATCAACGCAGGCGATTTTGTCGACGCATTCACATCTTTTACTATAGATTGAACAATCCAAGCGAGGGGGACTAAGAGAACGAAACTAAAAACAATGACAAAGTTTTTCCGCATTGCCACCTCCTTTGTTTTTTGAATAAGTACCAAAAGAACTATAGCACAATCAGATAGAGGAGTCAATAAAAACTGTCCATTTAGGCAATAGAGCATAAAAACATTAAAGCAACAAAAAAGAAATTGATTACAGGACTAATGCAAGGACTAAAGCGGTGATTCTTTATTTTATTGTCTGTCTTCGGCAGATCTCCCGTAGGGAGACTTAAATGTTTTAATGCCTAATGGTATAGTATACGCATATGATTACATACGACGATTTTGCAAAAATTGAATTAAAAACCGCTAAAATAAAAGAAGCACAACGTGTCCAAGGGTCAGAAAAATTGATAAAGTTACTATTGGACGATGGTTTGCCAGACGGGCGCCAAATCGTTGCGGGTATAGGCAAAAAATACGAACCGGAAGATTTAGTAGGGAAAACAATTATTATAGTTGCAAACCTAGAGCCGCGCTCACTTATGGGGCACGAGAGTCAAGGGATGCTCCTTGCCGCGTCAAACAACGAACAAGGTCCGATACTACTTACTACTATGGAGGATATTAATCCGGGATCTCATATTAAATAAAAACTATGATTATTTTTGGAATACTTGGACTTATTACCATCACCGTTGCTATTTGGCTCAAAAACGAAAAAACACAAGATGTGCTTTTTATTCTTGGGGGAGCATTGCTTTTGGTGTACAGTGTTTATCAAAAAGATATTATTTTTATAATTCTGCAAGCGGTCTTTATCATCTCTTCGTTTTTAGAATTAGTGAAGCTAAATAAAAGGGCACATTCTTGAAGAAGGTGCCTTTTTGTTTAGGGCTAGTTAAATTTGTTAACACTCTTATGCTGGCAATAATATTACAGCGTAGTATAATACAAAGAAGGAAACGGGTCACGATTTTTTACTCCACTGGCTAACTTTTTAATAGTAGTTAAGTGAAAATTGTTATTGTTGTGAATAATTCAATTCCTCAAAAATACCGCATTTTTTTACCTCCACTATAATTGGGACACTTTTGTTCTTTAATTTTGTATTTCCTCTTTTTGCTGCGCCACCAACGTCTCCTTACGAGCCTGGAGAAACGCGTTCCCCAATTTGTTCTCCCGGAGACGTTAATTGTACAGTATCTGCTCCATTAACTGGGCCTGGGACTCATGGATACATACCATTCTATTCAGCAAGCTCAACCATATTAACCAGCACATCTTCTCTTTTTTGGGACGTAACAAATGGGTGGTTGGGGATAGGAACGTCAACACCATCGGCACTTTTAGACATCAACGGAGGCGCAATAATACGGGGGACGGCAACAACGTCAAACCTTTCCATTGGTTCTTTGAGTGGGCTTTTGAAAGGATCTTCTGGCGTAATAGGGGTTGCAAGTGCTGGTGTTGATTATGAAAATGCTCTAACGTTTTCAACTGGCTTAGATCGCTCTAGTAACACAATAACCAATACGGGGGTGCGTTCACTTGTGGGGACTATAAATCAAATTATTGCGTCTTCTGCAACTGGGACGGTTACGCTTTCACTGCCACAAGACGTGGCGACTTCTTCATCTCCAACCTTTCAAGCACTAAGAGATTTCTCTGGATGGAATACCAGCGTTAACCAGCAAGGAAACTTTTTGTTTGATCAATCTGGACTTGGTTACTCACCGTCACCTGGAGGATATCCCACAGCAACCTCTTCATGGTCCGCATATGATGCAAGTAATGTGGGAGGATTGGATACAACTGGTTATTGGGGAACAATTTCTGATGGTAGATATGTTTATTATGTTCCACTTACAAACGGAAACATTCTTCGTTACGACACCACCTCAGATTTTACAAATTCTTCCGCTTGGGCGTCATATAATGCAAGTAGTACGGGTGGATTAACTTTGATGGCGTTTCCATTTCAAATGGAGAATTTTTGGGTGAGGCGTATGGAGACATAACTGGATATGTCGTATTTAATTGTGCCACTGTCGGGATATGTGCTTCAAGCGATTTTAAGGTAAAAACCGATTGGGTATCTACACCATCGTCGTCTCTAGTAACTCCTCAGGGTGGCGGAGGAGGGGATCTGTCTCCTTTTGGGATAACCATAGACAACGGTAGCGGCATTAGCGACAAAAGAAACGTTTCTCTTACCATCACAAAATCATGGGCATCTTCAATAATGATTTCAAATTTTACTGATTTTCGTGACGGCGTGTATGAAACATATTCTCAACCGCGCGAATGGGACTTGTGTTCGTACAATGCGAATAATGTGCACCCAGAGCAATGCTCCGATGGTGTATACACGGTATTTATAAGATTTTTTGACCAATACAGAAATCTTATTGGTGAAAGATCTGCATCAGTTACACTACGTACGCAATCCTCTCTCTTTCCAATATTACTTCCCACACAACCTTTATCGCCATTAATAATTTTCCCACCTACTGAATTACTAACAGAAAATATTTCCTCACTATTTCAATTGATAAAGTCAAAAATTTTTGGATCAACTACAACAAAACCAGAAGTAAATTCACCAACACAAATTGAAAAAGATGATGTAAAAAAAACAAGCTCTACAATTCAATTTGGGGGACTGGATTCGCTTTCTTTACTTAGCATGGTTAAGATAGATATTATTCTGATATTGATAGCTATTTTATTGGTCTGGTTTATTTATAAAAAAAAGGTGGGATAGAAAAAAACAGGCAATAGATCACCATTCCATTTTTAGAATTGGTAAAAATAAACAAGAAGATGAGCTCTTGAAGAAGTTGCCCTTTTTGTTTAGGATTGGGTGCATACGGGCCCATAGTCTAGTTCTTCAATTAATCAGAGATATTTCAAAATAAGACAAATCGAGGATCCGCGACAATTTTGGTGGGCCTATGGTCTAGTGGTATGACGCCACATTCGCATTGTGGAGACAGGAGTTCGATTCTCCTTAGGTCCACAGGTCCACCAAAATTGTCGGGGCATTGCCGAGGTTGTGGGTTTCCCGCCCTTTTCAAAAAGGCGGGACGATTCTCCTTAGGTCCACCTCTAATAGCAAAAAATCTATCAAAATATAAAAATGAATATTAAAGATATAAAAACAGAATGGGATTTATCATTGTTGCTTTCAGATGAGGGCGAAAGTGTTATTGAAAAATCACATAATCGCGTAGCAAAAGCCGTTAAAATATTCGCCGATAAATGGAATACGCGCGATGACTATACACAAGAGACACACGTGCTCAAAGAAGCACTTGATGACTATGAAAAACTCAGACATTCCTGGGGCGAGAACTGGCACGATGATTTCTATTTCTGGTTACGCTCAACCAAAGATCAATCAAACTCCCAAATAAAGGCGCGTTTTAACAAGGCGCTTGACTTTGCTAAAGAAATACACAATACGCTTCTGTTCTTTGAACTAAAACTTGGCAAGATAGAACCAAAAAAACAAAAAGTATTTCTTACAAGCAATGAACTTGCACCATACAAGCACTTTCTAGAGCGCATATTTAACGAAAGTGCGTTTATGCTTAGCGAGGTAGAAGAAAAGATGCTCACGTTGGTGAGGGGGACCGCTTATAGCGATTGGGTGCGGATGCTTTCAGATCTTCTCTCACGACAGGAACGTGGTATAAAGGACTCCAATACAAACAAAACAAACCTCAAAACATTTGCTCAATTACAGAGTTTAATTTCGGACACCAACAAAACGATACGCGATCAAGCAGCCATCGCACTCAACGATATTCTCAGTGGGCACGTCGCTGTAGCTGAGGCGGAGATAAACGCAGTACTTGAATATAAAAAAACCGTTGATACATTGCGCACTATGCCACGCCCAGACACCAGTCGTCACTTGGGAGATGATATAGAAAGTGATGTTGTGGATGCACTAACAAAGGCAGTAAGTGATCGTTTTGATATTGCACAAAAATACTATGCATTAAAAACAGCACTTATGGGACAAAAGCAGCTTGCTTACCACGAACGCAACGTTCCTTATGGCACGGTTGAGAAGGAGTATTTATTCCCAGAGGGAGTAGCTCTTGTTCACAAAACATTTTCAAGCATAAACAAACAATTTGGAGATATCTTTGAAATGTTTGTAACTAAGGGTCATGTTGACGCATATCCTCAAAAAGGGAAGCAACATGGAGCATTTTGCGCGTACAATTTTTTACAAGAGCCAACCTACATCCTTGCTAATTACACCAACAAATTACAAGACGTGTTGACTATAGCTCACGAGGCAGGGCATGGTATTAACTTTGAACTAGTCAAAGAAAAACAAAACGCACTTTATTTTGGGACACCAATGTCAACCGCCGAAGTTGCTAGCACGTTTTTTGAAGATTTTGTGTTAGAAGAACTTGCCAAAAAAACTACCGATGAAGAGCGATTGGCAATTATGATGAACAAACTCAACGATGATGTGTCTACTATTTTCAGACAAGTTGCGTGCTATCTTTTTGAGGCGGAACTGCACAAAATATTTCGCAAAGAAGGATATTTATCACAGGAAAAAATTGGCTTACTATTTCAAAAACACATGGCCGCGTACATGGGAGACGGCGTTGAACAATCAGCAGGATCAGAAAACTGGTGGGTATTCTGGGGACATATCCGACAATATTTTTATGTCTATTCGTACGCGAGTGGACTTCTTATATCAAAAGCAATGCAAGGAATGGTGCGAGAAGATAACGATGCGGTGGCGAAGATAAAAGAATTTTTATCTGCTGGACTCTCCGATTCACCAAAGAATATATTTAAAAAACTGGGGATTGATATAAGCGATGCACAATTTTGGCACAAAGGCATTGATCAGATAGAAACACTTCTCAAACAAACCAAAGAATTAGCCAAAAAATTAGGGAAGATATAAAAACTTGAAAAGGGACCAATAAACAACTATCCTAAAAAAGTACCAAAAGGAGGTTTGTGGTGGCCAAAAAAAGAGAATCGGGTTCAAAGGTGAATCGTGAATCTCGCTCAGTCAAGAGTCCAAACAGGAACATCCCAAAGGGAGCACTCGAAAGGATTTTCAAGAAAGACCCCCAACCACACCACTGTCGGTGTGTTAGAACCTCACAGGAGTTTGAAATGGACAACGGTATTTGCCCTCTACCGATCAAGTAGCGAAACATTCGAACCCTTCTGCATCTTGCGCCCCACGGGGCGCCTTTCTTTTATGGTTTAACAAACCGTGAGTGAATTATTTTTACGCCTTCTCCTGTCTGCATCCATATAAAGGACCACACCCATACCACAGCAATCCATACCAGCGGGATAGGACTCATAAAAATTCCTACAAAAGCGAGGGTGCTTGCAATAAGTTGTGTGCCCAATGTTGCGCTTATCACCTGCCAGCTAGGCAAAAACTTGTACCAACGTTGGGATGTGTGAGCTACATATATAAGTAAATGTCCCGAGACTGCCAATTTCAAAAAGAATATGGTTTGTATCATCTCCCACGGCAAGTGCAAAAAACTATCCATAATGAAAAAAAGTATCAAAGAATTAGCAAGCCCCACCAATCCAAAAAGAGAGCTTAAAGTAAAACGCTCACGCACTTTTATATCAGACGGTTTATCTGCAACTTTTACACGGTTGTATGCAAGAGAAATAATAGGGATGTCATTTAAGAGCGCTAGTAAAATTAAATGAATAGGAGTTAGGGGATATGCCTTATACAAAATACCCAAAATCAGAATAGAAATGATAACGCGAAAACTTTCTGATATACGGTACAAAGAATACGTATACAAACGCCGAAATATTTTTTTTGCCTCAATAATGGCGTCTTTAATAACGGCGATACCAGAAGAAAGCAAAACGATATCAGCCGAACTTTTGAGCGCATCAACAGCACTTCCCACAGCAATACCCACGTCAGCGGCTTTAATAGCGGGCAAGTCGTTAACCCCATCACCAGTAACTGCAATAGTCCCATTCTCCATATACTGTTTTACCAACTCATATTTATCAGCTGGAAGTATTTGTGAGTGGATGGCATCACTTTCAAGTCCAAGCTGTGCGCCAACGCGTTGACTAATGGCTGCGTGATCGCCGGTTACCATCTGCACATTAATACCGCTTTTGTGTAAGAAAGAAATAATATCTTTAGCATCGGGCCGTATAGTATCAGAAAGCAGAAAAATTCCTATAAGTGAGGCCTGTTTTGGTTTGCCAAACGGGGAGGCAGAAAGTGCAAGAGAGCGAAAACCTCCTTTTGCCGCTTTTTCTATGTCAGTATGAAATTGATCACGCTCCAGCACGCTCAAAGATACAAGTTTTTCTATAACAAAAGGAGCCCCCAAAGAAAGCGCAAAACGTGATCCATTAATACGCGCGGTTGCGCCACTGTATTTTCGTTCTGAATCTGCCGGAACAAAATCAAGAACATCTTTAGGGTTGGGGACAATATGTTCTTGAGCGGCTTTTTGTAAGATGGCGTTGCGGATGGGGCCTTGGTTATCGTTAAGCGAGGCAAGCGCCGCATAAGAAAGTAATGTTTGCTCGTCTCCTCTATAAACGCGTATGTCGTGTATGGTAATATCGTTTTTAGTAAGCGTCCCCGTTTTATCGGTTAGGAGTGTGGTGACGTTTGCTAAATCTTCAAGAGAGGACAATCGTCGCACAACAACATTCTTTTTGGTCAGCTGCAAAACACCTAAACTAATAATTAAAGTCATCACCGTAGGAAGAGAGATAGGAATACCGGCAATAATCAAACTCAGGTCCAATGTGAGAATATCAAGTGCGGGAATTTTTAGCAGAGCAAAAACAATGCTCAAAATTATAACAGCGCCAATACTAAGCGCAGACAAAAACCGAGCGATGCGCAAAATGTCTTTTTCCAAAATACTGCGGCGTGAATCTTTTTCAACAAGCGCCAATGTTTTGCCAAAATAGGTTTTATTACCCGTTGCACGCACAACCGCAACAGCACGCCCCGTTACTATAAATGATCCACTATACGCGCCATCGCCCTCCTTTTTATCAACCGGAAGCGACTCACCACTAAGAGCGGCTTCGTTTATAGAAACATTAGAAGCACTCAAAAATGAGACATCCGCTGGTACAACATCACCAACACCCAGCAATACAACATCATCAGGAACCAATTGCGGAGTGGGGATCTTTTTCCAAACACCATCACGCAAAACGTGTGACATGATAGACAAATGCGCGCGCAATTTTTCAATAGCACTATCCGCCTTGTGTTCTTGCCAAAATGATATACAAAAGTTAAACGCCGCCAAAAAAAGAATAAAATAAAAATCAAAACCCTTTCCAGCAACATATGAAAGTGCTGCGGCCCCCAAAAGCATTAGCGAAATAGGTGATATAAGCCAACGCAAAAATTTTATCACAGAAGAAAGTCGCTTTTGTTCTAAAAGATTGGGGCCATACTGCAAAAGACGCGCTTGTGCCTGCGCGCTGGAAAGTCCCTGTAATGATGGCGATACATTTAGTACGCTATCCATTGTCTATATTGTAACACAAGAAAAATCTTCCTCTAAGATTTTTTTAATAAACTAAGAAACTAAACTCTTTGGGTTTTTGTGTCTGATACGATACTGCCATCGCGCAATTCAACAATACGGTGGCACAATTGAGCATATTCCATCTCATGAGTGACCATAACCACCGTTTGGCCGCGTTTGTTGATGTCTAAAAGAACAGCTATAACTTCTCGAGAGCTGGCCGAGTCTAAATTGGCGGTCGGTTCATCGGCAAAAATAATGTGCGGTTCGTTAACGATTGCACGCGCAATACCAACGCGCTGCTGTTCACCGCCAGAAAGCTGGCTGGGATGGTTAGAAAGGCGCTCCCCAAGTCCGATACGCTCCAAAGCAATACGAGCGCGATCCAGTGCATCTGGTTTAGAAAGGCCTTGCATAAACAAAGGAAGTGCAACGTTTTCTTGAGCGGTGAGTTCTGGCAAAAGAGAATAATCTTGAAATACATACCCTAAAGAAGAAAGCCGATATGCAGTACGTTGCTGGCTTGAAATAGAATTAATGTCTAAGTCGTTAATAAAAACGGTCCCACTTGTCGGATGATCCAACAGGCTCATTTGATATAGTAGTGTTGATTTACCCGCACCCGAAGGACCAATAATGGCAATCATCTGTCCAGTGGCAATAGAAAGAGAAATATCGCGCAAAACTTTTGTTTCAACGCTGTCGTTTTTGTATGTTTTTATCAAGTGTTTAATTTCTATCATGATGTTATCGTCCTAAAATTGCATCAAGCGTATTGCGTTTTATAATAATGCGCGCAGGAACATAACCAGCCACAATAGTGGCAATCATAAGCACCAAGACGCGCAACAAGGTTCCCTCTATGGGAGCTACCAAAATACCATCGCCAAAGGGGAAATCTATGGGGTTTTGTGTAAAAAATGGGACCAAAAATCCATAGGTGATAGCAAGCCCAATAGTAGAGCCCACCAGAGCATAAAAAATGGATTGGAAAATATAAGAAAATTCAATCGCACGCGAATGCATTCCAATACTCTTTAAAATGCCAATGTATTTGCGCCGCGTAATAGCGTTAATAAAAATAACAATAAAAATAGTAATAGCAGTCACCACAAGCCCAATAGAGCTGATAACGTTTCCCAAAATAGCAAACGTATCACGCAGGTCCTTTATAAATTTGGGCTCGGCATCTTGTTGTGTTTGGATGCGCGCAAACGACCCAAAGCCATCGGCAAGCAGAGCGTTTTTAATAGAAATCGGGTCGGTCCCCGAAGTAAGGCGAATGGCAATTTCGTCGGCATTATAATCAAAACGATTGATGAATTTACGTAGTTGCGAATCTACAAAGAAAACACGCCTATCAATTTCATCAACTTTGCTAAAAACAATACCTTTTACAATAACTTCGCGTGAATTGCCGTTGATGGTAACTAAAACTCTGTCTCCAATCTGCACGTCAGGAAGTACCGGGAAACTAGATGATTCAAAAGAGTTATATCGTTTCAAGAGCATACCGCCCAAAAGAACTTGATCATAGTCACCCTCCTGCAAATAGCTTCCTTCTACAACAAGACTACTCAAATCACTAACGGCATTTTCATTAGTAGGATCAATGCCAGCAAACGAAGCGCTAACCTGATCGGACAAATCGGAAGGTTTTTTAGATTTTTTGTAATCTGCCTGCAGTGTCCCGGGTGCAATATAGCGTGCACTCACACTCTCAACGCCGGGCAGATTTTTTGCTGCACTGATAATATCGTTGGTGCGTTCAATATATGCTTTTTGAGTTAAGGTTGAGATAAAAATATCTCCCAAGTAATGTTTCTGAACTGCCAAAATAGCGCCCTCAATAGAGCCAACCAAAATACCACTTGCCACCACAAGGTTTAAAAAAGTAAGCACCATAATAAAAACAATAAGAGAGGTGGTCCAAATACTGGTACTGCGTACTTGGCGGATAGACAAAAAAAGCCCAACCGAGAGGCACGTTGTAAGCGATGCACTGTTTAGTTTTTTATCTGCAGGGGAAGACATAAAAGGTGTGTTGTTTTATGAGCGGGTAAGGGGAATCGAACCCCTATCACCAGTTTGGAAAACTGGAGTAATAACCATTATACGATACCCGCGATTATTCACAGATTTCGCACATTATCGTATCATCGCGGCTTGATTTTTGCAACGCAAATAGGGTACGCTAATGGCGTATGAGTTTTTTGTCACGACTGCCAAAAAAGGTCAAATGGATAGCAGCTGCAATGGGCATTTTGCTTGTGGGAGCTTTTGCTGCCTACATTACCTCACCACTAGCTAAAAACCGTGTTCCTTCTGAATTTAACGACTCGCGCTATCTGGCTGCTTCTGTGGCTGGTGGTATTGTTGATATGCTCCATGAGACATCAACAAATCTGCAAAAAATTCAGGAATTAGAACAGGAACAAAAAGGATTTCGTGCGCTTGATATTGTTTCAGCGGAACTCAAAAAGACAACCGACATCTCAAACAAGGCAACACAACTGGCTACATATTTAGAAACCATGGCGCGCCAGATTCCAGGTATTTCACCAAACACAGCGGCACAGTCAGCATTGGTGGCAATAAGCTCAGAAACTGCTCTCATCAATCAACTACTGGTATACAACAACAACCTCAGTCGCTTGATGCTTTTATTGCAGGATAGATATATGGGCAAAGGTGCGCGTCTGGAAGATATAAATAAAGTTGTTGACGAAATAAACCAAGGTGTTGAATCCATCAATTCGCTCAATACACAATTTGGGCAAGTGATGGAAGGATTTGATGCGTACTATAAGTAAGGGATAAGGACAAAGGAAAAAGGAATAAGGGGAAAAAGGAAGGCAGACATTAGATAACTTACTTGGGCCGTTAGCTTAGTTGGTAGAGCGCCTCATTTGCAATGAGGAGGTCACCGGTTCGAATCCGGTACGGTCCACAATAATCTATTTCAAACTACGTGTATCTATGCAAAAAAGAGTTTTTATAATCCATGGCTGGGATGGTTATCCTGAGGAAGGAATTTTTCCGTGGCTGAAAAAAGAATTACAGGACAGAGGTTTTGTGGTTTTTAATCCAGCAATGCCAGAACCATTAAAACCACAAATAGAAATCTGGGTTCAATTTCTTAGTGAACAAGTTGGTAAACCAGATGAGAATACCTTCCTTTTTGGTCACTCAATAGGGACTCAAACAATTTTGCGTTATTTAGAATCTTTGCCTAAAAATTCAAAAGTTGGAGGAGTGGTGTTTTTGGCAGGGTGGACTCACCTTACGAATGAGGCGTACGAAACCGAAGAAGATGTAGTTATTGCCAAGCCATGGTTAGAGACCCCACTGGACTGGAATAAAATTCAGGCTCATTCAAAAAATTTTGTTGCAATTTTCTCCGACAACGACCCGCTTGTGCCAATTTCAGATGCCAAGATTTTTGAAGATAAATTAGGGGCAAAAATTATAACTGAACACAAAAAAGAACATTTTAGCGGAAGTAGTGGTATTAAGGAATTACCAGCTGCCCTTGAGGCGGTATTGGAAATTACAGGATTTTCTGAAAACAAGCGGAAGTAGCTTTTCTAAGGCTTTGGGGGCCAAATTATTAAGGCACAACGATATTTGTGCCGTTGTAGTAATAAAACGGTTTTTGAACCGTCACATTATATGAAAGACATGCATGAAAAAGAATTTTTTGAAGCATATCAAAAACATGCCGACGCTATTTTTAGGCACTGTTTTTTTTGGATAAGAAATCGTGAAATAGCAAAAGACATAATGCAGGACACATTTAAAAAAACATGGGAGCACATAGCCAAAGGAGAAATAATCGAAAATATAAGGCCATTTTTATATAAGGTAGCATATAACACACTAATTGATTACACACGCAAACAACGTGAATACTCTCTGGAAGAGCTGGAGGACGGCGGGGCTGTGTTCAAAGACGCAACGTCACTCTCTCCTCAAGAATGGGCGCAGGTCAAAGAAATAGTAAACGTTATAGATAAACAAGAAAAAATATATAAAGACATCTTGTCACTTCATTTTATAGATGGGTTAAAAAACAGGGAAATAGCATCAATTCTTGAGATTTCAGAAAATGTTGTAGCAGTGCGGCTACACAGAGGGATAGAAAAAGTAAGACAAGTTCTACAAGAGGGATTATAAAATTACTATTATGTGGAAGCTTCGACATTATAAAAAAGCAATACAAAAAATTGGGCTTTTACCCCAAGAAAAGCGAGATATATATAATCGCCTCCTTTTGTTTATAAAAGAAAATCCAGTAATAAAAACAAATTCTCAACGTCTTATAAAACAAGGCCACAAAAACAACACAGTCGGTGTGGCAAAACTAAAAATAATAGTAACAAAAAAATACGCTATGCCAGTTATTCTTGCACTAATATTAATTCTCGGTGGAGGGACGTCTGCCTTGGCAAACCAGGCACTTCCAGGAGACTTTTTGTATCCCATTAAGGTTAATGTAAATGAAGGAATTCGCACTACACTAACTTTTTCCTCTCAAGCACAAGCACAGTGGGATGTGGAACGTGCTCAAAAACGTCTTGAAGAGGCAGAGCAGTTAGCAGCACAAAACCGCCTAAATGAACAAGTACAAACTGAACTTGAGGCTAGGTTCCAAGAAGCATCTGACTCTTTTGAAAAAAACACACAAGAAGTTGAAGCAAAAAACAAAACCCAAGCAATGTTAGAATTGAGAACAAGTTTTGAAGCGGCTCTCAAAGCGCACGAACAGGTACTCTCAGATATTGCTAGCGAAAATCAACAAACAAAAGAAAGTATTGATGCGCTCCTCGCAAAGGTTCGGGCTAGGGTAGACGACGCAGAGCACCAGCAAGAAGAGGTGCAGGCACATCTAGAAACACAGAGCCAAACCTCCTTGCAAATACTTGCTCGCAACCAGCAGAATACAAGTGGTAACAAAATAACTGAGGTAGAAAAATTTTTAGCAAAGCTAACGCTAGCCACGTCAACCCAAGCTCAGACAACAGAAAAAATGACCTCAGCACATGCCGCGTACGACCAGGGTACAACCCAGCTTGAAAACGAGCAATTTGCACAAGCAATAACATCGTTCCAGTTGGCATTTCGATCGGCGCAAGAAGCTCAAATAATAGCGGCCGTAAATGCACGCATAGAAATCAAACTGGATTCTTTTGAAAGATCTCATTCGGAATCAAATGAAAATAAAAACGAAGAAGAGCACGTAAGTTCAACTCCAGAAGACATTCAGCACCAAGAGCAAGAACAAGAACGGGAACAAGAAATGAATGAAAATGCCAGCTCTACACAAGAACAGCACGACAACGACAACGAACACGGAGAATTAAACGTCTCAAGTAGTATTAACGTGGATGTTCAACTACAAAACAAAGAAATGGAATTAGAACACAATGGCAAAGGAAAGATAGATAGCGATCTATAAGACTTGTCAGTGAGGTGCAAAAACCCCGCCCTTTGGTGGGGTTTTTGTGTTTGACAAGAGGAGAAAGTTATAATACGATAAAAATTAAGAACACTAGGATAAAATCAACAAGGAGGTATATATGTCTTACGGTTTGTGTTTGCGTTTGCAACAAGAAGTACAGCAAGTATTCACTATCGTAGGAGGAGCAACGAGTTCCATTTTCCCCCAAGTGGAGGCACTGCTCTTAGGAGGGGACGATTTTCAAGAAGCCCTTTCGTGGATCGCTTACAGAAAGAAGCCCGAACAATACCACTCGTTTATGGATTTTTTCTTCTGTGAGCTCTTCCCCAAATGGAAGATTTCTTGCAGGCGGTACTACGCCGACAAGGGTCCGCCACTAAGAGACGAGTTGTCTCCAGATGAAGTCATGGAGTACAACAAGAAGCTTCTATTTGCTCTTAACATAGAACACGCAAGTTTTGAGCCTAGACGTCGTCGGGGCTTTTGCTATAAAAATATATCAAATATGATATAGTGAAAGTATGTCAAAAAAGGACTTATCACAAAAAAAATTGGGAACGTTTATCAAAACACTGCGCCAAAAAAAGGGCATCACTCAAGAAAAATTTGCGCAAATACTTAAAACATCGCAAAGTGCAGTGGCGCGCATAGAGGCGGGCGACCAAAACATAACTACAGCACTCCTTGCTAAAATAGGCGAGGCGCTCAATCACAAGATTGTCTCACTGGATGAATCGCTTGATTTTCGTATTGAAGGCGGCCACAAACTGCACGGATCCATAGACACCAACACATCAAAAAATGGCGCTATGGGTCTTTTGTGCGCGTCATTGTTAAACAAAGACACAACAACCCTGCATGGAATCCCACGCATTGAAGAAGTATTTCGTCTGCTTGAGGTGTTAGAAAGTATTGGTGTTCATACTGAATGGAAAAAAGGAAACACCGTTGTTATACAACCACCAAAAACTTTTTTGTTAGAAGGGCTCAACACCGCATCAGCTGGCAAGATGCGATCATCACTTATGCTTATTGGAGCACTTGCTCATCGGGTTAAAGAATTTAAATTGCCCCATGCAGGCGGATGCAAAATGGGACAGCGCACCATTGGCGCACATCGGTTTGCGCTTGAAAAGCTGGGCATAAAAATAATCACCAAAAGTGATTACTATCTCATTACCACGCTCAAAAAAAAGCCAGCAGATATCGTGCTTTATGAAGCAAGTGATACCGCCGCAGAAAATACACTCATGGCAGCAGCACTCATCCCCGGTGTTACAACCATACGCTTTGCACCGCCAAATTATCAAGTGCAAGAGATCTGTTTTTTCTTAGAAGAAATGGGAATCAAAATAGAAGGCATTGGCACCACAACACTGCGCGTTCATGGTATTGAGAACATTGATGCACCAACAGAACACTACAACAGCGAAGATCCCATAGAATCAATGATGTTTATTAGTGCCGCCATCACTACCAATTCACAACTAACCATTAAGCGCTGCCCTATTGATTTTTTATCACTGGAGCTTTTAAAACTTGAAAAAATGAGTTTGCGCTTCAAACAAAGCAAGCCATACAAGGCAAAAAATAACAGAACTAATTTGGTAGACATAACCATCTTCCCATCGCACCTTAAGGCCCTTCCCGATAAAATCCACGCCCAGCCCTATCCGGGCATTAATACCGACAACTTGCCTTTTTTTGTGCCCGTCGCAACGCAGGCAAAAGGGATGACGATGCTTCATGATTGGATGTGGGAAAATCGAGCCATTTATTTTACCGAGCTTAACAAACTAGGCGCGCAAATAACGCTTGCCGATCCACACCGCGTTTTTATCAGTGGACCCTCTACTCTGCACGGGGCACAAATTGTCTGCCCCCCTGCTCTTCGGCCCGCGATGATTGTGCTCATTGCCATGCTTGCCGCCAAAGGCACGTCTATTTTGCGTAATGTGTATTCTATTAACCGTGGTTACGAAGAAATCGCCCGCCGCTTGGGCAGTATTGGGGCAAAGATAGAAGTACTCTCATAAAAAAGCCAGAACCTTTATTTTATGGATTTTTTTTGATAAAGTGGTGTCGCATAGCAGGGAGGGTTGCGCCGAATGGTAAGGCACCAGTCTTGAAAACTGGGCCCCCGGAAGGGGCTTAGAGGTTCGAATCCTCTACCCTCCGCCAGTTTAGAATTTCAGCATTTTGGAAAGAGATTGCCTCGGCGCGTTGCGCCTCGGCAGGCGCGCTTCGCGCGTCTGCCGAGCGGCGAAGCCGCAAGGCAACCTCCTCCCAACCCCCTCCACTTTTTGCCTGCTCGCCAAGAAAAAAATTTGCAAATGGATTGACGGAATAATTTACGACAATCTTCAATACTACTGATATAATAATATTACTATGGAGTTTGCTAAAAATGCAAAACCAAATATAGAACGTAAAATTATCCCCATCGGCGGCGGCTTGTTGCGTTTGGGCGAGACAATTGCTATAGACAAATTTATTGTAAAAGAAAGCGGCAGAAAAAATCCGAAAGTTTTATTTATACCCACCGCAAGCAAAGATTTATCAGCATATTCTGCTGTCTTTCGACGTGTGTATAAAAAATTAGGAGGCCAAGTAAAAATATTGCGCTTATTTAGTAAAAGAAAGCTTTCTCATAAAACATTAAAAAAAATCATTGCAAGTGCCGATATTATTTATGTCGGCGGCGGTGATTACGATATTTTGCTTTCGACGTGGAAGAAACATAAAATTACTCCTCTTATACAGTCGGCATATCTACAAGGAACTATTCTCACTGGATTAAGTGCAGGATGTGCCGTCTGGTATGAATATCTTATAGATAGTGATGGGAATAAAAAAACCCACCTCAAAAAAGGGCTAGGTATAGTTAAAGGCGTCATAATTCCTCATTACAAATCCGAGAATCCATTTCCTTCTGAAATTCGTAAGATAAAAGCAATTGTTACTGCCATTGAAGATGGGTGCGCCGTAATATACATCAATGAAAACCTAAAAGGTTCTATTTCAGCAACCAAAGAAAAGGCCTTTACAATTCGCCCTCCCTATGTTAAGAAGAAGCAGGTAACTTTGTACTTTCACAAATCTCGTTAAACCTAAAGGAGGTGGCGAATGATCTCGAAAATTCCGCGTCCTCTCCAGTCTGGAGATGGGGTGGCTTTGGTCAATCCAGCCGGTGTGCTTCCGGAACGGTTCAAGAACCAACACGGATACGTCAAAGCACATCTTGAGGAACTTGGATTCTTGGTTAAGGATGTGGTGATCAAAAATGGCTGGGAGGATGCTCGGAAGCGGAGCGAAACATTGCAAGAGGCGTTTGCCGACCAGCAAGTGAAAGCAATCCTGCCTCTTTGTGGCGGCGCGAGAATCTACGATATTCTTCCGCTGATTGATTACGATGTGTTGGCCAGTCATCCGAAGATTATCTGCGGTTCGAGCGAGCTTTCGGCTCTTGTGGTAACAATTGCTGAGCAAGCCGACATAGTGACATTCTTTGGCCCGCATCTCAACTTTCTGAACCCAAAGGCGTCAAAGCTTGAGAACAGATTCACGGTAAGAAGTTTCTGGAATATGCTCCAATGGGATTGGCATGGAAGAAATGGCTTAAGCAAAAATGAGGCCTACCATTTCTTCGCCGCTCCTCGGAAATCAACACTTCCGGTGACAATCCGCAACATTTACCGTGATCCAACTCACATCACGAACGACAACTATAGAGATAACTTTTACCACGCCCTAGATTCAAATCAGAGGGTAACAGGAAAACTTCTGATCGGATCTCTTGCAGTACTGGTAAGACTTTGTGAGGAAGGATTGCGGCCAGATGTAACGGACAAGATTGTCATGCTTGATTCGCTGGATATGTCTCTTGAAGTAGTTACTGAACTACTTCGGCGTTTCAATACTTACTGTGATCTTTCCCGTGCCGCGGCAATCGTCTTTTCCTCGCTTAGCGAGAGAACGGACCGAGCAAATCTTCTATACCCGGAATTACGGGATTCCAATCGGGTGAAAGACTTTCTTCGGGAAGTTTCAATATTGCTCGGGGAGGGGTCGTCTCTTTTTCACGGCTTTCCCGTCGGACACTGTGCGTACAAACTCACTTTGCCAATCGGGACTATCGTCTCCATCGTTGCTGAAACCGGCGACCTGCTACTCGCGGAGTCTCCATACCAACAATAAAGGCAGAATAGAACTTGTTCTATTCTGCCTTTTTCACTTCTCTGTAAGGAGTTCGTTGATGAGCTGAGCGTCCTCATCTGTTATGCCGTATTCTGAATTCAACGCCATGGTTTGAAGGCGTTCCAGAAGTTCGGCATCGTGGTTCAGCCGATAAGCAAGCGTTACCAGTGCTTCCCTCGTCTCCTTCTTGTAGTTTTGCAGTTTGGCATAAACCACGTTCCGAAAGAACGTAACAAGATTGAGGTCGGAAGCATTGAGAGAGTTAAACTTCGCTCGGTCAAGCTCATAAGCGAGTTCACAACGCATGGCAAGCATGAGTTCAAGATATACCGATGAAGCCTCTTGAACTCGCCGTGTTTTTACCAACTCAACAAGACGTGACGTTGCGGTACCGATCATGTCGCTCGAAAAGATTTTGCAACCGAACGATACGGTAACATCCTCGTCTGCGAGTGTAGCGTTTTCTTTGATGAAGTCGTTTACTTCATCTTCCAACAGCAAGAAGAAATCGTTTACAACCGATCGGTTAGTTGCCACTCCCGTGGCAAAGATTTCCTCTCCCGATGGAATCATGCAAAACGCCGGGATTGCTTTCGAGTGTCTCTTGATGAATCCATACATGAACGCACCAATTAGGCGGTTGTAGACATCTACGAGATTTTCCGCCAATGGACGTCCATACCGCGAGACAAAGACCCCAAGATTATCAAGGTCTCCAGTGACTCCGAACAGAAGCAGTTCTCGATTGCGGTCGTAGGTTTCAACGACTTTCAAAACCTTTCTACTCCAGATACGCTGGTGCTTTTTCACGATTTACCTCCTTTTTTGTTTTGTGAATGTGCTTTACAAACTGAAGTTATGATACATTATCTTTCTGATTCCGTCAATCCATTTGCAAATTTTTTTCTTGGCGAGCAGGCAAAAAGTGGAGGGGGTTGGGGGGAGGAAACTTTTTGCCTGCGAGCCGTCCGAAGCCCCGCCCGCCCGCCCGATAAAGTATATTTTTACTATTTTCGATACCGCGATCACTTTTGAACTAAATTATTGAAGGGCGCATTGACCCCAACTGCTTGCGAAATATTTTTATAGCCATCTTTTTTTAATAATGTTACCAGACCCTGATTTATCTCACTAATTAATTGGGGGCCTTCAAAGATCATTCCAGTGATCAATTGGATTAACGACGCGCCTGCTTTAATTTTCTCATAAGCATCTTCTGCAGAAAATACTCCCCCACACCCAATGATAATGTATTTGCCTTTCGTTTTTTGATATGTGTATTTTATTAATTTTGTTGAAAGATTTTTGATTGGTCTTCCACTAATCCCCCCAACTTTTTTTATGTCAGCGTCTTTTAAGTATTTTTTGACATCTGCGTTTGTCCTGTCTTTTGACAGATTTGTGCAAATAAATCCGTCAATTTGATGATTATCACAAACGTTTATTATGTCACCTAGCTCCTTTGTGTTGAGGTCTGGTGTAAGTTTTAAAAATATGGGTTTATCACATGGTATTTTTTCGATCTTTGTAAGGAGATCGTCTAAATCTTCAGCTTTTGTAAAGAGTTGACCACCAAATGTATTAGGGCAACTAATATTTATGGTTATGTAGTCCCCAGTATTTTTGAGTGTAGAGAATGCTTTTACATAATCATTTATACCCGCCTCCTTATTTACAGTTTGTTGGGAGTTTGTTTTAGCAATATTTATTCCAATTGGTATCTCAAATTTTTTTCCCCTCAATTTTTTCTCTATTCTTTCACACCCCTTACTCTTTAATCCGTAGTAAACTATTAGACCTTCAGATTTTTTGAGTCTCCATAGGCGCGGTTTTGGGTTTCCCTCACTTGACTCCCCGGTTATGGATCCAACTTCCTCATAAGAAAATCCAACAGAAGGCAAAATTTTTGAGATATCTGCATCTTTGTCAAATCCAGCGGCTAAACCAATCGGGTTTTTGAACTTAATCCCCAAAAGGTTTTGTTCTAGCTTTTTGTTTGAGTAATTAAAAGCTATTGACGTAAGAGATCTTGTGATGAAATTTGAGCCTAGCAATTTTCCAAAGAATATCATCCCGTCGTGCATTTTTTCAGGATCTATATGAAAAAAAATCGGCTTTGCTATGTTTTTGTACAGGAATCGATTAACTATATTCCTTATTTTGATTAGATTTTCTTTCATTTTGTTTTATTGAGCAGAAAGCGAGTAAACTGCTTTGCTTGCGATAGAGATTTAAAATGACGGAACATAGCGCGCCAGTAGGCGTGTTCGCGAGGCGGTGCCTAGACCTATTCTACGTGACGGTATAAAATGGAGTCAAGAGAGAATCCCCGCCTACCGCAGACGGACCACCTCCTCCGCACTTACAACCCACCTCCTGAGTTAACTCTAGAGTTAACTCAGGAGGTGATGTATACTTATTATATGAGTGGAAGAAGAGACATAGACGAACGAAATATTCGTAAAATAACAAAAACTGGCAGAGGTCAGAGTTTTTCGGTCACGTTGCCTATTGAATTTGTAAGGCAGCTTAAGTGGCGGGAAAAACAAAAAGTAGTTATTAAAAAATCAGGATCAAAACTGATTATAGAGGACTGGAAGAAATAGGAAAGTACAATTTTAAATTATCTCCACCCGAGGCGGACAAGAATTTTCAATTTTAAATTAGACCTCACACATTATAATTGGGTTCAAGAAGAGAATTGTGTATACTGTCCCCATGAGGGGATTTTTTCAACCAAAGGGATTTAGCTTTCAAGATTTTGATCTGCTCGCAGAGGGGGATACGCTTTATGTGGCGTATCTTAAAAAGATATCAAAAAAGATTTCGGACCCTAACGCACATTTCCCCAATCGCTTTGGGCTTATTAAAAGTACAGACGGCGTAACATGGGAAAATGAAGGGGATATACTACTACCCACTCCCAACAGTTGGGAGGAGACATTGTGGGCGGGGAATCTCACCAAACAGGATGGGCAATTTGTGATTTACTACACCGGCACCACAAAAACAGGAAGGCACAATGCTTGCCAATGGGGCAAGGCGTATTCGCCAGACATGGTGCACTGGGAAAAAGATAAAAACAATCCTCTTTTTTCTTTTGAAAAAGACAACCCCTTTTATTCCGATGAGCCAAATCTTGCGTTTCGTGATCCGTTCCCTTTTGAATATGAGGGTAAGCGGTATATACTCTTTTGTGCAAAAGACAAAAGGCAACCGCAAAATCAGCGAGGATGCGTGGGGTTTGCCCAGGAAACACCAAACGGACTGGTATGGAAGGAACCGCTTTTTTCGCCGGGCACATATAAAGACGGACTAGAAAATCCGGCACTATATGAATTGGAGGGGCGATGGTATTTGTTGTATGGTGTTGACGTAGAAAATGGAGAAACAGCGTTTCACTACGCCGTTGCCAAAACGCCACTTGGGCCCTTTGATACATTTGAAGACAACCAACTGCTTTCAAGTGGCAATTACAATTGTCGCATTGTGATATTTAAGGGGAAGCAACTTCTCTATCACTGGACGCGCGACTTTGCAGACGAACTTATCCGCGAACGTTTAGCTCCGCCCCAGGAGGTGCGTATTTTACCGGATGGAAGGATTTCACTGGTGGACATCACGTAGAAATGTATACCGAGAGAGAAAGTATAATGTATAAGACACAAAACAATTTTAAATTGAGCTTTAATAGGAGCAATTGTGACTTCTTTACTTTTGTGGTCTGAGATGATACGGTGGCAGTAATCTGGATAGTATATCCAGGTATAAAAGTACACTACAAACCAACCAAAAAAGGAGGAAGACGGCGATGAAATCTTTTGCGAATGTAAGGCCAAGAGTGCCGGAGATAAGTGGGGTCGGTCCGATTTGGTGGCATCATCACGGCATGAAGATGCACCTTGTGTGGTTTGACAAAAACAAACGAAAGCTTATGATCATCGGAAGTGCTGCAGAGGTTACTATCCAACCCTTTCTGAGTAATACAAAAATGGGCTGGTCTGTGAGATGGAAGGTTATCCAGAATGTTCCTTCCGACGAAATAAGCTACGGGCGCAGAACCTTTTCTGGTGAAGAACTTGCGGCCGCGTTTGGACTTACCGAAGATTCCGGCAACTACGGGGAATGGTTGATCAGTCGGTTTGGAGCCGATTCAGCAGAGCAGGGCAAGTACATCCGGTGGCACGAGTTTCTCAATATCCCATGCCCAGGGACTGGGCACGATGGTGACCCCAACGTCTCCATTGAGATTGATGAAGAGATACAGAAAGCCATCAAGGAGCTTCTTGCAGGCTGAACTAGTAGGCATTCTTCTCATAGAAATCGGCGCACGACCTACGGGTAGTGCGCTTTTTTATTTGGTTTGGAAAAATAAAAATTGTTTTAAATTGTGAATTTAAAATTTTAAGTCAAACTCCTTTGGAGTTGACTTAATTCTTTTATGGGTATATACTCATAACATATAAAGAGAAAGGTCGGACTATCAAAAATAATACTTTATACAAATATGCCACGAATGGATCAAACAGGCCCCTTGGGGCAAGGTCCGCGTACCGGCAGAGGTATGGGACGATGTGCAGGATTGGGCATGGGGTACGGTTATGGTTTGGGGAGAACTTTTTTCTCTCCCAAAAACCAACTGCGCGCACTAGAAGAACAGGAGCAAATGCTTGTTGAGGAACTAGAGACAATACGCGAAGAAAAGCGTGCCCTTGAGGGGGAAAAATAAAAGAAGGCCGTGCGCCGGACTCTTGCAAAGCAAGGGTCCGGGTGACCTTCTTTTATCAAAACAGAATCGCACAGTACTAACTATTTTTCAACACATATGCCACGCCCACGACTACACAGAAGGATTATGTTTACTCCCAATGTTACCTATTTTAAACCGCAAGGCATACCCCTGCGGCATCTTGAAATTGTTGAAATTTCCGCAGAAGAGATGGAAGCGTATCGTCTGCGGTACGTAGAAGAGAAAGATCAAATACAAGCCGCAGAATATATGCACACATCACAAAGCACCTATCAACGTATTTTGTGGAACGCACATAAAAAAATAGCCGATGCGCTAACCAACGGTAAAGCTATTAAGATAGTGCTGTAAAAAGAAGAAATTGATATGATATACTAATCATATCTATGCCTCCAGAATTAGCACAATATATAACACAATATGGATACCTGGCGATTTTTTCACTGGTATTTTTACAAGAAATTGGTGTGCCAAACCCGGTGCCTATTGAAATTATTATTTTATTTTCAGGGTATCTTTCCTCAATAGGAGTTTTAAGTTTTCCGTTGGTCTTTCTTTCTTCTATTGCTGGTGATTTTATAGGGACGTCTATATTGTTTTTTCTTTTCTATCACTTTGGTGAATATATTTTGGCGCACAAACCCAAATGGATCCCTATTTCCAAAGAACGCATAAAGAAAATATCAGATCGCGTGTCCCAAAAAGGACGCTGGGGAATTTTTATAGGGCGTATGCTGCCGTATTTGCGAGGGTATGCCTCAGTTGCGGCAGGGCTACTTGAAATTAAACCAGTTGTTTTTATGACGACGGTTATTTTCTCGGCAGTTTTATGGAGTGGCGGCTATGCGTTCGCGGGGATGCTACTAGGGCCTTATTGGGAACAGGTTGCCCAACAGATTGGCGGTTTTGAGAAAATGGTGGTTGCCCTTGCCATCCTGATAATTCTCTACTTTGTTATCAAGGCCATTACCAAAAAGATAAGAAAAAGAAAAAAGAAAGCAGAAGGAGAATAAAAATTATTCTTTATTAATAGAAGACGTGTAAAAGGTAATGAGCTTTTGGGTAACCGAGTCCCAAGATTGAGAAAGAGCATAAGTGTGGGCATCTTGGCCCATTTTTTGGCGCAAAGAAGTATCGTGCAGTAGAGTTTTTACTTTTTTAGCAAAATCGTGAGCATTTTTTGGGATGGTCAAAAATCCTGTTTTGCCATTTTCAATAATATCGTTGATTCCCGGGGCGTTTGCCCCTATAGCTGGAATCCCAGAAGCCATTGCTTCAAGAACCACAAGCCCAAACGTTTCGGTTGTTGAGGGAAAAACAAAAATATCGGATGAAGCATATGCTACGGCCAACTCTTTGCTTTTGAGTTGTCCAAAAAAGATTGCTTTGGGCATCATTTCGCTCAGGCGCTCTTTAATAGGCCCTTGTCCGGCAAAGGTAAAGACAATTTTTTTTTCTTCTTTTAATATTGTATACACCTGCGCAAGCACGGCAAGATCTTTATACCACACCAACTGGCCAACAAAGAAAAGAATTATTTTATTGGAGAAATTATGCTCTTTTCTAAACGTCTCTGATTTATTGTGTGGATCAAAAAGAACCGTATCAACACCGTGATGCAGTAAAACTGCATTACCAATACCTTTAGAGATGAGCTCGTCTACAACATCTCGAGAGGGGCACAAAACCGCTTGGCACAAAGAGTACATCTTTTTTATTGACCTAAATAGAAAAGGAGCAAGCCACCGCGCGTGATAGTATTCCAAATAATGGATAAATTGTGTGTGATGGGTCGCAAATACTGGGATGTTATGTTTTTTTCCATATTTGGCGGCAGCAATACCCAAAGAATCGGGCGTGTGTATGTGTATAATGTCGGGCTTAAATTCCTCAATGGTTTTGGTGAGAATTTTTTTAACGCCCCACGCTATGCGGTAATCCTTCCTAAATGGTATAGGAAATGAAGGAACTTTGGTGACGGGAACATTTAAATCTTTTTCCGAAGGTTTTGTTTGTGATATACAATGGACACTAACGCCATGATCTCCTAGTTGGTCAATCATTTTATAAATAACGCGCGAAACACCATCAGAGTCTTTTATTAAATTGCCGGACGTAAATAAAACGCGCAGGCTTTGCCCCTTTGTTGATGTTGCCCCCATCTTTTTTTTAGAAGACATATTTATTTTTGTTTAATAAAATCCAAATCAGTGCGAAACCACTTTTGGGCAATATGAAAAATAGTATAGGTGATAAAAAATGCCGCAAATACATCAATAGAATAATGGACGTGTGCCATAAGCACAATAGCGCCAAAAAACACTGATCCAACAATACAAAACCATCGCATAAACACGCTATCCCATAGTATAAGCGCCATTAAAAAAGGCAAACCAGCATGGCTTGAAAAAAACAAGTCACTACTGGAAATCAAAATTGAGAGAAAAGACGTTGAGGTAGAAACTTCAATATGAGTGGGAAACAGAGCTATGTGAGTAAGAGAAATAAAAATAGATCTAATAAACAAAAAGAGAGCAACAGCCTTAAGTGTGAAAGGGAGTTTTTCGGGAACTTTAAAAACTAAATAAATACCAACAAAAATCCAAAAGATAATAGGTCCATATAAAAAAAGCCCATCCACATCAAATACGGGAATGTTACTAAGAATAATGTCTGTAACAGAATTGCTGGCAACTTTGGCCGCATACAAAATTGCAAAATAGGTTGCGGCGACGCTGGCCGTAAGAAACAGTAAAGACGAAACAAGCGAAAGTAAAAACCGTTTATTAGAAAAGTGGACTTTGTGTTTTTTGGTGAGAATATTCATATCTAATATGATGTAGGATAATAATAAGCTAAAACTAATCATTTGTCAGCATGCGAGAAGAATGGAGCTCTTTCTATATTTCGCATATTCCTTTTGTTATACTAGTGCTATGAGCGAACAAAAAATAACGCCCGCCATATCCAAAGAAGCATTTTGGTCTTTTGAAGGGGAAAAAATCCTAGAAACGTTGGTAACATCCATAAATGGTTTAAGTGAAGAGGAGGTACAAAAAAGGGAAAAAATATTTGGCACTAATACCTTTGAGACAAAAAGACGATTGTCTAAACAAATAATTTTTTTGCGGCAGTTTAAAAGTCCGCTTATTTTTATATTAGTTGTTGCCGCACTGGTAACGTTGTTTTTGCCCGATTGGGGCAGTTTTGGTGTTATTACATTAGCGGTGGTGCTTAATGCAACGCTCGGATTTTATCAAGAAAACAAAGCAGAAGAAGCGCTGGATCATCTGCAAGGATATTTGCAAGAGAGAACACACGTCATTCGACAAAAAAGAGAGTATGAGACTGATAGTGCCACGCTGGTTCCTGGCGACATTGTTCATTTAAGCTTAGGAAATCGTGTGCCTGCCGATATTCGTATTCTGCGGGCAAACAACATTATGGCTGATGAATCCATTCTAACCGGAGAATCCTTACCGATAGAAAAAAATAAGGACCCAATAAGTATTGCAACAGCACTTGCCGAAAGAAAAAATATGCTTTTTGGAGGAACACTGCTGGTACAAGGAGACGCGTTGGGTGTGGTGTGTGCCACAGGAGAGCAATCAGAGTTTGGGAAAATCGCCCAAATAATTTCTTCGCGCCAGCGAGAAGAAACACCAATACAAACATCTATTAGAAAATTGGCTTGGATTATTACTATCGGTCTTGTCGTTGCTATTGCCGGTATTTTTATAGAAGGTATCTTAAGTGGCGAGGCGGTCATTGAGATGTTCTTGATAGTGGTCGCCATGGCAGTGGGGGCGATTCCTGAAAGTTTACCCATTGCGCTCACAGTAGTGCTGGCGGTGGGAGTAGAGCGGCTAGCCAAGAAAAACGGTATTGTGCGCAAACTAGTTGCGGCAGAAACATTGGGGTCAACAACAGTAGTGCTGACCGACAAAACGGGAACACTAACACAGGCCATTATGTCGCTTGCGAACGTGTCGTCTTTGGATAATTTAATACAAAAAGATAAAAAAGATAGCCAGCGTCAAATAAAACATTTAAGCAGTGATCAAAAAAATATTATAACATTGGCACTTTTGGCAACAGACGTTATTGCCCAAAAAGACACACAAGGCAAAGAGCAATTTATTGGACGTGCTCTTGAGGTATCATTAGCCAAAGAAGCAAGGCAACATCATATATTACTAAGTGCACTCAAAGCAGAAAACACAGCGGCACAATATATGCCCTTTGATTCGCGTCATAAATATGCTGCCTACCTTCTTTCGCAAAAAACAAAGAGCACTTCTTTTTTGCCTTGGAGCGGTGCCCAAGAGATGTTGTTATTTTTTGGCGCACCCGACGTGCTATTGGACATAGCTGATGTTGATAAAATATCCTACCTTGCCGCAAAACAAGCAATAGAAGAAAAAGCAATTGCTGGCGAACGCGTACTGGGTGTAGGATACAAAAAAATAATATCGGCAAAAAAAGATCTTAAAAAAGAAATTTCTGATATTACATTTTTTGGAACGATATCTTTTTATGATCCACTGCGAGAGGAGGTTAAAGATGTCATGAAAAATATAGACCACTTTGGTATCCGCACTATTATTGTGACCGGTGATCACAAAGGAACAGCCATGGCGCTTGGAAAAGAATTAGGCTGGGAAATTAATGAATCAAATGTGTTAGATGGACAGCAATTAAAAACACTTTCTGACGAAGAGCTATCAGAAGAAATAGAGCAGATAAAAATAATTGCGCGCATTGATCCCGAAGATAAAGTGCGTATTGTGCGCGTACTTAAAAATAAAGGAGAAATTGTTGCCATGACAGGCGATGGCGTCAACGATGCGCCAAGCTTAAAAGAAGCCGACGTTGGTATTGCAGTCGGCTCAGGAACAGATGTAGCAAAAAGTGTTGCTGATTTAGTACTTTTGGATAACAATTTTAAAACCATCATCAGCGCTATTGAAGAGGGAAGAAAAATTCTCGCCAATATTAAAAAAGTAGTGGTGTACTTACTATCCAGCATTCTCGATGAAATTCTGTTGGTAGGTGGGAGCATTATGCTTGGTTGGGTGCTTCCTATTGGGGCGTTGCAGATTTTGTGGGTAAATTTGTTTGCCGATAGTTTTCCGGCGATCTCGTTTGCTTTTGAAGAAGGACACATACCCACTCGCAGTACAATCATCAAAGGAAAATCACAAATATTTGATAAAGAAGTAAAATCGCTGCTTATCACTATTGGCGTGCTTACCAGCGTTGGACTTTTGGTTCTCTACGGAGTATTACAGTCGCTTGGCTTTGACGAACATCTAGTACGAACCTTTATATTTGCTTCGTTTGGGCTCTATTCATTGTTCTTGGTACTGCCACTCAAAAGTTTACACAAATCAATCTGGGAATATAATCCGTTTTCAAATTCATTTATGACATTTGGTATTGTGCTGGGTTTTGTAATGATGGTTGCGGCAATATATCTGCCTTTTTTTCAGGGACTACTAAAGACCGTGGCACTCCCTCTGCCGTGGGTGTTGGGTGTGTTTGCGGTTGGTATTATAAATATTATAATTGCGGAAATAACAAAACGATTTTTTAAGCAAAAATACGCATGATACAGGCAATACTGCTTTATAGTGCACTTTTTATTGTTGGTATTTACTACATGATTATTGCAGGCAGTCGCGTGGTGCAATCGCTTACGCGCGTTGCGGGGCTGTGGGGTATTTCGGAGTTTGTGCTTTCTTTTATCTTAATGGCGTTTGCAACAACACTGCCGGAATTTGGCATTGGTGTAAGTGCGGCAATCTCAGGAAATTCCGCTATTGCGGTGGGAAACGTACTAGGAACAAATATTGTAAATCTTAGTTTGGTGCTGGGTTTGGTGGCACTTATCAGTGGGGGTATACGATTGGATAAACATGCGAGTTCTTTTTTTGCATACAGCCGTTGGTTTGATGTGGTTCTTATATTTTCCCCCATTGTGCTTCTATTAGACGGGACGCTTTCCCGCTCTGATGGAGCCCTGCTTTTGGCGTTGTTTGTGTTTCATATTTGGAGGCTGCTATCAGTAAGAAAAATTTTCTTCTCACCACCACACGCATACAACCAATCACAAGATCATATGGTGGTGCGCAAAGTAAAAAAAACGTTTAAAGAAACTTTATATTTTTGTTTGTTTGCAGCACTACTGCTAGGCGCTTCATATGCGGTGGTACAAAGTGCGGGGTCTCTTTCTGGCATACTAGGATTTCCAGAATTGTTGTTTGGGCTCTTTGTGGTTGCCCTGGGGACAAGTTTGCCAGAGCTGGTCTTTGGAGTACGCTCTGCCATGGTTCACAAAGGAGAAGCCTCGCTGGGAAATTTATTGGGAGCGGCAGTGCTTAACTCAACGTGGGTATTGGGTGTTGCCGCACTTATTAACCCAATTGTGATTAGTTCGGTGAGCCTGTTTCTTTTGAGTGCGCTTTTTGTAGTGGCGGTGGTCGTAGTTGCCGTGCTTTTTGTAAAAAGTAACAACACCATTAGCACCAAAGAAGGGATGTTTTTGATAGTGCTTTACATCCTTTTTATTATCTTTCAAATATTTGCAGAATTTGGGCTGGTCTTATAATGTTTTAGCAACAACAAGCCCCACAATGTGTTGAGCGCCAGCTTTTTTGAGAGTGGACGTTGCTGTGCGCATAGTGGCACCCGATGTGAAGACGTCATCAACAAGGATGATAGATTTTTTATTTATCAAAGAAACGTCTGCAACATCAAAAACATCACACATGTTTTCTAGCCGCTCCTCAAAAGAAGCAGTGCGCGCTTGGGGAGGGGTGGGGCGAGATCGCACGAGGGCTTCGCTATAAGGAAGAGAAAAATAGCGTGCAACATGCAAGGCAATTTCTGTTGCCTGATTAAATCCTCTCTGGCGCAAACGCGAGGGATACAAAGGGATGGGGACCACGGTATAGCCGGATATATCATGTGCGAGGTGTGAAAGGTGTACAATACACAGCGCTGCGCAAAAAAGATGTATAGGTTGCATGTGATTGTACTTGTAGGCATGTATGAGTGATTGAATGGGGCCATCAAAAGATGTTGCGGGGGCAAGTAAAAAGGGCACGTTAGGGTGACAACGCCCAGTAAAAGAAACAACCCTATGTGAGCAAAAAGGGCATACAAAGGCAGTATTGATGGAAATAGCGTCAAAACAGCGCGCACATAAAAAGTCATCTTGTCTCTGAATTGCTGTTTTACAAGAAACACAAACAGGAGGAAAAAGCGCATCAAGCACTTTGGTAAGTGTTTTAGATAACGCCTCAGGCAATCTCATATTTTTTATGGTACCACACTTATTTTTTTTGGTCCTTTTCTTATCTCTGTGTGGTATACTAAATGTAAATCATACAATATGTTTGGATTAGAAAAAATATTTTCACACGGTGCAATGTTGGGCGTTGATATTGGCACAACGTCTATTAAGATAGTGGAGCTCAAAAAAAAAGGGAACCATACCAACCTACAGAATTATGGCATGCTGGAAAGTTACGGGCACTTTGAACGCGCCAATGACGTGATACAAGCCAACGCGGTAAAAATTTCAGAAAAACAAACTGCGCAACTTCTTAAAACATTGCTTGGGCAAGTTCATTTTTCAACAAAATCAGCTATTGCCTCCATACCGGCATTTGCGTCATTTATCTCTCTTATTGAAATGCCAGAAATGACACAAAGCGAAACCCAACGCGCGATGTCGTTTCAGATAAAACAAAGTGTGCCACTGCCACTTTCAGAAATTGTTGTTGATTGGATGAAGGTTGGACAGCGAGAAGATGAAAACGGTTTTGTAAGACAACAGATTCTTGTTGTAGCAATCCCCAACGAAACAGTTGCCCGCTACAAGGCGGTGTTTAAAGGAGCGGGTTTGCGTTTACGTGCGCTTGAAGTTGAAAATTTGGCGTTTGCTCGTGCAACAGTAGGTAGTGACCCCACACCAACAATGATTATTGATATGGGTGCGCGCGCAACCAATATTAGTGTGGTGGATCAGGGATTTTTAAAACACAATACACAAATTGATTATGCTGGGGATACACTCACCCGAGCCATTGTAAAAGGTTTGGGTATCGGCTATAAACGTGCAGAAGATTTAAAAAAACAGCGTGGGATTTTAGGCGGGGCAGGAGAATATGAGTTATCCACATTACAGGCACCGTTTTTAGATGTTATACTACAAGAAGCAAAGAAAGTGCAGCAGACAGTGGCAGTGTCACTGTCAATAACTTTGCAGCGGGTGCTGCTTATTGGTGGTGGGGCAAACTTGTTGGGTCTTGATGAGTACGTTCAAAACCAACTACAAATCCCCACAGTACTTGGAAACGGGCTTTTGTATGTCCAAACACCCCAGAGCCTTTCAGTGATAACCAAAGAATTACAAACACGATTTGCAACAGCAATGGGACTTGCTATAAAGAACTTTATATAACATATGCAAAATGGCACAGTAGGAGCATCTAATATACCGCGCAGTTCGCAACCAATTGGTTTCCCGTGGCGTATTTTGGTTATTTCAATCGTTGTGTTTGGGCTCACTATTCTTATCTGGGCTGGTATGAGTTTTGGGTATGTTCCTTATCTTAATGCGCAAATCAAAAAGGTGGACGGGCAATTTGAACAACTTTCCGGGTCGCTTGACGAAACAAAACAAGAAGAGTTGGTACAATTTTATTCCCAGCTGTATAACATAAAGACATTGGGTCAATCACATGTATACCCATCACGATTTTTTGATTTGCTTGAGCGCGATACATATCCAACAGTACGTATCGTTAATGTGCAACTTGATACTGCAGAAAAACAAGCGACCATTGAAGGAATCGCGCTTGACTATAATATGCTCACTAATCAGGTAGCTGCATTGCAAGCCGACCCAAGTGTGGAAACGGTAACATTGGATTCGTCACGCCAAAGAACAGCAAGTGACGGTGGTGGGGTTCAGTTTTCTCTAAAGGTTTTGTTAGTAAACACTTTCTTTATTACGCAGTAGTTCTATGAAAAATACCTCAAAACGCATGCTCTTTGTACTTCTGGCCATAGTATTTTTGCTGGGGTCAGTTGTTGTATATTCAACCCTTGTTCGTTCAACATACACAGAAGTTGCAACACTGCGCGGCCTTCTGGCCTCAAAAACAAATGATCTTGATAGATATCAGACAACTTTTCAAAAAGTACAGTCACTGCTGAGCCAATTAAGCGATGCAACAAAAACACAAAAACAAGTATCACTTATATTACCACCGCAAAAAGACGCAAGTTATCTGGCAGGACAACTTTTGGGGCTTTCAAAACTTAACACCCTTAATGTAGAAACATTAGGAACGCAGGTAGCGCCAACACAGCCATCACAATCATCAATTATTAGAAGTGTGGGAAAAATGAAAGCAGAAATAAAATTAGACGGCACCTACGGTGGGTTTAAGACGTTCTTAAAACAATTAGAGCGCAACACGCTCCTTATTGATCTTGCTAGTATGCGTGTTGAAGGATCATTGCAAGGTCAAAATGTTCCATTGACGTATACGATAGACGTTATTAGTTATTACCAAGCACAATAGTATGGCAATTGTTATACAAGACGAAAAACAAAATAAAGGTGGATGGTTTGGGTTTGGTGTACTCTTTGTGGTGCTAGCCATTATTGGTGCGGCGGTCTACTATCTTTTCTTTGCAAAGCCGGAAATCATAAACACAGTCGCTCCCGTCAAACTACAATCTATTGATCAGCTTGCGCATGTGAATTTTGACCCTGCTGATATTTTGGGAAGTACCTTCTTTACAACACTAATACAACCAGTACCGCCGCCTGCTCCACCAACACCAGGTAATCCAGCACCATTTGGATCGCTCTAAGTTATTTTGGTGCGGTGGTGTTGCTATCGGAGGACCCTGCGGTGCGTCCGTTTTTTATACACAACTTTTGAGATGGAAAACAAAACACTTATAGATGCGCTCATAGCACAAAAAGCTATTGATAAAGACCAGGGGCAAAAACTACTCCAAGAAGCTTCGTTTGCAAAGCGTACAGTAGACGAGTTGCTCTACGAAAGAAAACTTGTCCCCGAAGAAACATTACTTAGTGTAAAAAGCAGTATTTTAAACGTTCCATTTAAAGAAGCGCAGGCAGCTGATATTAGTGACGCGACACTTAAAACAATCCCAGAAACAACAGTGCGCAATTTTAAAGTAGTGCCACTGGAAGTCACCGATGAGATGCTGGTGGTGGGTATGATTAACCCCGATGATCAGCGCGCACAGGACGCACTAAAATTTATTGCAAAACAATTAAAACTTGATGTAGGCATCTATCTTGTTTCTCAAGCGCTTTGGGAAGATCTTTTGCGACGCTATTCACCATATCGCAGTGAAGTTGAAGCGGCCGTGAAAATGCTTACCGCAACGGTCTCAAAAAAACGTTCCCCAGAACAGCAGATAGCGCAACTTGAAGCGGGCGGAGCCGGTGAAGAGGCGCCCATTATTCGCATCGTCGCATCAACGCTCAAAGAAGCGGTATGGCGGCATGCGTCAGACATTCATATAGAACCTCAGCGCAACCGTTTGCGTATACGATTTCGTTTAGACGGGGAATTGCAGGAGGTTGCATCCATGCCTATTGAATTGCACCAACCAATCGTATCTCGCGTGAAGGTGCTTTCTAATTTAAAAATAGATGAAACTCGTGTTCCGCAAGACGGTCGTTTCCGTACCGTATTAATGGGTAGAGACATTGATTTTCGTGTGGCAACATTTCCAACGCCTATTGGAGAAAAGGTGGCCATCCGTGTGCTTGATCCAACCATCGGTCTTAAAGGCTTAGAAGAGCTTGGTCTTGTAGGGGAAAACCTTAAGACAATAAAAGAAGGAATATTCAAGCCATACGGAATGGTACTTATTACCGGGCCTACTGGGTCGGGTAAGACGACAACGCTGTATTCGCTTATGCAGATTCTCAACAAAGATGGCGTTAACATCGTCAGTTTAGAAGATCCAGTTGAATATTATATGGATGGACTAAACCAATCACAGGTACATCCTGAAATTGGATATGATTTTGCATCGGGTCTACGGCAAATTTTACGTCAGGATCCGGATATTATTATGGTTGGTGAAATTAGAGACAGCGAAACGGCAGGTCTTGCGGTACATGCGGCGCTAACTGGGCATATTGTGCTCTCAACTCTTCACACCAATAACGCCGTTGGTGTTATCCCACGTCTTATTGATATGGGAGTTGAGCCATTTTTGATGCCCGCGGCGGTTAACTTAATGGTGGCACAACGATTATTACCGCGACTATGTCAAAAGTGTCTTATCAAAAAAGACCCCAACCCAGAACTCAAAGCACTCATAGATCATGAGATTGCAAATATGGATGAGGGAACAAAAAAAGAATTAAACATAAGTACTTCATATTCAGTGTATGAATCAGAGGGGTGTGAGGCGTGTAATGGCAAGGGTATTTCAGAAAGAATCGCATTATTTGAAATGCTTAAGATGAGTCACGAACTAGGAGATATTGTTAGCCAAAAACCAGATGAAAACGCTATTATTAAGGAAGCACAGCGTCAGCACATGATAACACTTCGCCAAGACGGCATTGCAAAGGCGCTTTTGGGGCTTATCTCAATAGAAACAGTTCTTAGAGAAACCGAAGAGCTATAAATAATTTTGTATTCCCAAGCACCAACAGGTATACTATATATACTAATGTATTATTGATATGATTGATTACAAACAAAAACTCAACGAATTACTTTTAACCTGTGCAAAGCAAGAGGCGTCTGATTTGCACATTGGTGTGGGCAAACACCCAACATTGCGCGTTGACGGATCACTGGTACCGCTTTCAAAAGAACCTATTTTAACCCCGCAGGATACCGAAGGGTTGGTTATGGCGCTACTCACTCCCGAACAACAGCAATATATTCTCAAGCATAGAGAAATAGACCTTTCATATACCTTTGAAGATAAAGCACGTTTTCGTGTGAATGCGTACTTCCAAAGAAACTATCTTGCCGCAGCACTGCGCCTAATTCCAGCACGCATACGAAACGTTGAAGAACTAAATCTTCCGTCTATCTTGCACGATTTTACAAAACTTTCGCAGGGGTTTGTATTGGTGGTGGGTCCCGCAGGACATGGTAAATCAACGGCGCTTGCGGCATTACTTGACGAGATAAACCACACCAGAACAGAACACATTATTACCATTGAAGACCCAATAGAATATATTTTTGTGCAAGACAAAAGTATTGTTTCACAACGAGAAGTAGGTAGTGACACCGAAACATTCTCAAACGCGCTCAAATCGGTATTACGTCAGGATCCAGACGTTTTAATGATTGGAGAAATGCGCGACAACGAATCTATCGCAACGTCACTGACCGCTGCCGAAACAGGACATTTGGTATTTTCAACACTGCATACCAATTCTGCTTCACAGACCATTGACCGCGTTATTGATAGCTTCCCCGCAGAACAGCAAGGGCAGATTGCCTCTCAAATGGCAACAATGTTGGTGGGAATTGTTTCAATACGTCTTATCCCGCGCGTGAATGGAGGACGCATTCCTGCCTGTGAAGTAATGTTGGCAAATCCTGCTATTAGAAATCTCATTCGTGAGCGAAAAACGTACCAAATAGACCTGGTTATTGAGACAAATTCACAAGAAGGCATGATAACACTAAATCGCTCCCTTGCTGATTTAGTGAGCAGAAGAGAAATCAGCATGGAAAATGCAGAACTGTATTCATTAAATCCTTCAGAACTTCGTATTTTGCTTGAGCACTAGCGTATGAAATTTAAGTACCAAGCACGAAACAAACAGGGAGAGCTGCAGGTGGGGTTTGTAGAAGCACCATCACGTGATGGTGCAATTTCTGTTTTAACCAGCCACGACCTTTTTGTGTTGAGTATAGAAGAACAAGAAAAGAGGGGGATACGCCAAGAGCTTTTTCGGTTCCTCAATCGAGTCAAAGTAAAGGATTTGATGATATTTACGCGTCAGCTGGCAACACTTATTGAATCACAACTTCCTTTGGATAACGCGCTTCGGACATTGTATCAACAGACCACAAACCTCATTCTCAAAGAAGCAACATTTCAGATTGTCCAGGATGTTGAATCAGGTCTGGCGCTTTCGCAAGCACTTGAAAGACAAAAACCAATATTTTCTGATTTTTATGTGAGTATGATTCGTTCTGCAGAAGTTACCGGCCACCTTGAAGAAGCAATGGTATTTTTAGCAGGATATATAGAAAAAGAAGCTCAGTGGAAATCAAAAATAACAAGCGCCATGATTTATCCTGCACTGCTGTTGGGGATGTTTGTTATCGTGTCTATTGTTATGGTGGTGGTGGTGTTTCCTAAAATAGCGCCAGTCTTTGAAGAGTCGGGAGTTGCCTTGCCTTTTATTAGCCGTGCACTGCTTGCGGGAGGAAATTTTATTCTTAATTGGTGGTGGGTGGTCATATTAGTTGCTGCTGGTGTTATATTCATTGCTGTTGATTACTTTAACAGCAGAGAAGGAAAGGCAGTAGGAAACCAATTAGTACTAAGCATCCCTGTTATTGGAGAACTTTTCCGCAAAATGTATATTGCGCGCTTTGCCCAGTCATTGAGTGTGTTGGTAAAAGGAGGCATTCCACTAACCCAGTCCATAGAAATTGCTGGCGATACTATTGGCAATGTTGTGTACGGAGAAATACTTTCCACCGTTGCCAACGGCGTACGTGAAGGGGCACTGCTTTCACAACTGCTACTCTCATATACAAAATATTTTCCTATTATGGTTGGTCAGATGACCGCAGTGGGAGAAACAACTGGGCGCATTGATGAAATGATGAATAAAATTGCTGCATTTTATGAGACAGAAGTTGATGACATGATGGGAAATCTTTCTGAGTTATTACAGCCAATCCTTATTCTTGTAATCGGGGTCGGTGTTGGCCTACTGTTCGCGTCAATTTTGTTGCCTATTTACAATTTGGCACAATCATTTAAAATTTAATAAAAAGTCGTTTTAAAACTAAAACTATAACTATAACTATTATGAAAAAATTACTATCACAAAAAGGGTTTACCCTTATTGAAATGCTCGTGGTGGTGGCTATTATTGCCATCCTTGCGTCGGTGTTCCTTATTGGTTTGCGTGGATTTAGGGGAAGCGCGTACGATGCGCGTCGCCTGTCTGACTTACAAAAAGTACAAAGCTATCTTGAGCTCTATTACAATCACGAAAGAGTATACCCGTCAAACGGTTCATGGAGTGAGGTGGAAAGCGCTGTTGCAGCGTCAGTTGCGGGTATTACCACGTTTCCTAATGATCCAATTGGTGGTGATACGGCAACTTATTACTATGCACAATGTGCGGGTGGACAAGGGTATGTGCTGGGAGCACAACTTTCTGATCCTAAAGCCAGTGTTATGGCAAGCTCAGTAACACAAGACGATCTGACCGCAAATGATTGTGGTTCACTCGGCGGGGGCACATGTAAAGATAATGGGTTTTACTGCGTCGCATTCTAAACGATAATATGGAAGGTTTTTTTTGGGTAGCGTTGTTCGCTCTTGGAGTAGCAATCGGAAGCTTTCTTAATGTCTTTACCCTCCGGTATAAACCGGAGGGAAGATTTTTTTCGCTCAAACGTACTGTTGGTAGATCAGCGTGTATGCATTGCCACACACAACTGCGGTGGTTTGAACTCATCCCCGTTGTTAGTTTTATTATACAAAGAGGAAAATGTAACACCTGCAGAGCAAGACTTTCTTTGCAGTATCCCATTATTGAAATAGTAAGTGGGCTGTTGTTTGTTTTTGTTCCTCTCGTTATAAGAAATTCATTTGATATATGGAGTGTTACTATAATAACGCCCTGGTTTTTAGGAGTCTCTCTGTTTTGGATAGTGGTGATGCTTTCGCTTCTCTTGGTGGTTATTATTGATTTGAGACACTATATTATTCCCAACTCACTTAATTTTTTTCTGGGTCTGTTGGGGATTGTCTGGATTGTTTTAGGATACGGGGCGCACATTTTTGACAACGTTGGTAAGGGATCTTTTTTGGGTTCCTATAGCCTTATGTTTGGGCAAGTAAGCAGTCCGTTACTTTCTCATCTTATTGGGGCAGGGGTTGGTTTTCTATTTTTTTTCCTGCTAGTACTCATTTCAAAGGGCAGGGGGATGGGCGTTGGGGACGTCAAGCTTATGCTCTCACTGGGGTTGTTGTTTGGTTGGCCCGACATTGCTCTTATTGGGGCGCTTTCTTTTATTATAGGGGCACTAGTTTCAGTCCTGCTTATAACAGCCAATAAAAAGAAAATGAAAGACAAAATACCCTTTGGCCCATTTATAGCAATAAGTGCAACCCTTGTTTTTGTGTGGGGTGCTGGATTGCTCCATACATATTTTGCTATACTAGGAGCATAAACATTTTGTTATTGTGCTCAATTTTAGCTTGTCTATACAAGAAATAAAAAAGTCACAGCGTGCCTTTACCCTTATCGAACTTTTAGTTACGGTATCTTTGATAATTATTTTTACCGCAACGGCAGTTGGTTATAACAGAAAAATTGATCAACAGATTGCACTCTTTCGTGAACAGGGTCGCGTTATCAACGAGGTGTATAAAGTGCGCTCCCTTGCGATAACAACATATAACAGAGCAGACAACAGTCAAGTGCCCTGCGGATATGGGATCCATATTCCCCAAGATGCTCAGGGAACTTCTCGGATGCTTGTTATAAAAGAGCCCGCATCGGTGACACAGGACTGCACATCTTTTGACTCATTTTTGCCATTGTATGATGATCAGTCAGTATTTGACGAACAGAATAAAAAAGTTGAAGAGGTTGTTTTTTCGGGGGTAACCATCCAGGCAAATGTTTCGGATATTTTATTTGTCCCTCCCGATCCCAAGGTGTATGCTTTTGGTCAAACAGCAGGGACACTTTTCCCGGTTGTGATAACCATACAAACCCAAGCTGGCTTTGGATCAATTATTTCTATAAATGAATTTGGTCAAATTACCACTACCACCTTTTAACATGCGCACACTCTTTTTACAGCAAAATAAAGGACAAATACTCATTGAAGTAATGGTTGCATTGGCAATGGTGGTTATTGGAATGTTGGGGCTTTTGAGCCTTCTTTCAAACTCAATTGGTACCAGCAAGGTGGTATCAGATCAATATGTTGGCTCATACCTTGCCGCTGAAGGCATTGAAATTGTCAAACACATGCTTGATAGCAACGCGGCATCTATTAATCGTTCATTTACTGATGGGATATCACAATTTGGGGTTGCCTATGAGGTAGATTATTCTTCTTCTCAATTGATACCAAGCACAAATAGATTTTTGCGATTTGGCAGCCCGGTCGCTTCACAAAGCAGATATAATTATTCAACTGGAGCACAAACGCCCTTTAGAAGAACGGTGGTGCTTGAAGCAGTTGGTGGTAGCTTAGACGAGATAAAAGTGACATCAACGGTCACATGGACATCACGTGGAGGCGCAGTATATTCAATAGTGTTGGAAGACTATTTCTTTAATTGGAGAAGCTCATGAACATACAGAAATATATACAACACAGCGAGGGGACAACACTCATAGAGCTACTAATATCGTTGAGTATTTTTGCCATATTTATTGCCATTGCGATTGGAGGATTTGTACAATCAATTGCAAATCAAAGGATACTACTCAAATTGGCAGAGGCCACAGATAACGCGAGCTTAACACTAGAACAAGTAACAAGAGAAGTACGAGTAGGAACTGCGTTTGTTACCAACGGTAACGGAAGTATTTTGGAGTTTGATAGACCAGATGAAGATGGTGGCGGGCTTGTCACAAAACATGTTCGCTATGAATGGGATAGCGTTCAAAAATCAATTATACGCTCCGTTGATAACGGCACTCCTAAAAAAATGACCGCAGATAGCATTGAAATATCATCTTTTAGTGCGAGTGTGAGAGAACGACAAGGTGAATCAGGCCCGCCTTATTTGGTAACGCTTGTTATTGGCGTTTCAGCAAGTGAAAAAGGGAGGTCCTTTTCCACGTATCTACAAACATCAATGAGCGGGCGAGTATTTTAATATGAATAAAGACAAAAAAAACAAAGGACAAGCGATGCTGATTATTGTGCTCATACTAGGGGCATCGGTATTGGGCGTGACAACTATAGCCGGCTATGTTTCACTGCAAAAAATTCGTGCGGCGACTAACATTATTGATTCAACCAAGGCAATTTACGCGGCTGATGCGGGCATTGAATGGTGTTTGTATAATAAATTTGGAGCAACAGGCGATTCAACGTTTTCATGCACGCTGGATCCAAACAGCCCTCAATCTCCCTTTGCTTTTTCGGCGCAGCCCTCACAGACAAGCGTTGAGGTACGAGAAGACAATGGTGTTATAAAATCGGTAGGAAATGCTGGATCATCGTGGCGCGCCTTTGGGTTGTTTGTGGGATCAATGAACTAAAAAAAGAGCGTATGGATAAAAAAGAAGCAGAAAAACGTGCAGCGCGACTGCGCAAACTTATTGATTATAATAGAACGCTGTATCATACCTTTGATGCACCAGAAATTGACGATGCGGCTTTTGATACGCTCAAAAACGAACTAGAAGAAATTGAAAATAAATACCCCGATTTAGTTAAAAAAGATTCACCAACACAAAAAATAGGAGGCACTCCTCTGGACGTTTTTGTAAAAGTGCAACATAGCCAGCCGATGCACTCTTTTTTTGACGCGTTTTCTAGGGAAGAAATAGAGCAGTGGCTCGCGCGACTGGAAAAATATTTAGGTCATAAACTCCCACAAAAAAAACAACAACCCACATTTTATTGTGAGCTTAAAATAGATGGATTGGCTATTGAATTGGTGTACAAAGAAGGAGTGTTGGCTCAAGCATCAACGCGTGGGGATGGTTTGGTGGGAGAAGACATAACACAAAACGTTAAAACAATTACAACAGTTCCCAACCACATTGAACAACTGGGTGCATATCCAGTGCCCAAAACATTGGTAGTACGCGGAGAAATTTTTATAACCCAAAAAGAACTTGACCGTATAAACAAGGAGCAAGAAAAAAAAGGCCAAAAGCCATATGCCAACACCAGAAACCTTGCCGCAGGATCAATGCGCCAACTGGATCCGGCAATTGCTGCAGCACGTAATCTACAATCATTTCAATATGACATTGTCACCAACGTGGGGCAAAAAACTCATGAAGAGCAGCACCGTATATTAGCTTCATGGGGATTTTTTATTAACACACACAATAAGTCAGCAAACTCCCTAAAAGAAGTTTTTGATTTTCGTGATGAGTGGCAAAAAAAGCGCGAAAAACTTGAATATGAAATAGATGGTATTGTCGTGATTGTTAATGATGATGCGATATTTAAAGCCGCAGGAATTGTGGGCAAAGGACCACGCGGAGCAATTGCGTATAAGTTTTCTCCTCGCCAGGCAACAACAATAGTTGAAAATATTGTTATGCAAGTAGGACGTAGCGGTGTTATAACGCCCGTGGCGACACTGCGCCCCGTTGAGGTTTCGGGAGTTACTATCCAACACGCAACACTGCATAACTTTGATGAAATAGAGCGGCTTGACGTGCGCATGGGTGATACGGTGATAGTAACGCGCTCAGGAGATGTTATCCCTAAAATTATACAAGTACTGCCAGAACTGCGCAGCGGCAAAGAAAAAAAAGTTGTAATACCAAAAAAATGTCCCGTTGATGGATCGGTGGTTGTAAAAGACGGAGTACTATTAAAATGTTCAAATCCATCATGTGGTGCCCAAAACAGAAATCGTATCATTCATTTTGTTTCGCGAAGTGCGTTTGGTATGGAGGGCCTGGGAGAAAAAATTATTGATCGCCTACTTGATGAAGGACTAATTAGTGACAGTGCCGATATATTTTCTCTTGCTCTAGGAGATATTAAAGTACTGGATCGATTTGGAGAAAAATCAGCGCATAACATTATAGAAAGTATAGAAAAATCAAAAAAAATAAAAATACACTCATTTTTATACGCGCTAGGAATTCCACATGTCGGTCAAGAAACGGCAAAAACATTGGAAAAATTATTTGTGAAATCAAAAATCTCTCTCTCTATTAATAATGTAGAAGAATTTTTTGAAAAGGTGTCTTTAGAGGGTTTGCAAAACGCTCAAGATATTGGTCCTATTATTGCCCAAAGCATTAAGGAGTGGTTTGGGGACCCTCAAAACAAAAAGATTCTAAAAAAACTCGCAGATGCACAGATAGCACTACAAGCACCTCAAAAAAACACCAAAAAAACTCTGGAAGGAATGATATTTGTTATTACTGGAACGCTTTCTATCCCGCGTCAACGCATAAAAGAAATGTTAGAAGAAAGAGGGGCACACGTGCAAACATCACTAAGTGAAAATGTTGACGCGCTTATTGTGGGACAAAATCCCGGATCAAAAGAAAAAAAAGCACAACAGCTAGGCATTGTGCTGTGGGACGAGAAAACGCTCCAACAAAAACTAAAAAAATAAAACGTTTGGTTTATGGTGTATATCTGGCGTCTTTTTCCAAATCCAGCCGGCAAAGACACGCAAGGGGAATTCATAGAAATACATGCTCAGGGTGGCGGTGAGGTGCTTGATGGGTGGCACATTCAAGACAAAGCAGGAAAATCTTTTAAGCTGTATGGCACAATACAAGGCGGAGAAAGTCGCTCATTTTCTTACGCACAAACCAAAATATCACTCAATAATAATGGAGAAACAATAACGCTTTTTAATCAGAAGGGAGAGGTCGTTGATAGCGTCTCATATGAGACATCTAAAGAGAACATCATCTTACAACGTGCATCAGATGGATCTTTATACGAACAAAAGGTAACTAGCAGTCAAAGTGAGATACAAAACGCAAAGGACTCTGCGTCCAAAGAAAGCATCACAGCCGATGTCCCCCAAAATTGGAATCTTGAAAAAACAGCCCTGATAAGTGATACAAATCCGCCGACGATATTTATTGGTATTGGCGTAGCACTTATGTGGGGGGTAATTTTTTGGTGGTGGTATACGAGATGGTATAAAAAAGAGGACAAGGGGAAGACAAAAAACATTAAAACACTTGAACAATAGAACAATAGAACAATTAAGAGATCTTTCAAAGAAAAACAAATAAATTATAATTATCAAAGAACCTCCCAAAACAATCAAAACACCAAGGCACGGTCTTCCATAGAAGACCGTCGCAATCACACAAAGGACAATGCTACTAAATTTAGTAGCACGGTACAAAAATACCTGTATTAATGCAGGTATTTCTACCCAGATTAATTAGGTAATTAATTAGGTATGTAATACCTTCTAAGGCATTGACAAAAAAGTACTCTCTGCGTTATACTTCACGCGTGATGAATTACAGAAACAAAGCACTAAGCGGATGAGCCAAGGCGCATTTTTGTGCGATGTGGTTATCCGCCGCCAGGCGGATTTTTAATCCAAAAGTGTTTTGGGAGCTATGGGAAGAATTGACTGCAAATTGACAATTTAATATGCAAGTGTAAGCAAATAAAAGCTTCCTGTGTGGCGTATTTATGTACACCAACACAGTGAAGTCAGGTATAAGAAAAGTCGTATTAAGGGTGCATGGTGGATGCCTTGACACAAAATGGCGATGAAGGACGTAGCGTAACTGCGATAAGCTTCGGGGAGGTGTGTAGCAACCTTTGATCCGGAGATCTCCCAATGGGGAAACCCGATATAGCAAACCTATATCATCCTGCAACATAAGAGTGTAGGAAGCGAACCTGGGGAAGTGAAACATCTCAGTACCCAGAGGAAAAGAGAACGAAGTTATTCCCTCAGTAGCGGCGAGCGAAAAGGGAACAGCCCAAACCCATGCGCATCTCACCAAGGTAAGATGCTAATCTCAAAGAGCAAAATGCAAATCTCAAAATAAATATTTTCGCCAAAGGCGGATTCTATAATTTTGATATTTGTTATTTAATTTTTGATTTTAAGCACCGAACTTTAGTGAGGTGCGTCTGGGGGTTATAAGGTGCGTACATTTTGTGCGTATCCCCCACCTTTTTGGTGAGGGATAAGCACGAAGGAGGAGTTATAAAAATTCTATCTAGTCGAATCTGTTGGGAAACAGAGCCATAGACGGTGAAAGCCCGGTAGGCGAAAGGTAGGAATCTTCTCGTATGTAACCTTGAGTACTCCGACAAATGTAAGCGTCGGAGGAATTATCCCGTACTATCGGGAAAGGCTAAATACATTTTGTGATCGATAGCGAACTAGTACCGTGAGGGAAAGGTGAAAAGCAGACCGGCGAGGTCGATGAAATAGAACCTGAAACCATGTACTTACAAGGAGCTGGAGTCCCGATTTATCGGGATGACAGCGTGCCTATTGAAGAATGAACCAACGAGTTTATATATATCGCAGTCTAAGCGCTACGGCGCGAAGGCAGAGCGAAAGCGAGTCTTAAAAGGGCGTAGGCGCATCTCACTAAGGTGAGATGCTAATATCAAATATGAAATCTTAAATATCAAAATAAATGTTTCCGCCTAAGGCGGATTCCAGAATTTTGAGTTTTGATTTTTTACATTTTGATTTTGAGCACCGAATTTTGGTGAGGTGTGTCTAAGCGGTATGTATAAGACCCGAAGCCGAGTGAGCTTGCCTTGGGCAGGGTGAAGTCCGCCGAAAGGCGAATGGAGGCCCGAACCGGTTGATTGTGCAAAATCTTCGGATGACCTGAGGTAAGGAGTGAAAAGCTAATCGAACTCGGTAATAGCTGGTTCTCTCCGAAATAGCTTTCGGGCTAGCGTCCAGGAAAAACGTACGAGGGGTAGAGCAACTGGTTGAGGAGTAAAGGGAGAAATCTCGCCTTCTCAGTCAAACTCCGAATACTCGTATGCAAAGCTTGGGCAGTCAGAACGTGGGGGCTAAGCTCCATGTTCGCGAGGGAAACAGCCCAGACCGCAGTCTAAGGTCCCTAAATATATGCTAAGTGTGAAAGGCAGTAATTGGCCACAGACAGGTAGAAGGTTGGCTTAGAGGTAGCCATCCTTTAAAGAGTGTGTAACAACTCACTACCAGATGGCTGGTTGCGCCGAAAATTTATCGGGGCTAAGCATGTTACCGAAGACGCGGATATCGATATTTTGTATCGATATGGTAGGAGAGCATTCCACGGGCGATGAAGCTCAAGCCGTGAGGCAGGGTGGAGCGCGTGGAAGAGAGAATGTTGGTATGAGTAACCACAATGCGGGCGAGAACCCCGCACCCCGAAAATCCAAGGTTTCCTTCGCAATGAATATCAGCGAAGGGTTAGGCGGCCCTAAGGCGATGGCGAAAGCCGTAGTCGATGGACAGTTGGTTAATATTCCAACCCGCCTTTGCAGTCCGATGGAGGGACGAGATTTAGTAGATGGAGTGCCTTAGTGGTTTGGCATTCGTTGCGTGAGGATTTCCGATTAGTAAATCTGTCGGAATGCTTTTAATAGCACATCCAAGCGTTGCGAGAATTCACTTTCGGGTGGAAACTCCATTGAGCAAGTCTCCGCGAAAAACTTCTAAGGATAACTGTAGAGGCTCCGTACCGGAAACCGACACAGGTGGATAGGGCGAGAAGCCCAAGGGGAACGAGTGAGTCATCCTCAAGGAACTCGGCAAAAAAGCGACCGTAACTTTGGGATAAGGTCTTCCCGATCGCATCACACTGCGTGTGATGCTTAATTCAAAAAGCAAAACTAAAAAATCAAAATTTTGGAGCCCGCCTTTGGCGGGAACAACTATTTTGAAGTTTGCATTTTGATATTTGATCTTGAGCATCGTGCAAAGCGCGATGCGATTGGGACGCAGCGAAAGTATCTCTGGCGACTGTTTAACAAAAACACAGCTCCCTGCGAACTCGTAAGAGGATGTATAGGGGGTGACACCTGACCGATGCGGGAAGGTTAACGGTGGCGGTCTTTTTTAAGGCTGACTGCCCGAAGCCCCCGTCAATGTCAGCGGTAACTATAACCGTTCTAAGGTAGCGCATTTCCTTTTCGGGTAAGTTCCGAAGCGCACGAATGGTGTAACGACTGGAGAACTGTCTCGAGGATGAGCTCGGTGAAAATGCGACTCCCGTGAAGACGCGGGATACCTGCAGTGGGACGAAAAGACCCCAGGAGCTTCACTGCAACTTGGTATTGGTCTTAGGAATTATATGCGTAGTATAGTGGGGAGGCTTTGAAATCTGCCTTTCGGGGTGGATGGAGCCACCAGTGAAATACCCATCTTATAATTTTTAAGCTCTAACCGTAAGGGCAAAAACCTTAGGGGACAGTGCCTGGTGGGCAGTTTGGATGGGGCGTTCTCCTCCTAAAAAGTAACGGAGGAGTTTAAAGGTCAGCTTAGCCCGGATGGAAATCGGGCTGGACGTGTAAAGGCACAAGCTGGCTTGACAGCAAGACTTACAAGTCGCGCTGGCGCGAAAGCGGAACTTAGTGACCCGACGGCTCGTTGTGATGTGTTTACATGTCACAACATCTTTATAGAAAGGCCGGAGACACCGGATAAAAGCTACCCTGGGGATAACAGGCTGGTGATGCCCGAGAGTCCATATCGACGGCATCGCTCGGCACCTCGATGTCGGCTCACCATAGCGCGGGGGTGAAGAAGCTCCCAAGCGTTTGGCTGTTCGCCAATTAAAATGGTACGCGAGCTGGGTTCAGACCGTCGTGAGACAGGTTGGTCTCTATCTACTGCAGGCGCTGATACTTGAGAGAAGCTGACCCTAGTACGAGAGGACCGGGTTGGACGAACCTCTGGTCTACCGGCTTTGCCACCAGGTGAAGTGCCGGGTAGCTACGTTCGGACTGGATAAGCGCTGAAAGCATCTAAGCACGAAGCCAATCTCAAGATTAGGTATCATAGGACCCTGGAAGATGACCAGGTTGATAGGCTCTAGGTGTACGCGCAGCAATGCGTTTAGCCGAGGAGTACTAATTGTCCATCGCGATTTTTCTTTCCAAACTACAAGCATCCATGTGGATTGTAGTTTGGAATGCTTGACTTCACTATGTTGCGGCACATAGCCGCATAGAAACTTTTGTTTGTAAAACATTTGCCCGATTGTCTTTAGTAGTTTCCCGGTGATTCAGCCTAACGTGTCCCACCCCCGCCTGACGGCAGGCAGGTCTTCCCCTACAACGGAATTACATTGGGAACATTTCGATTTATCCTGCTACTAAATTGAACATTTTTAAAAATATTATTTTCTGTGGTTTCCCGGTGATTCAGCCTAACGTGTCCCACCTCTTCCCATTCCGAACAGAGAAGTGAAAGCGTTAGGCCCTGATGATACTCTTTTGGGGAAAGTAGGGTTTGCCGGGATACCAGAGAAAATAATTTGTATTCAATTTGATAGCGGGAACAGAGAAGTGAAAGCGTTAGGCCCTGATGATACTCTTTTGGGGAAAGTAGGGTTTACCGGGATACTACTCAAGATAATTTTTAAAACAGCTCCACATAACGGGGTTGTTTTTTTATTACAAAAAGTGCGATACACTAAGAGTATATGAGAACAACAAAACGTTTTGTCTATATAGTGGGAGCAATAATTGTAATCGGAGGAATTATTTGGGTTGGGCGCATACTCTTATTTCCTTCGGCGGCTTCGTGTAGTGACGGAAGGCAAAACCAAGGAGAAGAAGGCGTTGATTGTGGGGGGCCGTGTGTTCCTTGTGCACTGCAGAATGTACAAGATATACAAATTCGCTGGGCACAAGTAATTCCACTAAGCACAGGAATAAGTCTTGCCGCCGAAATTTATAACCCAAACTCAGCACTTGCGGCACAATCATTTGATTACACCTTTTCACTTATTAATCAAAGCGGTGGTGTAGAAAAGGAAATTCAAGGAAGCTCATTTATATATGGCGGAGAACTAAAATATCTTAGTGAGCCATTTGTGGACATAACGGCTCAGCAGAATAGCAGTGTTCAGCTGACGATAAAAAACATTAAATGGATTGACGCACGTATCTATGCTAAACCAAACATAGAAGCACAGGATATAAAAACAACATTTGATAAAACGGTGCTAGTAAGCGGATCGGTAGTAAGTCACGACGAGGCAACGTTTGCCAATGTTCGTGTAGTAGCGCTTTTGTTTGATGCAAATTCAAAATTTGCGGGAGTATCACGCACGCTCATAGACGAAGTCCCCAAATTTGAATCCAAGCCGTTTCAAATAACATTCCCCGACTCACTTATCATAAAAAACGTAGCACCTGACGTATCTCTAGTGCTCTATAGAACCCTTAAAGAAGGTGACGTGGGCGAAGACGTGGGGACTTTGCAGGTAATACTTGGAGAAATAGGACTCTATCAAGGCAACACTACCAACACCCTTGATGCAAAAACAAGTACAGCACTCAAACTACTTCAAGAGCAGTTTAATTTAGAACAAAGTGGTGTATTTGATGAAGCAACGCGCAGTGCATTGATTAAGACACTAAGCGAGGGATTCACACAAATAGTGCAAGATAAAAGTGGTGGTATTGCGATAGATCCAACCAAGACAAAAGTATTTGTAGAGGCACAAAGACAATAATAAGGAAAAAGGACAAGAGGACAATATGTGGCTTAGGATAGACGATCTTTCAAGGTCGTATGCTGGGGCTTATGTGCTCATCTTTTAGCTGTCCAAGTATCTCACGATCGTGAGATACTTGGACAGCCCCGCATCACCAGGAACAGAGGAAAGCATTTTTGACCTTAACCCTCAAAGACGATAGAATAAAGCGATATGCACGACGATTTTTTAAAACCCTACAACTTTAAAGAAAACGAAGAACTTCTTTATAAACAATGGGAAAAGTCAGGATATTTTAACCCCGACAATCTCCCTGGAGAAAGAAAAGAATCCTTTACCATTGTACTACCCCCACCAAACGTGACGGGCAATTTGCATATGGGGCACGCGCTTAATGCGACCATCCAAGATATTCTTGTTCGCTATAAGCGTATGAATGGCTTTAAAACATTGTGGTTGCCAGGGACCGATCATGCGGGTATTGCGACCCAAAACGTTGTCGAAAAGCAGTTAAAAAAAGAAGGGCTCTCACGCCACGATTTAGGAAAAGAAAAATTTTTAAAAAAAGTATGGGAGTGGAAAGAAAAGTATGGCGATATTATATTAGGGCAACTTAAAAAAGTAGGTGCTTCCTGCGATTGGTCGCGTACGCGTTTTACCATGGACGAAGAGTATGCCAAAGCTGTCAAAGAAGCGTTTCTCCATTATCATAAAAAAGGGTGGATTTATCAGGGCGATAGAATTGTTAATTGGTGCCCCAAAGATGCCACATCTCTTTCTGATTTGGAGTTGGAGTACAAAGAAGAAGAAGGAATGCTATGGTACATACAATACCCGCTAAAAGAGGGTGGCACCATTACTGTTGCGACAACACGTCCTGAAACGATGCTGGGAGACGCCGCAATAGCAGTAAACCTTAAAGATGAACGTTTTAAAAATTTGGTGGGGAAGGTAGCCATTCTTCCTATACAAGAAAGAGAAATCCCCATCATAGCCGACGAAGCGGTTGAAAAAGATTTTGGAACCGGAGCGGTGAAAGTAACACCAGCACACGATTTTACCGATGCTCAAATAGGAGAAAGACACAATCTACCCATCCATCAAGTTATTAATGAAAAGGGCAGAATGACAGAAAAAGCAGGAAAAGAATTTGAAGGTCTGAAGGTTTTAGAGGCACGGGAAAAAGTCGTTACAAAAATAAAAGAATTAGGGCTTTTAGAAAAAGAAGAAGAATACACACACAGTGTGGCACATTGCTATCGCTGTAACTCCATAATAGAACCACTTATATCAAAGCAGTGGTTTGTTAAAATGGACGAATTAGCCCAGCAAGCAAAAAAAGCAGTAGAAGAAGGACGCGTGACATTCTATCCAGAGCGATGGTCAAAGGTATATCTGGACTGGCTTTCTAAAGTAAAAGATTGGTGCATTTCGCGTCAGATTTGGTGGGGGCACAAGGTCCCCATTGAAGGATCGGAAGATGTTTTGGATACATGGTTTTCCTCTGCTCTGTGGCCATTTGCAACACTGGGGTGGCCCATCGCTTGTAGCGAGATCAAAAATCAAAAATCAAAAATCAAAATTTGTGAACCAAAAGAAAACTCAGATTTAATTCAATACTATCCAACACAAGTACTTTCAACAGCGCGCGACATTATCAATCTTTGGGTAGGACGCATGGTTTTTTCTGGGCAGGAATTTATGGGCAAAGAGCCATTTTCTGATGTCATTATCCACGCGACCATTCTCGCCAAGGATGGTCGGCGTATGTCTAAATCTCTGGGGACTGGCATTGATCCTATGACGCTCATAGACCAACATGGAGCTGACGCAACGCGTTTTGGGCTTATCTGGCAAGCAATGGGAGGACAAGATATTAAATGGGCCGATGAGCACGTTCTAGCTGGCAAAAAATTTGCCAACAAACTGTGGAATATTTCACGATTTGTACTCACAAAAACAGAAGGGTTTTTTACATTTACGCGTCCCCAAAATATAAAACAAAAAGAAAACAAGGAATTTTGTGATGAACTTGATAGAGTATGTGCGCAAGCAGAAAAAGACATACAAAAATATGAATTTGGCCCGGCACTTCATGGGTTGTATGAATTTATCTGGCATGAATTTGCGGATAAATATATTGAATGGTCAAAAGATAATCAAGAAGAAGAGACAAAACAGACACTTTTGTATGCACTGTTAAGAATTATTAAAGTACTACATCCCTTTATACCTTTTGTAACTGAGGCAATTTATCAGCGACTCCCAAACAAAGAAAAGGACCTCCTAATGGTAGAAGAATGGCAATAAAGCATAAAAACATTGAAACAAAATATGTCAAAAGAATCATTTGAAAAAATTCTGCAAAAAGAAAAAATTGAGCCGATTATTTGGGTTGTTGAGGACGATTTAGATGTAATAGAATCAGTAGCAAACTTTCTGGGTGCTCTAGGTGTTAGAAATGTGTATTGTTTTTCAAACGCAGAGCAAGCACTTAAGGTCCTTGAGAAAGAATGCCCTAATATTTTATTAACTGATTTTGATTTGGGGAAAGGTAAAAACGGAGAGGAATTGGCGCGGGAGATAGTGATGCAAAACCCAAAAACAACCATCATAACAATGAGTGGTAATGATGTTTCAAATGAGAAAATTAAACAAGCAGTACAACAAATTGGGGGGGATGTAATAATTGCCGGTAAAAATGCGTCAGCGATCGGTCGTGTGGCACTTAGAGCGATTCGAGAGTTTGAAGAGAATTCAAAATAATGCCAAAGAATTTTTTGAAAAATAAAAAAGTGCTTTTGGTAGGGCTTGGGAGATTAGGGGGCGGTATAAGTACCGCTAAATTTTTTGTAAAAAATAAAGCACACTTGACTGTTACAGATATGCAGTCAAGAGAGGCGCTCAAAAAATCAATAAATCAAATCAAAAACCTACCACTTACATTACATCTAGGAGAACATCAAAAAAAAGATTTTTTAAAAAACGACATCATTATATTTAACCCAGCAGTAAGTGTTTTTTCATACTGGGCGCGTTTTGCCAAAGCAAAAAAAAAGCGCTTTTTTAACGATTATACTTTTTTTTGCTACGCGCTCAAAAAAGGGGAAAGAATCCCTCATAAAGGATTTATCGGCATAACAGGAACACGTGGCAAAACAACCATCACAAACTGGGTCTCCCACTTTATAAAGGGATCTATAAAAGGCGGAAACATTCCAACAGCCAGTCTTTTTAAGATAATGAGTCGCATAACTCTACAAAGTAAGGTTGTTTTGGAACTTTCTTCTTATCAATTGGAATATGTGGATAAAAAAACATGCGCGCCGCGCGTTGCCATTATAACCAACCTTTTTCCAGATCACCTCAATCGATATGGTGATATGAAAACTTATGCCAAGATAAAAGCAAAAATATTTACTAACCAAAAAAAAGAAGACGTCCTTATTCTTAACGCACAAAATAAATGGACCCCATATTTTTTAAAACAAAAACCAAACGCCAAAGTATTTTATTTTTCTGGGATTGCACTAAGAAAAAAACAACAAGGATTGGGCACCGTACGAGGGGAAATATGTTTTTTCAACCAAAATAGAAAAGAAATACTGTGTGCACTGCCAGACAACCTAAGCACACACCAAATACAAAATCTACTTGCGGCAATGCTGGGGGCGTATCTGTATGGAGTTTCGTGGGCTACCATTATTGGTCGTATAGCAACAGTACCATCTATCCCTTTCCGCCAAGAAAAGATTTACCAAGACCAAAAACGGCTTGTTATTAATGATTCTGCTTCAACAAGCCCCCAGGCAACTATAGCGGCCATTGAAACATTCGCAAACACAAAACCTCTTTTTCTTATTTGCGGTGGCACAGACAAAAAACTCTCTTTTGCCCCTCTTGCACTAGCTATAAAAAAAAATATAGCTCCACAAAACCTTTTTCTTTTAGATGGGAGTGCAACCAAAAAACTTTTAAAAGATCTTAAAAAAGAAAAATATGTTCCCAAAAAAGGGCACCTAGTTCGATCATTTAAAGACATAAAGCCCTACCTAAAAAAAATAAAGAAAGGCGCTATTATTTTCTCTCCTGGAGCCGCTAGTTTTGAAAAATTTAAAAATGAATTTGACAGAGGCAAAAAATTTAATAATCTTATAAAAAAAATTTTTAATGATTGAAGGTAAATATAAAGAACTCAAAATCAAAAAAGAGGGCCTAATCCAAGGACTAAAAGATGCCTATAGACTTTTGTATGATAAAGATCCAAAAGATCTACAAAATTGGGAAATTGCACGGGCGATTGTTGAATCTCTTGATGATCAATCAAAAATATCTATTGATCTAGCAAAAGAATGTATATTTCAGATTACAAATGGCGTAATGACATTCCCCAGCTACGCCATTAAAGAAGAAATTGTTTCTATGGCAGAAGAAATGGCGTATATGTTTTTCCCTAAACTCGCTGGAATACAAGAAGTACATATGGCTGATATTGAACGAGAATATTTTAATTGGAGGTTTGGGGATAAAAATAATTAACTAGATTAAACACTTTTAACTTTCAACTTTTCCCTTTATACTACTTTTATGGACATATTTGTAGCATTAGCACTCGGGTTTGCCCCAAGCCTGATATGGCTAGCTTTTTTTCTAAAAGAAGACATACATCCTGAACCGCGCCGCATGATTGCAAAGGCATACATTTGGGGAGGGGTGTCGGCAATAGCCACTCTTTTAATTGAACTTGTTGCAAACGAGGCACTGCGTAATCTTGTTTTTACGTTGCCGCGCCTTATTGAGGATAATATAAGTGTTTTTATAGGATTTGCGGTCATAGAAGAAGTGGTAAAGTTTCTCTTCATTTTTCTTTTGGTCCGCAAAAGTCCTTATTTTGATGAACCTATTGATGCAATGGTGTATATGATAACGGGAGCGTTGGGTTTTGCTGCTGCCGAAAATATTTTTCTGGTTTTCTCAAGTGGGGGACAGGATATTTTTGGGGTAATTCTTTTGCGCTTTATTGGTGCAACACTACTACACGCGCTTTCATCGGCTATTGTTGGGCATCATTGGGCGCGTGGCATCAAATACCACATAGAGGCAAAATTGGTTATTGTGGGCCTTATTATGGCGTCAATTTTCCACGCGTTTTTCAATATTCTTGTCTTCAAGCTAAACGACGCACTTATATACCCAACCGCCTTTTTGGTACTTTTGGGCTTCTTTGTCCTCTATGATTTTGAGGAATTAAAAAAGATGGAAGAAAAAGATCCCACTTTTGAAACGACGTAAAAACCAAATTTATTTACAATAATTGTGATTTTTAATGTGTGTGGTATACTTTCCAATATGGCTGATAACAAAGATTTTTTTGAACAACTTGCGGGAGTTAAGTATGATGACGTGGAGCTTGAGCCCCAATTTGTTAGTGCATCCACAAAAAAAGAAGACCAAGAAGAAGACGAAGAAAGCGAGGTTGCACTAAAAGATGGCGATGATGAGGAACTTATTTTTGATGACGCAGAGGGACATCTTACTATAGACGTGTATCAAGATGTCGACAATATTGTTATAGAATCAACAATTGCTGGTGTTGATAGTGATGATGTTGATATATCCATAACGCCAGAGTCAGTGTCTATAAAAGGCACACGCCAAAAAAAGGAGAAAGTTAAAGACGGGGACTATCTGTATCAGGAATGTTTTTGGGGGAAATTTTCCCGTTCAGTTATATTGCCTCAGGAAATAGACCCAGACAGAGCCCGCGCATCATTCAAAAACGGAGTGCTCAAAATTATTTTACCAAAGATTCAGCGCTCAAAAAGTAAAAAAATAAAAGTTAGCCTTAGCTAATAAATTACAACCAACAGTATTTGTAGGAAAACACAACAGCGGCTTCATCAATGGAGTCGCTGTTTGAATATATCAGCACTTTTCCTTTGGTGGGTTTTCATTGGTATACTAACAGCATGAAACTTCTTTCAATACCATTAGAATTACTGCCAGGGATAGGGCCCGCAGTAGCACAAAAATTTGCCAAATTACACATTACTCTAGTTAAGGATCTTCTCTACCACTTTCCATTCCGCTATCAGGATTTCTCAAAAATTGTTCTTATACGCGACGTAGTGGAGGGGGAGAGTAATGTGGTTTTTGGGATTATTCAAAAAGTATCTGTACGCAAAACGCCCAGGCGGCATATGTGGCTTGTGGAGGTAACCATTGTTGATGAGAGCGGGGCCCTCAAGGCGGTTTGGTTTAATCAAAAATATATAGCCGCAACGCTCAAAGAGGGAATGGGCGTTAATCTTGCTGGCAAGGTTTCTTTTGAGGGCAAAAAAGCAGTGATGGTCAGTCCAGTCTATGAGATTATCTCAAAAAACACACAAGAAACACACCACACAGGGCGCATTGTTCCGGTGTATCCTGAGACAAAAGGAATAACGTCACGCGGTATTAGATTATTTATGAGTAAGGTGATAGCGCGTCTTGATGAGGTAGATGAGTTTTTGCCCCACGATATGTTACAAAAACACAATTTTCCTTTTATACGTCAGGCGTTTCAACACGTGCATTTTCCTGACACACTCAAAGAAGCACAACTGGCTATTGATAGGTTTGCGTTTCAAGATTTATTTTTGTTGCAGCTTTTAAAAACAAGCGAAAAAAAGCGTCTTTACACCCACAAAGCCATTGCGGTCCCCTATAACGCAGAGCGCATTAAAGCCCATACCGCCAGCCTTCCCTTTGAGCTCACGCGTGCACAAAAAAAGGCGCTTGATGATATTTTAAAAGACCTAGCAAAAAAACATCCCACAAGCCGACTGCTGCAAGGAGATGTGGGGTCTGGTAAAACGATAGTGGTAGCACTGGCCACATTGGCAGCAGCCCAAGAGGGTCACCAGGTTGTTTTTATGGCACCAACAGAAATTCTTGCACAACAGCATTACAAAACCTTCCTTTCTTTTTTTGGGTCTTTTAACGATGGAGTGGGGCTTTTAACATCGGCAACAACAAAATGGTTTTTTGGAGAAGGACTTGAAGATACGCCTTCTAAAAAAGATATGCTTCAGGCCCTAAAAGCGGGCCGTCTTAAAATACTCATAGGCACTCATGCTATTATCCAAAAAAACGTCCAATTCAAAGATGTTGCACTGGTTATAATAGACGAACAACATCGTTTTGGGGTCAGCCAACGGGCTATGCTCACCGATGGGCATAAAAAGTCCGCGACATTGCCGCATTTTATATCAATGTCGGCAACACCCATCCCACGTACGCTCGCGCTAAGCGTTTTTGGAGATCTTGATTTGTCCATAATTGACCAACTACCAAAAGACAGAAAACCAATCATCACCAAAATTGTTTCTCCTTCACAACGGCCAGCAGCCTACGCATTTATAGAAAAACAGGTTCAGCAGGGTCGGCAGTGCTATGTTATTTGTCCACGCATAGAGCAGCCAGACCAAGAAAGTCCGCTATCACCTCGGCAGATAGCAAACCTTGAGGTAAAATCAGTAGTAGCAGAATACGAAAAATTATCCAAAGAAATATTTCCTCACCTGCGCCTTGCAATGTTACACGGGCGTCTTAAAGCAACAGAAAAAACAAGTATAATGGAGTCCTTTAAAAAAAGGGAAATAGATATTTTAGTTTCTACCTCGGTGGTAGAAGTTGGAGTAGACGTTCCTAATGCCACCATTATGATGATAGAAGGGTCACAACTTTTTGGGCTTGCGCAGCTCTATCAGTTCAGGGGCCGTGTGGGTAGAGGAAGTGAGCAATCGTACTGTTTTTTATTTTCCGATTCACCGTCGGCAAATACAAAAATGCGCCTACAGGCACTGGTAAACGCAAAAAGTGGATTTGAACTCGCAGAAATTGATCTCAAGTTGCGTGGGCCAGGAGAATTTTTAGGTAGAGAGCAAACAGGCATTCCTGATCTTGCGATGAAGGCGCTTGCCGACCCCAAACTCGTCGCCGATGCGCAAAAAGAGGCATTTGAGCTTTTAGAAAAAGACCCCACACTCTCCAACTACCCATATCTGGCAGCGTACCTAAAACTTTTTGATAGGCAAATACATATTGAGTAAGCGAGAGAAAATACCAAATCACAAATTCCAAATACCAAATAAATTTCAATATCCAAAAATTGAAACATTTGTGGTTGCGTGGGATGCAACAAATATAAAAAAAAGAGGTCCCCGACCGAAGCCGGGGACTGATGCGGAGCTTCTGCTTGCGAGAGCTTGTGTTTGCGAGCTACACGCGCAGGGAGCCCAGGAAGGAGGAAAGAGATGACTGACGCCGGAGATCCACGACCTCCGGAGCAGCACGACCGGTGGCGAAACGTACCCGTCGGGTGTAGTGGGCGGCGTCGTTGACCTGGGTGTTGGCGACGACCACGAAGTCGATGTGGTCAATGCCGGTGACGATGGCGGCGTCAGGCCCAGCGATCTCGAGTGCCGGGTTGACGATACCGGTGACGATGGCGTGGACGGCGAGACTCTCACTCGGAGCCGGTGCTGTGGTCACGCTCAAAGAATTGTCCACCTGCGACGGCGGACTGGCCCTCGCGACAGCGGTGACGGCGATGAGCAGCACGACGGCGAGCGCAACGAACAAACCAAAGAACTTCTTCATGGCACCCTTCCTCCTTTCTTGTTGTACGGTGTGCGATGGTGTCCTTTTCATGGTGAAAAGGACGATGGATGTATTCTAGCAGATTTTAAAGAAGAGTCAAGGGGGGTGGGGATAAGTTAGGAAAGGAAAAAGAAACAAGGAGAAAGGACAATAAACGCTTTCCTACCCGCTGGATATTAAGGCAATACAAACAAGAAATAAACAATTTCATTCCCAGACGATGGTCTTCCATGAAAGACCATCATTTAGGGGGCATCAAAAAATATAATAACTTATTTTGTTTGATAAAATAATCAAATCTGCCCCATTCTTTATCGGCTAATTCGTACGAATTAGCCGATAAGGTGGGTAAGGTTCAAATTTATTTTTATTTTAGTGCAGACAATATCGGTGCTCTCGACAGGACTTTCTATCTTCGGCAAGTGTGTCCCTTTGGATCTATTGTAGGCATGATTATAGATACAGAACCAACCGTGTGCTCTCGGAGGGAATCGAACCCCCATTGCGAGATCCGGAATCTCGCGTCCTATCCGTTGAACGACGAGAGCAAACCGTTTGAGATACGTTCATTATATTGCGGCGCACCCTTTTATCCCTTGACTGTATTGGTGTCCCCGGAGGGAATCGAACCCCCATTACGAGCTCCGCAAACTCGCGTCCTATCCGTTGAACGACGAGGACAAGAGGCGCTTGCCTCACACAAGCGCAGCTGTATCAGTTATAAATGATTAGAGCTAAAAAGTAAAGACAAAAAAACACCCAAAACGGAACAAAAACTCTACATTCCCAAACGCTTTGCCAAAAGATCTAAAAAAGGGAACTCTATTTCTTTGTGAGAAAGATGATTTTTAAGAAAAGAAGTAATTTCCTCTATGTCATCAGCAAATAGAGGAACGCGCATAATAGGTTTTAAACGTTGTCGGGGGGCCAGTAAAAGCTCAATATCTTCATCAGAAAAAACGTGAATATCAAAATGACTAAATTTTTCATAACGATGAACAGATTCAGCATCTCCAACGATCAGCCCCTCATCAGTAAGTGCAAAGGAGTATTCTTGAGCCGTTGAGTGGGATAGAAACATCAGCGTACCACTCGCCAAGATAACAAAAATACCAAAAAGAAAATTTTTCTGCCAAACCGCAAACAAAAGAAGCAGTGCCATAAGCACCAATGCAATAACATAAAATCCGCCACTTCTTGTTGTGTTTTTCCCAACGGCAATAGTCCAAGAAATAGAAGAAGATGTTTGTGTGTCTGTCATCTTATCAGTGTAGCACGCTCTCTAGAGGGCAGAAAGTGCATCAATACCAAAAAGTGAAAGTCCCCACTCAATACGTGAAAGCAAAACACGTAAAAGAGCAAGCCGTGTACTCATGCGAGCAGTGTTGGTATCAGAAAGAATAGGCACCGACTCATAATACGCGTTTGCCTGAGTGGTGAGTTCAAAAAGATACTGAGCGATGTGGTGAGATGAAAAACCTGCCAGTGATAATGTCAGGGCTTTTTCAAACCCCCATATTTTTTTAATAAGCATTCTATCGGCATCCTCAAATAAAGAAACATCAATTGATTCTTTGATGTCTGCTTTGTCTAAAATCCTAGAAAACCGTGCATACGTGTACTGTACATACACCGAGCTATTATTTTCAAGCGAAAGAGCTTTTTTGGGGTCAAAAGAAATAGGAGAAGTGCGACTATCTTTGAGCATAGAAAATCGCAAAGCGCCAACACCCACAGCAATGGCGGTGGATTCTTTTTGCTCGCTACTAAATAAAGGCTGTTTTTCATCAACAATAGTCCGTGCACTTTGAACAATGCCCTCTAGGGCACTTTTTGCGCCAGCATCAACACCAGCGCGCGTAGAAAGCTTTTTTCCGCTCTGCGCAGAAAGAACCAAACCATAGCCAACATGCTCCAAAAGTGTACTGGAAACATTCATTTTATGAGCGATAGCAAAAAGTTGTTTAAAATGAAGTGATTGTTCTTCTCCAACAACATATAAAATGGCTTTGGGGTTATATACCTTGATGCGATGTAGTAAACTGGCAATATCGCGGGTCATATACAGTGTTGCACCATCAGATTTTTGTATTAAGGCACTGCCCAGCCCCTTGTCTTCTAGGGGGACGATAAGCGCTCCCTGACTTTCTTGTGCTATGTTTTCTTCTTTTAATTTTGCAATAACAGCGTGCATATCTTGCACATAGGCACTTTCTCCGGCGATAACATCAAAAGAAACACCCAGCGCTTTATACATATGGTCAAATACCAGAAGCGACTCTTTACGAAACCACTCCAACAAAGAAACATTTTCCCTATCACCTTCTTCTAGTTTTTTAAATTCTTCCCGGGCCGCTTGTTGAAGAGAAGTGTCTGTTTCTGCTTCCTTATGAAAACGAACATAAATGGCGACCAATTCTCCGATAGGATCTTTTTCTACGGCATCGCGCGTAGTCCAGCCCTTCTTATAGGCAGTTATTAAGGCACCAAATTGAGTACCCCAATCACCAAGATGATTCCAGCGCACCACATTGTATCCAACAAAAGAATACAATCGCGCCAAAAAATCACCTAAAAGAGTATTGCGCAAATGCCCCATATGCATTGGTTTTGCGACATTAGGAGAGGAAAATTCTATAATAATTGGACCATCCCCACGCTCTTTTTTGGGTAAAACAAAATCCTTAGCTGTCTCCTTTTGGAGTGCTTTAAATGTATGTTCAAAGGCAAGATTGGAAAGGAATATATTTATAAACCCTTTTCCCGCAATCTGGATATCCGCAATATAGGGGTCTTTTTTATTCTCTAATGCGTCTACAAGTTTTTGAGCAACGTTCAGTGGGTCTTGGTCTTCATATTTTGCGATACCAAAAGCAATAGTTGAAGAAAAATCACCAAAAGAATCATGGTGTTTTTCTTCTAACAACGCGACATATCTTTTATCCCACAGCTCGAATGAGACGTCTGTTATAAGTTTTGATAAATAACTAGGTGGGTTTGTCATGTCTTTCTGAGAATAGCCCATCACCAGCAAAAGCGCAATAATATAAGCTATCCACACCCCAAAAGTAAGAAATAAAAAAATATGATATACTAAAGACAGCATAAAAGGTCGGTCATATAACTAGAGAAAAATACTTATGAAAAAATTTGGTTCATTGGACTGGGTTGCTATGATCCTTTCCATAATTGGTGGTCTTAACTGGGGTTTGGTGGGACTTTTTCACTGGAACCTGGTAGAAGCCATTTTGGGTATGAATATTGTTACCGACATCGTGTATATACTCGTTGGTCTTTCCGCATTGTATCTTTTGATAACAATCGGAAGTTTGGGTCGCCATGGCAGCATGGCAAAGCCAGAAATGAATGCTGGTATGTAACATAAAACTAAAAACAGTCCCGACTATCTGTCGGGACTGTTTTTAGTTTGTCCTTGAGATAGACAAAAAAATATGAGACAATACAAGAAGCATTTCACAGAGGACTCCAAAAGCCGTGCTTGATGCAATAAAACATCTGGCCTTCATTCCCCGGTCCAAAATGTCGGCGCGGCCTTGGGTCCTCTCTGCCCCCGGCGCTGCGCGGGGGCTTTCTTTATAAACAACAGTTAAAAAAAGTTATCCACAGATTTTCTGGAAAATAAAAAAAGGTGTGGTAGTATAAATGCAGGACGCGAAAAACTTCATCTTCTGCTAAACAGGGCAATGCCCTGATACTATGACTTCGTCATAAAATCGAGACCTTCGGGTCTCACACCTCTCGGGAGCGCACTGTGCGCTCCCTTTTCTTTTATAAACAAAACCCCATCCCGATGTATCGGGATGGGGTTTTAAAATATAAAGACATATTCCTAATCAATCCCCAAAATCATCTTCAAACGCTCTTCATCAAAACCAACAACAATCTTACCATCAATATCAATAACCGGAACCCCCATCTGATTTGATTTCTCAATCATTTCTCTCTGCAAAGCTTTATCTTCCGATACGTCAATATCAGTAAAGGGAATGTTGTGCTTGGTTAAAAAGGCCTTGGTCGCCTTGCAGAAGTGACACTGGGGCGTTGAATAAATAAGTATCTTTGGATTTGTTTTTGTATCTGCCATAAGAAATTTTTATTACTGATAATGTGTTAAGGGCGCGCCACAGACCACAAACCATTAACACCATTTCCTGTTGTGTCTCCAATCATACGATCACCACTCCAAAAATAAAGCGGTTTTCCTTCGTACGTAATCTGCAGAGAACCATCATCACGCGCGCTAGCGCCAATAGTGCCACTAAGATCTTCTGAAGGGACTGGAATGCTGGAGGTAATGTACGGTGGCCATTTAAGTGCGCATTGATCAAGGCAAGTACTCTGGCTGGTAGTGTCGTTTGCAAACGTATAGAGAGCCATGCCATTAGAGGCAATTAAGTAATCACCCAAAAGTGCATTACCGTTTATAAGCACATCAGCGTTTGCAGTGGGGGCACTTGCCGACGGCGTCTGTTTATAAAAAAAGGCAAAGTAAAGGACGATAACAACTATGACAACGCCCAAAATAATATAGAGTGTTTGTTTTTTCATAAATAATTATTTAATACCATCTATAGTATAGCACAAAAGGAAAAGACAAGGGAAAACATCAAAAAAGTAAAAAACTAAAAAAAGATGCCATTGTTCTTCTAGCTCCCACTATAACAAACACCGCCAATTTTCACTTTTTGTGAAATCGTAAGAAACAGCCTCGGCGCTTTGCGCCGAGGCTTCCAACCTTGATTTTTCGAAATGTGATTCTTGGCGGTGATGTATTAACCTTTGCGCGAACCCACTTCGCACGCGCGAAGCGCGTGGTGGCTTGAAACTGCCTCGTACGCTCGTATCGTTCCGCCACTGCCTCGCTTCTCTCGGCAACACCAAAGAAAAATGTTCCTTGCATTTCTGATTTGGCGGGGGTGAAATTTTTCTTGAAAGTGGAAAGGACATTTTTCTTTGGTGTTCTGCCCTCCAAGTATTCGGGCAGGTGGCGGAACAATGCGGACGAAGTTTTGGCAACACTATTTTTTGGGGAAAGGATTTGCCAAAACTTCGACTGATTTATTTTTGAATTTGGATGTCGCAAATGGAAAAGGAGGGGTTTGGGGAGGAATTTTCCATTTGCTCCTCTTTTTGTTTTGGGGGAATTCGGGGCGGACA